>Ga0315289_10007635_pt1 | contig 15735 bp, 17 predicted proteins | sample YL17G11_40_MG_FD_203452 | JGI IMG/M metagenome (GOLD analysis project Ga0315289, IMG submission 203452) | Sediment microbial communities from Yellowstone Lake, YNP, Wyoming, USA - YL17G11_40 | ecosystem: Environmental > Aquatic > Freshwater > Lake > Sediment | place: USA: Wyoming | collected... | reverse complement strand
CCCCTGCGGCACACAAAGGGGATTACTACCGCTGCTTCCTTCCGGACCTGACGGGGTTTGTAATCTTTTGTTGCGCAGGACCCGACTATCAACAAGATTTATTAGATCTCATTACCTATTCATGCGCCCTGCATGGTTCAGGGTTTCAACGAATCTCGTAGTATTATGCTCAATGAAGATTTGCCCTTTGTAGTCTTGAAATACCGCTCCCTACGTTTCACATCTTCCATACTCTTATACCCCTCATAAAAGATCAATTTGAAGGGCCTTCGTGATTTTGTTGATGTCACTTCTCCATTATTGTGTTTTTGCATTCTATTCCGAAGATTCGTTGTATAGCCGATGTAGAGTTTTCCATCAAGCTGACTTCTCAACACGTAAACATAATACATATCAGTCCATGATCTGGCGCCCTAAACCATGTAAGGTTTAGGGCTGCCATGCACCCTACGTGGTGCATGGCGGAGAGAGAGGGATTCGAACCCTCGGTCCCGATTTTAGTCGGAACACACGATTTCCAATCGTGCCCCTTCGGCCTCTCGGGCATCTCTCCGTTTTAAATAACAGTTAAGAGTTTTTAGTTCGGAGTTCGGAGTAATTTTTATTAGTTTTGTTTAAAGCTCCGAACTACTAACTCCGAACTCATTACTCACATGGTGCATTTTTGGCGCCCTGAACTACATTGAGTTCAGGGCTGCCATGCATCCTATCCTGAACCACATAGCCTCAGGACTAATCATGAACCTTACATGGTTCATTGCGTGGTTCGTCTTTGGGCGCCCTAAACCATGTAAGGTTTAGGGCTGCCATGCACCCTACGTGGTGCATAACTAATGGCGCCGTGTACCATGTTAGGTACACGGCTGCCACGAACCCTACGTGGTTCGTGGCGGAGAGGGTGGGATTCGAACCCACGTCCCGAGATTATCGGGAACCGCTTTTCGAGAGCGGCGCCTTAAGCCAACTCGGCAACCTCTCCTAAATTTCGCCCCAGGCGAAATACTCTTAACAAGTAATCTTTTTACTTTTTACCTCCGAACTCTTAACTCCGAACTCAAAACTTTTAAGTCCTCTTCCCTTTAAAGAATAACTTTAATATTTCAGCACACTCCTTTTCAAGCACCCCCTTTTCAACTTTCACTTTGTGGTTGAAACCATTACCATCCAACAATCTAAATTTTGATTCTACTGCTCCAAATTTCGGCTCACGCGCTCCAAAGACCAACCTCGAAATCCTCCCGTGAATCATTGCAGAGACACACATCGGACAAGGCTCGGCAGTCACATACAAAACCGTATTGTTTAATCGATAATTTCCTAAAACCTTTCCTCCCTTTCGAAGAACGAGCACCTCTGCATGTGCAGTGGGATCATTCAACTCAATACACCGATTATGATCTTTTGCAAGCACCCGATCCCCTTTTACTAAGATGGCTCCCACTGGAACCTCTCCTTTTAGGCCAGCCTCCTCCGCCTCTTCCAGCGCCATCTCCATATATCTTTCATCAAACTTCTTATCTCTTGTCATTGAATTATAATGTCTGTTAATTTGTAGACGGATTTTAACAAGAAACATGATGGTAAGCAAGAAAAAACAACTTGAGGAAATTATTGAGAAAATAAGAAATTTAGATCAACAACATGAAAAAAATGGGGGTCAGGTCTTGCTTCTTGATATTCTGAAATAACAAGATTAAACACTTGGCCCTGTTAAACTTCAGCTATCAACTTATCGAAGTCTTCTACTGTTACTGCGGGCGAAGTGGTGAATGCAATTCCTGTCAATTTGCTCAAGGCGACAGTGTAGCGGCAGTTCTCCCAGTAAATATCCCTTTTCTTAAAATTTTACCCTTCTCCAAATATCTATAACCTTGCCTATGATTTTATACATCTCGGTAAGACGATGGGTTGGATATTCGGAATTATCACTGACCAGGAGTACTTCATCATTTTTCGTACGGTACCTTTTTAACATAGATTCGCCCCATTCATCGATTACTACAATAATGTCTCCATTTCTAATATTGCTATTAGGAACAAATATAGCGTAATCTTCATCCTTTATATTGGGTGCCATGCTATTCCCTTTAACAATAAGAGCATAAGCCCCTGAAGGGATTTTAGGTAGACTGATGTATTCAATGATTTCTTCGGAAACCCGATCCGGGAATCCAGCAGGTACCCGGCCAAGGACAGGAATATTTGAGACGGGGATTGTATCTGGGATCGGAGACTCACGAAACATGTCGCCTTCGCCAGTAAGAAGCCATCCAGGGTTACAATTAAGTTCTTTGGCTATTCGGCCAAGTATTTGTGAATTTGGAACTCTGTGATTTTTTTCATACTTATTAAGTGTTGGATAGGTAATTCCCACTTTTTTAGCGAGTTCTCCTTGTGTAAAACCTGCCTTATTCCGTGCCTTTTTTATCCTATCGCCTAAATTATTATTCATTTGATTAAAAAACTTGACAAAATATAATCGTTTGTTTATATTCTCCTACATTAAAATAATTTTAGTTTTGATGAATCCGCCCAAAGTCAAAAACACAGAAAATGTCATGTTGAACTTGGTTCAATAAGCTAACAAAATCAGTGACTTACGAGAGCCTGAAACAAGTTCAGGGTAACAAATCAGGACTTTTTACGAGATCATCAAGTTCTGTTTTTACGTTAATTTGGCTGATTTTACCCTGATTTTGCTAATATGGTAGCAAAATGGTAGCAGGAAGCCTAAATAAATTCAAGAGGAGGTAGAAAAAAGATCTCAGCGGGTGGACCAAGAAAGGAAAGCCTGTATGGAAGAAAGGACTAAAGATCTCCTTGAAAAGATCAAACGGACGGCAGAGATCATCCTGGAGCATCAAAGCTCCAGGGCTTTCAAAAACAGCATCATTCCATTAGGGGCAGAGAGCATCATCGCTATGTGCAAAGAAGCGATCGGTGAAATCGAAAAGGAGAAAAAGGAAGAATAGATAAAAGGGGCCTCCCAGGAATCCCGTCAAGAAACCTATGGAGGCCCCGGCAAGTAAACCGCTGACCGGCCCACCCGCCGTATTATTTTTACCATATCTTTTTTGATAAACTCAAGGGGGAAATCCCCGGAATCATGAAAGGAGGATGCCATGTGTGAAATCCATGCTATGAACGAGAAGACTGAGGAAAGGAAAAAAGAAGAAGTTTTAAAGAATTTCAGTTCCGAGGTAATGGATGTTTTCAATGAGGCTTCGACTCAGACCTTCTTAAATAAACGGGACGGTTGTATATGCTCAGACATTTGGTACGAGATCACTTCAAGTTTTACGCCAATAATCTTTCTTCATCCACCCCGAGAACCTTGAGAATTCTTAGAGAGGCTGGTAGGATCTTGTGATTTATATAGTAATCGGTATCTATTCTTTTCAGTCCTGCAAATTCGATGGGCTGTGCCTTCTCACTGTTAGAACCTGAACCTTTTTCAATAACAAATCCCACAACACTTCCGGGATTAACAGGGATGCCTTTAGCAATCAATTTTTAATAGGGACACATTCCCATTACAATTGAGATTCCTTTTGTTAAGAGACTTCAAATTTTAAAATGGGGGTATCCATAATTTAAATTATAAAACGTCTTAAAGCGATGATCGGTGTTTGGTTGAAGAATTCACTTGACGGAATTTTTATCTGGGGTTATGAAGTGTGAACGATTGGGGAGGCATCATTGATCTCAGAGATTACCCAGTGGATTATGGAGTTGATGAGGGCCCATGGTCAGCTCTCGGTCTTTATCGGAGTGATGATCGAGCAGATCATCGTCCCCATTCCATCCCCTTTGATCATCATGGGCGCAGGCGCGATCCTCATCCCTGCTGAACTCTCTATTCCCAATGCCTTCCTTCAGATTCTTTGGATCATCGTCCTTCCGGGGTCCATCGCCTCCACATTGGGTTCTTATATCGGATATCTGATCAGTCTTTATGGAGGGAAGGCACTGGTGGTTCGGCTTCAGCGTTTTCTGGATGTAGATTGGCAGGAGATAGAAAATTTAGAGAAACGATTCAAGGGCAAAAAAGAAGCCCTAAGCATCTTCTTCTCACGGGCCATTCCGGTCTTTCCTATTTCTCTGGTCTCTATCTTTGCCGGACTCCTCCGTATACCTATTAAACCCTTCACTCTTTATACCTTTTTGGGTTCCATCTTCCGATGTTTATTCCTTGGTTTTTCTGGATGGTGGATTGGAGCAACTTATGAAAAGGTTGCCACTCGTTTAGATTCGGTAGAAACAATCGTCTCAATTGTAATGTTGATAGGTATGGGAGTGGTCTTTGTCTACCTCTATTATAAATTTAGGAGGTCGGCCACGTAATCGAGTGGAAGATCGCAGAGCGTATAGAGCATAGCGCAATGGACTCATTAATTGGATGGTAGTGCTGAGGAATGATAGGGTTGATTTTATTTTGAAAAAATGATTATGAATAAAAAAATCAAGAAAATTAAAAAGGAGGATGAGCGATGACGGTGACGGTTGATGAAGAAACCTGTATTGGATGCGGGCTTTGTGCGGAGACCTGTCCAGAAGTCTTTGAGATGAACGACGATAAGCCCCGTGTTAAGGTAGATGAAGTTCCAGAGGATGCTGCAGAAACCTGCCGGGAAGCTGCTGAAAACTGTCCGGTAGAAGCTATTCAGATTGAAGAGTAACCTATCCAGGATGATCAAAGGGGCAACCCAAGGAGAATATGGGTTGCCCCTTTTTTTATTTTCGGATCTGTAAGGCGTGATCCCCGATTACGCCTTTAAATGGTGCGTTCGGGGAACGCACTCTACTCAAAATATTCCTTGATCTCTTTATACCGGTTGGGATCTCGCAATCGATCAAGCGCCTTTGCTTCAATCTGTCGAATCCTCTCTCGACTCAGACCGAACTGCCCCCCGATCTCTTCAAGGGTACACTCCCCATCTTCTCCGATACCAAAACGGAGTCGAAGAATCTTCTCCTCCCTCGGTGAAAGACCAGACAATAGCTTGCGAGTTTGTTGGATCAAATCCCTTTCGAGCAGAGAGTCGTTGGGAGAGAGGCTTTTTTCATCAGGGATCAAGTCTTCCAGTGTACTATCCTCCTCTCCAATGGGCATATCGAGAGAAATCGGTTCTTCAATAAGGTTGATAATCTTCTCCACATCGTGTAAAGGAATCCCACTATCCTTCGATAATTCCAGGGGAGTAGGTTCGCGACCCAACTTCTTCACCAGGTCCTTAAAGGATTTCATCATTTTTCCTTTAATTTCAAAAAGATAGTTAGGAATTCGAATGGTCCTGGACTTCTCAGCGAATGCCCTCAAAATAGCTGCCCTGATCCACCAGGATGCGTAGGTACTGAATTTATAGCCCTTGGTATAATCGAATTTAACCATGGCCTGCATAAGGCCAAGATTTCCTTCTTGGATCAGATCCAAGAAAGAGAGCCCTCGACTGGCATAACGTTTTGCGATACTGACGACCAACCGCAGATTGGCTTGGATCAGTTCATTCTTTGCCTGCCGGGTGTTGAGGAGGGTCTGTTGATAACGGTTCAACATCTCTTTATAGAGAAGGGTTTTTCCCTTCATTTCTAAAGAAGTTAGTTTTGATTTTTTCCCATTTTTCCCATTTTTCCCTTTAGGTTTACTTCCTTGTCGAATGTTGTGATATGTCCGCTTGTTCTCACTTTTTGAAATCATAGATTGAGACAGTTGGGCCTTTAGGCGATTCGTCTTCGTCTCGAGGATTTTAACCTGACGTTCACCTTCTTTAATCCTTTTGGCTAACTCAACCTCTTTTTCCGGTGTGAGAAGCGAGATCTTTTCAAGGCCTTTTAAATATTCCAATGTGATATCCCGATGATAATCAAAAATCTCTTCCTGGGAGGTCGACTCAATCTGCAATTCATCCTTTTCTTCGGTTTCTACCTCTCCCTCATCCGTCTCAAGTTCAAATTCATCCAACACTTCTTCCAATCCACCTTCTGTGTAAGGTTGGGATTGAATAGGAGAAATCGAGGATTGTGTTTCACCAAAAAGGGATGAGGATGGTAACGTCTCAAGTGTTAAATCTTCCCTTTTTTTACCATTTGTTTTACTTTGTTTCACAGATATTTTGCCCCTTTCTATTGAATAAAAAACCCCTTCCATTCCTAAGCCATGAAAAGGGTAGAAGAATTATTTGTTTTATATACAACCTTTCCGGTTGAATGGGTATTACTAAAATAAAGACCAAATCTTGGTAAATTATTCTTTAATAATAATATATTCAAATCGAAGCACTTTGTCAAGCATTTTTTATTTTAAAAATTTCATATTAATATCAATAGGTTATTTTATAAAGAATAGATTATACTAAATTCATATAGGATTTATTCTATAAATTATCCTACTTCAACTTCTGTGAGAAGGACTTGGTCATGATTTCAGGCTGAGGGAGAGAACTGAAGTCTCACTATGCCTAATCCCGAGCCTTTTGAAGGATTAGCCTATCGGTTTATGTGGGAGGTTTTTAATTGACTTTGGGAAGTCCTTCTTTTATATAAAGTTGAACAAATTTAAATTTACCCTGTGGAATATAGATCTAAAAAATTGTCAAAGATTTTCTTTAAAGTTATTCTACAAGGTTAAAAAGAAAGGATGTATATGGGGTTTGTCGATCTCCATCTCCACACGACCGCTTCCGATGGGGTGAGGAGTCCATCTGAGATCGTGAGATATGCAAAGGCCAAGGGACTTCAAGCCATTGCCATTACGGATCACGATACCATTGAAGGTTTGGAGGAAGGGTTATCAGAAGGAGAGAGAATCAATTTTGAAGTGATCCCGGGAATCGAGATTAGTGCAGAACATTCCCCTGGATCCATGCATCTCTTAGGATTTTTTCTTGACATCCATCACCCACTCCTCAACGAGAGGTTGGGATATCTCCAAAAGGCGAGGGCGGAACGTAATCCAAAGATTGTGGAGAGACTGAACCGTCTGGGGATTGAACTCACTTATGAAGAAGTGCTGAAGGCATCTGGAGGAGGACAGGTTGGCCGACCCCATTTTGCTCAAGTGCTTTTGGGAAAAAATTATGTCAGGACTTTTCAGGAAGCTTTCGATCGGTTTCTGAAGAAGGGAGCCTCAGCCTATGTGGACAAATTCAGATTTACAGCTAAAGAGGCCCTCCATTTTATCAACGAAGCCAAGGGGGTGGCAGTGCTCGCCCATCCAAATACCCTCAATATGAATGGATATTCAGAATTGGAAACCCTTATTCTCCGACTCATCGAGGAAGGCCTTAAAGGGATAGAAGTCTATTATCCGGAGCATTCTCCTTTAGAAGTGGCCCGGTATAAGACCCTTGCTGAGAGGTATGGTCTCCTGATCACGGGTGGGACGGATTACCACGGGATAGAAAAAAACGGGCTGGACATCGGGGTGGGCAGAGGAGAGATGAAACTCCCCTATTCGATGGTAGAGGGGCTCAAAGCGGCTCGAAACCAATCATTGACAGCAGGGAAGTGAAGCCTCCCGCCCAAAGGCCGGGGCTTCCGCGTTAAGGTGATTATAATTTAAAATTGTCGGCTTTGACTCCAATTCTGGAGTCCGTTACCGCCATCCCCGCCTACAAGGCGAGGCATTCAGCCGACTTTCCCGCAAAAAAGAGGTAAGGTATGGTTATCCTTTTATTAATCGTAACTGCTCTGTTATGGGGGATAACCCCTATTATTGAAAAGATCGGATTAGCAAAAGTCGATCCTTTTATCGGGGTTACGATTCGAAGCTCTATCGTAACGGTAGGCCTTTTCATCCTCACCTTTTTATTAGGTAAAGGGAGGGCTTTGATGGAGGTGGATGGAAAGAGTTTTCTTATCTTTGGTACAAGCGGCGTGATGGCAGGTCTTCTTGGGATGTGGACCTATTATATTGTCCTAAAGATGGAACCCACCTCTAAGATCGTTCCGATTGCGGCCTGTTACCCGTTGGTCACTGCACTGCTCAGCATCTTGATCCTCAATGAAGGAGTGACCATTCAGAGGGTGATGGGGACCGCATTGATCGTCGCGGGAATCTGGTTGGTAAAATAGGGATGGAGAGTGGAAGGTAGTAAGTGGTAAGTGGTAAGTGGAAGGGGGAAAAACGACTCTCTGCGTTCTACTCTCGACATTTGAAAAAAATAGAAAGGAAGAAGACATGAAGAAGAGAAGTAAGGCCAATCGATTGAAAGCGGCTCTGAAGAGAAAAAATGTCAAAAGATGTTTGAGAAAGTCTAAAGGCGAAAGAAAATATCCCACCTGATTACTCAGGTAAGAGGATTGAGGCGAGAGGTTGGAAGCAATAAAAACACTGTGAGAGGCAGAAGGTTGGAGGTGAAAAGGTTTTGCCTCAAGTCCCGCGAGAGGGCGGGACGATCCTCAAACCTTAAGCCTCAAACATTAATATCAAACAGGCCTCCCGGCTCCCTTATCTAAATATACCGTGACAATGTTTGAATATCCTCGGCTCATCTTATCAGACCCAAAAGGTGGAATCTTTGATCACCCCTTTCTGAAAATGGCAGGTCGGTCTGGAGACCGAATGGCCCTTCCCCCTTCTTCTGAACTGATCCCTCTGCCCATGGGGAGTCAACTCTTCACCTTGCCCGGGAGGATCCCGATCGGATGGGATGAGGAGAGAGGAAGCTTCACCTTATCAGAAAAGATGAGGATGGGGAGGAAGGAAATCGAATGTACGGCCGTAGCCGCTTTCCTTCCGCCGGGATATATCCGTACACTCCTTCCTGCCACTCAGTTGAAGTCAAAAGCCCACACTCTTCCGCTGTGGGCCTACAGTTCTGTAGGTTGGAAAGATGGAAGGTTTTGGGCCACAGGCTTACTCATCGATCCCAACCCCCATTGGAATCCAAAATATTTTAAAAATGACCATCTCCTGACAAGAAGGGTTGGTTCCGTTTTAAAGAAAAACCCAAAGAATCGTCTCTTTCGACAACTTGCCAGGTGTGCTTTGGAATATCGTTGCTTTGCGGCCAAGAACGTTTTTTTTCGAAGGTGGGAATGTCCATTACCCACTTCTCCTTCATGCAATGCCGATTGTTTGGGTTGCATCTCGCTTCAATCTTCTGAATGTTGTCCTGCCTCTCAGGAGAGGATCGATTTCATCCCTACCTTGGATGAAGTTCTGGGCGTTGCCTTACCTCATTTGGAAGAGGCAGGGGATGCGATTGTCAGTTTCGGTCAGGGTTGTGAAGGAGAACCATTGATACAATGGCGGCTCTTGGAGAGGTCGATTCAGAAGCTAAGGGAGACGACCGATCGAGGAACGATCAACCTCAATACGAATGGAAGTTTTCCAAAACGGGTGGGCAAATTATGTGATGCGGGGCTTAACAGCATTCGTGTGACACTCAACAGTTCCCATCCAAAATACTTCAAGCTTTATCACAGACCTCACAGATTTACGTTCAAAGAAGTTGTAAATTCCCTGGCCTTGGCGAAAGAGATGGGAATCTATACCTCTATCAACCTTCTTGTTCTCCCTGGATTTACCGATAGGGAGGAAGAAGTGGAAGGATGGATGGAATTGATTCGAAGGACTCGTCTCGATCTCATCCAGATGCGAAATCTCAATATCGATCCTGACCTCTATCTGAAAGAAATGGGAGGAGGCCAAGGAATGGGAATTTCCAAGATGATCGAGATTCTAAAAAGGGATTTCCCTTCTCTCCAATTCGGTTATTTTAACCGAACCAAGGAGACTTTTTATAACTCGAATTGCGGAATGCGGAATGCGGAATGCGGAATTTCCGTTTAAGATCGTATTATGCACTTCCTTGGAATGGATTGCAGATCTAAATTTGAAATCTGAAATCTTAAATCTAAAATTGAATTAAATGGATAATGGTCATTTCAGAGAAGGGGCAAAGGCAGCCCTCCCCATCGTTTTAGGATACCTTCCGGTGGGGATGGCCTTTGGCGTATTGGCTCAGAAAGCAGGTCTCAGTGCCTTCGAGGCAGGCTCGATGAGTCTCCTTGTCTATGCTGGAGCAAGTCAGTTCATTGCTGTGGAGATGATCTCAAAAGGAGCCATCTGGTTTCCAATCGTCCTCACAACTTTTTTTATAAACCTCCGGCATCTCTTAATGAGCTCGACCCTTTCCCTATCTTTCAATAAGAATTCGCTTCGGACCCTTGGTCTTCTATCTGCTCAACTGACCGATGAATCCTTTGCTGTCGCCATGTCAGATACTTCTAAAATTTCAAATCGACCTAGATATCTGCTCGGGCTCCAAATGACCTCCCAGCTTGCTTGGATAAGCGGGTCTGTGGGAGGCGCCTTCTTTGGAAGTTTGATTGATCATAGGGGATACGGTCTTCCTTTTGCCCTTCCGGCCCTCTTCATCTGCCTCCTTGTGCTTCAAATCAAAAGCCCTAACCATTTTTGGATGATGGTGATTGCAGGAATTTCCTCTCTCTTCTTCAAATGGGCATTTTCTGGAAACTGGTACATTCTTCTGGCCACTCTTCTTGCTTTGGGAATAGGGATGATAAAGACAGAAGGCGGAAGGCAGGAGGCAGTAGGCAAAAGACAAAACATTAAGACTAAAGACTCTGGAGGAAAGGAATGAATGCGGAGATAATAGGGCTCATTTTTGGAATGGCGATCGTGACCTTTATCCCTCGCTTTGTTCCTATGGCCTTCTTTTCCCGATGGGTTATTCCAGAAAAAGTTAAAATGGGATTGGAGTACATTCCTGTTGCCATCTTGAGTGCCATTGTCTTTCCAATCCTCTTCTTCGATGGAGAAGGAACTTTCGGGATTCAACCCCGGCTCTTACTTTCTGCCATTCCTGTTTTTGCCTTTGCCTGGAAGATAAAAAGTCTCTGGGGATCAGTCATTCTGGGAATGCTGATCTATTGGGGGTTAGGATTTATCATATAAGGCGCAAAGAGCATAGAGCAGAGAGCATAGAGTAAAAATTTGGATTAGGTAATTACCCTATGCGCTATGCCCTTTGCCCTATGCATATTCAGGTCTTCTCAGCGATTAGGCTGGCAATTCCCTTCCTCTTTCCTCCCTCTCTGAAGATTCCCTCTCGATAGCGAAGAATTCGAAATCCATCGAAGAGCCTGAGAAGCTCATTTGGCTTTAAAAAGTATTTCGATTGCTTGGGTCCTCCAGTGGCGAGACTTCGATGTTCAAGAATGTAGGTTTCGAAGATCACCCTTCCTCCTTTTTTTAACCCCTTCTTAATCTTTGAAATGAGGCTTCGTTTGAGGAAGTAGAAGTTAGTAATGAGGTCGTATTGTCCTTCCTTAATTTTGTAAGTATCGAGGTCAACATGAAGGGTATGGATCTTGACGCCCATCTCTTTAGCTAATTTCCAAACCTTCCTCAAACCCATTTTTGAGATATCGACGGCATCCACATTGAATCCATGTTGGGCCAGAAAGACCGCATTTCTTCCTTCGCCTGTCGCAATATCGAGGGCTTTTCCTCTTGGAAGAAGAGCGATATGTCTTTTAAGAAATGGATTGGCCTCTTTGCCAAAAGCGAACTCCTTTTTCCCGAATCTCTCATCCCATTGTTTCTGGTCCGATTTCATCCTAACCCATCGCTGGAACAACCCCTCACCTTTTCCCTCTCCCCTGAGGGGAGAGGGAAAAGGTGAGGAGGAATTAACGGGATGAAGAATACCACTCGATTTTATGAGAGTCAAATTTCGATTCATAGATCACGATTGTTTTTCCATCCAATTTTTATTAATTGAGAGCAAAGATTAAATTGATGAAAAGTCTGATAAAAAATGTTAATAAATTTATTAGAATGAGACTCCGAATTCCTAATTCCTAACTCTAAACTATACATGGAGGTAAAATATGATTACTAAAAGAAATCTTATTATTATATTGCTTTCTATTCTACTGGTTGGGTGTGCTGGAATTCCTGTTCGTGAAACGGTCAAAATAGATACTAACCTCCCTGTAGGTAAGATTGAAGGAAATCAATTTATTGGGATTCGATATCCGTTTAAAGTCTCAGCACCTCTCCATTGGAAGATCACCACTGAGATTCCAAAGTTTATGGAAGAGTTGGGTTACGATAGATCAGGTTTAGAAGAATCAGAAATTTTTCTCTTCAATCCATTTACCCAATCGAATCTTCAGATCGATTTCACACCAGCAGGTCGTTATTCCACATTCAGCCAAGAAACGATCGAGAGACTTACAACAACGGCTACCGGAAGCTTTAAAGAGGAGTTGGAGGAAGCTTATGGAAAGGATGTGCAAGCTCAGATCGGTCCAACAGAGCTTGTCTCTTTGAAAGGAGTCCAATTTGCAGCAAAAAAATTTGGCACCTATACCCTAAAAGGAGTGAAACGGGAACAGGGATGGATTTATGGATTTTCAGAACCTTATCAGATTTTTATTCTTTACATGATATTGGAAAAAGAAGGAGTGGACGATCGCCAGGATCTGAAGATGATCTTAGATTCTTTTGAAGTCATATCGAGAAAATAGAAATTGCGGATTGCAGATCGCAGATTGCAGATTGAAAAATCTGAAATCTAAAATAAATATCGTTTTGGTTATTTGGGTTTTGGAATTTCAATATGCAAGACCTATATAGTTTTGTCTGTGATGGATATGGAAAAATACTTAGGTAGCTTTTAATAACGGAGGTATCCATGGAAAAAGTAGAACTAAAAAAAGGGATTTATTGGGTTGGGGTGATTGATTGGAATGTGAGAGACTTTCATGGCTATTCCACACCTTTTGGAACAACTTACAATGCCTATCTCATTCTTGATGAAAAGAACGTTCTCGTTGACACAGTAAAGGCTCCTTTTTACTTGGAGATGTTGGGTCGGATTTCAGAGATTATTGATCCCACAAGGATCGACGTGATTGTTTCGAACCATGTGGAAATGGATCACTCCGGCTCCCTCCCTCAGATTGTCGAACGGATCGGGAATCCATTGGTGATCACCTCTGAGAGAGGAAAGAAAGGCTTGGAAAAACATTATCAAAGATCGATGAATTTCAGGATTGTGAAGACGGGTGATACCTTTCCCATCGGCCATCGGACCCTCACCTTTGTGGAAGCTCCGATGCTTCACTGGCCAGACAGCATGTTTACTTATATAAAAGAAGATCAGCTCTTGTTGCCAAACGATGCCTTTGGCCAACATTTCGCTTCTTCGCAGAGATTTGAGGATGAGGTTGGTGATGAGTTGATGAAACATGCAGCAAAATATTATGCTAATATTCTCTGGCCTCTGGCACCGCTCATTTTGAAAAAAATGGGTGAGGTGGTGAAGATGGGAATCCCCATCGATATGATTGGACCCAGCCATGGTCTCATTTGGAGAAAAGACCCGAGCCGGATTATCCAGGCCTATGTGGATTGGAGCCAGGGGAAGACAGGGAGGAAAATCCTCATCGTCTACGATACGATGTGGGGAAGTACAGAATCTTTGGCGAAAGCCATCCTTAAAGGTTTGATAGAGGAGGAGGCTGAGGCAAAACTTCTCCATCTCCGATCAAATCATCGGAGCGACATCATCTATGAGATGCTGGAAGCAAAAGGCATCCTTTTAGGATCTCCCACACTAAATAATGGGATGTTTCCAACAATGGGGGATTTCCTAACCTACATGAGGGGGTTGAAACCAAAAGGAAAAATCTTTGGCCTCTTCGGATCGCATGGATGGGGAGGGGGTGCGGTCAAGGAGATGAGAAAGAATCTTGTAGAGGAAAAATTTGAGGTTTGGGAGAAAGAACTTGTTGTTCAATATATCCCTGATTCAGAGGAATTGAAAAAGGCAATTCAATTCGGTAAGGAATTTGCCCAAAAAATCCTAAGCCTATAGCAAAAAGCGTTGCCCCCTCACCCCCACCCTCTCCCCCATGGTGAGAGGGGAAGGGTGAGGGGCTTACTTAAGGACTCAGGGATGGCAGAAGAATTAGCCTCTTATAACTCGATTGTTATAGATCATTTCACCCATCCGAGGAATATGGGTGAGATGGAGAATCCAGATGGGGTAGGAGAGGCTCAAAATCCTGTCTGTGGAGATACAATGAGGCTCTTCATCAGAGTAGAAGAGAATCGGATCATTGATGCGAAGTTTCTGACCTTCGGCTGTGCTGCTGCCATTGCTTCATCAAGCATCACCACTGAAATGATCAAGGGTAAGACGCTTGAGGAAGCACTCTTAATTTCGAATCAGATGGTGACCGATGCTCTCGGTGGACTTCCACCCACCAAAATCCATTGCTCTGTCCTCGCAGAGCAGGCCATTAAGGCTGCTGTTTTAGATTGTCGGAAGAAAACCCCCTCACCCTCCCCTCTCCCCACCGGGGAGAGGGATGGGGATGAGGGGAGAAATAAAAAGGGATCTGAAGAATGATTGGAAGGGAAGCTTGCCTCCGTCTTTTAAAAAGGGTTATTCAAGAGTCTTCTGCTGATCAGACAGAGGTTGTCTTACTAACAGAGGATTCTTCCCTTACCCGTTTTGCTGGCTCTGCGATTCACCAACATGTGGCCGAGAGAAACCAGACCCTCATCCTCCGAGTGGTTTTTGGGAAGAAGATCGCTGTAGTCACAACGAATCTCCTCAAATTTCCTTCATTGAGGGATTCCCTTCAAAAAGCGATCTCCCTCGCTAAGATCCAACATCCCAATGAAGGGTTCATTTCCTTGCCAGGACCTAAGCCCATTCCCAAAGTGGATACGTTTTCTAAAAAAATTGATCGCCTCACACCGGACAAGAAAGTGAAAGTGATTAAAGATCTCTTCACCATCGTGAAGGAGAGGGGATTCCAGGTTTCAGGTGCCTTTTCTCACGGAAAAGTGGAACTGGCAGTGATCAATTCGTTAGGGGTAGAAGCCTATCAAAGATATTCTGATCTCTTTTTTCATCTGATTGCGGGGGATGAGAAGAATTCTGGTTATGCCAGTTTCGTATCGAGGGATCCCGACCAACTCAATATCGATTCTCTGGCTAAAGAAGCTATCGAAAAGGCATCGAAGGGAGAACCGATTCAGATCGAACCCGGAGAGTATGAGGTTATTCTAGAATCCTATGCGGTGAGTGAACTCCTCTCCTTTCTTGGCTATTTGGGTTTTCATGCATTAGCTGTCCAAGAGGGCCGAAGTTTTTTTTATAATGAATTTGGTAAGAAGATGGCGGATGAAAAGATAACCATTTATGATGATGGTCTTGACCCGAATGGATTGCAGGTTCCTTTTGATTTCGAAGGTATTCCCAAGCAGAAGGTGACCTTCTTCGAGGAAGGGGTAGCGAAAGGGGTAACCTATGACTCCTTTACCGCAGGCCGAGAGGGAAAGGATTCTACGGGCCACGCACTCATCGCACCCAATACAGAAGGCCCGATTCCCATTAACCTCTTGATGAAGGAAGGGAATTCCTCACAAGAGGAGATGATCCGTTCTGTTCGAAGGGGAATCTATGTAACCCGATTCCATTACACCAATGTGGTCGAACCCATGAAAGCTGTTTTGACTGGAATGACTCGGGATGGGACCTTTTTAATTGAGGAAGGTGAGATCAAGAGACCGATCAAAAATCTGAGGTTCACCGAATCAATTCTTAGAGCCCTTTCTCGGGTGAGTGCCATCTCCAAGGATCGGAGGGTCTGTTCCGAAGGGACAGTCTACTCGAGGCGTTTTGTCACAGGGGTTGTGGCCCCTGCTATCAAGGTGGATGGATTTAACTTTTCAGGGGTATC
>Ga0315289_10007634_pt1 | contig 15737 bp, 18 predicted proteins | sample YL17G11_40_MG_FD_203452 | JGI IMG/M metagenome (GOLD analysis project Ga0315289, IMG submission 203452) | Sediment microbial communities from Yellowstone Lake, YNP, Wyoming, USA - YL17G11_40 | ecosystem: Environmental > Aquatic > Freshwater > Lake > Sediment | place: USA: Wyoming | collected... | reverse complement strand
GACGAGAGTTCGAATCTCTCCCGGGCTACCACTGCTTAAGCAGCAATTCGTACTTTTTTGAGGCTGATTTTCACGGATTTCTTTGAGCATCTGCTGTCGCAAAGCGGTTGTAAGCTGAGCCAATTGCCCTTGTTCCAGCTGGTTCTGGTCGATTACGGTTCTATGTGGCTGCGTCATTGCGTCGCGAGTCAGAATCTCATCGGGGTTTAGGCCCCATGCCCGTATGATTTCTTTCAAAGCATCGATCTTGCTGATGCGTGTCTTTGGTCTTATGCTGAGCCCGGATGATAGGTAGACACCTCTGAGGAATTCGATGCCTTTCATCTGTATGTCGTGGTAAGTGCTTATGGTGTGTCCCATCATGTATTCGATGTAGTCTCTGTCCATGCCTAGTGAGGCAAGTTGTGTTCGGAAGAATTTGCGTATGCTATGAGCTCTCAGGTCGTATCTGCGTCCGAGAGGTTTCTTAGTCACCAATCCAGCTTTGATGTAGAGGTTGTGGACGACGTGGTGCAGTCTTCCAGGCGAAAGAACCTTAGGATGTCGGCAATAATCGTCTCGAATTAGCGGCGATTCGTCATGTATATTCTCTGATGGTGTTCTGCCTGTTGGGCTGCCTTTTCTTCGGATTTCCATGTAGGCTCTCAGGTAGTCTGCGGCTTCTTGGTTTAGGAAGGTGTCGTAGTCGTGGTACTTGCCCTTCGTGATTTCGGCTTCGACGTGAACGTGGATGGGGATTATTCCCCTTTCTAGGTCTCGTTTGACGTGTCGGTATTGAAGCCTAACTAACGTGCCGATGCGGAAGCCGCCTAGGGCTAGCATGGAGATTATGACTCTTTCGCGTAGGTTTGCGATGTCGAGTAGTAGTTGGAGTTCTTCTGGACTCGGTGCTCTGTCGTTGTAGACGCCTCTTTTGGGCAAGCTGTATGGTAGTTCCAGTTTTAGTCCGTTGCATCGGAATAGTGCTTTGACGCCTTTGACGTGGTTGCTGACGCTGCCTGGTGCTAGGTTTTCGGCTTGTAGGTTGGCTACGAAATCGTCTAGTAGTCGGCTTGTCTGTGCTAGTGCTTTGGGTTTGGGGTCGCCGTCTTGGTCTTGGCAGTTCTTGACGAGTTGGTCGGGTTGGGTGTTGAGCCATTTGCTGAATCGGTGGACTCCGTAGATGTACTGGTATAGTGTGGCTGTGCTGCCTGTTCTGTGTCTGAGCAGGTGCTTTGCGAGTTCTAGTGTGCTTGTGTTGTCGAAGGTGAAGCCGACTAGAGCGGGCATTTTGGTTAGGAGAGCATCTATTATGTAGTGTTGAAGCTTCTGGTCTGCTGCGTTCTGCGGTTCTGGAAGGACGAGCATTAGCGGTTTGTGGAGTTTGTAGCCTCGGGAGCTCTCAGTTATGGTTACGGTCTTCATCGTTTCGCTCCCGTCTTATCTCTTGGCTGAGTTTTTCGCTTCTCGGTCTGAAACGCACACTCAGTAATAGAGTCTTTAGTGTTCCAGCAACTTAAAGGCCAGCTCAGAAAATCTTGTAATGGTAAAGCTCGGATTTCTAGGATACAGTTCTTTATGAGAACGAGGCCGCAGTGCGGGCTTTCATTCATTTTTGAGAAGGGCTTGAGGGTTTTGTCCCAGTGGATACGTATGGCGTCTGCATTTTCGTTTGCCAGCCACCCCATAGTTTCGCGTTCAAAAGGCACGTCAATTGTGTTCATTGTGTTTCTGAAGAGTATGTGGTCGCGGTAGCGGACGTAGACTGCTGAACCGACTGGGATAGGCTGACTCATGGGTTTGCCTCGGAGCGTCCTATTTGAAGAAGACTTCGTCTCTGACAGTTTCGCCTACTCTGAGAAAGCTTCTTTCCTTTTCGCAGAATTCCAAGATTTTTGTGAGTAACGGGTCTACGGCGCTTTCAAACTCTCTGATGAAGCCTGCCTTTCCGGCTAGCACTCTGACTTCAACGTTTTTGTCGGCACCGAGTATCTGGTAGAAACCTACCTTGTCATGTGCATATTTTGCGAAGTCTTCCCATTCTTCGATAATGTTCACCAAACTGATTTCACCTTAAACTATGTTGCTTCAAAAGTTTAAGTGATTTCTGGCGTCAGCAAAGTATAGTATACTTTGGAGGGGCTCGCAAAGTACAGTATCTAAAAACGGACATATATGAAAAATAACATGCGCGCGCCAAGAACTAATCAGAATCAATAGAAGATTCTTCCACAAAGGTTATGTGTTGCTTGAATGCCATTTATTGTATCGAACTAATCAGAAAGGGTGAAGATAAGAATAGTATGCTAAGAAGTGCGTCTATTGGAGTTATTTTGACTGTCGCTTTGCTTTCGCCTCTACTTTTGAGCTTGAACGTTGAAGCTGCTACTGACTGGTGTGAAATAGGAGTTCCGTATCTAGCTGTTGATGGTTTAACGGTAACATTGCACAGTTTCGTTATAGTTGAGACAACGGGGAGTTATCAATACTATATTGATTACACGCTGGAAAACAAAAGCCCAAGCGCAAAAATACTCGAAGGAGCATTTAAATTATATTACAGAGATGCAGCTGGCGGATTGCCTCAATATGGATTTTTTAACTATCTGTTCCCTGGAGGTTCAATAACCAGAAGTTACATGTTCGAGGAACTAAAAAGTATTCCATGTGACGTGCTGGAGTATCATCATGACAATTTCTTTAGTGGCGAGCCATTAATAGATTCATTAAAATGGAAGGTTGTCTATCCCGATGACACACCTCCAGTTACTGAACATGACTATGATGGCTTATGGCATAATGCAGATTTCATTGTAACCTTGACAGTTACTGACAACATAAATGGAATCGCGGAAACTTGTTATCGAATTAATAATGGACCAGTTGAAAATGTTAGCGCAAATGGGCAGCCACATATAACTACAGAAATTGCAAACAACACATTGGAATACTGGAGCATAGATAATGCTGACAACGAGGAACTCCCTCACAAAATCCTGACAGAAATCAAATTAGACAAGACTACATCAACAATCGGGACCCCAAATCAAAGCCCTTCAAGTGCTGTGGACCAGTGGCAAGAGGTTAAGGTTTCAGTGAATATTACTGATGCTTTCAGTGGTGTCAAAAATGCAAACCTGCTTTACACGCTAACCGATGATAAGTCATGGCAACCACCGAGACCACTGAGCTATAACGCAACAACTGGCTATTACGAAACAACTATTCCAGGGCAGCCAGATGGCACGATTGTGAAATACAAAATCGTTGCCTATGACAACGCAGGGAACATGGAAACTAATGATAATGCGGGGGAATACTACATCTACTCAGTGATACCAGAGTTGCTGGTTTCGCTCGCTTTGCCACTGTTCATGATAGTCACACTACTAGCAGTCATAGTCCACAGAAGGAACCCTAAATCATGCCGTGCTAGTCATCAAAATTTTACTCCTACCGATGTCTCTTGGTATAAGATGGAGGAAATAACTGCTAATAATGTCTGAACCGTTGTCCGATCTGCTTCTTGGAGGACATCGTTTAGGTCGATTTGATCGAGGATAATGGCTAAGTAGGTTCTTGCTGTTAGTTGGTAGAGTGCTGCTTGGAAGCCTGCTTGAGTTTTTCTTGTACCAGCTTTTTCTAAGTAGCCTGCGTGTTCTAAGGCTCTTACTCTGCGGTTTACGTTAGTGTATTTGGTGTTTTTCAGACCTTTTTGGGTTCTAACTTCTTTACATACTTCGTAGATTGTTAGCGGGCCTTTGAGGGCGAGGATGTGGAATATTGCACGGTTAAGTTTGGCTTCTCGTCCTTTGAAGACTTGGAGTCTTCCACTTTTTTCCTTGCCCTTCGCCACACGCCAATCACCATGGCCCGGTCAAGAAAACTTGCGCGGAAGAGCCTATTTACATTAATAGACATGTTTTTGTGTGCTGAAACCCCCGGCAAAACGTTTCGGCGGGCAGAAACGCCCCTAGCGGAAAATCTTTCGGCTGGCAGATATTTAAGCAACATTTGCATTTTCATGTTAAAATTCAAGTGTCTGAAGCCTTTCAGGGGCTGATTTTAGCGGGGCGTATTCGGCGGGCAGAAACGTTTTTGCGGAGGTTCTAGCGGGCGAAAGAGTAATACTTTGGCGCGGGCAGTTATGCTTTGGCATCGTGTTTTCTTTTCATCATTAGAACTGCAACCAGCGTAGCTATCATAAATGACGGCAGAATAAGGATTGGTGGAAACTCTGGAATTGCATCAGTCCAAGATACCGTAAGCTTTGGGGCTTTCGTGGAAGAAGCTTCTTTTGAGTTGAATGCTATGCTTACGGCTTCTTCTGGGTGTGGATATGTCATTATTATAGTCACATCTGTAGCGTTGCTGGTAGTAGCGTTCACAACTGCTTGTGTGACATTCCATTCGTACCATATTTCGTTATTGGCAACATAATCAGAATCCAACTCTACATCTTCCCCCCATAAGAAGTTATCACCTGTTAGAGTAGCTTCTGACCACGAATTGTTAAGGGGGAGAATTATGCAAGCCACAACAAAATGTGGAGATGCGACTCCATTATATGTTGTGCAAAGTTCAAGTAGGGCACTGATTCCTACTGCCCCTTTTGGTATAGTAGACAAATCGAATTTCAGCCATGTCAAATAGTACACTAGGCTGACTCTTAGCCTTTGACTTGAACCGTAGTTGGCGGTAGGGTTGTTTAAAGGGGAGATGTAGGTGTCATCAGTTGGTTTGAGAATGACTTGCCCCCCCTGAGCTTTCACTACTGCAACAGAAGTGGTTTGTACAAAGAACGCAGCCAGAAGCATAATTACTAAAGGCGCGATCGAGAAAGTCTTCATAATATGCCACTCATTATCTACTTCATATCGCCAGTTCTTATGACTTGTGCCGTTTTTCAGCGGGCGCTTGAATCGTGCCGAAACGTTTTTGCGGAGGTTCTAACGGGCGAAAGAGTAATACTTCTAGGGTTCAGAATGGTGCACGTATGAAGAAGTTGCAGGTTAAGGGCAGTTTCTTTCTCAAGGATAAAGGCCGTTTCTTCAAGGTGATTACTGTAAGGCCTGTTGGAGACAATAGGTATGTCTTTGGTTGTCGAGAACTTTGCTCCGAGAAGAGTGAGGTTTTGACTTTCAGATTGTTAGGGTTGCTTGAGGCAATGGATGCTGCAGCTTCTGTGATGAGAGACCCGAAAGACGTCTTGCTGGTGGATTTGGACGATCAGGGAAAATGGAAAATCATGACTAAAGATCAAGTAGACAAAGCTACGAAGCGTCATTAACTATTGAGCTTTTTTAGGCGGCTTCGCTTGTTTCTATCCCTTAGCGCACGCTATACTCAAAGACTGAGAGTTCTCGCTAGTTCAAGCAAATCTCCAAAATCCGAAGGTTTTACACCATAACTTCTAAACAAGCCACTGATGTCAAAAATGTTAAAAACTTCTACTGGTATTGGTTGACTTCGATTCCAAGAACTTATGGCCTCAAAAGCTTCTGGTTTCAATTCACCACTTAGAAACAACAGAAGGCGCCTTGGATTATCCCTGGAAGTCCCTCGGGGGAATTGAGTTTCTTGTGTGTTCAGTGCCTCTATCATTTGCCCAGCGATTTCATTTCTCCAATCAGATTGGGATATATCTCCTTTCTTGGCTTGAATAATCAAGATTTGTGTTCTTTCTAGTTGATCCTTGTCAATTACAGCCACGGCATCTTTCCCATGTTCTCCTGTCCCGTGTAACGGTTGCACATTATTTCGAGAGATATGCTTGGCAAGAAAAGCACGGACTAGTTTCCTTAGATCCTCTTCTGATAATAATCGTAAAGTCTTGACCATTTCCAAGTCTTCGATATACACTATGAAGACTCCGATTAACTGGTTTCAGAAGGTTTTTTTTCCTTGCTAGCGCGGTCTTCCTCTTCATAACGTCTTTTCATTTCTTCAAGCTCTTTTTTCTGGTCTTCAGGAGTCTTGGCCAAAACTCCCCCAGTCCTTGATAGCATTCTTCCAACAGAGCGTTCTAATCTTTCAATCCTATCTGCAACTTGACTGAGACGATTCTCAATGGTTTCTTCTAGAAGAATTTTGCTTTCAATCCAACTTTCTAAAACGCTTTTGACATCAACTGTGTCGTCTATTGTGATATTCTTTCCCGAGACACTTTTGCATTCGCCTTTTACCTTCAATGTCGTGAATTTGTCGGCTAAAACCTTTATGTTGCCCTCAGGTGGCATAAACCGAACCTTTTGACTAGGCATTAGCAAAGGAAAAAGGACAGCTTCTTTAAAGTCCCCAGGTTCAAGTGAGATTTCCAATCTGACGTCTATCGCTGCCATTTTACCAACATTCTGAACGAGGAAAACTACGAACAACGGTCCTCTGATCTCGAAGGAGGCTTTAATAAAAGGATCAAAACGATCCCTAGGTTCGTGCTCAACCATGTTTATGCATCTCTTGTTAGAGTTTATGCTCTGAAGATTTAAGAATATTGCAAATGGTGATAGCGCGCGGTAAGTGCAATTCGCATTGTTTAATGGAAAAAGCCAAGTACAGGTTTCTGTCAAGTCAATACTGAGCAAGCAAGTCGGTGTGTGAGACGCTTATGAGTGACAATGAGAGACCCAAAGGCATGATATTTTGCGGTCGTGATGGAAAATGGAAGGAGCAACTTGAGAAACGCCTGCAAACAGACGAAAGAGTGACGCTCACAGCCCTCGGAGACGTCAGGTATGACGTAATGAGATATGTAGAAAGAAGAAAGGATGTGAAGATAGTCAAGCTTGAAACAAGGCACATGAAATCAAGAGAAAAGGGTCTAGGATTGAAAGTCACTGTCCAGAAGCTCAGTACGCATGCTTGTTCCTAAACTCGCCTTTTTCAAGTGCGATGGAGTTGGGTCGTGCCTTCCGAACATAGCTTCTCGTATCCCAAGGCACATCACCATCTATATACGAAGCAAAACCAGAAGCACAAGCCACCTCGCAAACGAATTTAGGAACACGCATGCGCGCTAGGAAGCTAGAAAGAGTCAAGTTTCGGGACGCGCTTCTAAGGCGGTCTTGTAAGACGGGCTTGCTGCGTGTTGAACTGGTTTCTGCGGTGTGAGAGTGATGACGATACAGCCTTTCTCTGCAGCTACGCTCACGCCAAAATCTTGATTGAGGAACGGCTTAATCAATTCGTGATATTTTCTGGGAATGTGCAGAGAGACACGTTCATACTCGTACACGCGCTTGCTGTTCAGATACCGCTTCCTAGAAACTCTGCGCTGAATCCTGACCAACTTACCTAGAGAATCCTCCTTCTCAACTCCTCCGTTGAAGCTCGACTGTGGATACTCTCACTGTGAAGGATTCATTTGGACTGGTAAAAAGCCAGCGACCCAACGACATCCCCAGACAGTACAGAGAGTAGAGTTAAAGTGACGCACACCACGATAGGTCGGGTTCGTCCAGAAATAGACTGGGCACACAAAACAGTTAGGTATTTAAACCAATTCCGATAGTTCTAGCAAACGGGGATTCAATCAATGAAATATTGGCTTTGCATAACAAATGAAGGAAACTGGAATATAGTGAAGAAACGAAAGATTTGGGGTGTGCCAGAAAAACGAGGCAGACGACAAATTGAGGCCGTGAAGCCTGGTGACTATCTTACTTTTTATGTGACGCCTAAAAGGGTGGGAGGAATATTCAAGGCAGTCTCAGAGCCATTTGAGAGCAGTGAGAAGATCTTTAGTTGGGCTGACTTTGGAAAAGAAGAACTATTCCCTCAACGAGTGAAGATTGAGCCAACTGTTGTCCCTAAAACCCCAATTCCAATCGACAAACTATTGAAAAGACTGAGCTTCTCTAAAGGGCAGAAACACTGGTCAGCATTTCTGCGTAGGGCGATGCTGGAAATCACCAGAGCTGACTTTGAACTGTTCTCTTCTCTGTTGTCAGGATAGCGAAGGCCACTTGGGATGAGCCGCATGGCAGCGCATGCTCGTGAGAAACTGACAGCTACTCTTTCAAGAATCAAGAGGGATTATGAAGATGCCATAGAGTCAGGCGGAACTCGAGCTACTCACTCGCTTATTAGATCAAAGAAACTGATAGGGCATCTTCATGAATTTATTAAGAGCGAATTGATTCTTAACGGGGTAAATTCAACAAAAATATATCCACCGCTGGGTCAGTCCGGACCCGAGCTGAAAATGGTGGGATTCCTGAAAAGCAAGAACCAAGACATATGTGTTCTACCTTCACCTCCTAAGAGGGAGGTCGTTAAGGATGGGGTGTTAATAGGTGAAGAAGACCAAGAGAAAGTAGTGGAGCCTGTGGGGTATAAAACTAAAAAAGAAACCGAAATTTCGAAGCAGCTTTTCGTATTTTAAAGTAAAGAGGATAGGTAAGCCTTTCATGCTGAACGCAAGGATCGTCAACATCGTCGCAACAGCTACACTTGACCAGGAAATCAATCTTGCCATGCTAGCAAGATTCCGAGAAGTTATTTACGACTCGACGAGATATGGAGGGCATGTCGCCTACTTCAAATCTCCCCGGATGAAAGGAAAGGTCTCGATTTTCGCTTCTGGAAAAATCATAAGTGCTGGAACCGTCCAGGAAAAAGAAGCGATTCGTGAACTCAAAGAAGTGAAGGAATTCTTGGTCAGAGAGAGGTTCATCAAGCCAACAAGCCTCACACCCAAGGTCCAGAACATCGTAATTGTGGTAGACTTGCGGCAAAGCATGGATCTTGAAAAAATAGCTAAAGAGTGCCAAATCATTTACGAACCCGAGCAATTTCCAGGTGGGATCATGAGATTCAACAAACCTTTCAAGGCTACTGTTCTGCTTTTTGCTTCTGGAAAAGCCGTCATAACGGGGCTCAAAGACTCGATGCAGATTGAGCCGACTATACGAAAACTGAAGAATCTGACAAGACAATATGAATAGAATGTTCGCTGCTTTTGTGTAGCGCGCATGGTTGTTCCTAAATTGGCCTAAAATGGTTTTTAATCTTCTTTTGAGGTTTGAGGACAGTTTCGGGTTTCGTGCGTGTCCATGCCTTCTATTACAAGCAGCTCTTTCCCGAGATATGAGGGCGGAATAAAAACCATTTTTGACCATTTTCGGAACAGGCATGCGCGCTGCACGGGTGCGCAAACCTCTCTAGTCATATTAGTCATTTTAGTCAGAAAGTCGTAAGAACACAGCTATTGCAGAAGTTCATATCATGAACTCAAATCAAGGTCATTCCTTCATTGTTGTTGATCTTGGCGGCCCTCATGGCTATTCCTTGAGAAATAAGGCCGCAGAATTTGTCGCAAGCAATCGAGCTCGTGGAGTGGAAGCTGGAAGTGAAGAGGAACAGACCTATGGGATTCTGGCGGAGATGGCTATTCGGGATAAGCTGGGTCTTCCCGAAATAGATCCAAACAATCGGCCGATTGGTTACGACATCGTCAATAATAATGGCGTCCGAATGGATGCCAAGTGCAGATCTGGAACGCTTCCTTTTAAGGAACTCTATGAAGGCAGTGGAGGGATATTAAGGGAAGCAAAGCACAATTTCTACGCACGCCAGGTTTTCGACCCACGTCTGGACACAGATATCTATTTGATGACGCACCTTAGAGTCCCTCACAATAAAACCCCTCTTCCTGGCACCCCGAGACAGATCAATTGGCAATTATACGTCTGTGGTTGGGTTTCAAAAGTCAGAGTGCAAAATGAAGGAGTTTATCTTCCAAGAGGATCAATAACTGAACAAGGTCAAAGATGGTTTGCATATCGTTCAGACGAGATAGAATTCTATCACAAGAATTTGATCCCTCTGAAGAGTCTGGGAGACTTATTGAGTGTAACCCAAGACGATGTACGAGCCGACACGCAGAAACCAAGGAGTCTTCATATGACTTCGGTGGATGCATGTAGGATAGCTGTTGACATGGTGGGTAGAGGAATTCTTCCAGCAGAAATCGCCGACAAAATAGTCAAGAAACTTGGGTTAGATAGTGGAGTGCCGCCATTTTTGCATCCTAACCAGTATTTCCATCTGGCCAGATGGTTACAGGCCCAGAACTTGATTACAGGCAGTGAGTTTGAAAAGTTAGGAAAGATCTTTGCCGAAATCAAGTATTCAGCAGACAATAGATAAAGCGCTATGCAAGGCTGATAATGACGTCTCCGTTCTTCAACTGGAAGTAAACTATTTTGTCTCCCTCTTTTATCTCGCTCTTGCGCTTTGTCTCCAAAATCCTTCTAACATCTCTGATCAGGGAGATTCTATAGCCTGCTGTAATAGTAGTTGTTCCGACAATCCGTTTTTCTTCCTGCATGCATGTATTGGTAGTACCCGATGCTTTATTACACTTTTCGACTAAAATGGTAAAATCGACTAAAGATATAAATCTGCCCGCGCATATCCTATTTTGAGAAGATGGTTTGCCATGGCGCAAAACACAATTGTCCATGCCGATGAAGATCCGGCGGAGAAATTCATAAGTTTCGTCCTAAGAACAATGTGGCAAAAAATCGATGCGTGGCCAACTGCATACAAAGATCTTGCCTCAAACTACCTACATTCTGTGGTCGGAAATGATCTCCTACTAGAAAGAATTTCTCTTGAACCTTCGAGTAACAACATAGTTCTATCAAACAAAACGGAACTTGATATTAACTCATTTTGGCTCCATGTGCGACCAGATGAGAGAACAAAACTCGGGCAGTTCTTCACGCAAAAGAAGCTTGTTGATCACATACTTGACGTATGCCAACATGCTTCTCCCGACTTCTATAACGGGCAGGGCTTAGTTGCCGACATAGCATGTGGCTCTGGAATCTTTCTTCAGTCGTTCACGAATCGGCAGCTGGTTCATCAAGGGAAAAACATCAGGCCATCCAAAATCATAAATCGCGTTGTTGGAATAGACAAAGACCCTCGTGCCTGTGCATTATCCAAGCTTTCAATAGCTCTGGAAGTTTGCAGCTTCATTTTCGTAAACCGTTGCATTGATAATGTTTATGAATCTGTTGAAGAATGGCCGCAGCCAAGAATCTATTGCACAAACACCCTTGACTACTCCCCACATCTCTTGGAAAGTCACATAAAAGAACATGTGTTCAACACCCCCGAATTCAGGCGCGGGCTCGATATAATCGTCAGCAATTTTCCATTCTTGGAAGCCAAGAGGATGAATCGTACTGACCCCAATCTGAAATCCTGGCTACAGGAAAGATTTCCGGCACTTTATGGAGCGTTTGATCTGTATGTACCTTTCCTGTATCAAGCGCTGAGCTTATTAAAAACGGGAGGTATGATGGGCATTGTTCTTCCTGACAAGTTTCTGATTGGGAGATATGCTAAGAAGATAAGGGAGACCATATTACGAGAGCATCAGCTACTCCAAATAACCGATTGCTCTAGAGTGCGTGAAGCTTTCTATCGAACTGACGTCTATCCTATTGTCCTTTTCTTGAGAAAAAATGGCAAGACGAATGAATATGAACCCAAAGCAATCAGCGTGGGAACTCTAGACGAGCTTTCAACTGCAAAGCCATATCCTATTAGAATAGAACTGTTCAAGATGACTGGTGATAATTTCACCTTTTTCTGTCAAAATCCCCAATGGTTCGGATTGATTCGCAGTCTCTTCCTTTCGAAAGATTCCGTGAAGCTAAAGAACATCCTTGATATCCGTTCAACCATATCTTTTCATAAAAAAGGCGTGAGAGAAAACTTCGTGAAGCCTACGCGAGAATGGGACTCTGACGCTTATCCTTACCTAGGAGGAGTGAGTTTTAATCGCCAGAACGAGATCGATATGTTCAAAGTGAATTGGAATGGCTACTATATCTACTACCCCTCGGACATGAAGTCCAAAGTTGGTCATAATATGGCTCCTATCTCAATCTTTAGAAGGCCCAAAATCATTTTCTGCCAACACTCGCAGAGAATAAGGGCCTTTTTTGACTCGGAAGCGAAGTTTCTGACTAAGGACGTATACCCTGTAGCCTTCCCCAAAGAGAACTACGGCGCTACCGATTTTGGCTGGTTGATGACTGCATATTTGAACAGCAGCCTGCTAACAGTTGTTTACAATACTATCTTTCATGGCATTACAATTGCCGAGGGCTTTTATCATTATCTGCCGATTTACCTTAATGAAATCCCATTGGTTCTCCCAGATGCAGCCGATCAGAGAAGTATCATACAATTAACCAAGGAACTGCAGTGTCTTATGGCGGAATTGGCCCCTGGCATGGGGTCAAAAATAAGGGAAATGTATGAGGATTTAGATATAAGAATAAGCAAGGTTAATCACCTAGGCGAAAGAGAGCATTATGAACTGATGGAGCATATAGAATCAAGGAAAATCCCCTTTCCTTGGAAATGAAACACCTATTGAGCTGCAAGAGGCAGATTCAGCGCGCGCTAGCCTTTCAGATTTTTCTCGTTTCATGGCTTCCGGGACTGGAACCTCTACTGCATGGCTCCGGTTGGCGTAGGTTCTGCTTTCAACTTTCTTGTCTAGCCATGCTATACATTCTTTAGGAAGCGTTAGGCTGATCAGAAGACCGTTGCCTGACAATCGTCTCTTTGGGCTTGTCGAACTCCCATGTCGCTTTGCCCAGCAGATCCTTTTCATGTTTTATTGATATCGGCTCCACGGCTATGCGGTTATATGCCTTTTCTAAATCGTCCATGAATCCTTCTATGTCGCCGCGGTTGACCCTCTTCAATAGAATCTCGGTGTGATCCTCACTCGTTAAGGAGATTTCTCCCCACACCGCGACACCTCGATGCGCCCTTACTCGGAGTAGCTTCTCGAACGGTATGGATTTGAAGACATAGCGACCCAGATGTTTCTCATCGAAATAGGCAACGCGGAGGTTTGTGAGTATGATGTAGTTGGGTCTTTCAGCTACTTCGAAGGTTTTTAGGTAACGCTTCACTTCCTCTCCAGAGGAAAGGTTCTTCTTCACTCCGTCTGGTAGCTTATCGATTAAACTTTTGCCATGCGATTTGTCACTCATTTCTTACACCGCCTCTAACATTCGTATTTCGCGCGCGTCTCTAGATAGTCTCTTCGGATAAATATCGTTTGTGGAGAGATCTTTTGTCGAGAAACGCCGCCCTTGATAACACGGGGAATCTTGCTTAGCGCGCGCATTGATGGTAATTTACTAAATTTATAAATACTTTTAGCAGCTTTAGGTTTACTCAAAGTTGGTGACAGAATTGGATGACAAAATAAGAGGCGCTATTGAGCACGATATAGAAATCCAATTGGACACACGCATGTTGAATCAAGACACTGAATGGATTTTTGATGAATTTCCAGAATTTTCAATTTCCTCAAAAAAAGATTTTCTCTTAGGATTCACTATCGGAAAACTAATGTATCTGGCTTGGACTATTTTCACGGATAACAATTATGATGCAACAGACAGCGACCTTGAAGTAGTTAAGGAAATCATAAGACGAAGAATACCTGAAATCGAAAGAAAAATTATGACAGAATTGGGTATTTAATCCTAGTTCAGAAATTTAACAACGAATTGACACGCAAATACATAATGTAGTCAAAATTGTTAGCATAGATTTAACTTTAAATATGCATTACAGAAAGTATAGGTAGATGAGATATGCTGATTATTGATGGTGTTAAGTACAAGCCTTGGACACCAAAAGACGAGGAAAAAGAGTTCCATCCAATGGTAAGAAATTGTTCGAAGGAAATCTTTGGCGAAAACTCTCTCTATTTTGACGTAAAGCATGTTCTCAAAACCGCGTCAGGAATCGGTTCCATTCCAGATGCTTACGTGATTAATCTATCCAAACCATTTGAATGGTATGTCATAGAAAACGAACTTGCCTCTCATCCAGTATACGACCACATCGTAAAACAACTCACGAAGTTCATCAATGGTATTGCAAACCAAAATACCAAAAACCAAGTTCTGGACATGCTCTACGATGAAATTAACAAGGACAACGTGCTAAAGGCAACTATTCAAAAACTAATCGACTCAACCGACATCTATCGCGCACTATCAAAATTACTGTCGACCGCCCCTAGAATAGTGATTATCATAGACGAGAAGACTTCTGATGTAGAAGAAGCTTGCCAAGTCCTAAAATACGAAACCGATATCGTTGAGTTCAAAACCTTTGTAAGAGAAGGAGCAGAAAACATCCGCGCACACCTATTTGAACCGCTTCGCGCTGCTGAAAAACCCAAGCTAGGTGGAAAACGAGAAGTAAGAAGACCAGAATACTATGGCAGTTGGGAAAAGAAGCTTGCGTGGGTTGACGAGAATGTAAGAGACATTGTAGAAGAATTAACAAGCCGCATGGCCCGACTTGGTGAAATCACACACAAAACGAGTGGTCCTGACTACATCTTCTGCAAAGGCAAACCAAGCACAAGGTCCAGATTTGCGGGTCTCTTTCTTACCAAACAGGCTCTCAAAGTCAGAATTAGAACAGACCCAGCTACGTTCAAAGACCCAGAGAAATGGACCGGCGAAAAAATCTATCACTGGTTCTTCAGGACTGGGCAGGAAAAAGAGTTCAAAATAGCCTCAAAAGACCAAATAGACTATGCAATGGCACTGATAAAACAGTCTCATGCACTGGCAGAATAGATTCTCGAATGACCGAGCCCCTACTGTTTTTCTTTGTAGTAGCTTAGTCCTGCTGCGGCGCCCGTGGTAGAAAAGAGATTGGCGAGCTTCTATTCTCTGTTCCAAAATAGGTAGACTTTCGTCTGCATCAGAAAACCGCAGATCTTGATAAGTCCTGCAAGCTGCTCCAAGGTTGCAGCATTCACCTTTCTCTCATAATCCCCCATATGCCCGAATGGAAGGCCTGAGCTGAAAAACTTGAAGAAGCGTGGATGGTCGGCTTTGACGAAGGCATCCCTAACCCTTTCCAGATCATCACTGCTTAACTCCTGAAGCTTTTGAAGCACATATCTTTCGCTCCCAAGTAGTTGAACATTAAACCCGACCTCTTGAAGGACCTTGGAAAACCGTAAAATCTCCCTCTGAGGCTCCTGCTCAGTAACCTTCTTCATCCCCGCTCTCTCGCCAAACGGATTATACTTAGCCATCACCGCAACCATCTCCACGTAGAGCGTACCGGTCAAGGGTAAGGTATCCCGAATAAGTTTCGCTCCGAGTCCTATGCTCCGATATTTCGGGTGAACCACAACACGGTTAATAATGGTTAGTTTCTGATTCAGTTCCCGCATCGTCATTCTGGGCAGAACCATTCTTCGACCGTAGGCACTGGGAGGCGGATAACAATAAACGATCACTCCGCACACCTCGGTCCCCCGCTTAAGACAGAAGATTTTGCGAGGCGCAACCACCCTGTGACTACGATAATGAAAGCCGGCGAGCTGCTTCCAATCCTGCATCGTACCCTCTTCAACACGCATTTCCCTCATCAAACTGCATTCCCTTGCAGGCTCACTTGTATAGTACACTATAGAGATTTCTTTCCCAAACCGTTTATGAATGTGCACGCTGGGCTTCAAATCCTCAAACAAGTCCGTGTGAGTCGTGGCCACAACAACAGCCTTTCCTAAGGTTCTTGCAAGCTTCTGCACGTTAAACGCCACAATCTTCGCCGTATCTCGATCCAGAGTTGCGCAGAACTCATCCATCACCCACCATTGCTTGCCACTCTCGATCAACTTCGCAACTCGATAACGATACCGTTGCCCGTCTGAAAGCTGATTGTACGTACGCAGGAAG
>Ga0315289_10007633_pt1 | contig 15738 bp, 14 predicted proteins | sample YL17G11_40_MG_FD_203452 | JGI IMG/M metagenome (GOLD analysis project Ga0315289, IMG submission 203452) | Sediment microbial communities from Yellowstone Lake, YNP, Wyoming, USA - YL17G11_40 | ecosystem: Environmental > Aquatic > Freshwater > Lake > Sediment | place: USA: Wyoming | collected... | reverse complement strand
GGGCGCGCCGGCCTCGGTGTACAGCGCGTCGCGACGGTTGGCCAGCCAGAAGCGGTGCCAGGCCGGGTTCACGCGCCACTTCGGAAAGAACCGCCACTCGAGGCCCGCCATCAGATCGTGGACATTACGCCACCCCATGCGGTCCGCCGTGCCGTACTTGAAGTGGTTGGTGGGGTAGAGCTGATCGAAGGTTCCGCGCCGGCCGTCGGCGGGGTCGCCGTCGCCGGAGGCATAGTTGTACTCGAGGAGCAGGCGGGGCGGGCGCTTGCCGGCAGGGAGCGCGTAGCCGAGCGCCCAGTGCCCGGCCCAGGCGCGGATGTCGTCCCGGGCGTAGTGCCCGGTCTGGAGAGCCACCTCGAGGCCGTAGTCGAAGCCGCGGCGGAGCTTCCCGACCGCGCATACCCCGGAGGTGTAGAGGTCCTGATCGCCGGAGACGCCCACTTCGCCGCGCACCCGGGAGGCGGTCTTCCAAAGCAGATAAGGCTCGACGACGGAGTACTGGATGAGGCGGTCGAAGGAAGAGTAGAAGCCATAGAAGCCGTTCGAGAGCCTGGGGTGGTCGAAGCTGTCCTTGAGGGGGACGACCACCGCGGAGGCGAACCAGTCCAGGCGCACCCTCTGGCGCTTATAGGAAAAACGCGCCGCGTCAAAGGAGCGTCCCACGTTGCCCCACCCGGAGGCGCCTACCAGCCGTTCCTCGCCGAAGATGAGGTCCTGACGGCCGAGGCGGAGGCTCCAGCCATTCTGGCCGGCCAGGCCCAGTTCGAGGTAACCCTGCCGGAGGTCCAGGGTATTGACCACCGTTGCGAGGACAGGCTTCAGGCCGTAGCCCGGGGCCTGCGAGTCCTGCACCTGGACGAAAAAACGCACCTGCCGGTGGGGCTCGACGCCCGCGCTCAGGCGCAGGCGGTGCAGGTAGTAGCCAGCATCGCGGTCCCGGACGAACCCGATCGCAGTATTGCTTTCGACGCGCCCGCGAATCTCCGCGCCCAGCTTCAGCCAAGCGGGCAGCCCGGGGCCCTTGGGAGCGTCGGCGCCCCACAAGACTGCGGTCGTCATCAGCAGCGCTGCACCGGTCCTGAGGAGCATGTAGCCTACCAGCATAACGTGGGTGGTGAGGCGGAGGCCGCACCGCGCCTAGGTCGATCACTCTAGTCCGGTTCGGGCATCTTCGGCGCGGCCCCCGGCGCTTTCGCGGGCTCTAGAAACGTGCGGAGGGGTCGAAATGTCCATCGGGGTTCAATGACGCGCAGCAATGGAAAGGTTCGCGGGAAGCGGGGCTTTACTCTCATTACTACCGGCGTGTGCTCGATCGCCATGCTGGGCATGCTGGGCCTGGCAGTGGACCTGGGCCGCGTGTACGTGGTGAAGAACGAGATGCAGGCTTACGCCGATTCGGCCTCGCTGGCCGCGTCGGTGGAACTGGACGGGACCGACGCGGGGATCAGTCGCGCGCAGAGCGCGGTGACCAGCAACACCAACCGCTGGAACCTGGGCACGGCCACGTTTTCCGGGACCCAGACGCACTTCGCCACGAACGTCTCGGGCCCGTGGCAGTCCAGCCCCAGCCCGGCCACCAACTACCGGTTCGTGCGGGTCCGGGCCAACGGGAACGTGTCGCTGTACTTCCTGCCGGTGGTGGCCGCACCCAACTCGGCCAACGTCTCGGCGGTGGCCCTGGCGGGGCAGGTGGTCAAGCAGGACTTCCGCGAGGGCGTGTTCCCTTTTTCGCCGCTCGCCCACAACCACGCGCCGCCGGATTTCGGATTCGTGTCCGGCCAGTGGTACACGCTGCGCTGGGGCTCCAACCCGCGGGTGGGCGTGAACGTCTGCGCCGGGGACGACGCGCCCCAGTGGGTGGACCACGCCGAGGAGGGCGCCTCCTCGGAGCGCGGCTACATCGACGAGACCAGCTCCGCCGTCCTCCGCATGGCCATCGAGCAGGACTACCAGAGCCGGACGCTGACCATCGGCGAGCCGGTCGTCATGACCGGGGGCAACAAGCAGACCCAGCGGGACAGCCTGATCACCCGCATCAACCAGGACACGGACCCGAACTCCACCAGCTACGCGCAGTATGATGCAGCCGGCGCCGGCAACGGCCGGCGTTTGGTGGTGACGGCGATTAACACAGGTTTCCCCGACTACCTGGTGCTCGGTTTCCACCTGTTCTTCCTGCTGCACTCCTCCGAGTACGGCAGCGGCGGCAACCAGCCGTTCTGCGCCGAGTACGTGGGGCCGTACGTGCAGGGCAGCCGTCACAAGGGCGCCGGCGATGCGGGCGCCTACGTCGCCAGACTGGTCCAATGAGGCCGCCTGCCCAGACCCGCGGCGCCGAGAAGGGGAGCGCAACCATCGAGTTCGCCCTGTCGTTCGCCTTCTTGTTTGCGGTCTTCACCGGGGTGTTCCAGTTCGGCTACGCCTTCTACCAGTACAACTACCTGGAGAGCGCCGTGCGGGCGGGCGCGCGGTACGCGTCCCTGCGGGCCTACGACTCGGCGACCTCGACGCCGTCGGCGGCCTATCTGACCGCCGTGCAGAACATGGTGGTCTACGGTAGCCCGAGCGGCGGAGGGCAGCCAGTCACGCGCGGGATCACTCCGGCCAACGTATCCGTCACCGTGACCATGGAGCGCAACGTGCCGCGCCGGGTGGCGGTGTTCATTGTCAACTACCAGATCGACGCGGTGTTCACTTCGATGAGCCTCAACGGCAAGCCGAAAACCACCTTCCCGTACTTGGGGAGATATGCGCCGTAGCAGACCGTTGTCCGTCTCGGGGGCCCGGCGCGGGGCCGCGCTGGTGGAAGCCGCGCTGGTGGTCCTGGTCTTCCTGGTCACCCTGATCGGCGTCTTCGATCTGGGGCAGATCTTCTTCATCCACCAGACCTTTGTCGAGCGGGTGCGCAACGCGGCGCGCTACGCGGTGGTGAACACCTATGACGAGACGGCCTTCAAGAACATGGTGCTGCACAACCAGCCCACCGCTCCCGAAGGCCGCACCTCGGGGATCTTCGGGCTGACCCCGGCGATGGTCAGCGTCAGCCAGTTCGACTCCGGGACGAGCGAGCACCGCGTGGTGGTGGCCATCAACAACTACCCCTACCGCTTCTTCTCGCCGCTCATCGCCGGAGTGTTCACCGGGCGCAGCATCACCCTTAGCTTGCCTTCGGAGCAGCCTTAGCCGGCTCGGTCTTCCTGGCCAGCAGCCACGCCCCGCCCGCCATCAACCCCAGCGCCACCCACTGCTCGCTGAGCAGCGGGCCGAGCTGGGGATTGGCCACGTCGTGGGCGCGCACGAACTCGACCCCGAAGCGCGCCGCCGGGTACAGCACCAGGTACAGGCCGATGATCCCGCCGGGACGATGCGCGCGGCGGAAACGGAGGTAGAGGATCACAAAGATGACGGCTTCGGCGAAAGCCTCATACAACTGGGTAGGGTGCAGGGGAACCCACAGGGGCGTTCCGAACAACTCCTGCGCCAGCGGGTCGGTGAAGGTGACGGCCCAGGGCAGGTCGCACTGTTGGCCCCAGCAGCACCCGGCGAGGAAACAGCCCACCCGCCCGAGGACATGCCCCAGGGCGATGGCCGGCGCGAAGGCGTCGGCCACGGCCAGAGCGGGCAGGCGCTTGCGCCGCAGGTAGAAGAAAGCCACCAGCAGAGCCGCAATCAGCCCGCCGAAGAAGACCCCGCCCGCGCGGAAGGTGGCCAAGGTGAAAAGCTCGCCCGGGTTACGCCAGTAGTAGCCGAGATCGGAGACGATCATCAACAGCTTGGCCCCCACCAGCGCCGCCAGCGCCACGTAGACGCCCAGGTTGACCACCGCGTCCGTGTGGAGGCCGGCCTGGCGGCCCAGGCGCGCCGCCATCCACAACCCCACCAGGAAGGCCAGTGTGACCATAACCCCGTAGGTGGATTGAAAGTACCCGCCGATGCGGAAGGCTTCCGGGTGCATTCAGGTCCTCGGTGCGGCGCGCCGGGAGCGCCACATGTCCCACAAGGCGAGGGCGGCGCCGATGGTGATGGCGGCGTCGGCCACGTTGAACGCCGGCCAGCGGAAATCGCCGGCGTAGAGTTCCAGGAAATCGGTCACCGCGCCGCGAAAGGCGCGGTCGCAGAGGTTGCCCAGGGCGCCGCCCAGGATCAGCGCCAGGCTGAACCGAAGAGCGCCACTGGTCTCCGCCCGCGTTCCGGCACGCCACAGCAGGACGGAGATCACCACGGCCGCCGCGGCCGACAAAACAATCAGCAGCCCCCTGCGCCATTCCGTGTCCACCGCGGCCAGCAGGCTGAAGGCTGCGCCCCGGTTCTCCGTGCGGATGAGGTTGAAGAACCCCGGGATCACGGCGTGGGTCTCCCAGGCGCCCAGGCGGGTTTCGACCAGCCACTTGCTGAGGCGGTCCACGGCAAACACGCCCCCGGCCACGCCGTAGGCCCGCCAGCGGCCGCCGCGGTCAGCCATTCAGGATTTCCGTCACGGCCTCCGCGCAGGCCGGGCAGATGGTGGGCCAGCGGCTGTGGGCGCCCACTGCGGTCGAGTACTTCCAGCAGCGCTCGCACTTGGCGCCGGCCGCGCGGCTGACCTCGACCGAAAGGGCCTCCCCGTCCCCGGGCTCGAGCGTCACCTGGGAGACGATGAACCACCCGGGCAGCTCGGCGGCGTACTCTTCCAGCAGCGGCAGCAGGGGCCGGGGCACTCTCAGGCGGACCTGCGCCTCGAGTGGCGCGCCGATCAGCTTCTCCTGGCGCGCCACTTCCAGATGCTTCAGCACCTCGTCGCGGACTTCCAGCAGCCGCTCCCAGTTGGCGGCCCGGCGGCGGTGCTCCTCGGTAAGGCCGGCGGTGAGTTCCTCGGGCTCCGGAAACAGCGCCAGGTGGACGCTGTCGGGAGCGCCGGCGGCTTTCGTCAGATGCCCCCAGACCTCGTCGGTGGTGAAGCTTAGCACGGGCGCCAGCAGCCGGACCAGGGCCCAGGTCAGCCGGTACAGAGCGGTCTGCGCGCTGCGACGGGCCCGCGAGCGCGGCGCCGCCGTGTAGAGCCGGTCCTTCAGCACATCGAAGTACAGCGCGCTGAGCGTGGCCGTAGCGAAGTCGTAAGCCGCGTGGTAGACCCGGTGGAAGGCGTACTCTTCGTAGAAGGCGCGGCAGTCGCGCACCAGGTCCGCGGCGCGCACCAGGATCCACTGGTCCAACTCGAGCAACTCGCCCGCCGGGAGGGCGTCCCGCTCGGGATCGAAGTCCCCCAGGTTGCCCAGCGCGTAGCGGAAGGTGTTGCGCAGCTTGCGATAGGCTTCCGAGAGCCGCTCCAGGATGGTGTCGGAAATGCGCACGTCGTCGGTGAGCTCCACCGAGGCCACCCACAAGCGCAGCACCTCGGCGCCGTACTTAGCGATGATCTCCTGGGGCGCGATGTAGTTGCCCAGCGACTTGGACATGGCGCGACCCTCGGCGTCCAGCACAAAGCCGTGCGTGACACACTGGCGGTAGGGCGCGCCGCCCTTGAGCCCCACTCCCACCAGCAGCGAGCTGTGGAACCAGCCGCGGTACTGGTCGCCGCCCTCGAGGTAGAGGTCGCAGGGCCAGGGCAACCCGTAGGTTTCGCTGAGCACGGCCAGGTGACTCGAGCCGGAGTCGAACCACACGTCCAGGATGTCGCTCTCCTTGCGGAACTCGGCGCCGCCGCAGCGCGCACAACGGGCCTCCGGGCCCACCAGTTCGGCCGCGGAGCGCTCGTACCAGATGTCCGCGGTGTGCCGGGCGAACAGCTCCACCACGCGGTCCAGCACCTGGCGGTCCGTCAGCGGCTCGCCGCAGCGCTCGCAGTAGAAGACGGTAATGGGCACGCCCCAGGCCCGCTGCCGCGAGATGCACCAGTCCGGACGGCTGGCCACCATGTTCGAGATGCGCTCCTCGCCCCAGGTGGGCAGCCAGCGCACCCTCCGGATGGCCTCCAGCGCCGCCGCCCGCAGCCCGTTCCGCTCCATGCCGATGAACCACTGCTCGGTGGCCCGGAAGATGGTGGGTTGGTGGCAGCGCCAGCAGTGCGGGTAGCTGTGCTCGAGTTCCTCACGCGCCAGCAGGGCGCCGCGGGCCGCCAGCAGATCCACCACCACGGGGTTGGCATCCCAGACGGTTTGGCCGATGAGCTCCTCCGGCAGGCGGCCAGCCGCCCCTTCGGCGTGGAAGAAGCGCCCGGCTGCGTTCACCGGGCAGTAGATCGCGATGCCGTATTGCAGGCCGGTGAGATGGTCCTCATGACCGTGCCCGGGGGCGGTGTGAACGGCGCCGGTGCCCTGCTCCAGGGTGACGTAGTCGGCCAGCACGCCGACCGAGTCGCGCTCGAGGAACGGATGGCGGAAGACGGCGCCTTCCAGGCGCGCGCCCGGTATCCGGGCCAGCACCCTCGGTTCCGGCCAGCCGCACTTGGCCGCGGTGGCGGCCACCAGCGGCGCGGCGACCAGGTAGAGGTCTTCGCCGGCCTCCACCGCCGCATACTCCAGGTTGGGGTGGAAGGCGATGGCCAGGTTGGCCGGGATGGTCCACGGCGTAGTGGTCCAGATCAGGCCCCAGACGCGGCGGCCCGCCAGCGCCGGGTCGATCTGACCAGGGTCGGAGACCAGCGCGAAGCGCACCCAGATCGAGGGGCTGGTGTGGCTCTCGTACTCGACCTCCGCCTCGGCCAAGGCGGTGCGGTGCCGCACGCACCAGTGCACGGGCTTCAGGCCCTTGTAGACGTAGCCCCGGTCGAGGAACTCGACGAACGCCCGGGCAATGGCCGCCTCGTAATCCGGGGTCATGGTCAGATACGGCTGGTCCCAGCGGCCCAGCACACCCAGCCGCATGAAATCGCGTCGCTGGATCTCGACCCACTTCGTGGCGTACCGGCGGCACTCCTCGCGGATCTCGGGCACCGTCATCCCAGCTTTGCGGGGGCCGAGTTCGCTGTCCACCTTGTTCTCAATAGGCAACCCGTGGCAGTCCCAGCCCGGCACGAAGGGAGCGTCGAAACCGGCCATGCTCCTGGACTTGACGATGAAATCCTTCAGCATCTTGTTGAAGGCCGTCCCGGAGTGGATCGCGCCGTTGGCGTACGGCGGCCCGTCGTGCAGCACGAAGACCGGACGGCCCGCCCGCGCCTGGCGGATCTTCTCGTACAGCTTGCCTTCCTCCCAGCGGGCCAGCATCTGGGGCTCCGTCTGGGGCAGGTTGGCCCTCATCGAGAACGCGGTGCGCGGCAGGTTGACCGTCTTCTTTAGATCGACTGGATCTTGTTGCATCGCGGGATCTTTTAATTATAGCTATCGAGAGAAGCGAGCTTCGCGGAATGAACCGACTGCTCCTGGACCGAATGATGGGGCGGAGCGGAGCCTCCGGAAGGGCTGCCCGTGCCAGGTCAGAAAGCCTTTCAGAGCCTTCTTGATGGCCTGCTGACAATGGAATAGGGCATCCCCGACCGCGGGCGGGTCTGCATCCAGATCCACTCCTGCACACCGCAGGTCCTCTCCGGCAATGACGAGCCACTTCCTCGCTTCAGCGCACGGAGTAGGCTCAGGCAGCATAGACGAGCTTTCCCTCGCGGAGCACTGTGGATGGCAGTGAAGCCTTCAAGTGCAGGCGCTTCTCGAAGACCTCGCGCGTCCAGACCAGCACGTCGCTGGCGGTTCCGACACCGCCCGCCGTGATGCCCCAAAAAGCCTCGTACGCCCTGCCGCTGTCACGCAGCTCGGGCGGGGTGTCGTCCGGGACGATCACCATGAGGTCGAAGTCGCTGTCCGGGCCGGCCTCGCCGCGAGCCATCGAGCCGAACAGGTAGATCCGCTCCGGGTGGTACACCTCGACCAGCCGGCGTACGATCTCGGCCAGCACCGGACTCTCGACGCTGGGTGTTTCCAGAGGCATCCTTCAGCCCTATTATCCCTCGCCCGCCGCGCCGCGCAACGCCTTTTTGCCCGCCTCCAGCACTTGGAGAATCACCTCCGTATCGAAGACGCAGCCGCCCCAGGAGCCGCCGCTGAGCTCGGCCAGCGCGGCCCACAGGCGGGTGTCGGCGGGCAGTGCCGGGTCGGGCGCCAGGTCCGCGCGCGGCGGGCGCGCCGCGAGCACGCGCGCGCCTTCCTCCGGGCCGAAAACCGTGCCGTCCGCGCCCACCAGGTTGACCGAACCCTCCAGGCGGTGGCGGTCGATGAAGATCTCGACGAGGTCGCCGTCCAGCACCTTGCCGATGGGCCCGCCCGCCAGGCCCTCAGGCGAAACGTGGCCGATGCAGGCCCCCGTCGAGACGCCGCTGAAGCGGGCGTCGGTCACCACCGCTACGTGCTTGCCGAATTCCAGGTGCTTCAATGCCCCGGTGATTTGCAGGATCTCTTCCATGCCCGAGCCCAGGGGTCCGCGCCCGGCCAGCACCAGCACATCGCCCGCCCGGATGACGCCGCCCTTGATGGCGGCCACGGCCGCGCTCTCGGTGGTGAACACGCGCGCCGGGCCCTGCTTGCGGTAGACGCCGCCGGCGTCCACCACGCTGGGATCGATGGCCGTGCTCTTGACGATGGAACCCTCCGGGGCCAGGTTCCCCTTCGGGAAGGTGACCGTTGAAGTCAGCCCGCGCGCCGCCGCGCGCTCGGGGTCCATGATGACGTCGTCCGGGTCGATGCCCTCGCGTTCCTTGAGCAAGCGGCGCAGGCGCGCGCGGCGCGCGGAGGCTTCCCACCAGTCGAGCATGCGGCCCAGGGTTTCGCCGGTGACGGTCAGCGCCTCGAGCTCCAACAAACCGGCGCGCCGCAGGTGCAGCATCACCTCGGGCACGCCGCCGGCGAGAAACACCAGGATGGTCGGGTAGTTGTTGGGGCCGTTGGGCAGCGCATCGACCAGGCGGGGGATCCGGCGGTTGATCCCCGCCCAGTCATCCACGGTGGGTCGCCGGAGGCCGGCCGCGTGGGCGATGGCCGGCAGGTGCAGGACCAGGTTGGTCGAGCCGCCGAAAGCCGCGTGCGTGACCAGCGCGTTGTGGAGCGCGGCCTCGGTGAGGACGTCCCTGGTGCAGATGCCCCGCGCCTCCAGCGCCCTGACCGCGCGGGCCGAGCGGCGCGCCGCGTCGCGCCACAAGGCATGCCCGGAGGGCGCCAGGGCCGCGTGCGTCAACGCCAGTCCCAGCGCCTCCGCCACCACCTGCGAGGTGGCCGCCGTACCCAGGAAGTGGCAGCCGCCGCCGGGCGAGGAGCACGCGCGGGCGCCCTCGCGGGCCGCCTGCTCGAGCGTAATTTGCCCGTGGGCGTAGCGCGCCCCGATAGCCTGAATGCTGGCCGTGTCCTCGCCCGCTTCCGGCGCGAACATCACGCCGCCGGGGACCAGCACCGAGGCGAGATCCCCCGCCGCGGCCAGCGCCATCATCATGGCGGGCAGTCCCTTGTCGCAGGTGGCCACGCCGAGCACGCCGCGCCGGTTGGGCAGCGAGCGGATCAGCCGGCCGAAGACGCGGGCAGCGTCGTTGCGGTAGGGCAGGCTGTCGAACATCCCGGTGGTGCCCTGCACGCGGCCGTCGCAGGGGTCGGAGCAGTAGCCCGCCAACGGCACCGCGCCCAGCGCCTTCAGTTCCCGCGCGGCGGCCTCGACCAGCAGGTGTACCTCAAAGTGGCCGGTGTGGTAGCCCAGCGCCACGGGCCGCCCATCGGCTTCTCTCAGCCCGCCGTGCGTGCTGAGGATCAGGACCTCCGGGCCGTCCAGTTGGGCGGGGTCCCAGCCCATGCCGGCGCTCTGCGTCCAGCCGAACAGGTCGCCGCACGGGCGTTCGAGCAAGGTCTGGTGGGTCAGCGGCAAGCGGCCGGCCGGGCCGGGAAGCCGCGCGCGGATCTCATAGAGCGACTCGTCACGGGAATCGACGATCTCGTCAAAAGGAATGGCTGTCATCGGCGCCTCAACTCCCCATGATAGAATCAGCGCGATGCCTGACGAGGAAGCGCGGCGGCGCGAACTGGAGCATCACGAGGCGCTCTACGCGGGGTTCGCGCAGGAGCACTTCGCCCGGCCGGCGGTGCGGGCCTTTCGCGAGCACCTGGCGGCGCGCATCCTGCGCGCGACGCGCGCCTCGCCGAGCGCGCGCGTGCTGAGCCTGGGCTGCGGCATCGGGGACACGGAGTTGCTGCTGGCGCCCGCGGTGGGCCGGATCGTCGGCGTCGATTTCTCGCCGGCGGCTATCCGCCAGGCTCGCCAAGACGCGGCGCGCGCGGGCATCGCCAACGCCGAATTCCTCGAGGGCGACCTCGACACGGTGCGGTTCGAGGAAGGCGCGTTCGACGCGGTGCTGGCGGTCTTCTGGCTGCACCACCTCGCGGACGCGGAACTGGACCGGATGGCGGCGCTGGTGGCGGCGTGGCTGGCGCCGGGCGGGGTGTTCTACAGCCTGGACCCGAACCGCGGGCGCCTCGCGGGCGCGGTAGGGAGACTCCTCGTGCCGCGTCTGATGAAGAGGTACCACACGGCGGACGAGCGCGAGCTGGAACCGGCGGCGATCCGCGGGTTGTTCGCCGCCCGCGGCCTGGAGGCCCGGGTTGGGATCTACGACTTCCTGTCCACGCCGCTGGCCGGCCTGTTCCCGGGTGCGCGGCGGCTCTACCGGCTGGCGCGCGTGCTGGACCACCTGCTGGTGCGCACGCCGCTGCTGGCGCGACTGGGGAGCAATTTCGAGCTGGTGGCCCGCCAGCCCAGCGTCTAGCCGGCGTTTTGGATACAATCGGCTTAACCCCCGAAAGCGAAAGGCGAGCAACTGGTTGGCGCTGAAACTCGGCAAAGTCATCGCTGTCTACCCCGGGTCGTTCGATCCCATCACCAACGGCCACCTGGACCTGATCGCGCGTGGCGCGATGCTGTTCGACAAGCTGATCGTGGCCGTCCTCGGCAACGCCGCCAAGCAGCCGCTGTTCACGGTCGAGGAACGCCTGGAAATGCTGCGCGAGGCGGTGCGCAACCACCTGAACGTGGAAGTGGATACCTTCGACGGGCTGCTGGTGGACTACGCCGCGCGCAAGGGCGCCACGGTGCTGTTGAGAGGCATCCGGGCCATCTCCGACTACGAGTATGAGCTGCAAATGGCGCTGATGAATCGCCGGCTGCGCCCGGAGATCGAAACCGTCTTCCTGATGGCCGGGGAGGCCTACTCGTTCATCAGCTCGCGGCTGGTCAAGGAAGTGTTCGCTCTGGGGGGCAGCATCTCCGAGCTGGTCCCGCCCCTGGTGGAGGCCCGCCTCCGGGAACGGGTTCTCCGGGGCAGGTAGCACACCCATGGCCTTCCGAACGGAGCTGGCCCAGCGCATCTCTCGCATCAGCTTCTCGGGCACCATGCGGGTGGCCACGGCCGCCGCGCAGCTGCGCGCCCAGGGCGTGGACGTGGCCGATTTCGGCGCCGGCGAGCCGGACTTCCCCACCCCCGAGAACATCAAGCAGGCCGCGGTGCGGGCCATCGCGGAGAACTTCACCCGCTACACCGCCTCCGGCGGAACCTGGGAACTGAAAGAGGCCATCTGCTATCGCCACGCCCAGGATTACGGCACCGCGTACAGCCCCTCGGAATGCGTGGTTTCGGCGGGGGGCAAGCACGCGGTCTTCAACCTCATCCAGGTGCTCATCGAGGAGGGCGACGAGGTCATCATTCCGGTGCCCTTCTGGGTGACCTACAAGGACGTGGTCGAGTACGCGGGTGGGCGGCCGGTGTTCGTCGAAACCTGCGAGGCGGAGAACTTCGCGCTGACGGCCGCGTTGATCGAGCCGCAGCTTACCGCCCGCACCAAGGCGGTCATCATCAACTCGCCGGCCAACCCAAGCGGCGCGGTCATAGCGCGCCGGGAGTTCGAGCGCATCGTCGCGATGGCCGCCGGGCGCGGCATCTGCCTGCTGACCGACGAGTGCTACTGCCGGCTGGTCTACGACGGCGCGCCGTTCTCGGCGGCCACGCTGCCGGGGGCGAAGGATACGGTGATCGTGGCCGGGTCGCTGTCTAAGACCTACGCCATGACGGGCTGGCGGATCGGTTACGGGCTGGGGCCGGAGCGGATCATCCAGGCAGTGATCAAGCTGCAAAGCCATTCCACGTCGAACCCGACTTCGGTCTCGCAGAAAGCGGCGGTCGAAGCGCTCACCGGGCCGCAGGACGCGGTCGCCCGGATGCTGGAGGAATACCGCCGGCGCCGGGATTTCGTCGTGGCGCGGCTGCGGGCCGTCCCCGGGGTCACCTGTATCGAGCCCCAAGGCGCCTTCTACGCCTATCCCAACATCGCGGTGGCGCTGGGCCGGGACGGCGTAGCCTCCACCATGGAGCTCGCCGAGCGGCTGCTCGCGCAGGCGCGCGTGGCCGTGGTGCCCGGGGAGGCCTTTGGCACAGACAGACACATCCGTATCTCCTATGCCGCGTCCCTGCGTGACCTCGAGCGCGGTCTCGACCGGCTTCACCAGTTCATCGCAGGCCTGACCGGATGAAACCCCGGCGCGTCACTCCCTGGTTTCGCGAAATGCCCTGGGGCGCCACGGCCCTCGAGCCGTGGTTCCCGCGCCAGAACAGCCCCATCGGCGAGGTCTGGTTTCGAGGGGACGACGAGCCGCTGCCCATCCTGGTGAAGTTCATCTTCACCGCCGGACGGCTGTCGGTGCAGGTGCATCCCGGCGACCAGGAGGCCCAGCGGCTGGAGGGCACGCCGGGCAAGACCGAGATGTGGCATATCCTGCGCGCGGAACCCGGGGCGCGCATCGCGCTGGGGTTGCGCGAGCCGGCCAGCCGCGAGCGCCTGCGCCAGGCCGCGCTCGCGGGCGAGATCGAGCCACTGCTCAACTGGATCGCGGTGGGGCCCGGGGAGACCTACTTCATCTACCCCGGCACCATCCACACCATCGGGCCCGGCGTGACGCTGTGCGAGATCCAGCAGCACCGCGATCTGACCTACCGCCTGTACGACTACGGGAGGCCGCGCGAGCTGCACCTGGAGAAGGCCCTCCCGGTGGCCGATTTGAACCCCCACCCGGGCCGGGCCGTGCCCGCACCCCTGGGAGAGGGCCGCAACCTGCTGGCCTCCTGCCAGCATTTCGCCACCGAGCTGTGGGAGTTCGCGGGCGCCGTGACCTGCCAGCCGGTGGCCGACCGCCTCCAACTGCTGGTCACGCTGGAGGGCGAGGGCCGGATCGCCGGCGAGCCCTTTGCCCCGGGCCAGGTCTGGCTGATCCCGGCGGGGGCGGAACTCTTCCGGCTGGAGCCGCGCGGGCCGGCCCGACTGCTCAGCACCTACGTGCCGCAGTAGCGGCGCTGCCCGCGGCTGAAAGTCGTTGTCTCCGCGCGCATGCGTTCCCCTTTGGCCGGTTGGAGGCCTGCACGGCAGGCGCTGGTGCGCCACGAGGGCCGCCTCAATTCTGCGGAGATGAAAGCTTTAGTCTGTAGATCTATAGTCGTCGTCCAGCGAAGATAGTCACTGGATGCGCGGCAGAGCTGCGAAACGTGCGGTAGGGACGACGCCCGAGGCGCTCTTCGGCCAAGTTGTCCGAGAGTTGCGTCAGGCGCGGGGCCTCTCGCAGGAACAGCTCGGCTTCGAGAGTGGCCACCATCGGACGTACATCAGCCTCATCGAACGAGGCGGCCGCAATCCGTCGTTGAAGACAATTCTGGCCCTGGCGTCGGCTCTGCGGACGCCACCATCACAGCTTCTTCAAGCGCTGGAGGTCCGCGTCAACCGCGGTCGGTCCAGTGGGCCCAGGGGACGGCGGAATCAACCATGAAGATCGTCCACGTGGAGCCCCTGATCGACGCGGGAAGGTTCTCCAGGTCAAGGCACTGGCGGCGCATCAAGGAGCAGATCCTTGCAGCAATCCAAAGCATCCAGTGGCCTCCGGGATCTGGCTCCTTCACCTTGCACGACCAGCCGGGCAAGAAACGGGGCCAAGGCAGGGGGTGAAGCCCATAAAAAAGGCCTGTATGCTGTACCTCGAGTCCATGGGCTAGGCTCTGGAGAGTCGCCCTGATATTGCCACCCTCAAGACACCGGGCCGCATCGACGCAACTTGTTCGGTGGGAGACCGGCTCTTCGCGCTTGAATGGGAGACAGGAAACATCTCCTCCACCCATCGAGCCCTGAACAAGATGACATTGGGCCTCCTGAAAGGCCTCCTGATAGGCGGAGTCCTGATCGTCCCGACCCGGGCGATGTACAAGTACCTCACAGACCGCGTGGGGAACTACCCTGAGATAGAACCCTACTTCCCCCTCGGGAGGGCACTCAGGATTGACGAGGGTCTGCTGGCGGTCTTCGCGATCGAGCACGACGCCGTGAGCAAGTCGGCGCCGCGAATTCCCAAAGGCACAGACGGCAGAGCCCTTCTGTAACAGATCATTCACGTTGCAGCAGCACGATGAACTCGTTCCTCATCGTGTTCGCCATCCCCGTGATTTGCCGGCTCATCTTGCGAACGAGCCGCAGGCCGTGCTGACTGCCTAGCTCAGTCACCACATCCTCGATGCCAGGCACCTCGTCCGGCGACACGTCAAGTATTTTGCTCAACTGGTTGCTGTTGGTGCCCACGACGATGGTGCAGAGGCGACCGCGCCGCAGCACCCTGGCGCATTCCGAGAGGACCCTCTCCATGTCCGCCTTGTAAAGGTCGAACTTTTCGCGGAGCGTTCGCCCCGCAGGCCAATCATCTGCTTCCGCAACTGGGACATGTCCACCCCTAGGAAGCCGAGGTGGAAGGAGTCATTGGCCAAGTAGTCAATAGCAAAGCTGTAAGGCGGTGAGAATATGATGCCATCGACGCTGCTGTCGTCCAGCGGGAGGGACCGCGCGTCCCCCTCCAGGGCTCGTGCTTCCCCAAGTTCCGATTCGGTTCCGGCGAGTATGCGCTGAACCTTATCGGCCACAAAGACGTACCGTTCAAGAACTGCCCGAAATTGCTCGTAGGGAGACTTCCGCGTACTGCGCTCCGAATACCCGGCGCTGTCGAGGTACGCCCGCAGGAGAAAGTTGTGCACAACCGGGTCTTCGCACCCTTTCGGCAGGCAACCGCGCGGAGAGGCGGCTCGGTCAGGCTGGCCACTCGCCGAGCCGGTGGTAAACAGATGACCAACATAATCCTCAAACCGGGCCTTGGACCCCGGTCTCGGGTGGCCCGCCAGACCTGTGAAGTATAGGAATACCGATTCTGACTGCGTGACCGCCGCCCGAACCGGCGGCAGCGGCACTTTGAGGCCGTCGAGCTTCCCCTGGGCCATGAATCGGCAGAAGGGGCTGGCATCGACGCCTATGGATCGAACGCCCATCAGACAGGCCTCGATCAGGACGGTTCCCGAACCCATCATGGGGTCGAGGACGGTCTCACCAGGCTTCAGACCCATGACGTTGATGAGCCCCTTGATCATCTGCGGGTGGAACTTCCCCCGATATGGGAACAGGCCGTGGGTGGCGTAGCCAGTCTTGAACTGCTTCGTCTGGAAGAACGATTTCAGTCGCGAGGATGAGTATTGCGGCAACCGGACGGGCTCGCCACTGCACATGAGGAAGTGCCTGGTCAGGGTGTCGCCAACACGCGCAAAATACGCACCATTGCGGATGAGTTCCTCGTCGCTCAATACCTGGCTCTCGTAAAACGCTAGTGTGCCGTCCCATTTAATTCTTTACAGCGGCGCACCTTGTCCAGAATAACATCGGCCGTGGCCTTCCAGATGAACGGTTTCGGATCGCCGTTCCAGTGGGCCAGCCACTGGTAGATGGCGCG
>Ga0315289_10007632_pt1 | contig 15739 bp, 12 predicted proteins | sample YL17G11_40_MG_FD_203452 | JGI IMG/M metagenome (GOLD analysis project Ga0315289, IMG submission 203452) | Sediment microbial communities from Yellowstone Lake, YNP, Wyoming, USA - YL17G11_40 | ecosystem: Environmental > Aquatic > Freshwater > Lake > Sediment | place: USA: Wyoming | collected... | reverse complement strand
GCCACTGCACAAGTACGCATCGAGAAGGTCAGCTACCAGGGCTGGGCCAACTGCTACCGGGTCTCGAACGGCGAAATCGAGCTGGTCCTCACCGCGGACGTCGGCCCGCGCATCATGCGCTGCGCCCTCGTGGGCGGCCAGAACCTCTTTAAGGAGTTCGCGGAGCAGCTCGGCAAGAGCGGCGAGCGCGACTTCCAGCTCCGCGGCGGCCACCGCCTGTGGGTCGCCCCCGAGCAGCTCGCCACCACCTGGGCGCCTGACAACGTGCCCGTCAAGATCGAGGTCCGCGGCGAGGTGCTGCGGGCCACTGCGCCGGTGGAGCCCGCGACGGGCCTGGAAAAACAAATCACCGTGAAAATGCCGGCCTCAGGGTCCGCCGTCGAGGTGCTCCACCGGGTGAAGAACACCACGGCGTGGACCATCGAGCTGGCGCCCTGGGCGCTCACCATGCTCGCCCCCGGCGGCACCGAGGTGGTGGGGTTCCCGCCGCGCGGCAAGCACCCCGAGGTGCTGCTGCCCACCAACCCCCTGGTGATGTGGGCCTACACCGACTTCAGCGACCCGCGCTGGGGGTTCACCAAGAAATACTTCATCCTGCGCCAGGACCCCAAGCGGGCCGAGCCCCAGAAAGTCGGTTTGTTCAACCCGGACACCTGGGCCGCTTACCTGCTCGGCTCCGACCTGTTTATCAAGCGGCTCAAAGCCGATCCCGCGCGCACCTACCCCGACTTCGGCTGCTCGTTCGAAACCTTCACCAACGCCGAGTTCCTGGAGATGGAAACGCTGGGTCCGATGACCAGGCTCGAGCCGGGCGCCTCGGTGGAGCACCTCGAGCGCTGGGTCCTGCGCAAGGGCGTGCGCATGGCCGCCTGGACGGACGCGGAACTCGACAGAGTGCTACTGCCCGCGCTGGGGAAGTGAGCGCACGGCGGGCAGCTTCACCTTGGCCAGGTAGATGCTGGTCTTGCCCTCGTGCGAGGAGTAGTAGCTGACCCACAGCAGGCCGTCGTGGAAGACCAGGCCGGGGTAGCTGGTGTCGCCGCCCGAAGGCAGCGTCAGAAACTCGGTGAGCGTACCGGCTTGGGCGTCCAGCCAGCACAACCCGGTGCGCACCTTGCCGTCGTGCAGGCGTGCGGCGGCCACGATCCGGCCGTCGGGAAGGTGGATCATGTTCGGGCCGCCCACCCGGACGCCCAGGTCCTTCCACCGCCAGGCGCGGTAGGGCGGCCGGGCCGTCCCCAGCAGCGCCGTCGGCGGCTGGCCGTCCCGGCGCAGCAGGCACAGGCCGGCGCCGTCCTCCAGAAACAGCAGCGTGCCCTCGCTGGGGTAGCCCTCTTCGTAGAGTTTCTCCACCAACGTCCCGAAGCGTTCGCCGTCCCGGCTGGCATACAAGCGCGAGGCCTGCTGGCCGTAGCCCGTGCTGTAAGCCACCCCGCCGTGCCAGCGCACCCGCCACAACCACATGCCCGCCTCGCCGATGGCGACGGGCTCCGTCCAGTCCCGGCCGCTCGAAGAAAACCACGCCAGGGTCCGCGCCGGGATCTCCGGCTTCTCCCGGACCACCGAGTAGCCGGTCAGCATCAGCCGCTGGTCGGGTGTGACCGCCAGCTTGGGATCACGCAGGTCGGCGGCCGAGGTGAAGTGCGCGGCGGACTCCCAGATGCGCCCGTCGGAAGAACTGAGCACGCGGATCGCGCCGTCGGGGGAGACGTGCTTCTCACCCTCGCGGAAGGCGCAGTACCAGCGGTTCTTGAAGCGCGCCAGGTCGGTGAAGGCGTTGTGCGGCGCCTGGTCCCAGATCTTGCGGACCTCGACCAGCTGGGCGGCCCCACCCACCACGCACCACAAACCGGCCAGCACTGCGGCGCGCATGGTCTACACCTTGGGCAGCTCCTCGATGGCCCGGGCGATCTCCTCCTCGGGGTGCTCGTAGTCCACCAGCTTGCCGGCGAAGTAGCTGTCAAACGCGCTCATGTCGAAGTGGCCGTGGCCGCTGAGGCCGAACAGGATGACGCGCGGACGGCCCTCCTCGCGGGCCGCCAGGGCCTCGTCGATGGCCGCGCGGATGGCATGGGCCGACTCGGGCGCGGGCACGATGGCCTCGGTGCGGGCGAACTGGACCGCGGCGTCGAACACCGGCGTCTGCGGGTAGGCGCGGGCCTCGAGCAGCCCCAGCTTGAGCAGGTGGCTCATCAGGGGAGCGGCCCCGTGGTAGCGCAGCCCGCCGGCGTGGATGCCCGCCGGCACGAAGCCATGCCCCAGGGTGAACATCTTGACCAGCGGGGTGAGCTTGGCCGTGTCGCCAAAGTCGTAGGCGAAGAGGCCCTTGGTGAGGGTGGGGCAGGCCGAGGGTTCCACCGCCATCAGGCGCACAGCCTGGCCGCGGAGCTTGTCCAGGGCGAAGGGCAGGGCGAGGCCCCCGAAATTGCTGCCGCCGCCGAAGCAGCCGATCACCACGTCCGGGTACTCGCCAGCCAGCTCCATTTGCAGCTTGCACTCCTGCCCGATCACCGTCTGGTGCAGCAGCACGTGGTTGAGCACGCTGCCCAGCGAGTAGTTGGTGTCCGCGTGCGTGGCCGCGTCCTCGACCGCCTCGCTGATGGCAATGCCCAGGCTGCCGGGCGAATCCGGGTGCGCCGCCAGCACCGCGCGGCCCGACTGCGTGTGCTCGCTCGGGCTGGCGTAGACTTCGGCGCCCCAGGTGTTCATCATCGAGCGCCGGTACGGCTTCTGCTGGTAGCTCACCTTGACCATGTAGACCGTGCATTCCAGGCCGAACAGGCGGCAGGCCAGGGCCAGGGCGCTGCCCCACTGGCCCGCGCCCGTCTCGGTGGCCAGGCGCCGCGTCCCGGCGACCTTGTTGTAGTAGGCCTGAGGCACGGAGGTATTGGGCTTGTGACTGCCCGCCGGGCTGGTGCCCTCGTACTTGTAGTAGATGTGCGCTGGCGTCTGAAGCGCCGCCTCCAAGCGGTGGGCGCGGTACAGCGGCGTCGGCCGCCACAGCCGGTAGATGTCGATGACCTCGCCGGGGATGTCGATCACGGGTTGCGGCGAGAACTCCTGCTCGATCAGGACCATGGGGAAGATGGGCTGCAAGTCCTGCGGCGTCAGCGGCTGGAGCGTGGCCGGATTCAAAGGCGGCTCCATCGCCACCGGCAGCGAGGGCAGGACGTTCACCCACACGGTGGGCATCTGCTCGTCTTTCAGTACGTACTTGGCTTTGTCAGGCACAGGGACTCCTTCCGGGGAAACATGAAAGTCCCTATTGTAGAACAGAAAGGGCGAGGCTGGCCGCGAAAACCAGCGCCCGGCCGCTTCAGACGTCGAAGGACTGGCCGCAGCCGCAGGTGGTGCGGACGTTGGGGTTGTCGAACTTGAAGCCGGCGCCTTCCAGGGCCTCGACGTAATCGACTTTGGCGCCCTCCAGGTATTGCAGGCTGACCTGGTCGACGAAGACGGTCAGGCCGTCGAACTGAAGGGTCTTGTCCAGCACCCCGGCCTGTTCCTCGAAGTTCATCGAGTAGTTGAAGCCGGAGCAGCCGCCGCCGACCACGGCGATGCGGACCCCCTTGGGCTGGGGATCCTGGCCCTCCAGGATTTCCTTGATCTTGCTGATCGCGTGTTCGGTAAGCTCGATCATGATTGCTCCTCCCCGGGGCAGGGCGCCAACTCCCAATTCTACCCGCGGCGCACGGTGGATTTCCACTTCCGTAGATGCAGGCCCGGGGCAGCCGTTGCCGGGAATCTGCTATTTTGGTCGGAGGTGGCCGCTGGAGGCCCGCCGGGGCCCCGGAAATCGTTGAAACCGCGACCGGCTCCGGCACGTCGCACCCCATGTATGGGCAGCGTGTGCGGGGTTTTGCCGTTTCCCGCCTCCGGCGTCAGGATTCGGGCGAAAACCACGGTGGAGCACCGCTTAAGCGAAGAGGCTGCCTTGGTCCGGCGGGTTCAGACCGGCGACGAGGCCGCCTTCCGTCAGATCGTGGAACGCTACCAGGCCAAGGTCTTTTCGATCATCTGCGGCATCCTGCGCAACCACAACGATGCCGAGGACATCGCCCAGCAGGTTTTCACCAAGGCGTTCTTCTCCATTCGCCACTTCGATTTCCGCAGCTCGCTGCTGACCTGGATCTACAAGATCACCGTCAACGAGTGCTACGACTACCTGCGCAAGAAGAAGGTCCGCAAGCTGGTGTACGAGAGCGATTTCAGCGAGGAGGAAGCGCGGCGGCTGGCGCAGAGCGCGCCGGTCCGCGACCAGCGCCCCGCCCCGGACGTGGCCGCGGCGCAGCGCGACCTGGTGGTTAAGCTGCTGGCCCGGCTGCCCGCCGAAGAGCGCAGCCTGCTGCTGCTCAAGGAAGTCGAGGGTCACTCGGTCGAGGAGCTGGCCGAGATGACCGGCATCAACGAGAATACGATCAAGGTAAAATTGTTCCGGGCCCGCCACAAGCTGCTGAAACTGGCGCAGCGGCTGACCCGTAAGCCAGGTCTGGCGCCGGCCTGAAAGAGCGGTCCAGAAAGCGGACGTTAGATCCGCAGCCCCATCGGGGGCGTGAGTGATTGAGGGAAGATCGGCTATGCACAGGCTGACCAAGCAACGCCTGGAAGAGTTCTTGAGCCATCCCGGCATGCGCCTCCCCGCGGATCTCGAGCAGCACCTGGCTGCTTGCGAGGAGTGCCGCCGGGGGTTGCGCTGCTTCGGAGAACAGTCACGGTGGTTGCAGCCCCTGCGGGTGCCCGCCGAGGTCGAGCCCACGCCCGGCTTCTACGCCCGCGTGCTGGGCCGCATCGAAGCCCAGCAGCGGGCCTCCGTCTGGAGCGCCTTCCTGGAACCGGCCTTCTGGCGCCGGCTGGTGATGGCCACGCTGGCGCTGCTGCTGGTGCTGGGCAGCCTGCTGGCTTTCCGGGAAGTCGAGGGCGTCTACGCCGCGCCTCCCGAGGCCCTGGTGGCCATTGAGGACCATCCCGCGGCGCTGGGCGCCGACCCGGAACGCGACCGCCAGACCATCCTGGTGACGCTCGCCAGCTACAAGGAGTAAGCCCGCCATGGCTGCCCCGGCTGCTCCCTCCTGGCAGAATCCGCGCGTGATCTGCACTCTCCTGCTGGTCTTCCTCTGCGGCGCCACCCTGGGCATGCTGGCGATGTCGCTGGGGGCTCACGGCTGGCTGCACCGCACCCCGCCCGCCCTCAAAGAAGGCGGCAGAGAATTCACCTTGGAGCGGCTGAAGACCGAGCTCAGCCTCACCCCCGCCCAGACCGAGCAACTCGAGACCGTGCTTGACGACTTCTTTATGTACTACCACACGCTCCAGGCGCAACTGGACGACGTGCGCGCCACCGGCAAGACGCGCATCCTGCGCCTGCTCAACGAAGAGCAGAAGCGCAAGTTCGAGAAACTCTCCGCCGGCCTGCAAGCCCGGCTGCGATGACAGCCGGGGGGGACAGACGGAAGTGTCCCCGGGGGACACTTCCGTCTGTCCCCCTAGGAACGATCGCACCTCCGCAGGGGGCAATTCCGGGTTGCGCAGTGGCCGCAGGGGTGGTAAGCTGAGACGGCGTGGATTGATTTAGGGCCCGCGAGGGCTCGGCTAATTGCAACCACGTAAAAAAAGTGCTAAAGGCGTGTCGAACCGCCCGACGCAGCGACCCTGGGGCCGGTGGCCCAGGGTCGAGCCGTTTGCGGGCCGACTACGCTGGTAGCCTTCAGCAGGAGGATTCATGAGCGTAGGGCCCGATTCCGTGACCAGAACCGCCGTGGGGCCGCATCCGTTCCTGGGGGGCGCCGAAGGGGAACTGCTGGCGGTCCGCATCTCGGTGGAACCCCGGTTGCTCGAGCGGCTCCTGGATATTCTGGCGCAAGTGGAGTTCCCCATCAGCCCGCAGATCTACCACCAGGCGGCGCTGCTTTACGTTTACGCTGACGGCCAGGAACGCTTCGAGCCCACCACCTCGGTGGAATTTCCGGCTTACGCCGGCTGGCTGCCGGCCGTGGAGCGGGCTCTAATGCTGCGCGGGTTCGACCCAGCCGCGCTGGCCGTCCGGGGTATGCTCGAGGAGCTCACGGAGGATTGCGACACCCAGCCGGCGCCGCCCGGCTCTCCTTACCGCAGCGTGGTGTGGTACCGGCAGGCCCACGGGTCTCCTCGCGGGGGCACATCAGGCTGAGCCCATTTTTCCTGTTCACCGGCGGCGGGCGGCACTACAATACTGGAAGGGGCGCCTATGTCCGCAGCCGGCACACACCTGTCACCTTACGGCGGTTCCTGGTATCCGGGCGATCCCGGGGAACTAGGCGCACTGCTGGACGATCTGTTCGCGACCTCCGCGCGCCGCACGGGCCGGTACTTGGCCCCCAGGCCGCTGGCCTTCGTGGTCCCGCACGCGGGGCTGGTCTACTCGGGGACGGTGGCGGCCGCCGCGTACCGCCATCTCCGCGCCGAACCGCCGCGGCGGGTCATCGTGCTGGGGTTCTCGCACCGGGGGGCGGCGCCGGGAGCCTGGATCCCAGATGTCGAGGTCTACCGGACCCCGCTCGGCGAAATCGCCGTTGACCGGGAGACGGTCGGCCGGTTGCTCGCCAGCGGCGCTTTCCGCCGCCTGCCGGAGGCAGTGTTGTGCGACCACTCGGTCGAGATACAGCTCCCGTTGCTCGGGAAGGCGGCCCCCCAGGCCCAGGTCGTGCCGGTCTACGTCAGCGAGCTTAATGAGACGGCGCGCGGGGCCGCCGCGCGCGAGCTGGCGCAGTGCCTCGGGCCGGGAACGGTGCTGCTGGCCAGCTCCGACTTCACGCACTACGGCCGGGGCTTCTCCTTCCAGCCTTTCCCTGCCGACGAGAGGGTCTCCGAGCGCCTCCGCGAGCTGGATGAGACCGCCAGCGAGGCCGCCGGCAGCCTTCGCCCGGACCTGTTCCTCGAGGCCATCCGCGAGACCTCGGCCACCGTGTGCGGCACCCAGCCCATCAGCTTGTTGCTGGCCACGCTCGGGCTGGCCGGCGGCGAGGACGAGATCTTCCAGGAGTTGCTGGACTACCAGACCTCCGGCGAGATCACCGGCGACTACAAGCACTCGGTCAGCTACGCCGCGCTGGGCTACTTCCATTTCAGCTCCTTCCACCTGGACGGAGAGGACCAGCAGTTGCTGCTCGAGGCCGCCCGGCGCACGCTGGAGCATTACCAGCAGACCGGAGCGCGCCAGCCCATCCCGCCCCCGCGCGAGACCCCGGCCTTAGGGCGGCGCGCCGCGGCTTTCGTCACCCTGCATAGGAACGGCCGGCTGCGCGGGTGCGTGGGGCGGCGCTCGGCTACCGAGTCCCTGGCCCAGCTGGTGCCGTCCTTGACCCTGGCGGCGGCGCTCGAAGACAGCCGCTTCGAGCCCCTGGACCCCGCCGAGAGCGGCATCGAGATCGAGATCTCGGTGCTGTCGCCGTTCAAGCGCGTCGCCAATCTGGATTGCTTCCAGGCCGGTGTGCACGGGGCCTACCTGGAGTCCGCTCGGCGCCATGCCCTGCTGCTTCCCCAGGTGGCCACCGAGGCCCGCTGGGGCGCCCGGCAATTCTTCGACGCCCTGGCGCGCAAGGCCGGCCTCAGCCCGGAGGTGTACCAGGACCCCGCCACCCATATGTACATCTTCCGGGCGCAGATACTTCAGTGAGGTTTGTGGCAGGTAGCCTGTAGGTGGTAGGAAGCCTCCGTCCACAAGCTGCATGCCCGGCTGTATACTAACCGTCAATGCTGCTGCTCACCGGCGCGCCGGCGGCGGGGCCTAACCGGCACATCCTCGGGCAAGTCCGCGACGCGCTGGCGCGCGGCGCGACCGACTTCCGGCTGCTCGTGCCCACGGCCACCCTGGCCGAGCACCTCCGGCACGAGCTGGCGCGCGAGGGTTTCCTGCTCGGTCCCCAGTTGATCCAGACCCTGGCCCGGTTCCTCCAGCCGTGGACCGAGAATCTGGTGGAAGTCTCCCAGGCGGCGCTGGAGCTGCTGGTGGGCGCCGTGCTGGAGACCGACAGCCCGGAGGCGTTTCGCAAGGTCGCGCGCTGGCCGGGTTTCCGCGCCCGCCTGGCGGCCCTGGTCAGCGAGTTCTCTTCGGCGGGCTGCGGCTCACGCCGGCTGGTCGAGATCCTCCGCGAGCAGCCGGTGGATGCGCCGCTGGCGCCGGCGTTCCTGGCGGTCTGCCGGCAAGTCGAGAGCGAACTGGAGCGCCGCGGCTGGGTGCTGCGCTCGGGCTTGCTGGATGAGGCGGCGCGCCGCATCCGCGAAGCCGGCCTTTCCGGCGTGCGGCAGGTGCTTCTGGACGGGTTCTTCTCCTTCAGCCCGCCGGAGCTCGCGCTCATCGCGGCCCTCCGCCAGCACGCCGATGTCATCAGCGCGCTCCCGCGCTGGGCGGGCTCGGAGCCGGCCCGGGCAGCGCTGCTCGAGATGGGTTTTGCCGAACAGCCTGCGGCGCCCCCCGGCAGCAGGCCGGCGATGGTCCTGGTGGCGGCCGCCAGCCTCGAGCCGGAGGCCGAGGAGATCGCCCGCCGCATCCTCGCGCACGTCTCTGCCGGGCGTGAGTTCCGTCACCTCGGCATCGTGCTGCGCAGCCCGGACCCCTACGTTCCCGTATTGCGAACCGTACTGGAGCGCTTCGGCATCCCGGCGCGCTTCTACTTCGTCCGCCGGCTGGCGGAGCACGCGGTCGTCCGCTACCTGAGCGGCATCGTGAACGCCCTGCTGGGCGGCTGGGACCACCAGGCGCTGCTGGCCGCGTTGCGCATGACCGCGTCCGGGTTCGCCGCGACCCCCGCCTGCGACCGCTTCGATTTCGCCGTGCGCGAGCGGCTCCCGGGTAAGGGACTGGCGGGGCTGCGGGAGTTGTCGAATGACGCGCGGCTGGATGCCCTTCTCGAGCGCCTCGCGGCGCTCGAGGAGTGGCGGGAAGAGCGCCTGCCGGCCGCGGAGTGGGCCGCCCGCCTCCAGACGCTCGCCGCGCTGGTCGAGCCCCCGCCGGTCACGGACGGCTGTACCCACGAGACGGCCCTGCTGTGGCGCAGCCAGGCGGCGGCGCTGGCGGCCTTCGCGGCTGCGCTCGACGAAGCGGCCGCGGTCCTCGAAGCCGGCCGCCCGCTCTGCCTGGCCGAGTTCTGGGAGGCCGCCACGTTGGTCCTGCGGGAAGCGCCCCTGCGCGTGCCGGATCGCCGGCGCAACGTGGTTCACGTGCTGGACGTCTACGAGGCCCGCCAGTGGGAACTGCCCGTGGTGTTCCTGCCCGGGCTGCTCGAAAAGCAGTTTCCTCTTTACCATTCCCAGGATCCGGTCTTCCCGGACGCCGCGCGCGAGCGCCTGCGCGCCGCCGGAGTGCGCCTGGACTCGACCGACGACCGGCGCCGCCAGGAGCGGTTTCTCTTCGAGCTGGCTGCCACCCGGGCCACCGCCGAGCTGGTGCTGAGCTACCCGGAGTCGAACGCCAAAGGCGATCCGAACCTGCGCTCCTTCTTCCTGGAGGAGCTGGGGCTGGAGCCGGTGAGAGCGCGGTCCGCCCGCCCGGCGGGCGGGGCGCCGCGGCGGCTGGGGCCCGCGGTGATTCGCAGCCCCGAGCTGCTGGCTGGCCTCCGCGCGCGGCACGGCGTCTTCCGGCCCACCGGCCTCGAGGACTTCCTGCAATGCCCGTTCCGGTTCTTCGCCGGGCACACGCTGGACCTGGCCGAGCCGCCCGCCCGTCCGGATGAGCGGCTGGACGCGCTGGTTCAGGGCAGCATCGTACACCGGGTGCTGGCCGAGTGGCAGGGCGCTGGGCAGCCGCGGGAGGACATCTTCGCTGAGGTCTTTGAGCGCGTCTGCGCAGAAAAGCGCGTGCCCGCGAGCTGCCGCACCGAGCTGGCGCGCCTCCGCATGCTCGAGGACCTCCGCCGCTTCGCCGCCGATCCGCCGGTCTTGCGAGGCTGGTCGGTTCACGTCGAGGAGGCGATCCAGTTCGATCTGGCCCCGGAGACGGGCATCAGCGGGCGCATCGACCGCTACGACGTGAGCCCCGAAGGCGCGGCCGTGGTCTTCGATTTCAAGTACTCGAGCCCCCAGGGCATCCGCGACCGCCTCCGCGGCTACGACGAAGGGCAGCACGTGCAGGGCGCGCTCTACCTGCTGGGCCTCGAGACGCGCCACGGCTTCGAGCCCGCGGGTTGGCTCTACTGTGGATTGCGCAAGGAACTGAGCGCCGGCGGCTGGCACGTGCCCCTGGCCGGCTTCGAGCGCACCGGCGCCGGCTGCACCGCCGAGGAGCTGGGGGAGCGGCTGGGGGCGGCGCGGGAGCGGAGCCTCGACGCGGCGCGCCAGGTCCGCGAGGGGCGCATCGAGGCCGCCCCCGCCGACCCGGACGAGTGCGAGCGCTGCGCCTTCCGCGACGTCTGCCGCGTGCGCGCCGCCGAGATGACGCTCGTCGCCGCAGGAGGAGCCCCGTGACGCTCAGTGACGAGCAGCGCGCCGCCGTCACCCGCACCGGCCAGGACGTCTGCGTGGTGGCCGGCCCGGGTTCCGGAAAAACGCGCGTGCTGGTGGAGCGCTTCCGCTGGCGCGTCGAGAACGGCTTCTCCCCGCTGCGCATCCTGGCGGTCACTTTCACCGACAAGGCCGCCACGGAGATCAAGCAGCGACTGGCGGGGTATTTCTCCGCCCGGCCGGAGTTGCGCGAGCAACTCGAGCGGGCCCACGTCTCCACCGTGCACGGCTTCTGCGCGCGCCTGCTGCGGGAGCACGCCATCGAGGCGGGCCTCGATCCTGAATTCCAGGTGCTGGAAGCGGCGGAGGCTGCGGCGGAGCTGCGCGCCGCGGCCGAGGAAACCCTCGACGCGCTGTTCGCGGAGCGGCCCGGGGAGGTGCGCGCCCTGCTCACCGCCGTGGATTTCTCCGACCCCGCCGAGGCGCTCGCCCGGGTCTGCGAGGCCCGCCGCCTGCTCGCGCCCTTGCGGAGCGAGGCTCCGCCCGTGGCGCTCCCCGACGCCTTCCGCGACCTCCGCGAAGCGCTCGAAAGCATCCTGGCGGTTGTGCCGCCGGGCTGGAGCGACAGCCAGCGGGAGCAGCTCGCGCAAGTCGGGGCCTGGGCCCAGCGGGTGCTGGCCCTGCCACCAGACAGCGTTTCACTGGAGCATTTCCGCGTGCTGTCGGAGCTGCGGTGCGACCTCCGGCGCCTCAAGCCCCGCCATCCCCTCACCGCGCAGGTCAAGGAGGCCCGGGACTCCCTGTTGCCGGTGGCCCGGCAGGTGCTTATCGCCCGCTACTACGCCCCGCAGCGCGCCTTGCTCGAAGCGGCGCTGGGGCGGCTGGAGGGCCGCTACCGCGCGCGCAAGCAGGCCCTCAACGCCCTGGACTTCGCCGACCTCGAAGAGCAGGCCATCCGCCTGCTCGGCGAAGACGGAGGTCTGCGCCAGCGCGTCCAGGAGAGCTTCGACGAGATCCTCATGGACGAGCTGCAGGACACCAACCCGCTCCAGGCCGCCCTGATCGACCTGGTGCGCCGCCCGGACCGCTTCTTTGCCGTGGGCGACATCAACCAGTCCATCTACGGCTTCCGCCACGCCGAGCCGGAGGTCTTCCGGGAGTACCGCCGGGACCTCGAGGCGCAAGGCCGCGTGGTGGACCGGCTGCGCGAGAACCACCGCAGCCGCGCGGAGATTCTCTCCGCCGTCGAGACGATCCTCGCGGGCGCGCCGGGCATGGAGCCGCACGAGCTGGTGGCCAAGGGGAAGTTCGCCGAAAAGCGGGAGCCTTCCTTCGAGGTCATCGCCGCGGTGGAAGCCACCACTGAAGACGCGGCCGTGCTGGAAGCTCAATTAGTGGCCCGCCGCATCCGCGACCTGACGGACGCCGGGGCGGCCGAGTTCTCAGGCGTCGCCGTGCTGGTCCGCAACGTCAAGGCGCTGCCCGCCTTCGAGGAGGCCTTCCACCTTTTCGACGTGCCCTACGTCATCGCCCGCGCCAAGGGGTTCTACGAGGCCCAGGAAGTCGCCGACCTGACCCACTGCCTGCGCGTGTTGGCCAATCCCTCAGACGAGATCAGCCTGGCCGCCGTGCTGCGCTCACCCCTGGTAGCGGTTAGCGACGAGACGCTGTTCCGTCTCAAAGAGCGGGGCAGCCTGGCCGACGCGCTGGCCCGCCTGGACGATGACGCCAGCCTCGACGCCGGCGACCTCGAGAAGCTGCGCGAGTTCCGCGCGCGGCTGCGCGCCTGGCGCGCCGAGGCCGACGACCTGCCCCCGGACCGCCTGCTGGCCCGCATCCTCGGGGCCGCCGGCTACGAGGACGCTCTCGAGGCGCGCGCCCGCGCCAACGTACGGAAGTTACTCGCGCTGGTCCGCGATTGGTTCGCCCGGCGCGCGCGCCCGCTCGCCGGGCTGGTCGCCGAACTCGAGGACCGCCGCGCCTCGGATCCCGACGAGGCCGCGGCGCCGCTGGAGGGCGCCATCAACGCCGTCCAGGTGATGACCATCCACAGCGCCAAGGGGCTGGAGTTCCCCGTGGTCTTCGTAGCGGCCCTCCACAAGGGCGTCTGGAAGGACTCCCCGCCGCTGGCCTTCTCGCCCCGCGCCGGCCTGGTGGCCCGCTGGCGCGATCCCATCACCGGCGGCGGCCTCAAGGATCTGCCCTACGCCGCGTTCTCCGACGAGCTGAAGAGCAAAGAGCAGGAGGAGGAAAGCCGCCTCCTGTACGTGGCCATGACGCGGGCCAAGGAGCACCTGGTGCTCTCGTTCGCCGCCACCGAGAAGGGAACGCGCAACTGGGCTGCGCAGGTGGTCGCGAGCCTGGGGCTGGATCTCGGCCGCGGCGCCGCCCGGCCTCCCCAGCGGCCCGCTCCGCGCGCGCCCGAGGCGGCCGCGGCCGCCGCAGAGCCGCTGGCGCGGCCCGCGCTCTCCGGCCAGCACGACTCCTCCGCCTCAGTGACCGACGTTGCGCTCTTCCAGCAGTGCCCGCGGAAGTATTTCCTCTCCCGCTACCTGGGCCTTGAGCAGACCCTGGCCGAGCCGCGACCGGGTGCCCGCTGGGCGGGGAGCGGTAGCCGGGACGAGACCGAGCTCGGCGCCAGTGAGCTCGGCCGCCAGGTCCACGATCTGCTGGCCGGTGTCGCGGTCGAGAACCCCGCGCCCGAGGCCGTCGCGCTCGCCTCCCGCTTCCAGGCGAGCGATCTGGCCCGCCGCGCGGCCTCCGCCAAACGCGCCGGGCGCGAGTTCGACTTCCTGATGCACCTCGAAGACGTCGTGCTCCAGGGCCGCATCGATTGGTGGTTCGAGGAGGGCGGCGAGCTGGTGCTGGTGGATTTCAAGACTGACCACGTGGCGGCGTCCCAGGCCGCCGAGCGCGCGCAATCCTACGCGCTCCAGTTACAGCTCTACGCCCTGGCCCTGGAGCGGCGCCTCGGCCGGCTGCCGGAGCGTGCTCTGGTCTGCCTGCTCGGCCCCAATGTGGCGGTGGACATCAGCCTGCGGGCCGAGGACCTCGACGCCGCCCGCGCGGCCCTGCGCGCCTTGCGCCAGGCCCAGCACGAGATGAGCTTCCCCCTGCGCTCAGGCGAGCACTGCTATCGGTGTTCCTACTTCCGCGGGTGGTGCCCCGCCCGCGCTGCGGCTACGGGCTAGACTGCATCTTCTTTTCCAGCGCGGCAATCAGGCGCGCGTGGACGCCCTGGGGGAGGGGGTACGGGTCGGCGCCCTGGTAGATCTGGATGGTTTTCCTGGTGGTGTCGCAGACCACCCAGCAATTCGGGCAGGCCTCCAGGTGCGCCTCCAGCTCCTGGCGCAATTCGGCCGCGGCGGTCTCGTCCAGGTACTCGTTCAGCTCGTCCAAGAACTGCTTACAGGTGAGCAAAGACGTCCTCCACTTTCCGCCTGAAGTAGCGCGTCAGTTTCTCCCGCAGGCGCAGCCGCGCGCGCAACAGGCGGGTCTTGACCGCCGGCACGGAGAGGTTCAGGATGGCCGCCGTTTCTTCCGTCGAGAGTTCGTCGATGTCGCGCAGGATGAAGACCGTGCGGAAAACCGGCGGCAGGCTCGCGACGGCCTTCTCCAAAATCTCCCGGATCTCCACCTGCGAGTAGCGCTGCTCGGGGTTGTCCCAGACGGCGATTTCGCGGGTGATGTTCTCTTCGCCCGTGTCGATGGTCTCATCCAGGGACACCGCGCGGTCGGTCCTTCTCCGGCGCAGCTTCATCAATGCCTGGTTCACCGCGATGCGCACCAGCCAGGTGTAGAACTTGGACTGCCCCTTAAACTCCGGCAGGTGCTTGTAGGCGCGCAGGAAGGTCTCCTGGAGCACGTCTTCGGCGTCCTCGACGTTCTGCGTGATGTGACGCGCCAGGCGGAAAACCCTGCGCTCGTAACGGTTCACCAACTCGGTGAAGGCGGCCGGGTCGCGTTCGCGCGCCCTGGCCACCACGGCGGCCTCGCCGTTGACGCCGGCCGGCTCCGCGCTCGGAATCATCTGCTGCGATTCTAGCATTCCGCCGTGCTACCCTGAAAAATCAGCCCTTTCTATGAGTGAGATCGCCATTACTCTCCCGGATGGCAGCCGGCTCCAGGCGCCCGCCGGCAGCACGCCCCTGGACATCGCCCGCTCGCTCGGCCGCCGCCTGGCCGAGGACGCGGTGGTGGCCCGCCTCAACGGCGAGCTGGTCGATCTGAGCGAGCCCATCGCCGCGGATGCCACGCTGGAGCTCCTCACGCCCCAGAACCCCGAGACCCTGGAAGTCTACCGCCACTCCAGCGCCCACCTGCTGGCCGCCGCCGTGCTCGAGCTGTATCCCGACACCAAGCTGGGCGTCGGCCCGGCCGTCGATAACGGCTTCTACTACGACTTCGAGCGGAGCACGCCTTTCACGCCCGAGGACCTCGCCAAGATCGAGGCCAAGATGTGGGAGTTGCAGCAGCGCGACCTGCCCTACCAGCGCCGCCTGGCGAGGAAAGCCGAGGGCCTGGCCCGCTACGCCGCCCTGGGCGAGGATCTCAAGTGCGAGCTCATCGAGGAGAAGGCTGGGGAGGTCTTCTCCGAGTACACGCTGGGGCCGCGCTTCGTCGATTTCTGCCGCGGGCCGCACGTCGCCTCGACCTCGAAGATCCGGGCCTTCAAGCTGCTCTCGGTGGCCGGCGCGCATTGGAAGGGCGACGAGCGGGGCCGTCCCCTCCAGCGCATCTACGGGACCTCGTTTTTCACCCGCCAGGAGCTGGACGATTACCTCCAGCAGCTCGAGGAAGCCAAGAAGCGCGACCACCGCAAGCTGGGCCAGGAACTCGACCTGTTCAGCATCCAGGATCTGGCCGGGCCGGGCCTGGTCTTCTTCCACCCCAAGGGCGGGACGGTGCGCCGCATCATCGAGGACTGGATGCGCGACGAGTACGTGGCCCGCGGCTACGCGCTGGTCTACACCCCACACGTGGCGCGCGCCGATTTGTGGAAGACCTCCGGGCACTACAACTACTACGCCGAGAACATGTACCGGCGCATGGAGCTGGAGGACGCCGAATACCAGCTCAAGCCCATGAACTGCCCCTTCCACATCCTGATTTACCAGGACCGTATGCGCAGCTACCGCGACCTGCCCATCCGCCTGGGCGAGCTGGGCACGGTCTACCGCTACGAGCGCAGCGGCGTCATGCACGGCCTGCTGCGCGCCCGCGGCTTCACCCAGGACGACGCGCACATCTTCTGCACCCCCGCTCAGATCGAGGATGAAGTCGTCTACTGCCTGGAGTTCGCTCTCCACGTGCTTCAGACCTTCGG
>Ga0315289_10007628_pt1 | contig 15744 bp, 10 predicted proteins | sample YL17G11_40_MG_FD_203452 | JGI IMG/M metagenome (GOLD analysis project Ga0315289, IMG submission 203452) | Sediment microbial communities from Yellowstone Lake, YNP, Wyoming, USA - YL17G11_40 | ecosystem: Environmental > Aquatic > Freshwater > Lake > Sediment | place: USA: Wyoming | collected... | reverse complement strand
TTTAAAGTATGGCAAAAGCCAGGCTGCCAGGGAATGCAAGACCACGCGTAAGACCGTAAGGAAATGGGTAGAACGTTTTAGGCAAGAAGGATTAGAAGGCCTTAGGGATAAAAAGAAAGCCCCAAAGTATATACCTCATAAGTTAAAGCCGGAGGATGAGACCAGGATAGTGGAGTTAAGGCAGAAACACCCTTCCTGGGGTTCAAGGCGTTTAATTGAGCGGTATAAGGTAAAAGGGAGCAATGGCTCGGTGAACAGGGTAATCAAACAAAACCATCTGATTAAGCCTAAGAGAAAGCGTTGGCGTAAGCGTAAGGACTTATCTGAGCTAAAGAAGAAGATGCTTTTCTTTGAGAACAGCCAGATTGACACTAAAGACTTAGCTGATATTTATCAGTATTGGCCTTTTATGAAAAACTTAGGTTTACCCAGATACGAATACACCTTGAGGGAGCTTTCTGTAGGTGCGAGTTTTTATGCTTATGCGGATGAGAATAACTCGACTTACGCCTCATTATTTGCCCAATATGTTGTAGAGTATCTTAAAAGCCATGGGATTCATACTGATAAGATCATCTGGCAGACGGATAATGGTTCTGAGTTTATCGGCTCAGTAAAAAAGAAGATAAATAGACTTTCTGCTTTTCAATCCGCCTTAGGCGGAATGGAAAACCAGATAGTGCATGGAAGAATCCCTCCCAGATGTTCATATCTTCAGGGCGATGTAGAGACTTTCCACAGGATAGTTGAGGATGAGCTCTATGAGGTAGAAGGTTATGATAATCAGATAGAGTTTTTAGGCAAGGCTTATGCCTATCAACTCTACTTTAATTATATCCGGAGAAATAGATACAGAGATAATAAATCCCCGATTGAGCTGTTAAAGGAGAAATCCCTACGGATAGATGAAAATGTGCTTAATCTGCCACCAATAAGACTTGAATCCTTACTTCATTTTTGTTATAATAAGGTGTCCCAAGGTGGATACCATGTACCTATACCTGTCCTTTTTTAAAAAAGATAAACTTGCTTTTTATTATCCAAACCATTAAAATAAACTCACAGGGTTTGAGCAATGAACTTTTCTATAGATAAACAAATGCCTTTTCTAAAAAAAACTCTCTTTTACCTCTTCATTATCCTTTTTCAGGTGATAAGCTTATCTGCAGAAGAGGGGAAAATTGTAATCCGCTTTGAAGAAAACAAATTAAAGCCGGGGGAGCTTTTTCATCCTTATCCTCTTTCAAATTATAATGGAAAAATAGGGCTGGCACTTGCAGGTGGCGGTGCTAAAGGCCTTGCCCAGATAGGGATTTTAAAGGTTCTTGAAAATGAAAAAATCCCGGTTGACTTTATAGCTGGAACCAGCATGGGTGGAGTAATCGGAGGGCTTTATGCCTGTGGCTATTCTGCAGAGGAGATTAAGAAATTAGTTCTGGAGATAAACTGGCAGGACCTTTTCAGCGATACCCCTCCTCGTCTTTCATTATTACTTTCCCAGAGAGAAGAAAGCGAGAAATACCTTTTCCAGATCTACTTTGAGGGGTTGAAACCCTCAATCCCTAAAGCCTTGACCTCAGGCCAGAAGCTGACCAATCTTTTTACCCAGCTCACTATGCAGGCAAATTTCGAAGCTGGCTCAGATTTCGACAAGCTTAAAATACCTTTCCGGGCAGTAACCACAGATCTGGTCTCTGGTCAGGAGATCGTTTTAAGAAAAGGTGACCTTTCTGAAGCCTTAAGGGCTACAATGGCAGTCCCTTTGATCTTCACCCCGGTGGAGTTAGAAGGGAAGCTTTTAGTAGATGGGGGTTTGGTTGATCCGATTCCGGTTCAGGTGACCAGAAATATGGGGGCAGATTTCGTAATTGCCATCAACACCTCCTCCGAGCTTTTATCTTCATCCCAGATTAAGGACCCATTAGACATTGCCAATCAATCAACATCCATTATGACTTTAGAGAGAAAAGAGCAAGAGCTGAAAAAAGCCAATTTGGTTATCTCGCCGGACCTTTCCTCTTACTCCTCTATCGATTTTGAAAAAGCAGATGAGCTTATAGCCTTAGGAGAGAAAGTTGCCGATAGTCTAATCTCAGACTTGAAACATCTTTTGTCTGCCTCCAACGGATTTTCTCCTGATTCTCTTTATCCTGTTAGTGAAGTTAAAATTTCAGGAAACAAAATCTTAACAGCTGGTTTTTTTAAAGATATTTTAAAAATAAGAGCAGGAGATAAAGTATCTTTGTCAGATATAAAATCTGAATTGAAAGAACTTTACTCCTCAGGTTATTTCAAAGAGGTTCAGGCTGAGCTTGCCAAATCCAGTCAGGATTATTCCCTGATTTATCATCTAAGAGAAAACCTGCCCTTCAATCGCATAGATTTTTCAGGTAACCAGCTTTTCAGTTCAAAGGAGCTGCAGGAGAAAATCCCTTTCCCTTCCCAGAAGGTTATGAATTGTAAAACTCTTCAGGAGAATTTGAATCAGATTCTTAGACTTTATCAAAATTCAGGCTACTCCCTGGCTCAATTCAAAAATTTAGAATATGACTCCCTGAGTGGAGTCTTAAAAGTGGAGATAGATGAGGGGATTATCTCTAAGATAGAGTTTGCCGGGAATAAGAGGACTAAAAACTGGATGGTAACCAGAAATCTACCCTTAAAAGCTGGCAATCCTTATAATTCAAGGAAAATCGAAAAAGGGCTTTCCAATCTTTACAGCACCGGACTTTTTGAGGGGATCTATTTAAAAGTGTTACCCGAAAAAGATGGTAAGGTTTTAAAACTTAACCTGCAGGAGAAAAAGTTCACTTTTTTAAGGGGAGGGGCTCATTATAATGATGAATACTATACTGAGGGGTTTGTTGAATTTGGGGATAACAATATCTTTGGAATCGGGAATGAGATCTTCACTCACCTGCAATATGGTAAAAAGAAGGAAGACTACAGTTTAAATTTCAAAGCTGACCGGATTTTCAAAAGTTACCTGACTTATAAACTCAACCTTTATTTAAAGAGGGAAGAGCGAAGGATATACTCAGAACATAAAAAGACGGATTCATTTGACGAAAGAAGACTGGGGGTTTTATTCTCTTTCGGACAGCAGATTGCTAAGCTGGGTAAAGCCTCCTTGGAAGGGAAAGTGGAAAGGGTCAAAACCGAATTTGAAAGCAATAACACAAAAGAAGATTATGAGATCACCAGCTTGATCTTCAGGTCGATCGTGGACGATCTGGACAAACTTCCTTTCCCGGATAAGGGCAGGTATCATCATCTTTATTTAGAATTAGCCGGGAAAATCCTGGGAGGGGACTTAAACTACAGGAAATTCTTCTCTTCTTTAGAATCCTATTTCCCCTCAGGCAGTAAATTTAATTTCCATCCGAAAATAGCTATCGCTCTATCCGATGGCGACCTACCCTTAAATGAGAAGTTTGTCTTAGGCGGGTTTGGTACCCTGGGCGGATTCTATGAACAGGAGCTAAAAGGGGATAAGCTTTTCTACTTCAACCTGGGATTAAGATATAAGTTCTTCAAAAGATGGTATTTTACCCTGAGATACGATTCCGGAAACACCTGGCCTAACTTAGAGTCGATCAAGCTGAAAAATCTGAAAAACTCAATTCTATCCATCCTCTCCGTCCAGACCCCCCTCGGACCCATCGAATTCGCATACGGAAGAGCAGAGAAAAAGACCGATAAGCTCTATTTCAGGATGGGGCTGGAGTTTTGAGGTAAAAAAGACTTGATTTAGGACAAGAGAACTAATATGCGCAGGAAGAATTCCAGCCAGATGAAGATCGTTACCCGGGGTAACAGAATAATCACCCGAAAGGAGCTTTTCGCAAAAAAAGAAGATTTCCATAGAGAGCAGGCCAAACTACCTTTTGAGGAGAAGATAAAAATACTTACTCGCTTACAGGAAATTGCAAACAGCATTCATAAATCTTTAAAGGGAAAATAAAGAGCATGGTAAATTTCCTTTAAATCTCATGGTGAATAAATATGTTAAGGGTATTCTTGCAAAACATGATTCAAACAAAATACAAGGCTTGAAGGTCTATCCTCCAATTCGCTTATCCTATGAATCCGCCTCCAGGATGGAGTGGCTGACAAAAAACAGATAAGTACTATTTCAGAATAGGGCTGGAGTTTTGAGGTTATGTAAATTATAGCATGTAAATTTATAACTATTTGGAGGAGAGAAGAGTAGGGTATATCCTGTTAGGAAAGTTTATGAAGGAGGATATACCCTATGAAAGAAATAGATTTTACAGAAGGGAAGATAGGGATAAGGTGGAGTGGTGTTCCGAATGGATCCATTTTGGACAAGTATTTTTGGAGGGGAGATGGGTGGGAAGAGGGGTTAAGGAAAGAGATACTGAAGTTAGTTAAGAGGGTTTTGGGTAAGATATTAGCAGAGGAGGTTAAGGGGGTAGTGGGTTGCAGGAGGTATGAGCGAAGTGAGAAGAGAGAAGGGTATCGGAATGGATATTATGAGAGGGCTTTATGGAGGCAAAGGGTCTGAGGCTCATAAGGCTGCAATTATCGGAGATACAGTGGGTGACCCTTTCAAGGATACAGCCGGTCCATCACTCAACCCTTTGATCAAAGTAATGAACTTAGTCTCTATCCTTATTTTACCTCTACTAATAGGGAAAAGTCAGCTTTCTTCCGGACTTAAAGCTCCCTTAGCTATATTGGGTTTTGTTATCCTTCTGGTAGCATTGGTAATAAGTAAAAGAAGAGGGATTATTAAAGATTGAGATTGAAATTGTAGATTGTAAGAGCGTTTAATTAAACGCCCTTATAAAAAAATCGGTATCCCCATGTTGCCCTCAACATGGGGATAAATTTTACCCACCTTTCCTACAGATCCAGAATCGGAGAGGGCAAGGTGGGAATACGAGATTGTTTAAATTTTTTCGTAGAGACGCATAGCTATGCGTCTCTACACCCGTCGTAGTGCGATCCTTTTAGGATCGCTCCATCTTACTTGAGCAGGAATTGTACTCCTGCCCGTAAATGAGAGGGATAGGGGTGCAACCCCTATCCCAGCATAGAAAAAAAATCATAACCGGTATCCCCAGGTTGCCCTCAACCTGGGGGTGAATTTTACCCACCTTTCCTACGGATCCAGAATCGGAGAGGGCACGGCGGGTATACCGGATAGATCCTTTGCACTCCATATTTTCACCCTCTCTTTTCAAGAGAGGGACAGGGTGAGTTCACGCCCCTATCCTACGGATCCGCTTCTCGGACAAAAAATGGGGATAAAAAAATCCCCCGCCCCGATTTTAATCAGGGCGGGGGACAATCTACTTCTCAATCACAGGACTCATCCTGAGAGCCTATTAAGGACAGCCGCATGGATTGGGACCACCCTTAAAAAGCCAATTAATGAGGTAGATAACATCCGTAACATTCGTCTTGCCATCCAGGTTTACATCGCAGACATCTAATGGAGCTGGACCGCCTTTGAAAAGATAATTAATCAAATAGATAACGTCAGCGACATTAACTGGTGCAATTCCATTAGCATCTCCGCACAGGAAGAATGTAACACCACCCGATAAATCTTTCCAGTCCGGGTCCCCAAACAGACCAGGATTCCGGGTCCCTAAAGCTTTATGAGCCGGGTCAACAAAGGGTGAGTTCAGAAGGAAGCGATTCTTATCAATCGGTGCAGGTCCGCCTCCACCTTTACAGAGAAACGCTTTTAGATATTTAACGTCAAGTGAGTCAACGATACCATCGCAGTTAACATCTCCCTGATCTGCAAATTCCTTTGGTGGTGGCCCGCTTGCAAGATAGGCTTTCAAGTACAAAATATCATCAAAATTGAGCGAGCCATCCTGGTTCACATCACCACGATAGAACCCTTCCTGATGCAGTAACAAGTAGAGGAAGGTCTTCCAGGCTGGATCATCTCCACCCGCAGCTATGACCGCAGGATAACCCCACTTGAGATACTTCTCCATCCGCATCTCACCAGGGGCAAGGGTATAGTTGGTGTCAACTAATATAATCGATCTGTCCTCAGGAGTTGTTGGGTCATCTATTCCCCAGCCCAGGTTTTCCATCCAGTAATACAGTGAATCCATATACTGTCCATCGTAAACCCGAAGGGCCTGGCTGATACTGTAACCGGTAATAGCCTTATCACCAACTACCAAGGGTTTCTTGGTCATTCCGAAAACCGAATCCGGAGCAGCCGCATCGTACATCCAGATCGATCGATACTTCTGATTGAAATCAGCCAAGTCTCCAGTTCCACCAGCGGAGATATCAAGATCCAGCCACATACCATCCTTCAAGCCTTCAATGGGATCTACGCCTGTGTTTTCAATGACAAATACATCCTCTATCGCATACTCACACTCCTCAGTTCCGCCTTCTGGTATCCAGACTCCAAAGGCATACTTGGTGATCTCCAGAGGAAGGATAGGATGAGCAAACTTGAGGGTAAGCTGTTGAATAGTGTAGTCACCAGCCGCTCCTGCTACTATGAAGGTATCCACAACCGGAGGTCCTAATGGTTTAAAGGTATGAAGTGGAGCGTAGTCTCCATAATCGCAAGTCAGATTGTCCTGAGAGTTGCCCTTGATTAAGGTTCCATAATAGAGCCCACTCTTTAGTCCTGATCCAAAGTCAACTCCAAAGGCTTCGATTCCACCCTGGTTGTTCTCAGTCTCATAAGCTTTGGAACTCTCGACTGTGCCACTCATCTTGAGCGGACCAGGAGAAACCACTATCGCCTGCTCCACCTCTACTATAACTGGCAGAGTTGGATCATAATAAGGGAGCAGAATTCCTGAATCCCATATGCCTTGGTCGCTGGTTGAGGTATGAGATACTCTACCATAGTTAGTCCAGCGAACACTCTCTCCCGCCGGGATAGTCAAGGTCTGAGGCGAAAAATAGAAATCGTATATTGATACATCATGAATTTGGGAGACCTTGGAAGATATAACCTTAATCGCTCCGGTCTTGCTCGGATGGTAAGTACAGTGATAAGGGTAAGTACCTGGGTTGTTGAATACATGCAAGAAAATCTCACCTGGATTAAGGGGACCAGAATCCCATTGACCGGTGTTACTTGTTGTGGTATGAGGAATGGTATCGCTATTTAACCAAAGAATACCTCCTCCTACAAAGGTGATGGCAGTGTCAGGGTAAAAACCAGATCCAGTGATATAAACAGAAGGACCATCAGAAGGCTGAACAACGATTGTTCCAGTCATATATGGATACAACGTACAGTGATAAGTATAAGTTCCCGCTGTATTAAATTGAAAAGTAAAAGATTGTGGTAGCAGTTCTTGCATGTAAGGTCCAGTGTTGGGTAAAGGTCCGGCATTCTGGCCCTGGAAATCTAGCCAGGGTAAGTAATAATCCGGAATCCAGACGATTCCTCCCGGACTAACTGATGGCCAGGCTACAGTATAATTGTTATAACCTGCAGGAGTAGTAGCCGGATCGCTTAAGGCAAAAGCGTAATTGACGTAATCCACACCAGCTAAGGTAACAAAATGTCCACCAAACCTGGTCCAGTTAGCTCCATCAAACTGCCAGAAACCTAAGAGCAGAACCACATCCTCACAGATTCTCAGCTGATACTGCAGATACCAGAATTCAGGTGCATAGACTGTGGTCTCGATAAAGTTCCAGCCACCATGAGCTTTGATCACCCCAATGATAGCCGCCTCTAAGGCATCGCAGTTAGTTCCAAGAACCGGGTCTGTGCCAGCTGCTGCTGCTACTTCATTGATCAGCGCAATCTCATCCCCTGGATTACATCCACCCCAGGAAGGTTCAAATTGATTATCGACGCATGCAAACCACCAGATTGAATTAGCACCTGCGACTGGTCCGCAATATGCCATACCATTATTGGGGAAGGCGGCCTGATATTGATAGAAATCAGGCAGACCTACCTTGTAATAATAGTTATCCGGTAGAATTGGGCAGGCGTTCTCTGGCCTGTTATAACCCTGAGTCCTGACCCTTATCGCTCCAGAACATATCCCGTTTTCAACTACGTCAAACCAGCCGTAATACCCACCATAGGGTGACCAGTAGCTCTGTTCAAGCCTGCCTGCAATATCGAATATCCAGGATTGATAAGCGGGTATAGTGTTCCCATCTGGACAATAATCTGGATCATAACGGTCATCTGTATTCATATAAGTCACCACCGCAAACCAGGGCTCATAAAGGCAAACATCAGCACCTAAGCTCAGGTAGGTCGAGTTCGTGCCACCGGCAGGTTTAAACGTATACTCTGGGCCAATCCATATCGGTTCATAAGGATAAGGAGAATGGTCTATATAGACTACGCTCCAGATCTCCGGCCTGAAAACCACGGTGCAGGTATCAGTAGTGTTAAGTGCCATCGCCACCTTAGTAGCATTAAAAGGATAGATGGGATATGGACACACAACCATACCATAGCCGTTATTGTCAGGGTCCATATAGGTAGCAGTACCTACCTCACCCCAGCACCTTAAATAAAGATTATCAGGAGTGCTTCTATAGCAGCAAGGTAACACCTGATTGCCTATGGTGCAAAAGGTTAAAGGCTCCTTTTCTAATGCCTCAAAATCCTCAGCCGGCACATTTTCTAACTTCCTCTGTTCCAGCATCTCCGGAGTTATCCCTTTCTTTTCTAACATCAGCTTCTGGAAATCCTCTACCGTCGGCTTAGTTGGCTTTGCCTTGGGTAATACTACCGCAGGAAATGCTTCTGGTCCTGGGCTTAGCTCAGTCTTCTGAATCTGGGTCGGCTGTTTGGTAGGTTCTTCCTGCTTCGCCTTACCAAAAACTAAGACTGACCAGACTGTAAAGGCTAAAAGAACTAATAAGATTACTAAAATACTTTTCTTCATTTTAATCCCCTCCTTAAAAGTTTTTGTAAAAGGTAAAAAAATAACCCCTTCCAATTTCCTTGATTGAAAATTGGCTCAAACGTTATATGAGGTAAAACCTACCACTCCCGCTTTAGGTGCCGTCACGCCTTTATCGGCACACTGCAGGACGATAATCTTCTCTGAAGTTTTTTAATCTATCGGGGGAAGAAAAACTCAGTACACCCACCAAAGCCCGAAGGAAGATTTTATTCTCTCCCTCTCCTTCTCCAGTCAATTAGAGTTATTTTCCCTCTATTTTGTTTTTATAATTTTAATCTTTTTAAAAATCATTGTCAAGTAAAAAATCAAAATTTCTAAGAAATTGTGAGAGGTGGAATCAGGTTATAACCTTAACTTAAAATCCATATTCTTTAAATGATTGTTAGAAGTCTTCATATCCGTCAAAAGTTATGGGAATATCAATCCTCAATCCGATTTCAGTTGATTTTTGAAACTTTTTAGGTTTTATTACGTTAAAATAATTGTATAACCAGTTTCTTAAGGAGGAAAAATGGAGGAAGAATTAAAATCACTAGAACCTGAAAAAGAGGAAAGGATGGGGTTTTTGTCCAGGGTTTTTGGAGTCTTTTTTGAGCCGAGGAAGGTTTTCAGTTTTTTAAACCATAAGCCTTCCTGGTTTTTTGCCTTTGTTCTTATTCTGATAATTGGCGCAATCATAGCAGAGATAATTTTACCGCAGAGTCTTCTTCAACAGAAGGAGATATTTTCTAATATCCCCAGGTTTTCTTCTTCTCCGGAGATGTTAGAGAAGATGACAGAGGTTACTACGGGTGCGAGGATAAGCACGATAGTAGGTGAGATCATAAAGACTTTGATCGGGCTTTTTCTTCTCACCTCCCTGGTTTATTTTTTCTGCAACATCATTCTGGGTGGAGACAGCAGTTACAAAAAGGTCTTATCAGTTGTAACCTATACCTCCTTTATCACTGTCCTGGGGGCGATCCTTAAAACCCCTTTGATTTTAGCGAAAAATTCGGCTGATGTGCAAACCAGTCTGGCACTGTTAATGCCAGAGGGTGATTTTACCAAGATCAGATATATGCTCCTCTCAGCTTTAGATATCTTCTCTATCTGGGAGATAATTTTGATAGCCTTAGGTATGACGGTTCTATATAAATTCTCAATGACCAAAGCATTCATTACGGTTTTCATCTGCTGGTTAGTATTAGTTTTCTTGGGAATTGGTTTGGGTGTGATGGGGATGTCTTTGGGTGGAATTCCAGTTAGCTGGTAAATTTTTTTTAAAGGAGTGAAGATGAAAAAAGGAGTATTTCTTACATTCTGGATAATGGTTTTCTTCTGGATTGGCTTTTTAGCGCAGGCACAGGAAGTTTCTAAAAAAGTTCTCTCCATAGATGAGTGCGTGAAGATTGCCTTGAAAAATAACTTTACTGCACGTTCTGCTCAGGAAAATTATAAATCAGCCAGGTGGGAGCTTTTGGGTGGCTGGTCAGGTTTTCTGCCCACGCTTGGTCTTTCTTCAGGCTGGACAATTGGAAACGAATTTCCGAAAAAATTAGATTATGATGAGTACAGCTTCAATCTGGGGATTAATCAGACCATTTTCAATGGGGGAGCAAATTTTGCTACTTACAATTTTAAAAGATCAGGTAAAAGATCAGCCTGGGACGACTTGAAATTAGCAGAAAAGTCAGTGGCTTTAAGCGTTAAAGAGGGCTGTTATAATCTTTTAAAAGCCCAGATGTTGTATGAAGTACAAATAGATGCGGTGAAGAAAAGTATCGAACAGCTTAATATGGCAAGGGCAAGGTATGATTTAGGCTCAGCTTCGCTTTCCGATTATCTTAAGGCTAAGGTTCAATTAGGGAACGACAGTCTGAATTTAATTACTTACGCCAATAACGTTAAATTAACTGAAGCTTCATTAAATAGTTTATTAGGTTTAGACATTAACACCCCCTTGGAGATCGATGCCAAGTTAGAATATAAAAAGTTAGAAGCCAACTTAGAGGATGAGACTAAAAAAGCATTGGAGAAACATCCCCAGGTAGATAAAGCTAAGATGGGAGTGAACCAGGCTCATTCCAGTCTAACAGCCGCACGTAGTGCTAATTTCCCCAACATATCTTTCTCGGGCAGTTATTCATGGAAAAACTATGGATTTCCTTCAAGCAGGGATATAGAAAAGATCGACTCCTGGGGTATAGGGATAAATGTGAGCCTGAATATATTTGAGGGTTTCTTAACTACCTCCAAGGTGAGAAGTGCTAAAGCAATGCTTAATTTGGCAAAAGAGAATTTAAAGCAGAGTAAAAGAGATTTAGAGTTAGAGATAAAACAGGCTTATCTTTCGGTGAATGAAGCAGAACAAAAAATTCGATTGACAGATGAGGCTTTGAAATCAGCAGAGGAGGATTTGAAATTGACCCAGGAGAAATACAACCTGGGTGCGGCATCTATCCTGGAGCTTTTAGACGCAAATGTCTCTTACAAGACTGCAAAAAGTAACCAGGTTCAAGCCCTGTACGATTATAATTTAGCTTTAGCCAAATATGAAAAAGCTATAGATAAATAAGTGGATTAGAAAAACTGGAGGAGATTTATGAAGAAAAGAAGTAAGATCATAATGGGGGTTATAGTAATAGCTGTAATAGTAATTGTCGTCTTGCTAAATTTAGGCAGGTCCGGCGAAAAGGTCTATAAGGTGGAGGTGGATAAGGTCAAAAAAGGGGATATAGCCTCTGTAGTCACAGGGAGTGGAAAGGTCCAGGCGAAAAAGGATGTTAAGATCAGCGCTACTGTTCCGGGAGTAATAATAAGTCTTCCAATTAAAGATGGGGATTGGGTTAAAAAAGGACAGCTTCTGGTTCAGATCGATCCTTCTGAATATAAGTCTGCTGTTGCTCAAGCCACAGCTCAGTTGAACTCAGCCAGAGCTAATTTAGAGCAGGCAGAACTGATTTTTGAGCGCCAGAAGAAACTTTACGAAAAAAATCTCACCTCCAAGGAACAGTATGATGCAACCCTGACCCAGTATAATGTAGCTAAGGCTCAATATGATCAGAGCTCAGCATCTCTAAGACAATCTAATGACCTTTTAATTAAGACCACCATTACTGCTCCAATGGAGGGAAAGATTACAGAGTTGATGAAAAAAGAAGGTGAGATGGTGACCGGAGCCACTTACAATCCAACTGAGATTATGACCATATCGGATATATCAAAATTCGAAGTTGAAGTAGAGGTAGATGAGACTGATATCGCAGAGGCTAAATTGGGGCAGGAAGCAAAGATTAAGATAGATGCTTTTCCGGATACGGTTTTTGAAGGAGAGGTTTCAGAGATAGGCAATACCGCCAAAATCACCGGTTACAGCACCCAGGATCAGGTGGTAAATTTTTTAGTTAAGGTTCTGCTCCTAGACGAGGTTCAGGGGATAAAGCCGGGCATGTCAGCCTCAGTTGACATCACTACTGCTTCTCACAAAGACGTTTTGCAGATCCCGATTGCCGCAGTGGTGATGCGAGAGGAGAAAAAAGATACACTGAATACCAAATCCAAAGAAGGTAAAGCCACTGCCTTAGCCTCTTCCTCCGAAGAAGAAAAAAATAATAAGAAGAAGAAAAAAGAGCTGGATGGGGTCTTTTTGGTTGAGAAAAGCAAGGCGAAGTTCATTCCTATTAAAAGCGGAATTTCTGATCAGCAGAATATAGAAGTAGTTACCGGTTTAAAGGAAAATGACCAGATAATCACTGGCAGTTATAAGATCTTAAGAACCCTGAAGGATGGGGATAAAATCAAAATTGAGAAAAAAATAGAGAAAAAAGAGGGAAGTTAAAGTGCTGATTAAAACGGAGAATCTCTGGAAGGTGTATGAGATCGGGAACGAAAAGGTTCAAGTCCAGGCCTTAAGAGGGGTTGATTTAGAAGTGAAGAAAGGGGAGTATCTGGCGATAATGGGACCTTCTGGCTCAGGGAAGTCAACCCTGATGAATCTGATCGGGTGTCTGGATACGCCCACGCAGGGGGAATATTATCTCAATAGCAGACTGGTGAGCCAGATGAACGATGATGAATTAGCCTATATCCGTAATAAAGAGATAGGGTTTGTTTTCCAGACTTTTAACCTTTTGCCCAGGGCAACTGCATTACACAATGTGGAGCTTCCGTTAATCTATAATGGGACCGAGTCAAAAGAAAGGTTAGAGAAGGCAAGAAAAGCTCTAAAGATGGTTGATTTGGAAGACAGGGTTACCCATAAACCAAATGAGCTTTCCGGAGGAGAAAGGCAGAGGGTTGCAATAGCCAGGGCAATAGTGAACAACCCTTCTTTAATCTTAGCAGATGAGCCGACTGGTAATCTGGATACAGTCACCGGAGCAGATATTATGAAACTCTTTGACCGGCTTCATACGGATGGGAATACGGTAATCATTGTTACCCATGAATCGGACATAGCCAAATATGCTGATAGAGTTGTTCATATCCGGGACGGAATGATCGAGAAGGATGAAAGGTTAAAATAAATTTATTCTCTGATGGAGGAAAAGATTGCAGTTTTTAGAAAGTGTGGGGATGGCATTGAGGTCTTTGATCTCAAATAAGCTCAGGTCTATTCTCACCCTGATCGGAGTGATAATCGGGGTTATGACCGTGATTGCTGTGGTCTCGATCATCGCCGGGATGAATAGATATGTAGCCGACCAGATCAACGCTTTAGGCTCATCCACATTCTTTGTGAACAAGTTCGGCATAACTATGAGCGAAGAAGACTATTTAAAAGCGCTGAAAAGAAAAGACTTTGCCCTGCAGGATATGGAGGCGATAAAGGAAAGATGCCCGTTGTGCTGGAAGGTTGGAGCTCGGGCGGTTGCCTTTAAAAAGGTTAAATATAGAGAGAAATATGTTAGTGACATAGCTATAGCTGGAGCCACTGCTAACATAACTGAGATCTCAGACATAAATTTGAGCAGTGGAAGGTACCCTTCTGAATTTGAAAATGAGCATAATAGAAGGGTAGTTCTTATCGGATGGGAGATTGCGGATAACCTTTTTCCCAACCAGGACCCTTTGGACAAAGACATCAAAATAGGAGGTCATTACTTCAGAATAGTCGGGGTGGCTAAGAAAAGGGGGACCTTCATAGGACAAAGCCAGGACAATTTCGTCCTGATCCCCATTACCACCTTCAATAAGCTTTTCGGAACTAAAAGGTTTATGTCTATCTTTGTCAAGGTGGAGAATTTTGACTCAATGCAGGAAGCTCAAGATCAGGTCCGCTTAGTTCTCAGAGCCAGAAGAAATGTCCCTTATGATAAGCCGGATGATTTCGCCATTATGACCTCTGATACCTTTATGGATTTATATCGCACTTTCACCTCCACTGCCTTCTTAGTTATGATCGGGGTCTCATCTATAGCTTTGGTGGTTGGAGGTATTGTTATTATGAATATAATGCTGGTCTCAGTGACAGAGAGAACCAGGGAGATCGGTATCCGTAAGGCAGTAGGTGCAAAAAAGAAAAATATCCTCTGGCAGTTCTTAGTTGAAGCGGTAACCTTAGCCTTGGTTGGAGGATTGATCGGCATTATCTTGGGCGGTATAATCGCCAAAGTAGTGGCAGCCTTCACCCCCCTTCCCGCATCTATTGAGGCCTGGTCGGTCATAACCGGAGTAATCATCGCTACCTCAGTTGGGCTTTTCTTTGGAATATTCCCGGCGATGAAAGCTGCCAAGCTGGACCCGATAGCTTGCCTGAGATATGAATAGGTGTTAGGTAATAGGTAAAAGATTATTGAAGGATAGAGAAGATGAATCTATTTGAGATAAGAGAAGGTATTTTAATGGCTTGGGCCTCCCTTAAGGCTAACAAGTTGCGCTCCTTTTTAACTATCTTAGGTGTGCTGATCGGGGTGACTGCGGTTATAGGAATGGTCTCCATTATCCAAGGTTTGAATAACAGCATGGCACAACAGATAGAGTCCTTGGGCTCAAATGTCATTTATGTTACTAAAGAGAAGATTGGAATCAGAATGGGAAGAATTCCAGAGGAGGAAAGGAATCGCAAGCCGATAACCTTTGAGGATGCTATGGCTGTAAGGGAATACTGTCCTTCGATAAGCGAGGTTTCTCCTCAGAATTGGGGACCCGGGCCCAAAATTATAAAATTCGGTAAAGAAGAGGTAACCAGTTTCGAGTTGACCGGAGTTATGCCGGAATATGAAGCAGTCAATAATAATTTTATAGCTGAGGGAAGGTTTTTCACCGATTCGGACATAAACTATAAAGCCGATGTAATCGTCTTAGGGCCGGATGTGAAAGAGAAACTATTTCCTTTTCAAGACCCGATTGGAAAAGAGATATTAATGGGAGGTTCAAACTTTTCACCTAAGAAGTTTACAGTTGTAGGAGTGATGGAGAAAAGGCCTAATCTTTTAGGCGGAAGTATGAACAATTTTATCCTTTTACCTTATGGTACTTTCAAAAAGTTATATCCTGAGGAAAAGGAGCTGCTTTTAATTGCCAGGCCTAGATCACCGGAGCTTTCCTCTAAGGCGATTGATGAGATAACTGAGCTGATGAGAAGAAGGAGAGCTGTCCCTTACGATAAACCGGATGATTTCGCCGTCTCCACTCAGGATGACCTGATGAATGTCTATCATCAGATCACCAGTGCTATCTATATGGTAATGGTGGTAATCTCCTCCATAGGTTTATTAGTAGGAGGGGTAGGAGTGATGAACATAATGCTGGTCTCAGTTACAGAAAGAACCAGAGAAATAGGAATAAGGAAAGCCATCGGGGCTAAAAAAAGGGACATTATCTGGCAGTTTTTGATTGAGGCGATGACCCT
>Ga0315289_10007627_pt1 | contig 15745 bp, 15 predicted proteins | sample YL17G11_40_MG_FD_203452 | JGI IMG/M metagenome (GOLD analysis project Ga0315289, IMG submission 203452) | Sediment microbial communities from Yellowstone Lake, YNP, Wyoming, USA - YL17G11_40 | ecosystem: Environmental > Aquatic > Freshwater > Lake > Sediment | place: USA: Wyoming | collected... | reverse complement strand
CTGAGAAGCCGCCTACCGGGAAACCGATCCGCTTATCCCGGGGATTGAATAAGGCGAGCTGACCGAAGGTATACTCGTTGATGCCGACCACCCCTCCATCAAATCTCCTGTTTCTCCAGATCTCGGTCTTTCTGTCCAGGACAGCTACTTTGAGCCCGTTCTCTCCGGCAACCCTTCCGGCCATCAGGCCGCAAGGTCCGCCACCTACAATGATGAGATCATATTTCTTAGCCATTCTCTACCCTCATTCTTACAGACTGTTTGCACTTATAACCGGGCTAAAGCCTCTTTTGTCAGTTCCGCAAAGGCCTTGATGAGCTGGGGATGATCATTCCAGCCATCCAGACAGACAATTTCGATATCCGGGTCTATGAGAGCTGATCTCACCTTCGTGGGTATATCGTAGTTCACGTGCATCCCATCAGTTGACCCGAAACTGGCGATAGAGATTACCTTCTTTACATTTTTATCTGCCAGATTTTCTACGGCTTCCGGCAGTTCCGGGTGGGTAAACTCGTTGAACCCCTGGACAATGTTATCCCAGACAAATCCTCTCTCAATTAAAGCTTTTTTCACACAGGCACAGAAGGCAGTTTCCTGCGCTTTACACCTGGTGTTCTCAAGGCAGAGCCTGGTCCATTCATCCGGTTCTCCATGGGAGGCAAGGACGATCCCTATCTGCTCCCGTGGTGTGTTGCCTGCAGCTTTGGTAATCATTTCTACTACCACCTCGGTCGGTTCAGAGCGATAGAAGAGGGGTTTGGCCATTACCCACTTCACACCCTTTTTATCGAGCTCAAGCTTTTCAATCTTGTTCCTTACCTCGCCGGTATGCGTGGAGTCGGTCTGAAGCATGGGGACGAATACGATCTTCCTGATTCCATCCTTAACCATCTCAAGAGCAACATCAGTAAAGGAGGGGCCAATAAATTCATTGAAGCCAATCCGCACATCATGCTCAGGGAAATATTTTGCCATGAGTTCCTTCTGTCTCCTGCATGCCTCAGCGTGCCGGGATTTGCCACCCATTACCTTGTACTTCTCCTCGATCTCTGTGAGCATCATGGGAAAGGCGTCATCCGGGGGAACTTCAAGGCCCGTCTCCCGGAACTCTTCAAACATTTCGTGCAGTCCCTCAGTCCAGGCTTCTTCGTCAAAAACCTCAGGTTCTCCATGGCCTACCATGAGGATGCCTATCCTTTCCTTTTTGCCTGTTTCCTTAGCCATAAATAAATCTCCTTTCCTGCGAATTATTAATTAGCTTAATTAGCCCACATAAACGCGAGGTGGTCAAAGTAATTAAATTGATTTATCTCAGTAGATTGCTCCAGTATTCGTTTCTATGAATATTGAATCTTTTGAAAGATTCTTGTTGCTGTTTCCAGCGCACTAAAAAGGGCTTTTTGGTCCTTTTCGCTCAACATACCCAGAGAATTCTCAACTTCCCGCACCCTTTTTTTCATAAATTCATAACGCATTTTTTTCCCTTTATCGGTCAGAAAAACCCGTACGACCCTTCTGTCTCTTGTGTCCCGTCGTCTTCTGACTATACCTTTTTTTGCCAGGCGGTTGATGATTGATGTCATATTGGGCAAAGGGAGATGAACAAGATTGCTGAGTTCGCTTATGGTATATAACTGAGTATCATCAATGAAAGCAGAAAGTCCCTTTAACTCTAAGAAGGTAAAATCAGGTCCACCGTTGACTATATTGTTTTTGACAATGGTGCGGCGGAAATACTCGGCAAAAAACTTCCTCATCGTCAACATGCGATTCTCTAAGAGTGAATATTTCTTGTACTTGTCTGACACTTTCTCGCCCCCTTTATCTGAAATGCTTACATATGTAAATATTATATAAATAACCTATTGTCAAGAATAATTTTTCTAAAGGTGGGGTTTGGATTCCGGGGTTAGGGGAATTTAGGGGTTCGGGATTCGGGTTTAGGGATTTGTCCACCGGAGGCGGATTCCCCAGTCCCTAACCCCGAAACTAATTCTGAAATGAGACCATGGACTCTCTGATCAACTCACCCTTTTTGAACCTCTCAATAGAGAGGAGGGAGATATCGAGCTTTCTGGTATCGCTGTCCATAATCAGCTCAGCAATCAATTTCCCAACTATGGGCGAGTGCATAAAGCCATGGCCGCTAAAACCATTGGCACAGATGAAACCCTTAACTTCCGGTACCTTCCCTAAAATGGCGTGATTATCCGGCGAAAGTTCATAGAGCCCTGCCCAGCCGCGAATGATCCCGGTTTTTTTGAATACAGGAACACGATAGACAGCTTTACGGGCAGCACTCATCATTGATTCAAAATCAACATTTGTATTAAAGCTGCTCTCGTCATCCTGTGGCCCTGCCAGGAGATAGCCGGGATACTCCCGTTTGAAATACCAGCAGTTATGAAAATCAATCGTGACCGGAAGCGGATCTCTAATCCTGTCGAATGGCCCTGTCACAAAAATCTGCCTCCTCACTGGCCTGACAGGAATATCTATCCCCACCATTTTTCCTATGTGATTTGCATAAGGGCCAGCGGCATTAATTACTATGGGTGTTGCTATTACCCCCTCATTGGTCAGTACCGATTGAACCTCTCCCTTCGAAATGCCAATGCCCAGGGCTTCAGTCTTTTGGATGATCTTTACCCCCAGGTCTCTCGCCCTTTGGGCAAACCCCTGGACCACCTCATAGGGCCCGGCATAGCCATCCTGAGCACAGAAGGTTCCGCCAGTTAAATCATTGGTATGGAGATGAGACCACCTTTTTTTGATCTCCTGAGGATTGAGAAGTTCAACCTCAATTCCCCACTTTCTCTGGATAGCTACGTTTTCTCGAAAGAGATTATATTCGTCTGCCGTTGATGAGAGAAAGAGATAGCCGGTTTGCTTGAATCCAGCACTCATTCCAAACACCTCTTCAAAATGGAGGAAAGTCTCCAGGCTGGCTAAGGAAAACTGGATGTTGATGGGTGTGGAGAACTGCAGCCTTATCCCACCGACACAACGGCCTGTTGACCCCTCACCGATGAAATCCTTCTCGAGTACGGTGATACCTTTCATTCCCTCCCTCGCCAGATGATAGGCTATGGAGAGGCCAATCACTCCACCGCCAATGATCACTACTGAGGAAATCTTTGGGACCATAGATTAAAATGTAACAGATTTACTGTTCGTTGACAATTCCACCACTATCTCGCATAATTTTAAATGAGAGTAAACCTCTGACAAAATCGAAAATAGGGTTCTGAGTGCGTGTCAAGATTTTTTCGGTAACTATACATGACGAAGCTCGACACCCTCGAAAAAATGTTGAGCAACGAGGAACCCTATTTTCAAAGCTCTCGAGAGGTGAAGAAAGTGGATATCTCATTTGAACAGGGACCAATTAGGCCTCCCAGCGAGGCCGACAGCCTTCTTCTCAGGCTTACCAGAAATTGCCCGTGGGGCAGGTGTAAGTTCTGCTATAACTACCGAGGGGAGCAGTTTGAGATCAGGAAGGTTAACGAGCTGAAAAAGGAGATTGCGGCAGTCAAGGCAATTAGCGATTCCATCAATGAGTTGTCCGTAAAGCTTGGGCAGGTAGGAGAGGTTAATAAAAAGGTGGTTGATGCGATCTGCACAGATACCTATCCTCAGAGCTTTCGCACAGTTGCCCACTGGCTTTACCATGGAGGGAAGACCGTCTTTCTCCAGGATGCCAATTGTCTGGCCATGAAATCCCATGATCTGATTGAGGTACTGACGTTTCTCAAAATGAACTTTCCCCGGATCGAAAGGATTACCAGCTATGCCCGATCCAAAACTGCAGCTCAAAAGAAATTGGAAGATCTCAAAGCTATGTATCAAGCAGGACTCTCCCGCCTCCATATTGGACTGGAGAGCGGGTCAGATAAAATTCTTACTTACATGAATAAAGGGGTAAATGTAGGTGAACACATTGAGGCAGGCAAAAGGGTGAAGGAATCAGGCATCTCTCTCTCTGAGTATGTAATCCTAGGTCTAGGGGGAAGAAGATGGTGGAAGGAGCATGCCATCGAGACCGCCAGGGTTTTGAATGAGATCAATTCTAACTTCATCCGCTTGAGAACCCTGGCAGTGCTCCCAGTCATGTCCCTCTACCAGGATGTCGAAAATGGTGATTTTATTTTATCCACGGAAGAGGAGATGGTAGAGGAGGAGAAAATGCTCATCGAGAACTTGAACGGGATTGACAGTTATCTTGTAAGCGACCATATCTTAAACCTCCTTGAGGAGGTGGAGGGAAAATTACCAGAAGAGAAGGATCAGATAATCAGTGTGATTAACCAATATTTATCCCTCCCTTTTGAAGAGAAGATGGTTTTTAACTTGGGACGGAGGATGAATCTGTTTCGGAAGCTCGATGACCTCAATCATCCCATCCGGAGGGAGATTGTTTCTGAGGCAATGAAGAAGATCTCACCGGATACCCCTGAAAGGCTGGATAAGATGATTCGGGAACTCAGGGGAAATTATATATAGGGTTCGAGGGATCAGTGGTTCAAGCAAAAAAATCAACTCCCTCCCTGGTTGTCAAGGCAAAAGGAGTAACCCTTTGAAAAACTTGATGATAGGGTTCTGAGTGCGTACCAAGATTTTTTCGGTAAATAAGACCGAAGGCCGCGCTTCGCGGTAGATTTTCATTCCGTAACGGCCGTAGATTCGGCTGATTGAGCACTGTAGGGGCAGACCAGTGTGTCTGCCCATTTAGCATTGTCGAAAAAATGTTGAGCAACGAAGAACCCTATTCACAGCGTTCTTATGAAAAATATATTGACAAACCTTTTGATAATCCTCCATAATTATAGATAAGCGGGCATAGCTCAGTAGGTAGAGTACAAGCTTCCCAAGCTTGGTGTCGCGGGTTCGAACCCCGTTGCCCGCTCCACTTTACGGAACAGTGAATTTTTTCTTGCATTAAATCCTATTCCCTGTTATATGATATTCACTGTGTTTTAGGAAAGTGGGTTCTACCCACTTTTTTTGTTAAGGCTTAAGAGATGGAAATTATAGGGTCAATCATAAAAACAATTGAACCGGTCCTAACTTCTTATGGAGTGGAAGTGGTTGATGTAGAGTACCGAAGAGAGGGAGGAAGGTGGGTCTTGAGGATTTATCTGGACAAAGAAGGCGGAATTACGCTGAATGACTGCTCTGAGATAAGCGGTGAGGTAGGGGCGCTGATCGAGGTAAATGGTCTCATTAACCATCCCTATACCCTGGAGGTTTCATCTCCTGGTTTGAATCGGCCTTTGAAGCGGGAAAAGGATTTTACCCGGAACATTGGCAAGCTGGTAAGAGTAAGGACTAAAGAAGCAATAGATGGTCAAAAGAATTTTGTCGGTGAGCTTCTCCACTATGAAAGAGATAAGATCATCCTTCTGATAGAAGGAAAGGAAAAGACAATACCCTTTCCCGTGCTAATGAAGACGAACCTTGAATATCAATTACCTCAGGGGAAAAAGATTAAGGGCTGATTAGAGAAGGGTGAATTGGCAAAGATTTTGAGTTGGAGGAAATGAAGGTATGGTTTCAGAACTGGATCGTGTGCTGGAAGAGGTGAGGAGAGATAAAGGTCTGGATAAGCAGATCCTGATCGCGGCGATAGAGGAAGCGGTCTTAAAAGCGGCTAAGAACATGTATGGTCCCCAGGTAGAGATGGAGGCTCATTTCAACAACGAGATAGGAGAAGTTGAGCTCTTTCAGTTCAAGTCTGTCGTGGAACATGTAAAGAATTCTCAGAGAGAGATCTCACTTAAGGAGGCAAGAGAACTCGATCCAGAAAGCGAGATCGGAGATAGCCTGGGCATTAAGATACCCACTTCCAGTTTTGGAAGGATAGCTGCGCAGGCGGCAAAGCAGGTGATTATTCAGAATATCCGTGAGGCGGAACGGGATAATATCTATAATGAATATAAAGATAAAAAGGGAACGTTGGTCACCGGTTATATCCAGAGGTTTGACCGGGGGAATATCATCGTGAATTTGGGGAGGGCTGAGGCGATTATTCCACCGCAGGAGCAGATCCTTGGTGAGAAATATCAACAGAGAGACCGGATTAAAGGCCACATACTTGATATCAAAAAGACACCAAAAGGTCCCCAGATTATCCTCTCCCGGACCCACCCCAACGTACTGATAAAACTGTTTGAATTAGAGGTGCCGGAAATCTCCGAGGGCGTTGTAAAGATTAGGGGCGTAGCGAGGGAACCGGGAAGCAGGTCAAAGATTGCAGTGGAAAGCATGGAGTCAAAGGTAGATCCAGTAGGTGCCTTTGTGGGAGCTAAAGGTTCCAGGGTTCAGAGTGTGGTCCAGGAACTTAAGGGTGAGAAGATTGATATTATTCGTTATGAGGAGAATCCAGCAAAATTTGCCTGCAATGCGTTATCCCCTGCACAGATTTCGGAAGTGATCGTGGATGAGGATGCACATGCCATGGAGGTAATTGTAGAAGATGATCAATTATCCCTTGCTATTGGTAAGAAGGGCCAGAATGTCAGGCTGGCGGTGAAACTTGTGGGATGGAAAATCGATATCAAGAGTAAGTCCAAGGCCGAAGGTCTTACCCGAAGGGCCATAGAGCAGTTGATGGGGATTGAAGGGGTGGGTGAAACCACTGCTGAACACCTCTTTAAAGAGGGTTATTTCACCCCTGAAGAGATTGCCTTAGCCAAGACCGATGACCTTACCAAGGTCAGTGGCATTGGTGAAAAAAAAGCAGAGAAAATCAAATTGTCTGCACAGAATTACATCCTTAAAAGGAGATAGGGATGGGGAAGATGAGGGTCTATGAATTAGCTCAACAGCTTGATATGGATGGCAAGACTTTTCTCCTCCGGCTGAAGGAGATGAATATAGAGGCAAAAAGTACCATAAGCACCCTTTCGGATGATGAGGTCAAGAAGATTACGGGATCCTTAGGCAAACCCAAAGTGGGGAAAGTGATTGAGGAGAGGATAAAACCCACAGTGATCCGGAGGAGGGTGAAAAAAGTGGAGGTGGAGGAGAAGGCAGCTGAGTCACTCCCTTCCCTGGAAAAACCCAAAGAAGCGCCAATTGAGCACGTGGCGCCAAGGGTTGAAGCGATAAAGATAGAAGAAATCCAGCCGGTATTGGATGAACTGGTGCCCCAAAAGGAGGTAGAGGTGATTCCTCCTATCGTGGAGGAATTGATACTTAAGCCGCTCGTAATTGAGAAAGAAGTGAAAGAAAAACCTCTCCCTGAGGTGAAGGAAAAGGAAGAGGTAATTATAGAGAAACCGAAGAAAACGATTTACCACCCTCCCAGGGAAGCTAAAATCTCTGCTAAGAAGCCTTTCCTCCAAGAGAGAGAGGAAGGAAGATTTCGACCAAAGTTCAAAAAAAGGGTGAAGAAAGGGGTTGGTTACGAAAAGAATTTTTACTATGGTCCAAAGGCCTTTAGATCTAAGGCCCAGCTTTCAAAGGCTCTGGAGGGAGAAGAGGAAGTAACAACTCCTCCTTCTATGCCTTCCCCAAAGGTGCCTCTTACCTTAGTTAAGCCAAAGAAGCCAGAAATAACCATCCCCAAACCGATCAAACGGAAAATAAGGGTATTAGAGGGGATAACGGTGAATGAACTCTCCCGGAGGATGGGGGTAAAGTCAGCTGAGGTGATAAGGAAGCTCATAGAGCTTGGGGTGATTGCTACCATCAATCAAACCATTGATAGTGATGCAGCATCACTCATCGCTCAGGAATTTGGTTATGAGGTAGAGAGTGTCCCGATCGAAGAAGAAGAAATCATGGTGCAAAGTGAAGAAACGGGTATGGAAGAAGAATTAGTAACCAGACCACCGGTGGTTACTGTGATGGGTCATGTGGATCATGGGAAAACTTCTCTCCTGGATGCCATACGGAAGACCAATTTAATTGATTCAGAGACCGGAGGTATAACTCAGCATATCGGTGCCTATCATGTTTCTTTAGAGAATGGGAATATCGTCTTTATTGATACACCGGGCCATGAGGCTTTCGCTGCTATGAGGGCTCGTGGTGCAAAGGTAACAGATATCGTGGTTTTAGTGGTTGCGGCTGATGATGGGGTGATGTCCCAGACCGTAGAGGCGATCAACCATGCTAAAGCGGCTGGAGTTCCCATCATCATTGCTATTAATAAGATTGATAGGCCAAATGCCGAACCCCAGCGGGTGAAGCAGGTTCTGAGTGATTACGGCTTGATCCCTGAAGAGTGGGGAGGGAATACCATCTTTGCTGAAATATCTGCAAAACAGAAGAAAGGGATCAAAGAACTTTTAGAGGTCATCCTCCTTCAGGCGGAGATGCTGGAGCTTAGAGCTAACCCTAACAGGCTGGCTAAAGGAACAGTCATTGAAGCTAAATTAGATAAGGGAAAAGGACCTGTAGGTACGGTTTTGATCCAAGAAGGGACATTGAGAGTGGGAGATCCCTTTGTTTCGGGGATTAATTTTGGGAGGGTCAGGGCCATGATGAATGACCTGGGGGATAGGGTGGAAGAGGCAGGGCCTTCTATGCCAGTAGAGGTAGTAGGTTTCTCAGGTGTGCCCAATGCAGGAGGTCCCTTAGTGGTGTTGAGTGAAGAGAGAAAGGCCAGGCAGGTGGGGATCTATCGTCAGCAGAAGTTGAGAGAAACCGAGTTCTCCCGTTTGGCCAGGGTCTCATTGGAAGGCCTTCATGATCAGATTCAAGAAGGAGCGATTAAAGAACTACGGATCGTCTTAAAAGGGGATGTTCAAGGTTCAATTGAGGCCCTCAAGGACTCCCTTCAAGCCCTCAGCACAAAAGACATAAAGTTGAATGTGATCCATAGTGGGGTTAGTGACATCTCCCAGAGCGATGTAATGTTGGCCTCTGCTTCCGATGCCATTATCATTGGATTCAGGGTGAAGGTGGATAGCAAAGTTCAAGCACTCGCTGATCAGGAAAGGGTTGAGATCAGGCTTTATGACGTGATTTACGATGCCATTTCCGAGGTGAGGAGCGCTATGGAAGGTTTGCTCGCCCCTACCCTCGTGGAGAAATATCTGGGAAAGGCGGAGGTGAGAAATCTCTTCCAGATATCGAAAGTAGGAACTATAGCCGGTTGCTTTGTCACGGACGGAAAAATGGTAAGGAATGCCCATGTCCGTTTATTGCGGGATGGCAACCTCATGTATGAAGGGAAAATTTCTTCACTGAAAAGGTTCAAGGATGAAGTGAAAGAAGTACAGACCGGCTATGAGTGCGGAATAGGTTTTGGAGACTACCATGATATCCAGATTGGTGATAGTATCGAGGCCTATACCTACGAAGAGGTGGCCACTAAATTGGAGTGAGAGGATAGATGGTAATAGGGATCTGCCTAATAGATATGTATATACCGGGGAACTCCTCTCTAAAAGAGAAACGTCAGGTAATGAAAAGGATTTTAGAGAGGGTGAAAAATCGGTTTAACGTCTCGATTGCTGAGGTGGATGATAATGATCTCTGGCAAAGAGCCAAGATTGGATTTTCCGTAGTTGGGAATGATCGAAAATTTATCAATGCCAGCCTGGATAAGATTCACAACTTTATCGAGAGTCTGCACGTTGCAGAAGTAATTAACTCTCAGATTGAGATCTTGAATCTTTAACGATGAGCCGGTTGAGCTATAAACGGACTGATCGGGTGTCTGATCTCATCATGCGGGAGGTCTCGGAGATACTCTTACGAGAGGTGAAAGATCCCCGCATCGGTATGGTTACGATAACCAGGGTTGAAGTAAGTGAGGATCTTACGCTGGCCAAAATTTATTACAGTGTCATCGGAACTGAAAAGGAGTTTAAAGATTCTACTGAAGGATTGAATCATGCTTCAAGCTTTATCCAGAGGCTGTTGGGGAAACGTCTCACCTTGAGACATATCCCCCACCTCATCTTTATCGTGGATCATTCCCTGGGCTACAGCCTCGAGATAGAAGGTTTGATCAAAAAGATCAAGGAAGAGGAGAAAAAGGAAGAAGATGAATAGAGTGATCGGAGATGGTGTACTGGTCATAGATAAACCTTCAGGCCTTACCTCTTTTGAGGTGATAAGAAGGGTGAAAAAATGGATTAAGGGTGAAAAGATTGGTCATACCGGTACCCTGGACCCCTTGGCGAGCGGGGTGCTTCCTCTCTGCTTCAATCAGGCAACCAAATTAGTACCCTTTCTCATGGAAGGAGATAAAGAGTATGAGGCAACGATGAAATTGGGTGTGGAGACAGACACCCAGGATTCTACCGGTAAGGTGATTCGAGAAACCGGCAATCTTCAGATTGATGAAGATGTGATCCTCTTAACCTTTGAAGGCTTTGAGGGTAAGATTAAACAGCTTCCTCCCATGTTTTCTGCCCTGAAATACCACGGGAGACCCCTCTATAAGCTGGCCCGCCAGGGTATTGATCTTAAGAGGGAGGAGAGGGAGGTAGAGATCAAAAACCTCCATGTTAATGGGATCAACCCTCCCTATATCTCTTTTACTGTCTGCTGTTCCAAGGGTACATACATCCGTACCTTATGTGCCGACATCGGGATAAAACTTTCCTGTGGGGCACATCTCGTTAAACTTACGAGATTAAAAGTCGGTCCCTTTGCCTTAAACGATTGCGTCTCCCTCGTAGAGGTGGAGATGGGGAGTAAATCAGGTCTCATTCAAGAGAAGATTATATCTCTGGCTGATGCATTGCCCGATCTTCCTCCGATTGTATTCGGCCCTGATCTTTCGGAGAAGGTCAGTAGAGGGATAAAAATATCCGCCTTAGATCTTAAAACAGTTTTCCTTCCGACCGTGAAGGCAGGTAAAAAGGTAAAGATACTGTCTCTCCAGGGGAAACTTCTCGCTGTAGCTGAACTCCTCATGGATACCCCAATCCAGAACTGCCCAGATGGAGAAGGAGTATTGAAGTTAAACCGGGTTTTTGTGAATTAATGAAGTGCATAAGGAGTCAAAGGGTCAAGTGAAAATGTCAAATGACAAAGCTCAAGGTTCAAATGAATGTCAAATGACAAAATCCAAAGTTCAAATTTGGCATTTGAACTTTGGATTTTTCCATTGTCATTTGGATTTTAATATCTTGAACCCTCGAATCCTTGAACCCTAACTATATAAGTACAGGAGGAACAGAATGGGGTTAGAACCGGAGAAAAGGCAGAAGATTATTGAAACGCACAAACGTCATGAAAAGGATACCGGATCGCCGGAGGTCCAGATAGCCCTTTTGAGTGAGAGGATAAATTACCTGACGGAACATTTCAAGCTCCATAAGAAAGATCATCATTCCCGAAAAGGTTTGTTGAAGATCGTGAATCAACGAAGGCAACTCTTAGAGTACGTAAAGAGAAAAGATGCGGTGAGATACAGGGAAATAATTGAAAAGTTGGGTTTGAGAAAATAGTGAAAATGACAATCATAAGGAGAAAAAGAAATTGGTAAGAAAAGAATTTGAATGGAATGGGAGAATCTTGAGTCTGGAGGCTGGTGATCTTGCCAAACAGGCTAATGGATCGGTGAGGGTGCAATATGGAGAGACCGTAGTTTTGGTCACCGCCGTTGCGTCGAAGGAGCCTAAGGAGGGTGGAGACTTCTTCCCGCTCATAGTAGATTATCAGGAGATGACGTATGCTGCCGGGAAAATCCCAGGTGGATTTTTCAAAAGGGAAGGACGTCCCACCGAAAAGGAGATCTTAACCTCCCGTTTGATTGATCGCCCTTTACGGCCACTTTTCCCTAAAGGGTATCTCAATGAAGTGCAGATCATCGCCACCGTTTTATCAGCGGATGAGGAGAATGACCCAGATATCTTAGCTATGATTGGAGCTTCAACGGCGCTTGAGATATCCGATATCCCTTTTTGTGGGCCTATTGGCGGAGTGAAGGTAGGGAGGATCGACGGAAAGCTGGTTTGTAATCCCCCCAATTCTGATATGAAGAGAAGCGAACTTGATCTCATTGTAGCGGGTAATCGCGAAGGAATAGTTATGGTAGAAGGGGGGGCCAGTATCATCCCTGAAGAGGTTCTGCTTGAGGCCCTGATATTTGGCCATCAGTCCCTGCAAAGGGTGTTGAATGTTCAGGAGGAAATGAAGAGAGAAATAGGAAGGCCCACGATTACTGTTCTCCCCCCAGTTGTAGATGAAGGACTCAAAGAGAAGATAAGGTCCTTTGCTGCGGATAAAATCAAAGAGACCCTTCAGCAGAGAAATAAAGCAGAGAGACATAAAGGAATGGACGACCTCTATAAGACCCTCGTGGATCAGTTCTCCGGTGAGAACGAAGAGAAGAAGAGAGAAGTCGCATTGATCTTCTCTGATTTAGAGAGAGACATCGTGAGGAATATGATCTTGAAGGAGAAGAAGAGGATTGATGGGAGAGGACTCAAAGATATACGGCCTATAGACTGTAGGGTAGGGGTACTCCCGCGGACTCATGGCTCAGCCCTTTTTACCCGGGGCGAAACCCAGGTATTGGCTGTCACTACACTCGGTACCTCTTCTGACGAACAGAAGATTGATTCCCTTTTGGGAGAGACATACAAAACGTTCATGCTTCACTACAATTTTCCTCCCTTCTCCGTGGGGGAGGTGAGATTCCTTCGTGGTCCGAGCAGGAGAGAGGTTGGACATGGTGCTCTGGCGGAGAAGACCATTGCGAGGATCCTCCCCGATAATGAAGATTTCCCCTATACGATAAGGATTGTATCAGATGTCTTGGGATCAAACGGATCATCTTCTATGGCCACAGTCTGTGGGTCCTCTCTTTCCCTCATGGATGCAGGTGTACCAGTAAGGACTGCCGTTGCTGGTATTGCTCTTGGCTTGATTAAAGAGGGGGATGAGGTGGCGATTCTCACTGACATCCTGGGGGATGAAGATCATATTGGTGACATGGACTTTAAAGTTGCTGGAACCAGAGAGGGTATAACGGGTTTCCAAATGGATATCAAGATCACAGGAGTAAGACCTGAGATCTTGAGAGAGGCATTGGCCCAAGCAAGAGAGGGGAGAATCTTCATCCTGGATAAGATGGCTGAGGCAATACAATCGCCGCGTCCTGCTCTCTCAAGCCGTGCCCCTCGAATCATTACCATCATGGTAAAGCAGGATAAGATCAGGGATGTAATTGGGCCTGGTGGGAAGAATATTCGGGCTATTATTGAACAGACCGGGGTTAAGATCGAGATCGATGATTCCGGCAAGGCGAGTATTGCTTCTAATGACCTTGAGTCCTTAGAGAAGGCGATTAAGATGATTAAAGAGCTCACTCAAGAGGTTGAGCTAGATAAGATCTATTTGGGGAAGGTAAGAAAGATTGTGGATTTTGGTGCTTTTGTTGAGATCTTCCCCGGGACAGATGGTCTGATCCATATTTCCCAGCTTGCTCATGAGCATGTAAAGAATGTCCGGGATGTGCTGAGGGAAGGCGATGAGGTCTTAGTCAAGGTATTGGAGATTGATAAACAGGGAAAGATTAAACTGAGCAGGAAAGAGGCCCTGGGCCGCACGGTTGATAATTAATGCATAAGTACCCATCCGGTGACAACTCTATCTATCGAAAGACTGTTCTTGAAAATGGGGTCAAGATCATCACCGAAAAGATCCCCTATTTTCAGTCCATCACTATCGGTATCTGGATAATGACCGGATCGAGAAATGAGAATAAAGAAGAAAATGGGATTTCCCACTTTATCGAGCATATGCTCTTCAAAGGTACGGAAAAAAGAGGGACTTCAGATATCGCCAAGGAGATCGACTCGGTAGGAGGAATATTAAATGCCTTCACCAGTAAAGAGTATACCTGCCTTTATGCTAAGGTGTTAGACAGCCATCTGGATCTGGCCATTGATCTCCTCTTAGACATCTATTTGAATTCGATCTTCAAACCAGAGGAAGTGGAAAGAGAAAGAGGAGTGATCCTCCAGGAGATACGGATGGTTGAAGATACACCGGATGAGAGTATCCAGGATCTGTTCACTCAGTCTTTCTTTAAGGAGCATCCCCTGAGTTATCCTATCCTGGGCAGTCTCCATTCGGTGAGGAGGATCAGCCGCAAGAAGCTTCTTTCCTGTTTTAACAGCGACTACCATCAACCCTCCCGCATTATTGTTTCAGCAGCCGGGAATGTTGAACATGAAAAACTGGTCGGGAAGGTTGAATCTGTCCTGAAGTCCTTTCCCCGTGAAGATCTCAAGCCTTCTGAGAACTCTTTCCATCCCAATGCTGTCTTTTTCGTCCGTCCCAAGAAACTGGAACAGGTTCACATCTGTCTGGGGACCAAGGGGCTTTCCCAGGTTCACCCGTTCCGCCATACCATCTATGTCTTGAACACCATCCTGGGAGGTGGGATGAGCTCCCGGCTCTTCCAGGAGATTCGGGAGAAAAGGGGGCTGGCGTATACGGTTTATTCCTATCAGTCCTCGTATCGGGATGCGGGGTTGTTCACGATCTATATGGGGGTTGGGGAAGATTCAGCTGAGCAGGCAATAGGTTTAGTAATCCAGGAATTAAAGAGGCTAAGAGATGAACCGATTGAAGATGCCGAGTTGCAGGCAGCTAAAGAACAGCTTAAAGGTAATCTCCTCCTTGCGTCCGAAAATACTGATAATCGGATGACCCGGCTGGCTAAGAGTGAAATCTACTTCAATAAGTTTATTACCATTGAAGAGGTACTGAAGAATATTGATAAGACAACGTCTGAAGAGGTGGGCAAATTAGCCCGGGAGATATTTCAACCCGAATACCTCTCTTTAGCTGTCCTCGGCCCCGTTAATAAGAAGAAGTTTTCTCCCGATATCCTATCACTGTAATGACTGGTGAATGGTGAACAGTATTTAGTGGATAGTATAAAGTACTTCAATCTGGAAGCAAGATAACCGGAGTCTGTATTGAATAGTTTCCCGGCTACCGAGGATGCTTGTACAGATCATCGTGATCGAGGATACGCAGAAGTAGGATACCGCCTGACCAGTCAGGATTGCCTCATTTGTGGTAGAGTTCCGGTTCCAGAGAAATGCGATAGCGTTTGTCCACGCGCACGGACCACGCTCTCGGGTCGTTGACGATACGCTCAATATGCAGACCGGGATGAAAAGGATTTTCTTCCAGTAGGGCAAGTGTCTTTGAGATTTTGCCGACAAGAATGCTGTTCGATCGAACCGCCTCCACATCCTTCACAAAAAGCTTACTTGGCGTCAGCTTTGGCACGCTTCACTTCCTTCGCAAGCCAGTTGGGTATTTTTCCCTTACCGCTCTTTCGCGCTTCATGTATCTTTTTAAGCCCCGCCTCGCTTAACTGGACGGTCGGATAGACCGCCACCGGATTCAGCACAATCGTTCCCCCCTTAATAACCGTCAGGTCAAGATACACACCCTTATCAAGATTAAGCTCCTTGCGTACCGCTGCCGGCAGATTGATACTCCCCCGCTTGTCTATCGTAATAAGCATACCGTTCTCCTTTCTTTCATAAATAGGTTACTCAAATTATGACATTTTGTCAATATGACAAGAAATGGAAATTGATGCTAAGGGAGGCAATATCTGTAGAGAATCTTGAGAGAAGGCAATAGGATATGTGATAAAGCTAAGGGGAGGTTAAAGAAAGAGAGAGACAAAAATAAATAGAATCGTCCCAATACTGTTCGGCATTTGTATTGCATAGAGACAAAATCTTTGAAAATATGACCTATAGGGGTACGTAATACCATAGAGCCATGGTTTTGAGAAGAG
>Ga0315289_10007626_pt1 | contig 15746 bp, 10 predicted proteins | sample YL17G11_40_MG_FD_203452 | JGI IMG/M metagenome (GOLD analysis project Ga0315289, IMG submission 203452) | Sediment microbial communities from Yellowstone Lake, YNP, Wyoming, USA - YL17G11_40 | ecosystem: Environmental > Aquatic > Freshwater > Lake > Sediment | place: USA: Wyoming | collected... | reverse complement strand
GTGCGAGCATCTGCCTCCTTTCGAGCTGCGTCTTATCGAATTGCACGGTGGCGTCTCTGAGTACGGCAAGGTTCATCTCACGCAGTCAGAACTGGTGGATAGGCAGGTCTTGGGGGGCGGTGCTGCCTACGCTTGCAGGGACGATGCTGAACTCAGCTCCCAGCACGACTGGAAAACCATTCCGGGAGTCTGCGAGCTCGGCCTGCTATTAAGAGAGCATTTGCACGATCTCCTGCCGGATCTCAAGTTGCGCTCGAAGTCCCGGCACAACACAGGGAAACTGTTCATCGGAATGGCGCATGTATGGGGCCTACACCTTGGAGATGTTGCCTTCGAAGTGAACTTGCGCAACGATGACCCGCACTGCCAATTGTACTTCGGCAAGAGGGATGATCTGACGGATAGAGTCCACGCCGTTATCCAGCCAATACGCCGTGAGCTGGAAGCCCTCGGTGATAACAGCAAGTCAGTAGAGATAAGCGCGAACGGCAGTTACTTATTCAAAGTCCGTTTCAAATCCGGGAGTTCCCGCGCTGACTTGGCATCCAGGTTCGGCAAGATCATCAGACTCACGAAGCCCGAAGTCGATCCCTTCATTTGGTAGATGAACTCTCAGTTGCCTGCAAAGCGAAGGCCCAGTCTGCTCTGACGCTGTGATCTCTGATTGCAGCACGCTATCGTGGAGACTTGGGCGACGGTGTTACGAGCACCGCCGCCCCTTAACGCTAGGAGCATGATCACTTCTCGTGGCTCTGATGGGAGGCGGCTCGCAGTGCTTCGTCAAGCTTGCGGGCTGCCTCTTCTTGCATGGGCAGGAGCACGTTGGGGTATGTATCCAGCGTCAGCACGATCGTGTAATGCCTCAGCCGCTCCGCCACGAGCTTCGGATGACCCCCCCCTCTCCCACCAGAAGCATCGCGCGTGCGTGCCGATTGCTGATCGGGAACCCCACAGCGCACCAGGACATCTTGCTGTGAACACCGGCCGGGTTCTGTGGAATGACAAGTACGGGGGCTCTGTCTTCAATCAATGTGCGAAGTGAATGAGCAGAGCATCGCCCACGCACGGAGGAAGCTGCGATCATGGAGCCCGAAGAGCAGCCGCCGGTTCTCAGCGACGTCCTGGAACGCCTGGTTCTCGCGCAGGGCCAACTGAACCTTTATGGTGAGGAGCATACACTCGCCGTCGAATCGGTACAAGCGCTGGCTTGTGAGATTGGCAAGTTGATCAGTTGCTTCGAACTGCCCACATGTGAGTTCACAGGGAAGACTGTATCGGTTAACGGGCAGCTCTTTTCCGGCAGCCCGGCGAGTCGGATACTATACGAACGGCTTCGGATCCGGGGCGCAGCCGCGATTGCCTTGCTGGAAGTTCCCTGCATTGAGCAGCTGACGGAATTCCTGCGCTTCATGAATGTCGAGCCGCGCGTGGTGAGGGAGCAGGGAGGGCCGCGTGCGTACCTGAGCGCGCGCGGCGTGTGCCAGATTGCCGTTACTGAGCTTGCCGGTCCTACCAGCCGCGGTGCCCCGCCATCCGACGCGGAACCTTGCCAACACGAAAGCGGCGTCGAGTTCCCGGACGCGGGCATCGGCGCTGCCGTGGATCAGCGTTCCGGGCTCGATGAAGACGGCGATTCGATGCCCGTGGGCACGGGAAACGAGTCCTTGTCGAGCCCCGAGGAACTGGCGGCCCTCGTCACGGCGCAACTGATGGAATGCCAGGCAACGGACGCAGAGTCGGCTCTCGAGGCGATTCAGCACCTGAAGGGCCTTTACGTGAGCAACACGGAGCGGTGGGATGACGCGCTCCCCGAAATCAGGAACGCGGTCGCCGGGATGCCTGAGCACGCGCGCAAGCTGTCTCCCACGTCGGGACTGGACGACCACGCGGCCTCCATTGGCAGGGATGCCGATGCTTCGGAAGTAGAGGCGAAAGTCGCGCGGATGGCGGAGGAGCAATCCGGTTTCCCTCCTGAGGCTATTCCCGGCTTTGCCTACTTTGAAGAGCTGTTCGGCGCAAAGCCCTGCGGCCTGCTGTCAAGTTGGCAGGCGGAACTGCGTCCCGGTTCAATGCTCGAGGCCTGTGGCCGAACGCTTTCGATGCTGATGATCCGTGAGAGCAGGGCGGCCGAGCACGAGCGCTTGGTGCGCGCGATAGTGCAGCTCATTGCGCGGGCTTTGGATATGAAGGAAATGGACTCCGCCACGCTCTTCATACAAAGCGTGATGGACGAGATGAAGCGAGAGGGCCAGCAGCATTGGCGCAGCGCAAACGCAAGGAACGCACTTGCAAGTCTGGACGCAGCGGGTGTGAAGGAACTGGTTGAGAGTGCAGCGAACAACAGCGATTATCGCGCCCGGGAAGTCGCCGCAGCACTCGTCGAAAACCTGCCCCACCTTGCCCTGAGCTTGGCGGGCCTTTTGGGTGTTCATTCCGGTGAGCCATTCGATGAGACGCTTAAAGCAGGTATCGCAAAGTGCGGCTCCGCCGGACTGGAACTCTTCGCGAAGTGCGTACGCGAAGGTGGCTACGCTGCGAAACTGTCCGCGCTCGCGGGACTGATCGAAGTGGCGGGGCCTTCGGGTCTGCAAAAGGTGGCCGATCTGCTCGCGGATATGGATGACGCGGTTGCCATCACAGCGTTGAGATTGCTGGGTGGAACACATTCTCCGCTCGCCGCTGAGATCTGCTGCGAGGCTCTGTCCCATGCTTCGAGCGAGGTAAGATGCGCCGCTCTCGGCGCGCTGGGCGACCTCGGTGACCAGTCGGCGGTTCCGCGGATCATTCGCTTTGCCACGCGGCGCGCATACTTCAGAGACGTCACGGCCGAGAGAATGGCCGCCATTCAGGCTTTGGGCAGGATAGGTGGAACGGCAGTCCTTCCCACGCTGGAGAGCATCGCCGGTAGCTGGGTGCTCATCGGACGAGGCCGTCACAGACAGGTTCGGGCCGCCGCCAATGAGGCGATTCAGCGAGTCAATGCGAGGCTGGATAGCGCGCAAGGTAAGGCAGCCTAGGAGATCAGGGTATGGCGAGACGGAGTCAAGATCAAATGGGCGGCGAGCACTCCCCGAAGGGCCGGATGGATGACGCGTACTCCGGCACCGCCGACGCGCTGGCCAAGCTCAGCATATGTGTGCGCAGTATCGGCTACTACAGTCGTTCGCACCAGCTCTTTGCAGAAACTCTGGATGCCACTCACCAAGTCTTCGGGGCGCTGCTGAGCGTGCGGCCCAGCGTTCTGGTCGTGGTGGCTGATTCGCACATGATCCTGGAGAGATTCCCGATCGAGGACAACTCCGGATGTCTGCATTCCCTCGCAATGATCCTGCAAGAGAGAGAGGTGGCAGAGCTCGAAGTCATTGCAGGTGTCACTCAGGATGAGTTGGCCGATCTCGCCGAAGTTCTGAGCCTGCAGGCGGCGGAAATCAAGCTGCGAGGCGGCGTAAGCACAGAGCTTCGCAGGCGCAATGTCTCGCATATTTGGGCGCGCACAGATTCAGAACGGAGCGAACTGCAGGAGAAACGGAACCCTGCCGTTGCTCACGAAGAAGCGCTTCTTCTGGTTCAGCGGACTTTTTCGGCGGTCGGGTCCGGCCTTCAAGTCCCCGTGTTGGAGGTTAGAAAGGGAGTATCCGACCTGATGGACAGTCTCATCAGAGACGAGAGTGCACTCCTGGCTCTAGCCGCCATCAGAAGCTACGACCGCTATCTCTCGGAACACAGCGTCAACGTTTGCATCCTTTCGATGGTGCTTGGTCGGAGTCTCGGGTTCGACGGCGTAGTCGCTCTCGAACTCGGCATCTCGGCATTGCTGCATGACGTGGGCAAGGTGTTCCTGCCCGGCGATCTGTTGAAGAAACCGGGGAGGTTGGGCGAAGACGAATGGGAACAGGTCAGAAGACACCCCATCGAGGGAGCAAGAGTGCTTGCCGGACTGCCGAACCTCCCGGCGCTCGCGGCTACTATCGCATACGAACACCACATTCGAGCCGACGGAAGCGGTTATCCATCCATGCCTGCGGACCACACGCCGCACCTGCTCAGCCGCCTGGTAGCTCTCGCCGATGTCTACGATGCTCTTACGACCGACAGGCCCTATCGAAAGCGATTCACGCCGCAGCAGGCGGTTGCCTATATGCTGTACGAAAGCTATGGCCACCACGATGCTCAGTTGATGGCTCGATTCGCTTCCCGGGTTGGCCTGTATCCCATCGGATCGTTGGTTAGACTGAAGAACGGTGAGCATGCGGTAGTGATCGGCGGCAGTCACGACCACCCCGGAAGACCGACCGTGATGGTCGTCGCTGGGCAGGGCGGACAGCAGATCGAGCGGAGGACCATCGCTCTGTCCTCCACGTCTGACACGAGCCTCGAGATCGCTTCCGTGGCGCAGCCGGTTGAGGCATTGCTGCCCTATACCGAATCGCTTCTGGCGGCGTGATCACCTCATGAGGCGATCCGCGGGATATTTCCAAGGAGCCGTCGCCTTGGGTTCAAGTCCACTCTCTCCTGGAGCCTTCTGCCACAGGCCCGTTCACATCGTATCTGCTCGGTGGCCTCGACACGCATGGAACCCAAAAGAAAAACCGGAGGGATGATCCCCCTCCGGCAAAGGCTCCGTTCGGCTTCAGGTTTAGCATGTGTTCAGCGTCTTCGCCGCCACAAGAGGCCCGCCAGCCCGAGCATGCTGCCGGCCAGCATGACAAGGCTCGACGGCTCAGGCGTAACGAAGGCGCAAGTGGTGTCTATTACAAGCTCATCCGCCAGCACAGGCCCCTCGATGTACACGCGTTCCCAAACCGGGTTCGGCATAATGCGGATCACGTAAGTAGTATGCATCCACGTCTCGTCGAGATGTATCTCCTGTATCTTCTGCGCAACTACGTCAAAACGGTCCTCACCGACGATCGGGCAGGCGCCCGGTTCCTGCCGGGCCCACGTGAGCTGCACCTGGATGTCCTTATACGTATTGGCTACCGGGCTGTTGGGAATTGTTACGCTGATGTTTCCTGATAATCGCCAAACGCCTTGACGCCCGGCCCACTCCGCGTACCACTCGTTTGGACCGCACGAATTGACCTCTGCCGACGCTTGTCCGTACGGCTTGACCTCGATATCGGGAGGTGGCGTGAAATTCGGAGTCGGAAACTCGTACTTGGTGAAGGTTGTTCCGGACTGACCGCGCCACGGCGGCGGGTTGATATCGTCGGCCAGCGCCGCTGCCGTGCATGAAATCAGAACCAAGACGCTGAGCGCCACAACCAAAGATGAACGTGACATGTGCTCTCCTCCTTCCGCCCTCGTCAGGTCCGCTCTCGCCCATGATGCTTCTTCGGGCTTTCGCATTCCCCGATCGGGCGAAGGACGTTCAACAGTTGCCCGCCTGCCCGGCAATTCGGCAAAGACACGGTGCAGGGCACAGCGAGCTGAGGCAGTTGTCCGCCCTCAGTATTACTCCGTGCAAGAAACATGCCAATCAGGCGGTTTCACAAATCTCCTCTTGAAGCCGTTCCTGCGGGCCGAACGCGCCGGCTGGAGCAGGACTCCGCCGCATAACTTGCGAATTAGGCTATTGGCTCCATCGCGCAACCATTTCCGGGCGCAGCACGTATGGATATGTAAATGGGTCATTCGCATCGAACCGCCGAGGGCGTCCTGCTCATATTTGCCTCGCTTGTTCTGCTTCTGGGATTTGCCTTCTCCTTCCTGGCGAAGGTCCCGGAACTCAACTCTAAGGCCACGGTCAATATCAACACCGCGCCGCCCGATGGGATCGCCGCCGCCCTGATGATGGACCGCGGGCTTGCAGAGCTGATCTGCGACTACCGCGAGGCGCACGGCCCTTTCCCGAACACCGCCGCCCTGAGCGACGTCAAGCTCCTCACGCCGGAGCAGGTGAAGTCTCTGGTCGAGCTGCACGCCAGGGACGATATTACCGCGCTGACTCCCGGCCAACTGGCCGCTCGATCGGGAGTGGGAAGCGCGATTGCCGAGCATCTGGTGGAAGTCTTTGCCGCTTGGGGAACGCGGACGCGCATTTCGGCCTCGCGCCTCGCGCGGATTCCGGTCGTCAGTGGAGACAGGGTTGCGCAGGTTGATTCGCGCCTGCGCGTCAGGGACTCTCGCCCCGCGACCAGGTCGTTCTGGCTGCACGCGGCGCTTCTGATTGCCGGCTTCTTCGTTCTCCACGGCGCGCTGAGGCGAAGAGCGCCAACTGCCGATCCGTATCTTCTGCCCTGCATGCTCATGCTTGCCGGACTTGGGGCAATCGTGCTCTTTTCCATCAAGGATCCTCTGCGGGATACGGACGTCTTCTCGAAGCAGATCTACGGGGTGCTGCTCGGCGTCGTAGCGGCGATCATCCCGCTTACGGCGAGATTTCGGTCGCTTCGCCCCTGGCGATATACGTACCTGTATGCGCTGTTGGCGGTCCTTCTTACGACATTGCTCGCGGTGTTCGGCACCGGACCGGGCGGCGCGAAACTCAAGCTGTTCGGGTTCCAGCCGGTCGAGATCGTGAAGATCGCGCTCGTATTCTACGTGGCGAGCTATCTAGCCGACCGCTGGGATGTGCTGCTGGACAGGACCGGGCCGAAGCGGGCGCTGCAACTTCCGCTGTTCCGAGACATCGGCCCGCTCGTGGTGATGTACCTGCTCTCGCTGGCAACTTTCCTGCTCGTGCGCGACCTCGGGCCGATGCTTCTGCTGTTCGGCATGTTTGTCGCCATGCTGTACGTTGCGACCGGCAGGCCGTCGTTCGTAGGTGTGGGCTTAGCTTTGGTCGGCGTCACCGGCTGGCTTGCATACGTGCTTCGGCTCGGCGTCTTCGACGTGCGCGTGGACATGTGGCTCCACCCGTGGAGGAATGCGCACGCGAACGGCATGCAGCTCGGCCAGGCGCTGTGGGGGCTTGCGACCGGCGGCATCTGGGGGAGCGGGCTCGGGCTCGGCCAGCCGGCCTTCATGCCGAGGGCAGGTTCGGACCTGATCTTCGCGTCCATCGGCGAGGAGCTCGGACTCATCGGCTCGATGGCCTTGCTCCTGCTCGGCAGCGTGCTTGTCGCCCGAGGATTCAGAATCGCTCTGCACGCGCGCACGGATTTCGAAAAGTTTCTTGCAGCGGGCGTGACCTCCCTTCTGGGGATCCAGACGGTGGTGATCGTGTTCGGTGTCCTGGGCCTCATCCCGCTGACCGGCGTGACGTTTCCGTTTGTGGGCTACGGCAAGTCCTCGATGGTGGCTTCCTTCTTCGCCGTCGGACTTCTGCTGAACGCCTCCGCGAGCAGCAGCCGTGATTCCTCCGGGATTCGGCTCGAAACTCGGCGGGCGCTCCGCGGGCTGGCGGCGGGACTGCTGATCCTGCTGCTCGGCGTGGCCGGGATCGGTCGCCTGATGTGGGTACAGGGAGTCAAGGCCGACCGGATCGCCGGGAACACGGTGACCACTCCCGACGCGGATGGATACATCCGACCGCACATCAATCCCAGGCTGAAGGCGATAGAGGCGGGCATACCCAGGGGCACGATCTACGACCGCAATGGTCGTCCGGTCGCCACCTCCAGGGAATCGGAGCTGGAGGAACTCGGGCTGGCCGAGGCGGAGTTACGCCCGCTCGGCCGATACTACCCCTACGGCGCGTCGCCGGCTCACCTTGTCGGGTACGTTGATCCTCGGTGCGGCGGGCCGGTCGCGTTCGAGAAATGGCGGAATAACGACCTCCGCGGGTTCGAGGACTATTCGGCGCTGCTTCCCATCTACCGGCTCAGGCGCACGCCGTATTGCCCGAAGATCGAAGGCAAAGATGTGAGGCTCACCATTGATGCGGAGCTCCAGTCTGCAGTCGAGAAGGCCCTGCGGAAGTACGCCGGCGCCGTCCGCGACCGGCGCACCGGCGAGCGCAAGCACAAAGGCGCGGCAGTCGTGCTCGACGTTTACACCGGCGAAGTCCTGGCTGCTGTGTCTATCCCGAATTTCGATCCGAACGGCTTAACAACCGGCATCTGGAAGGCGTATAATGAAGAGAAAAAAGGCGAGTCGGTCCTGTTCGACCGCGCGCTGAACGGCGTCTATCCGCCCGGCTCGACTTTCAAGCTGGTGACTGCTTCGGCGGCCCTGGAGAACGGTCTGGATTTCACGCTCAACTGCCGGCACCAGGACCGGAACATTCGGTGGCGGTCGGACGGCAAGGTGTACTCCCGCAGGCGGATCACCGATCTCGAAGAGATGAGGCCGCATGGGCTTACGGGACTCGCGAAGGCGGTTCGAGTATCGTGCAACGTCTACTTCGCCCACCTGGGGATCGAGCTGGGAGCGGACAAGCTCTACGGCATGGCGCGCAGGTTCCGGCTGAGTCGGATTCCGCCGCCGAAGAAGCTGGTCGAGGATCTTCCGGACAACGCCTACGGTCAGGGAACGATTGAGGTCTCGCCGCTGGAGATGGCCCGGGTCGTTGCGGCCATCGCGAACGGCGGCGTCATGATGAAGCCGCACTTCGTCAAGGAGGTCCGCCTCCATGATGAGGTGATCGAGACGGTCGAGCCCGTCGAGATGGGGCGTCCCTTGAGCCCTGAGAGTGCCGCGGCCCTGCGAAGGATGATGTCGGACGCGACGAGGATCGGCACCGGGCGAGGAGTCTTCGATGGCCTCGACGTGGCGGTCGCGGGAAAGACCGGCAGCGCTGAGAACGAGCAGGCGGACCGGATGCCGCATTCCTGGTTTGTGGGCTTCGCGCCCGCGGATGATCCGAGAATCGCCTTTGCCGTGGTCATCGAGAACGGCGGCTACGGCCGGAACGCAGCCGGCCCGGTCTGCCGGGAAATAGTGAAAGCGGCGCTGTGAGAACAAGTCTGAGGTAGACGTAGGGAGCTTGTACGTTGAGTGGATTAGCTTGTAGTTGGGAGCGTTTCTTCCTGGAGGTCACCAACAGGTGCAACTTCGATTGCGTTTTCTGCCCGGCCGGGATTTCCAACCGCGCGCCCCATGATATGGAGTCAAGCTTGGTATTCAGGGTAATCGGCTGGCTGCAGGCTTTAGGCTACGATAGAACGCTCTACTTTCATGTGCTGGGCGAGCCACTGCTGCATCCCGGAATCTTCGATGCAGTGGACCGCGCCGCGGAGGCAGGCATGCGTCCCGTTCTTTTCACAAACGGAGGCGCTTTGACGAGTTCAGTGATTCGTAATATCCTTGCCTCGAAAGCCTGCGAGCTTGTCATCAGCATGCAGACTATAAACCGGCAGTCTTACGAAATGCTGAGGAAGACTCCCATTGGATGGCATACTTACCTCGCGCGCATTCAATCTGCTCTCGCGGTGGCCAATGACGCGGAGCTCAACAAGAACGGCTGTCTATTCAGAGTCTCGATGGGAGTCAAGAAACCTGACCCCGAACACCCGGAGGACTTGTATTTTCTCGATGACGAATCGGTTGAGCACGTCAAAGCAAGTATCGCCGAGATATTCAGTCAGGTCGAGAAGCTGGATCTAGCCGACGTATTTTCGCGACTCGATAGAAACGGCCCGTCGAGTGTGGCGGTAGCCCAAGCGGCGGAGTTTCTCTCACTAAGCGTCAAGCCCATGGGGAACTGGCGGACTGTGTACCGTGACAAGTCGGTGGAGCAGGGCCGCTGCGACACGTTCGGGAAGGAAATGGCCGTTTTGTCGAACGGCGATGTCATCTTCTGTCACCTGGACTACGATGGCCGGACGGCCATAGGCAACGTGGCGGAGAAGCCGCTGCCCAAGATCATCGCCGCCCCTGGATTCGTACGGATGACACGGGATTTTACCAGCGGACGCGCGGTAGCCAGGGGCTGTGAATACTGCAGGAAAGTCAGGAGCGTCGAGTAAACCGGCAGCGTGGGAAAGTAGTCTGGAGAGCAGCCAATGGACATCTTCGAGAAATTGAACAAGGCATTCGCCAGCTGGTACGAATCCTGGTTCGGCGACGCGGTCAGCGACATCCGCCCGAAGGACGTCCTGCGCAAGATCGTCGGCGCCATGGAGGACAATCGCAAAGAGGGGCTGGACAACAGGATCTATGTCCCGAACAAGTACATCCTGGAGATCGCCTTCGAGAGCGACGAGGAGAAGGAGTATCTCCTGGCGTTTCTCGACAAAGAGGAGCTGGAGTCGGCGCTGCGGAAGTACATGGGGCAGAACAAGTACTACGTCCGCGGCCCGCTCGATTTCACGATAGAGGAGATCACGCCCGGCGAGGACGAGGCCCGGCCGGAGAAGCTCAAGGTCAAGTGCAAGTGGGACGTCCGGCCGATGGAGAAGGAGGTCGCGGCTCCGGTTCCCGCGCCCGCGGAGGCCGTTCCGGGCCAGCCCTACGAGCCTTACGAGGAAGAGGAGTACACGGTCGCGGCGACTGACGTTTACGACGCCAGCACCGTCGCTCCTCCAACGCTCGCGATCAAGCACGCGGACGGTTCGACCGGGCAGTTCCTCCTGAACAAGCCGGTGATCACCATCGGCAGATCACGCCGCCTGAACAACGACCTGGTGATCGAAAAGGACGGCATGGTGTCGAAGCGCCACGCCCAGATTTCGCTCGGCCCGGACGGATTCGCGATCAGGGATTTGAACAGCACCAACGGCGTCTGGGTCAACGACGAGCGGATTCCGAACGCTGTCCTCAGGAGCGGCGACGTGATCCGCCTGGGCGCGACCGAGCTCGTCTTCGAGGAATCCGGCGCTCGGCCGGCGCCTCGGCCTTCGAGCCCGGTCGGCGCCGTCAGTCGGCCCAGGCTCGTGATTGACAGGGGAGCCGGCTCCGCGGAGGAGTTCCGCCTGGCCTCGGAGGTCATCGTGGGCAGGGCGTTGACCAGCGACCTCCGGTTCACCGAGCACTCGGTTTCCCAGCGGCACGCGAGGCTCTTCTCGCCCGACGGCAGGGATTTCTACATCGAGGACCTGGGCAGCGAGGCCGGGACGCAGGTGAACGACATGCCCGCGCTTAGAGGCTCGCCGGTGAAGCTGCACCACGGCGACCGAATCCGGATAGGAGAGGTGGGTCTGCGCTTTGAAGTGGATTGAGGCACTGGGATACGTACTCGGCACGCTGAAGTATCTCTTCCTGGCGGCTCTGGCGCTCTTCATGCTCTACATGGTCGGCCTCCTGCGGAGAAGTGTGGACTAGGGCTGGGACTATGAGCGCAAGACGAATCCCTGATCTGTGCCGGGTACACCCTAACCGGGCGTATAGTACCGCCGGAGGTATGAGTGACTTTGCAGACAGCCGGTCCCGGCCTGCTTACTTCAGGTTTGCGTCATTCCTTATGGCAACCTAGCAAGGCATAGGCCCGGTATCGCTCTACACTCGCCAACGAGGTTACGCAGGCAAGACCTGCGAGAGGCCGAATAAGGGAGGAACGTACCATGCGAAGAATCGTGGCGCTTGGGTCAGTCTTACTGGGCTTGGCCATGGCGGGATGGCATCTCACGCCAACGCCGGTGGCAGTCTTCGCTGCGGATGGGGTTGGCTCGCCAAAGGCGGCAGCCCCGGCACTGGCCGACGAACAGCTCGCTTTCTCGGCCCTGGGGCATACTGATGAAGGGCGTAGTCCTCGCGGTAGTCTCTGGCTGTGGTCGGCTGGGAGCGGGCGCCTGCGCCAGCTGGCCAGAGGATACGGTGTCTCCGGTTTCTGCTTCAGTCCGGATGGGAAACGCATAGCGTTTCTGGGCTACCGGCCTCCGCAGAAGTGGCCCGAGCTAGACCTTCACGTGTTGGATATAACCACCGGCAAGGTAGAGCAGGTGACAAAGGGCTTCTGGGGTGCGTGCAACTCCACCATAGCATGGCGCCCCGGCACCGAGCAGGTTGCAGCGTCTTGTGCGCGGCTCCACCGAGATCCGGGCCCTGACGACCCGGGCGACGGCGGCCTGTGGCTCATCGATGTGAAGACCGGGCAGATGACCCGGATCATAGCCTCCTCGGATACAGCGCAGCCCACGAGTACAGACCCCAGGTTCAATTGGGATGGCACCATGCTGGCTTCTATGCGCATAGGTCGGTATGCTGCCGTGCTGGAGGTTGCCAGGCCCGATAGGTGGTTTAGGCTCGATCAGCCGAGCTACATGAACCCAGATTGGCTGATGGATTGGGTGTGGGTTGGAAAAGATCGCAAGCTACTGCTGGGGACGACTTCTGCAGAGCGTCACCTGTTTGACGACGACCGCTTTTCTGTCGCGGAGGGGCCGGGCGGCGTTTGGGAGTGGGACCTGGCGCACGAGAATGCCGTTATTGCTCCCAGGCTCAGTTGTGATGACCTGCTCGACCTCGGGGTAACAAGGGCTCGGCCTGTGTGTGCGCAGGGAAAGACCGTGTACGGGCTCGCAGTTAGCGAGGGTGAGGGCCAGGTTGCCTACGCAAGTGACTCAGGTGTCTGGGTGTATAGCTTGAAGAACGAGAGCGCTTCCAGGGTTGCCAGTGTGACGGAGATGCCGAGCCTTGGTGGACTGCGCGAATACGACGAGGTATGGGGCCTCCCGTCACTCGTGCGTGTGCTCTGGTCTGCGTCCGGCCGCTATTTGTCGGTTCAGGTGCCGAACTGTCCCGGAGTAGGCGACACACTTCGCGTGTTCGACGTGACAGAGAAGCGAGTCCTCGCGCCCAGGCTTAGCGCGAGGAACCCCCGGGTTTTCGCGGCGTGGCGGCCGATGCCGGACGCCATGAAGAGGTGAGGTCTTGTGAGGAGCAGACGGAGTATCATCGCTATAGTCATCTGCGCAGGTATGCTCGTCCCGATGGGTTTCTTGGCCCGCTGCTATGTGCGTGCTGGGCCGCCGAATAAAGGGGTGTCAATGCAGGCGGAGAGGCCGGCTTCAAAACAGCCCGACTTAGAGGCGTCCGAGCAGACGGGCACCGCAGGACCCGATATCCGAGCGTCAAGCTGGAAGGTGTTGGCGGGATGCCATCTCTCTTCGGTGGCATGGTCGCCGGGGGGTGACTACATCGCCTTCGTTGCCACACCCAAAGCCAGCAGCGAGGAGTACCGAGAGGAGATACCCGAGTACGCAGGCATCTGGCTGTTGGAGGCGCCGGTGAAGGGTGTGCGCCTGAAGCGGCTGATTCGCTTCGACACAGAGAGCATCGCGGTTGCCCTTTTCTGGATGTCTGATACGGAGATCGGATGGGCCACCAACGGGTACCACTGCGCGGACTACGTAGGGTTCACGTTTCTCGCGGTTGACCTGAAGGGTGGTAAGCCAAGGCAATTGGTGCCATGCGGGTTTAAAACAGGGCGCACGTGGCCTTTTGTGCCATCGCAGCAACCGAATGACGTGTACTGGAATGCAGAAGGTAGAGAGATTCTGTTCACCAGCTACCCCGTCTTCGGCCCCCCCGGCCCTGCAGCCGGCCTTGCTTCTCCGGAACTGCTGGCGATTTACCGGCTGGATGGGGGTACGCTGGAGATGGTGGGGCTCCATGACGTAGACACGCCTGTGAGCTTCTGCGGCGTTCCGGGGACCGAGGGCGTCTATCTGGCAACGGTCGCTCTTCCGTTGACGGACCCCGAAGAGTCAGTGCTCTGGCATGCCGGGTCTTACCGCTCCGTGGAAAAACGGGAGAAGATCGCTGGGGAAGTTGGCCGCCGAATCGTGTTTCCGCGCCTGTCTCCGGGCGGAGAGAAGCTGGCATGGTTGTCGGTGCTTATGAGAGACGAGTACCGTCCGGTGACCGACAAACTGGTAGTGTACGACCTGGCTGGCCGAGTGCGGAGAGTGGTAGCATCGCTCTCCTCGTACTGGGACGTACCGGATCCTGGTCTGGGGTGTCCGTACTCATGGTCACCGACCGGCGAGGAGATCGCGTACGCGGACGGGTCGGTCGTAAAGACCGTCCATGTGCCTGCTGACGCTGCCGGCCGGAACTGAGCGAAGGGCCAGTGCTGGGTGTGGTTTCTCTAAGCGTTTCCTGTCCTGGGTTGCGTGGAGATCGTACAAGATTGTGGTCTCGGCGATCGCCGCGGAGTCGAGTCACCGGCGACCGGGTTCGGCGGCCGGGCCAAGCTGGAGGTGAGGTCTTGTGAGGAGCCGACGGAGTATCATCGCTATAGTCCTCTGCGCAGGTATGTTCATTCTGGTGGGTTTGTTGGTCCGCTGCTATGTGCGTGCTGGGCCGCCGAATAAAGGGGCGTCAATGCAGGCGGAGAGGCCGGCTTCAAAACAGCCCGACTTAGAGGCGTCCGAGCAGACGGGCACGGGAGAACCCCATATCCGAGCGTCAAGCTGGAAGGTGTTGGCGGGATACCATCTCTCTTCGGTGGCATGGTCGCCGGGGGGTGACTACATCGCCTTCGTTGCCACACCCAAAGCCAGCAGCGAGGAGTACGAAGAGGAGATGCCCGAGTACGCAGACATCTGGCTGTTGGAGGCGCCGGTGAAGGACGTGCGCCTGAAGCGGCTGATTCGCTTGAACTCAGGCGAGATCTCGGTTGCTCTTTTCTGGATGTCTGATACGGAGATCGGGTGGGCTACCGGCGGAGATGAGGATGGGTTCACGTTTTTCGCGGTTGACCTGAAGGGTGGTAAGCCAAGGCAGCTGGTGCCTCTTCGTTTCCGCATGTTGCAGTCGAGAACTGGCAGGCGGGTGTGGGCGCCGAATGACGTTCAGTGGGTCCCCCTCGACCCCTTCTACACAGACATCGCCTTCACCTGCAGCGTGCCGGGCGGCAGGAGCGGCGGACCCCTCGAATTGCTCGGAGTCTACTGTCCCTGGGAGGGGGCCTTGGCGACGACTCCAGTGTATGACGTGGGTACGCCGGTGACTTTTTGCACCGTTCCGCCGGGGAGCTTCAATGCCTATGTAGCAACTGTCGTGCCTGCCCGGGGCGATCGCATCGCCAAGTCAGTGATCTCGAATGCCGGGAATTATTTCTTCATGGACCAGCGGGATGAGGTCGTTACAGAGCTTGGCTGCCGAATCCTCTTCCCCCGCTCGTCACCTGACGGAAAGAGGCTGGCATGGTTGTCGGCCTCCGTAGCAGGCCGGGAACGCGCTGCCACGGATAAGCTGGTAGTGTACGATCTGAGCAGCCGTGCGCGGAAGGTGGCAACATCTCTCTCCTCGTACTGGGACATACCGGCCATTGGTCTGGGATGTCCGTACTCATGGTCGCCAACCGGCGAGGAGATCGCGTACGCGGACGGCTCGGTCGTAAAGACCGTAGGTGTGCCCGCCGACGCCTTTCATCGGAAGTGAGCGGCCGACATGCACCGGGCTGGGTTTTGTGAGGGTTTAGTTTCGTGAGTCGCGCGCCGTATGATATTCTGGTTTCATCAAAGAGCGAAAAGGGCCGTCGTCGGGCGAACGAGGACGCGTGCCTGGCATTGACCTCCGACGAGCTCGGCGGCGGAATCGAGTGTTTGTTCATCGTTGCCGATGGGATGGGCGGCCGGGCGTCGGGCGCGCTCGCCAGCACGCTCGCGGTAAACACTGTCCGGGATGCGTTCGTGTCGGGCATCGGCCGCGGGACGGACAATCTCGCAGAGGTCCTGTCCGAGAGCCTCCGTGCGGCGAATGATGCCGTGTATCGAGAGGCGAATTCGAAGCCGGAGCTTCAGGGCATGGGCACCACGTGCGCTGTGGTCGCCGTCCGGGACGGGCAGGTCTTCTTCGCGCACATGGGGGACAGCCGCGCCTATCTTCTCCGCGAGGGCCGACTTCGCCGCCTGACCGAAGATCATTCCATCGTTGCCGAGAAGGTGAAGACCGGCGAGCTGACGGAGGACCAGGCG
>Ga0315289_10007625_pt1 | contig 15747 bp, 15 predicted proteins | sample YL17G11_40_MG_FD_203452 | JGI IMG/M metagenome (GOLD analysis project Ga0315289, IMG submission 203452) | Sediment microbial communities from Yellowstone Lake, YNP, Wyoming, USA - YL17G11_40 | ecosystem: Environmental > Aquatic > Freshwater > Lake > Sediment | place: USA: Wyoming | collected... | reverse complement strand
GTGGTCTGTCTCCCCACGCCCCACGCATGGGTCCACCGTCTGTGTGCGCTCACCAATGTTCCCTGACTCCTCATGATCTCTCTCTGGCCCTACGGTTTCCACCACAGTCCGTTTCCGGGCACCCCTATCCGTGCGGCGGAGCCCGCGTTCTTGGCCATGCCGGGCCTCCCTTGTGCCCCGCCGCCCCAACGGCAAGCTATAGTAGTTGCTATCATTCACGAGGGCGTTGTCTTCTCCAACCGCGATCACCGCTCATTGCTGGACAAGCTGATCCTGCTGGTCAACTCGTTGGCACTGTCGCTTCCATTCTACCTGGTCGCCGACACTTATTATGCCGCCGCCAACATGATCCAGCCTCTGTTGAAGGCCGGGCAACATTTGATCACAGCGGTGCGCTCCAACGCCGTCGCCTACGAAGCGGCTCCACCCCGCACAACCCCGAGGCGAGGGCGGCCTAGGATTTACGGGACAAAGATCAAGCTCAAGACCCTCTTCAAGGAAGAAGAGGCTTTCACCAGCGCACCCAGTCCGGTCTACGGGGAAAAGAAGGTTATGTTGCGTTACCGTGTTCTTGATCTGTGCTGGAAGCCCGTTGGCCACCTCGTCCGCTTCGTTCTGGTCATCCACCCGAATCGCGGCCGTAAAATCTTCTTGTCCACCGATCTCTCTTTGTCCGGGTTACAGATCATCGAACTCTACGGCGTGCGCTTCAAGATCGAGGTCAGCTTCAAGCAAGCCATCTACACCGTCGGCACCTATGCCTATCACTTCTGGATGAGCGCCATGACTCCACGCCCACGCCGCTCAGGCAATCAGCATCTCCATCACAAGTCACCGTCTTATCGTGCACAAGTCCGCCGAAAAATCGGCGCCTACCATGCCCATATTCAACTCGGCATTATCGCCCAAGGTCTTCTGCAGACCCTCGCTCTACTCTGCACCGCGACTGTCTGGAAACGTTTCGGATCTTGGCTTCGAACAATCCGACCCGACATCCTGCCTTCCGAACTCGTCGTCTCCGTTGCGCTCCGCCATAGCCTCCCGGTATTTCTCGCGGATTCAGCCGTGAACCATAACCTCGCGAAATTCATCCGCCAGCGACTCGACCTCTCACGCTATGAAGGTGCATTCCTGGCCGTCGCATAGTTTACCACCATACGCCGTTGCACCAAATCCAACTTCTCAAACGCCAGACAAAACAACTACTGCCCTTGCTGAAGCGAATAAATACAGTGGTCCGGTAGCTTGAACTCGGTACTCTCAAGTCAATAAGGCAGGATATTCATGATTTCCGTGATCATCCTCAGCCCCCCGAGGTCCCAAGACTATCCCCTCCCGGATCAAGCACGGAAGGAGGCCGCTTGGACAGCCATGATTTGGCGGTAGGCTTTGCTCCCAGCCGGACGACGGTGTCGGGATTTCCCGCTTTGCACAAAACGGGAATGCCCACGCACCTGCTTGCAGGGATGATCGTCGTGAAACTCCACCTTGCCGCCGGGGGGTCGAGCGCTGTATGCTACCGGTCGGTTTGGCTGTTTAGGTCTTGCATCCTAGCCGGCATAGCAGAGACACGGAATGGCGTACAGTTGGAGGTTCCCGCGGCGCAAGAGACTATGGATGCGCTCGCCATTTCCTCACCATGATGCGCTAACGAAGGAGGGATTGGCGTGCCGAAACAAGCCGACGAGGCAGTGCTGAACACGATCGTGGAGGCAGCGCTCGATGCGGGAACGATCGTTCGGCAGTACTTCTCGTCGCCGGAGGTGGAAGTCCGGGAGAAAACATCCCCCGCGGACCTAGTGACGAACGTCGACATGCGTGTCCACGACAGTGTCTCCTCGATCTTCCGGAGGGAGCACCCGAAGGTCGCGCTGATCAGCGAGGAGGGCGAGAATGCGCCGGCGACGGAGGAAACGGTCTACGTCGACCCCGTGGACGGCACCCTCAACTTCGTTCACGGGTTTCCCCAGTTCGCGGTGTCGGTCGGCTACTGGAGGGAAGGCGCACCGGTCGCCGCCGCGGTCCATAACCCGATCTCCGGTGAGCTATACACTGCGCTCAGGGGGAAGGGTGCGCGGCTGAACGGGAAGCGGATTTCCGTTTCCACAACCCCTCGTCTGTGTAATTCGCTCCTAGCCACCGGCTGGCCGTATGACAAGGAAGACCGGACAAGGATCTTCGACAGGATCGAGAGAGGCTACCTTAATGCGCAGGAGATCCGGACGCTGGGCAGCGCAAGTCTCTCCCTCTGCTACGTCGCCGCAGGAATCATGGATGGCTACTGGGAGTTCGACCTCTACCCCTGGGACATGGCAGCCGGCGCGCTAATCGTCTTGGAGGCGGGAGGCAGGCTCAGCTCTCTGAAGGGTGGGCCCTTCCATTTAGAGAAGGGTAGCATCGTGGCCTCCAACGGGCGCATCCACTCGGAGCTGGTACGGAAGGTGACGCGGTAGCGAGCGGTCAGCTTGGCGCTCAAGACTCACGGGTAGACCCGCCACGGTCGACGATCTTGCTCAGGGTCCGCATCGCGTCGGCGTTCCGCTCATACAGCCCGCGATAGATCCGGTAGAAGTCATCATAGAGCGCGTGATTCCGCGGGTCCGAGTGCGTCACCCGTTCGGCCCGAACCCAGCGGGCGATCTCGCCGATGCCGGAGAACATGCCGATCCCCACACCCGCGAGGAAGGCGTCCGCGTAGCTCGCGCCGATCTGTTGCTCGGGCAGGTGCTGCGTGATGCCCGCGATATCGCTCACCATCTGCATCCACGGCGCATTCTGCGTGCCCCCGCCCACCGCAAGGATGCGCCGCGCCACGCACCCTTGCTCTTCCAGCGCATCGATGTTATGCCGGATGGCATAGCCCACCGATTCGAGGATCGCCCGGTAAACGTCGGCCCGAGTGTGGCTAAGGGTGAGCCCGAAGATCATGCCCTTGGCATAAGGGTCGTGCAGCGGCGTGCGCTCGCCAGAAAAATACGGCAGTACAACAAGCCCCCGGGCGCCCGCCGGGGAGAAGGCGGATAATTCCGCCAAGGCCGCATAGGCGTTCCGTCCGCCCCGCTTCTCCGCGTCGATCTCGGGTACAGCGAAATTGTCGCGGAACCAGCGCGTTAGACTTCCCGCCGTGGAGGTCCCCCCGGCGACGACCGAGGTATCCTCCTCCAGAAAGGGGGCGCTCCAGAAGCCCTTCGGCGTGCAAAGCGTAGCGGTCTTGAGAATGAAGAATGTGCTGCTCCCGTACATCACCATCATGTCGCCGACCTCCGAGAGGCCGGCGCTGACAGCTTCGGCCGCGGCGTCTGCGGTGCCGGTGATCACCGGCGTCCCCTCGGCGAGCCCGGTTTCCCGCGCGGCCTCCGCCGTGACGAAGCCGGCGATGTCGCACGCCCAGGTCGGCAGGGGCATCATGTCCACGGACGCGATGTGCCGCTCTGCCTCACGCGACCAGCTTCGAGTGTTGGAGTCGAAGAGCGGGGCGAAACTGCTCGCGTCGTACACGTCGATGGTGGCCTCGCCGGTGAGGCGCAGGACAAGGTAGCCGCTGCCATTCACGATCCTGCGCGTGCGGGCCCAGACCTGCGGCTCGTTGCGCCGGATCCACAGAACCTTGGGCGCCGCGGACTGCGAGTCGAAGTGCCTCCCAAAAAGCCGGGTGAGCTCAGCGACCTCGCTTGTGGCCCGCGTGTCGATGCCGTAGAGGATCGCGGGCCGCAGGGCCTTCCCTGTGTCGTCCACTGGCACCACCGCGGGGGAGATCGTGCTGATACCGATTCCCGCGATCCGACGCGGGTCGGTCCCGGAGACAGAGAGCAGGTCGGCGCAGATCGTTCGGAAGTCGTGCCACCAGACCTTCTCGGGGTCGTGCTCGGCGTGGCCGGGCCGCGGCATGTCCAGCGAGTGCTCCACAATGCTGCATGCCGCCACCTCGCCCGCCTCCCGCACGAGGACTCCCTTGGAGGAGTAGGTGCCGATATCGATTCCCAGAAGGAGGCGGGATTTCATCCCCGTTACAGCAGGAACTCGCCGTTCTTCAGAACGGGCTTTCCGTCGACGAGAACCGTGCCCTCCCGGCGGATGTCCTTGATGATGTCCCAGTGGATCGCGGAGGTATTCGTTCCCCCGCACTTCGGGTAGGCCCGGCCGAGGGCGACGTGGATGGTCCCGCCAATCTTCTCGTCGATGAGGATGTCCTTGCAGAACCGGTTTACCGCCATGTTCGTGCCCATGGCGAACTCCCCGATGAACCCTGCACCCGCATCGGTGGCGATCACTGCGCGGAGGAAGTCTTGGTTGGTAGACGAGGAGGCCTCCACCAGCCGGCCCTCCTTCCAGCGCAGCCGGATGTTGTGCATGAGCCGGCCGCTCAGAACGCCGGGGAACTCGAAGTAGATCTCCCCCTCTACGGTGCTCTCCACCGGGGCGGTCCAGATCTCGCCGTCCGGCATATTGGCCTTCCCGTCGGCCACGAGCCAGCGCCGTCCTTTGACCGAGAAGCGCAGGTCCGTGTCCTTGCCGGTGACGCGCACGGTGCTCCCCTTGTTGAGCACCTTCGTCCACTCCCACCACTTCGCGCTCTCCTTCGGCCAGTCCAGGAGGCTCGCGTTGAAAAACATCTCAGTGATCGTCTCCTCGTCGGTCTCCGCCTGCTGAGCAAAGGAGGCGTTGGGGACCCGGACCAGGCACCAGCGCGTCTTTTCCCAGCGCAAGGAGGAGATCTTCCCCATGGCCTTCTGGTTGAGGGAGAGCCGTTCGGAGGGGATGTCGTCGTGCTCGTGGAGATTGGAGGCCCCCCGCAGGCCGATATAGACGTCCGCCCATTCCATCCCGTAGGCCTCGATCTCGGGGACCCAGGAGAGCTGCGCGGGACTGCCGTGCTTCAGAAGCTGGTGGCGGAGCGTCTCGGAGAGGAACTGCACCTGCGGGTACCCCCCCGCCCTCACGACCGCCTCGTACACGCCGCGAACCAGGGGGCAGGATTCCACCTCGCCCATGGCGATCATCACCTTCTCCCCGGGCTTCACCTCCGCCGAGTAGTCGACGAGGAGCGCCCCCAGCTGTCGCCAGCGATTGTCCATTCCCGCCTCACTTGCTGCCGCGGAAGCTCTTCGCCTTCTTCATGAACTCCTTCACCCGTCCGGCGTCCACCTCGTTCCAGATATACCCGTCCCGCTTGAAGGTGGTTCCCACGACCGCGCCGTCGGCGAAGGCGAGCTGCTGTTCGATATTCGCGATGCACACCCCGGTGTTTGCGAATACGATCGTTTCGGGGACAGTTTCCTTCACCTGCTTCAGAACCTCCGTGGAGCTCGCAATGCCCGCCGTGACCCCGGAAACGCACAGTGCGTCCGGCCTGCCATTGAAGACGGTCGAGCGTGCGATGTCCGCAACGGTGCGGTTCCCGAGGTATGCCGCGGCTTCCGGTATGATGTTGAAAAGAAGCTTCACTTTCCCGCCGCCGATGCGGTGCTGGTGCCGGACCACCTCGCCCGCGTTTGTGTTCCAGAGCCCGAAATCACTCGCGTAGACCCCGCTGAAGATCTCCCGCACGAAAAGCGCCCCGGTCGCCACGGCGAGGTCGATGGTGGCGAGGGGGTCCCACAAGACGTTGACCCCGTGGGGGACCGTGATGTCCCTCGTGATCTCGCCGATGACCCGCGCCATCGTGACATAGGTGATCGGCTCGACCTTCGTGAGATAGGGGAGGCTCGACTCGTTCGAGAACATGACCGCGTCCACACCCCCCTCCTGGAGCGCGCGGAGGCTCTGACGCACCCTCTCGACGACCCATGCGAGGCCCTTCGCCTCGTCGTATCCGGGATCGCCGGGGAGGCGCTCGAAATGGCACATGGCGATGATCGGTTTCTCGGTGCGGAAGATGCCCTTCAGCCAGCTCATTCAGGTTCTCCTTCGGCTAAGTGGAATATGAATCAGAATCTTTTGTCGACACGGCGCATGACTCTCCACGGGAACGAATCCCCCTGCACTCATAATTCATCGATAAAATAATCCATTTTCCGGGAAAGCTCGGCGATGAATCCCTCCTGCCAGATTTCAGGAATGATAACCTCGGCCACAAGGAAGCCGGAGTACCTGATATCCACCAAGGCCCTTTTCACCGCGAACCAGTTTACGTTCCCGTCGAAGGGATTGCAGAACCCATTGATCCCCCCGATGGTGGTTTTATAGTCCTTGAAGTGAACGCTCTTAATCCTGTTCCCGATGATCCTGATCCAGTCCTGCGGGTGCCCGAACTCCAGTACGTTTGCGACGTCGAAATAAGCTCCCATGGCTTCGCTCTTGAAGTCGTCAATGAAGTCGCGAAACTCTGTGGGGCTTAAGAGGAATTTGCCCCAGACATTTTCCAGCGCGAGCGTCACATTGCGTTCTTCCGCGTATTTCACGACGCCTTTCAAGGCTTCGCGACAGTTTCTGTAGGCATCCGCATAGGAGAGCGATGACGTCACGACTCCCGGTTCGATCAATACGGTTTTTCCGCCCAGAGAGGAACAGATGTCGGTCATCCTCCTGATGATCTCGGCAGCCGCCTCGCGCGTCCTATTATCGTTACTCGTGAGAGTGAAGCGGAAGAGATCGAGCGTCGTGACCCCGAGCACCCGGGCGCCTGCCGCTTGCACCGTCCCCTTCAGCCCCTTAAGATCCTCCGCCGCGTCGAACAGGTTCAGGGAATAATTCTTCGCATTCACGCCCTGCTCGACGAGAGAGAAAGCGCGGTCGAGCTCCGGATCCGCGGCGCCGGTCTTGAAGACGCCCTCCCCCACGGGGCGCACGCACAGCTCGACATGTGGGATTCCGGACGAAACGGCATGCCGGAGAACCGGGAGAAGATCTCCAGCGCCCGTGGGTAAGGACCACTGGTTGATGCCCTTTTGCATGTATTTCCCCTTGCCTACGATTTCCTGAAAACCTTCATCGAGTTGATGGCGACGGCGATCGCGAGAATCGTGCCCCTCACGATGAACTGGAAATACGGGCTTACGTTCAGCAGGTTGAGGCCGTTGCTGATGACAACGAGAATGAGCGCGCCTATAATCGTGCCCCACACCGTGCCGACGCCGCCGAAGATGTTGGTGCCTCCAAGAACTGCGGCAACGATGGCATCGAACTCCACGCCCTCGCCCGCGCTGGGCTCGCCGGAGGATAGGCGGGAAGCGAGAATTATGCCGGCGAGGGATGCAGTGAAACCGGAAATCATGTAGATAATCAGTCGATACTTTGTCACCGAGATGCCCGCAAGACGGACCGCTTCCTCGTTCCCCCCGAGGCCGAAGATGATCCTTCCCAGCATTGTATACCTAAGAACGACAAACGCAACGACGTAAAGGCCGATCATAATCACCGAAGGGACGGGAAACGGGCCGACGAATCCCCGCCCCAAGGTCATGAACATCCCGATGAGCCCTATCGCGTACCCATTGTTGTAGACCAGCGCGGCCCCCCTGAACACCATGAGCGTCGAAAGCGTGGCGATGATGGGGGGGATGTGGAGGAAGGTGATGAGGGAACCGTTCAGAAGACCAAGCAAGCACCCGATGAGCAGGACAAGGGGAACCGCGAGGAAGGCGGACATGTGGTAGTTGTATAGGAACCCCGCGATGAGCATGGAACAAAGCGAGATCGCCGTTCCGACCGACAGATCGATGCCGCCGCCGATTATGACTAGCGTCATGCCGACCCCGGCAATGGAAACCACCGCGACCTGTCGAATGATGTTGGTGAAGTTGGAGTAGGAAAAGAAATAGGGGCTCGAGACCGATAGCACGATTGCGAGCAGGACAAGGGCGAACACCGCGCCCAATTCCTGCGTCAGCTTGAAACTTCTGGACTTTTTCACGCCGGAGAGACTTCCTGGTGTGCTCATGATACTCCCACTCCTGTTGCGCATTGGACTACAACCCCGACATCGATCCCGCCCGGAAGCTCTTTCACGATCTTCTTGTCATAAAGGACGAGGATACGGTCGGCCAGCCGCGCGACCTCATCGAGCTCCGAGGACACGAATATCACCGATCGTCCCTCGGCGGAAAGCGCCTCGATGACCTTGAAAACCTCCTCCTTCGCTCCGACGTCGATCCCCCGTGTCGGCTCGTCGAGGAGCAGTATGTTGGTATTCGCGAACAGCCACTTCGCGAACACGATCTTCTGCTGGTTTCCACCGCTCAACAGGCCGACCCTCTGTCTCGTGGAGTTGGCTTTCACGTTCAGCGAATTAAAGAACTCGTTCGTCACTTTCTCTTCGTGTCCCAGCCTCAGGAATCCGAACCGAGACAACCTCTTTAGACTCGGGAGGGTGATGTTATCCTTGATACTCATCCCGAGAACGAGGCCCTGGTTTTTCCTGTCCTCGGGCATGAGGGCGAGCCCGACACGGATAGAGTCTACGGGCGTTTTTAGGTCGACCCTTTTCCCGTGGACGAAAACCTCTCCGCTCTCCGTTCGGAGGGCGCCGAAGAGAGCGAGGAGAAGCTCGGTTCTACCGGAACCCATGAGACCCGCAAGGCCAAGAATCTCTCCTCGGTGAAGCTGAAAACTAATGTCATCCAGCTTTCCTTTGATTCGGAGCCTCTCCACGCGCAGGACAACATCGCCCCTCTCGATGACACTGGCTTTTCGCCGCGAAGAAACCAGCTTGTGGCTGCCTATCATCATTTTCACAATGTCGGATTTCATCGCCTCAGTGCTTTCGAGGGTCTCGAGGGTATCGATTTTCCTCCCATCGCGGAGAACCGTTACCCTGTCGCAGATCTTGAAAACCTCCTCGAGGCGATGCGAAATGTAGATCACGGATATCCCCCTCTTCGATAAGGAGCGGATCACTTCGAAAAGGTTCTCCGTCTCGTCAAAGGTGAGACTCGCAGTCGGTTCGTCCATGATCATCAGTTCGCACTTCCGTGAGAGCGCTTTCGCGATTTCCACCTGCTGGCGCTGCGCGATGCTCAGGCTCCGCACTCTGTCGCGGGGGCCGAAGGTGACTGCGAGCGTTCCGAGGACGGCGTTCCCCCGCTCGTACAAATTCGCCCAGTTAACGAGTAGACGGCTGTTCGATTGCTGGCCGAAACAGATGTTTTCCGCCACCGACAGATCAAGGAAGAGCTTCAGTTCCTGATGAACCATCCGTATTCCCAGCTGCTGCGCGACATGCGAATTGGAAATCCTTGTTTCCTTGCCCTTGACAAAGATCCGTCCGCTCTCGGGCTGCATGGAACCATTCAGAATGTTCATGAGCGTGCTTTTTCCCGCGCCGTTCTGACCCACCAGACCGTGCACCTCGCCGGCGCGGCACTCGAAATCGACATGATCGAGGGCGACCGTGCCCGGGAATTTTTTCGTCACGCCGTCAACACGGAGAATTTCAGTTTGTTTCAAGAGATCCACCCCCAAGGGTATAACCGTGGGGACTTTCCATGGCGAAGTCCCCACGCTTCCACCGTTCTACCAGCTGAATCCTAGAGCATTTTCCTGGGTGATGAGTAGGGTCTTGACCTTGACGTTCTTCGGAACGGACTTCCCCGCCTTGTAGTCGAGATACGCTTCCACCGCTTTCCTTCCCAGCAGTTTGGGGTATTGGGCCGCGGTCGCGCACTTCGGGGCAAGGCCTGTGGCCAGAAGATTCGTCATAAATGGCGCCGCGTCGACGGCTCCGCATGCGACCTTGCCAATCTTCTTCGCATTCTGAAGTGCGGTGATGGCACCGAGAAGCGCCCCGTCGTTCATGCAAAGAAAGCCGTTTATGTTGGGATTCGCCGTGAGTATGTTCTCCGCCACGGTGATCCCGTCCGCGATAGTGTTGCCCATCTGCTGGTCGGCGACGATCTTCACCTTGGGATACTTCTTGACGACGTCCCTATACGCCTGGATCCTGTCAAGGACGGCCGGAACAGGAGGGCCGTTGATGATCGCGACGGTGCCCTTGCCGCCGATCTGCGTCATGACATACTCGGCCGCAAGCCTACCCGCCTCGTAGTTGTCCGTCGCCACTATGGTGATGAACTTGCCGCTCGCCGTTTCATTGTTCAAGGCAACGACGGGGACTCCCGCCTTGTTACACGCCTCGATCGCGGGCGAGCTTCCAATCTTGTCCGATGCGTCGATGATCAGGACGTCGATGTGCTGCTCGAGAAGGTCTTCAACGTTCGCCAGTTCCTTTGCGACCTTGTAAAGCTGGGAATCTAGGACGATCGTTGTTCCCCCCTGCTCCTCCACCGCTTCCTTGACCCCGTCCGAGAGCGGCTGATAGAAGACGTTCATGGTGGGAACGACGACCCCGACCTTGAGTGGTGCCGCGAACGCGCCCGTGGAACTGAACAGCAGAATCCCCACGAAAACGAGAATTGCGACCAATCCGCTTGAAAACTGCAACCTCTTCATCTGATTCACCTCCCCTAAAGACTTGCTACCTCAGAAACGTGCGCTAAAGTTCCATGGTAACTTTGCGCTTAGAGACTTTCATGAAATCCCGTTGCAGGTTCCTTATACTATGCTAATCTCACTCTGTCAAGGGAATTTGAAAAAAAAATGCTGTTTTTTGCAAAATAATTGACGATGGGAGATATATTCTTTCATATCATGCAATTCGACGAAGCCTAGCGAATTCCTTGCCTTGACATCAATGAGGGGGTGGATCGCTCGCAGCGGATGGTCCGGGGGGAACGAACCACTCGATTGACATGCTGTAGCAATAGAGTGGCTGATTTTCGCGGATACCCATCATGCACCTGCCCTTCCCAAGTGCATCTTACATGAAAATGAGTATCTCCGGAAATGCCTATTGACTTAGCTCATAATGCCGGCTACCATTCCCCGCTGTGGGGGGAGGAGACTTGGCGAGGCGTTACGAGGGACGGGGACTCCTGGGGTTCCAGAAGGCGTTCGCCACAGAGGAAGCCTGTCTCGATCATCTCCGCCGGATGAGATGGTCTGATGGATTCGTCTGCCCCCGTTGCGGCCGCGACGAGGCATGGCTCATCCGCACCAGGAAGGTCATGGACTGCAAGAAGTGCCGCGCCAAGACGAGCCTTACCGCCGGCACAATCTTCCACAAGACGCGGACGCCCCTTCTCAAGTGGTACTGGCTAATCTACCGCATGGCTACGGACAAGGTGGGTACGTCCGTCTCCGAGATGCAGCGGCTGCTGGAGATCAGGGACTACAAGACGGCCTGGCTCATGGCCCACAAGGTCCGTAAGGCAATGGCCGACAGGGATGCGCGGTACACGCTGGCGGGCCTCGTGGAGCTCGATGACTCCTTCTTCGGCCCTCCGGGGCACACGCCGGGCCGCGGGAGCGAGCATAAGAGCACGGTTCTCTGCGCGGTTTCGCTCTACCGGGATGATAAGGGGAAGGAGAAGCCTGGTTTCGCGCACATGCGCGTGGTGGAGGACGCCTCGGCGAAGAGTATAGGCGACTTCCTGGATAGACTCGGTTGCGGGCCTGAGACGGAGGAAGGGCGGGAACTACTGGATGCGATCCGGACCGACGGGTGGAAGTCCTACGCCAAGGCTGCCAAGGACAAGGAGGTCGGCCACTACCGTGTTGTGCTCCGCAAGCCCGTGGATGCGGGCCGACTTCTGCCGTGGGTGCACCGGGTCATCTCGAACGCCAAGGCGGTGATCCGCGGGACGCATAGGGGCGTGTCGGAGAAGCACCTGCAATCGTACCTGAGCGAGGTCTGCTACCGATTCAACCGTCGTTTCTGGGAGAGGGAGATCTTCGACAGGCTCATCAGTGCCTGCGTCAACAGCGAAACCGTCACCTATGGTCAGCTGGTCGACCAGAAGTCATTATGAGCTAAATCAATAGGCATTTTAGCCAATTAAATTAGGGGGGTATCCATCTGATGGCCCCTGAACAAGGAGGTCACTCCACCGCTTCCACCTGCCGCCACGGACGGCCCGCTGGTGGAAGCGCCAGGCTCCCCGGCTTAGAGCGCGTCCCCTGTGGTGCGATAGGACGACGACGCTTGGGCTGGGGGTTAACCACGAGTTGCCGGTAGGTGAGCGGGGGCGCGCCGACCGCGAGCTCCATCAGCCGGTAGAAGAGCAACCCGCGCGCTCGCGAGTGCCCCCGGTTGAAACGGAAGCAAAACTCGTTGAGGTACGCCTGTAGGTGGTCGGCCTCCACCGCGCCCTGGTGGGTACCGAGGAGCCATCGCTTGGCGAGCGAAGCGACCCTATGAACACCGCGCAGCGGCACGTGCGCTGGCAGCCCAGACGCGCGGACCTTGAAGGGCTTGTGCCTGTAGTCCTCACCACAGGCGGCTGGATAGGACCCCAGGCTGTCGCTGATGACCACCGCACTGGGCTCGACGTTCGCCAGGAGGAACTCGCGGAGCGTCATCGAGGTGGCATCAGGGATGACCCGCCATTCGCGCTCGTCCGTAGCCTGTGGGCGAGCGCTGCTCAACAGCGATGGCCACCAGCACCTTTGCCGGCTGCCCCTCGCCCACGCTTGCCAGGCTTGACCCCGCCGAAGAAGCTCTCATCGGCCTCAACGTTGCCGTTCAGACGCTCACGGCCGGGGCGCACCATCGCGGTCCGGTAGCGGTGCAGCATCGCCCAAGCCGTCTGATAGCTGCCCAGCCCAAGTACTCGCTTCAGCCCCAACGCTGAGATGCCGTTCTTCTGCGTGGTCAGATACCAGGCCGCGGCGAACCATACGGTGAGCGGCGTGCGAGTATCCTGGAAGATCGTGCCCGCTGTACGGGACACCCGCCGACGACAGTCCGTACAACGCCGCTCTCCGCGGCTTAGCTCCCAGCACGTTGTACAGCCACAGGACGGGCATCTGAAACCTGCAGGCCAACGCAGCCAGTCCAGGTAGTCCAGACAAGCGGCATCGTCGGGAAACCATGCACGCATCGCGGCGTAGGTCCCCGGGTAGTGCTGCCCAGCACGAGGCATGCCGCAATCCTACCACAGGGGCCATCAGATGGATACCCCTTTCAAATTAAGAAGAAATTAAGAAGAAATGACAAAAACGTACCGACCGGTGCAAAATATTGGATGAATGACGATGTTTTTTTTCAATATCGGTTGACAAATCGTTTATCTAGTTGTAGCATATTACCCATCGCCGATTAGTTTCAAAGGAGGAGCCTGCATATATGGCAGCTGAACGCTTAGGAAACGGTTTAGGCGACTCGCTAGGATTGTCACTACCGTTCGTTGCACTTGAAGTAGTTAACCGCACGGAATTCACAGTCAGCGACAAAGAAAAGGAAATACTGAGAGAGTTGGCAAAACATGTTTCAGAATTGGCGCACCGGTCGCTGGAAGAAGAAAAAAGAAATCTCTGGTACAAACACAACGACCTGGAACCAACCAGGCCGTTGATTTTTTGTGATCCGGAAAACGGATGGTATCAGATTATCAGAAGCGGCCAACTTAAATGCCAAGGCGATCTGGCGAGGATATGGGAATATAGACTAAGAAAGGAGATCTTCTGGGGAGAAGAGATGCAGGATGACAGGGTCATACAACCATATTTCGATGTCCAGCATGTTTTTCAGGAAAGCGGCCGCGGACTCGTGGAACGGAGGATATCCTCAGGAGAGGATGAGGGCGCATATACTTGGGATCCTCCGCTCAAAGACTACAAGTATTTCCGTAACCTCCGTTTTTTACGTTTCGAGATAGATTATGAGAGGTCAGAAGATTTGTTGAATCTGGCGAAGGAAGTCTTGGGCGATTTGCTCAATGTAAGACTACAGGGAGTATGGTGGTGGTCCCTGGTACGGACTGCGGATTTTGTTAGTCTACGAGGGCTCCAGCAGATGATGTTTGATACGTATGATAATCCTGAAGGAGTTCACAGCGTGATGGCGTTCTTGCGCGATGAAGCACTGGCGAAGCTGGACTTCCTCGAAGAAAAAGGCCTGCTGAGCTTGAACAACGATGGCACTTATGTGGGTTCTGGCGGATTTGGCTGGACTCATCAACTTCCTCAAGACGGTTTCAAAGGGAAAGTGAGGACTCGCGACGTATGGGGGTTCGGTGAAAGCCAGGAGACTGTGGGGCTTTCCCCTGAAATGTTTGAAGAGTTCATATTTGCATATCAGCTACCGGTATTGCAGCGGTTTGGGCTCAATGCTTATGGTTGCTGTGAACCGTTGAATGGACGCTGGCATATCATACGAAAAATACCCGGGCTGAGGAGGATATCAGTTTCCGCCTGGGCTGATATCGAAGATATGGCAGAAAAACTCGGACGAGACTATCTGTTTTCATGCAAGCCGACACCATCCGATCTGGCTGTGCCGAAAATGGATGAAGACTACATGCGTACGAAATTGAGGAATATTGTAAAGACTACACGCAACTGCAATGTGGAAATCATTATGAAAGACAACCATACAATAGGAAACAACCCTCAGAATGTAACCCGTTGGTGCCGCATTGCTCGTGAAGAAGCAGAATCCATCTAGATGAAAACCTGCAGATGAAGAGAATGCGATGAACAAACAATGCGAACTCCAATAGCAGGAAGATACAAGGGGGGAGTACTCTTATTAGAAAGAATGCCCGTATCGACAAACTGATCGCCATTCTTCGTGAGCAGGGGAACGCGTCATTTCAGTATCTCGCGAGCGTGCTGGAAACGTCGGAGATAACGATTCGCAGAGACGTCGCTTCCCTCAAGAGTGAAGAGGAATACCGGTTCATACAGAGAGTTCCGGGCGGAGTGATTCTGCTCGACCACAAGATGGGCCTCGAGTACATGTTCGATTTGAAGCTCAGCGTCAACAAGGAGAAAAAAGAGGCGATCGCAGCCAAGGCGGTGGAGTTCATCAACGACGGGGACAGCCTGGTTCTCGACTCGGGGACCACCTGCCTGTGCGTCGCGCGGTTGCTCTACCATCGGAGCGGGCTTCGAGTGCTCTGCACGGATGTCAAGATCGCGGAAGAGCTCGGGCATCACGGGCACATAAACACCACGATCATCTGCGGAGAGGTTCGCCCTGGATACTATACCGTCGGTGGCGATCTCGCGGTCGAGACCATAGGGAAATTCTCCTTCGAAAAGGCGATCCTGGCCGCCGATGCCATCGATCTTGTTCATGGCGTTTCGAACGCTTCGATGTTCGAGGTGGGAATCAAGCGGAGGATGACGGAACGGAGCAAGGAGGTGATCCTGGTTGCCGACTCCTCAAAGTTCTCCAAAGTTGCGATGTTTCACGTCCTCGATCTTTCCATGGTGCATCGAATCATTTCCGACAAGGATCTGAACCCTGACTGCGCGGAGCAGATACGCGCGAGGGGTATCGATCTTGTGTGCGTCTGACAGAAGCGAAAAGGCCCCGCTCAGGTCCGTAGGGGCGCCGCCCGCTCAGAGATTATAGTCTCCACCATCGCGATGATGTTTTGCAGCGGCACGTCCTTCATGATCTCCTGCGAAGGGCCGATGATGTGGCCGCCGCCGGCGCCGAGAGTCCAGATGGTTTCTCTGGTCATCGCGGCGACCTCCGCAGGCCGCAGGAAGGGAAGATTCTGCGTGTTGATCCCTCCCCAGAAGATCAGGTCCTTCCCGTACTCCTTTTTGATGAAGCCGAGATCCATGCAGGACTGGACAGGCTTCAGGATATCGAGACCGATCTCGATAAGGTCGGGGAGAAACTCGGTGATGCAGCCCTCATTGCCGGTGGTCTCCGAAGCCTAGTGACGGTGGTGGGCCCAGCAAGAGAGACGCCATGCACGGCGAGCGCAAACACAGACGATGCCATGTATCTGCATC
>Ga0315289_10007623_pt1 | contig 15749 bp, 13 predicted proteins | sample YL17G11_40_MG_FD_203452 | JGI IMG/M metagenome (GOLD analysis project Ga0315289, IMG submission 203452) | Sediment microbial communities from Yellowstone Lake, YNP, Wyoming, USA - YL17G11_40 | ecosystem: Environmental > Aquatic > Freshwater > Lake > Sediment | place: USA: Wyoming | collected... | reverse complement strand
AGGCGTGGGAAACTTTACGTGCGAGGGGGGAGAGGCTTCGGCACACGGGCTGGTTTTCTGGTATAATCCGGTCAGAAACATGAAGATCCTTCTTGTGCATCCGCCTGTTGACTACGACATGCCTGCGGGCTACCGAACGGAGAGCCTCGGCCTGGGCTACATCGCGGCTGTGCTCCGGCGCGACGGCCACGAGGTCGAGGTGCTGGACGCGATCCTCCAATGCCTGAAGCCCAGGGACGCCATCCGAGACATCCTGGCGCGTGATTTCGACTGCCTCGGCATCACGGCGGCTGGTCCGCACCGAAGAACGTTGGTCGCCATTGTTCGCGCAGTCAAGAAGCGGAAGAAGGGCGCGATCGTAGTTGCTGGCGGCTACCTGCCGACACTCAGCACCGAACACCTGCTGAGCGCGTGCCCCGAGCTTGACTTCGTGGTCAGGGGGGAGGGTGAGGCGGCGGCTTCGAACGTCTTCGGCCGAATCGCTCGCGGCGACGATTGGCACGGCGCGCCCGGCGTGGCGTTTCTCGGGGGAAAGACGCCCGTGCTGAACTCCCTGCCGCCGCTCATCCAGGATCTCGACTCGCTTCCTTTCCCCGCACGGGACGCCTTCGATCAGGCACTCGTGCCCCTGTCTGCCGGAATCGCCAGCAGCCGCGGCTGCTACCACAGATGCTCGTTCTGCTGCATACAAAGCTTCTACGCCCTGTCCGGAGGGCACGCGCCACGCTTCCGCAGCCCCGGAAACGTTGTTGATGAGATAGAATCCGTGATTGCGTCAACAGGCGTCAAGCAGTTCAGGTTCGTTGATGATGACTTCCTGGGCCCGGGCGCCAAGACGCGCGAGCGCGTGGCGCAGATTGCAGAGGATATCAGAGCACGCAAGCTCGGGATCACATTTACGATTGAGTGCCGGGCGGACGAGGTTGACGAGGATCTACTGAAGCTCTTGAAGGAGGTCGGGTTGACGGACGTGTTCCTGGGTGTCGAGTCCGGTGTCCAGCGGCAGCTCGATACCTACAACAAGCGCATTACGGTCGAGCAAAACCGGCAGGCTATTGAGATTGTGCGGCGCTCAGGTGTGAGGCTCCGCTCCGGGTTTATCATGTTCGACCCCTATACGACCGTAGCCGAGCTGCAGGAGAATATGCAGTTCATTCGAGAGATGGGGCTGGAGGAGGAAGCCAAGGCGTGGCCGACTCCGTTCGTTACCAAGCTCGTCCTGCACCGGGGAGTTCCACTGGTCGAGCGCCTCCGCGCCGACGGCCTGCTGCGCGAGAAAGGGACCGACGTTGACTACGTCTTCAAGGACTGGCAGGTCAGGCTGATGGCGAGGGTAGCGCTCCTGTCCAGCGCGTGCTCTGGCTTCTTCAGAGCCGCGAGGAGGCTCTTTGGCCGGCGCCAGTCTTACAGATCCTGAGCCCGATGCTCGATGTTAGCCGCATGTAGGCTCCCGGTGTTATCGTTATCGACCTCGAACCATTCCTCCCGCGACATGGCCGCTTCTATACACCCCCCCAACTGTTCACCAAAACCTCAGACGAACGCCTCTCTTGCAGAGACCGTTGCTCTCTCGCCGAACGGAGCACAGCCAACGGACTTAGCGACTCAAATGACGCCTCTCAGACAGAACGAGCAGTTGCTGGCCTTAGCACCTTTCGCTTCAGCAGCCGATCGTGCATCCTCCAAAGTATCGAACGCAGAACTGCTCCAAGCTCCGTTCGCATTGCCTGCACCCGGATGCACTCCACGTCCATCATTGCAGAATCGGCACGTAGCACGGTGGATCACGGCGGTGTGGCCCTTGGCTACCCAGTTCTCGTAGAAGTAGAAGGATTGTCCGTCCCGTGCCTGTGGCTGGCTGAAGTGTTTGGAGGCCGTGAGCTCGGATTCCTGCCGCTGCCGGCGGATCAGGCGGCTGAAGAGAGAGGGTCTGCGCGGCTTCTCTTCGGACTGCCGGCTCGGTCCCTTCAGCGGAGGGTAGAACTCAAGTACGAGGATCTGGATGCTCGCCGCCACAGGAACGGCCAGGATCATTCCCACGATTCCGAACAGCTTTGCCCCCAAGAGCAGTGCAAGGATGGCGAGCGCCGGATGGAGGCCGACCGCCTTGCCGACTACGTTTGGGCTGATGGCGTTGTCGAAGACCTGGTTCACGATGATTACGGTTATGGCGGCCCAGACTGCGTGCGCCGGCGTTCCGCTGACCAGAGCTATCAGGGCGACAAGGATGACGGTGGAGATCGTGCCGATGTACGGCACGAGCGAGAGCGCTCCGGCCGCTGCGCCGAGCACTGCGGCGTAGGGCACGCGAAGAATCGTGAGCGCCATGCCAACAACGATCCCATATAGTATCGCGACAGTAAGCAGCCCTCGGATGTAGGCGCCAAACACTCGACCAACCGATCCCGCTAGTTCCGCCGTCCGATCCCTCTTCGGCTCTGGAACGAGCAGCAGGGCCTTGGCCTTTACGCGGTCCAGATCTATCAGCAGGAGAATGGTCACTATTGGGATGATGACCAGCCAGATGGCTTTCGATAGGACGCCCGCAAGTAGCCCGCCAATGTGACTAAGCGAGGCCGCCGCGGCCTGCCGGATCTGGCTGGAGAACCTGGACGAGATGTCCTGCACGGTGGTCGGAAGTTGGAATCTGCGGAGCAAGGCCTGGTGGCTCGCCATAAAGCTGCTCACGTAGGACTGGGCCTGGTCGAAGTAATTGGGAAGATTCTTGGCCAGTTCGAGTGCCTGGTTGACCAGAACGGGGATGAGGAAAACGCCCAGGACGACGAAGGCCAAGACGAAGAGAAGTGCGACGAGTCCTGTGGCGAGCCCTCTTGAGAGCCCACGGCGGGAAAGCCTCTCTATCGTGGGATTCAGGAGCAGCGCTAGAGCGACGGCAGCAGAAAATGGCAGTAGGACCTCAAGGATCGGCTGCAGCACTGGCTCGTAGACCATCTGGATGACCAGGATCGCAGCCGCAGCGGCCAGCAAGCCTGCGGACCACGCGATAACACGGAGCCAAGTGTTCGTAATCATTGCGGGCTCCACCTGACGCACTAGCGCAGCAGCTCCTTCAGCCGCTTGAGCGCCTTTTGTTGAAGCCTGGAGACGTGCATTTGAGAGATGTTCAGTCTCCTGGCGACTTCGGTTTGGGACATGTCCTTGAAGAACCTGTAGGAGATAATGGCCCTCTCGCGAGGCTCAAGATGTTCCATCGCCTGGTTGAGGTCACCATAGGTCTCTATGTTCTGCAAATCCTCGTCCACCTCACCGACAAACTCCGCAAGGGTCAAAGGGGTGGATTCTCCCTCGTGGGAGAGCTTGGTGTCGAGAGAGATGGTGTCGTAGGCGTTGCCAAGTTCAATCGCCTCGAGTGTCTCCTCTTCAGAGGCACCGAGTTCGTGAGCGATGTCCTGGACGCTTGGCGGCCGACCCAGCTCCTGGCTCAACCGCTCCGCTGCCTTGTTGGCCGCCAGGTTCAGCTCTTGGAGGCGGCGGGGAACCTTCAGACTCCATGCCTTGTCGCGGAAGTACCGCCTTATCTCTCCAACGATGGTCGGGGTGGCGTAGGTGGAGAATTTGGTTCCGCGTTCGGGATCGAATCTGTCAACGGCGTTAATGAGTCCGATGGTGCCGACCTGAACAAGGTCCTCCAGCGGCTCACCCCTATTCGCAAACTTGCCCGCCAAAAAGCGCACCAGGTTCTGGTGCATCAAGACAAGCTTATCGCGAGCCCCAGGGTCCCGCGTCTTGCTGTACCGACGGAACAGGCCCTCGGGTTCTTCGTCGGTCCACTCAGAAACGCTGCCCTTTCTTCGCGTAACCATTCTACTGCCCGGCGTACTTGACCATCGTGACGTGTGTTCCGCCGTCGTGCGGGGCGACCTTGACCTCGTCCACCAACAGCGTTATCAGAAGGGCGCCGAGGCTCTCCTCGTCAGGCTCTTTCTCCTGTTCCGCCGGCTTCTCCTCGCGCTCTCCGGCACTGTCAATGATATCCACCGTCAGCTTGGTGTCTGTTATGGAGCTTCGGACAAGGATGTCGGCAGTCTCACGCTTGTTCCTTTCCGCCCACTCGACCGAAGTGGTGCAAGCCTCGCCGACGGCAAGACGGACGTCCTCGACCTGATCGTAGGAGAACTTCATCCTACTTGCGACGCCAAGTATTGCCAATCTGGCAACGCCCACAAACTCAGGCCTACAGGGAATTCTGAGCTCGACTACAGCGGGCTCGCCATTAGCTTCCACCCAACCACGCTCCCTTCAGCCCGCATCCGACCCGGAGTAACCGGGCGCGGCGGGCGCGACACTCTGCACTCGGTCCCGGGCCAATCACGGGCTTGCTTCCATCCCAGTCTTGGCCTCGTCCGCACTGCTGTAGATGTCGAAAACCTTGTCCAGCCCCGTTATCTCAAACACGCGGCGAATCCTGGGGCTGGGGCAAATCAGCGCCAGATTGCCGTCGCGCTCTCTGATTCGCTTCAGACCGCCGATCAGCACTCCAAGCGCCGTGCTGTCAAAATACTCTACCTGGGCCAGGTCCACAACCATCTGCCCTGCCCCGGCCTCAAGCAGCCCTAGCATCTTCTGCTTGAGCTGAGGAGCGGTGTAAACATCAACCTCCCCCCCCAGCTTTATCACTGGCACCCCGCTGTCAAGGTTGTATGTGTCTATACTGAAATTCACTCGAACATCACCTCGATCCGCCTTGAGCTCGTCTCCAACGCGGCCCTAACCTCCCGCACGCTCGTGCCCCAGGAAACCCTACGGAAGTCCCGGACAGATTCGTTCCCCTCGCAGGCAGGCGCTAGGCCTCCGGAGCGGGTTCAGATGCCTCGCCGCCTCCTCGCCTTTTTTGAACGGCCTCGCGACCCGCCTCATAAGCCTGCTGCACCTTGGTCTTGGCAGTGTCAAGCATCTCCGTGGTGCGCTTCCGAAACTCCTCAGTGGATTTAGATAGGTCCTGAGCTACCTTCTTCAGGTCCTCGCGCGTTTCCGGGCCTGACTTTGGCGTGAGCAGCAGGGCAGCCGCCGCTCCGACGATCGCACCCATCCCAATCCCAGCCAGGAAACTCAGCATTACGCCCCTGTCGTCATTGTCAGACATCGTCCTAATCCTCCTTTGTCTCGCCTGCGGGCCTCTTGAGCACCCGCAGACCTTCCCTTACACCAGCCAGGATGCTCGCAAGCGTAGTCCGCGAACTCCTGACAGCTTTGACGGCCGCCTCCGCGACTGCCGTGCCCAAAAGCAGTCGGTCAGCCGACCGCAGGACATCGTCCACCCTGTTCAGTTCCCCCTCCGCCTTCGCCGCCAGGGCTTCCACGCCCCGCAGCGCAACCTCCGCCGCGCTTGCTACTCTGCCGATCCTTCTGGCGACCACAAACGCCGCTATCACGATTCCCAAAAGGATCAGGCTGTTCAGCACGACAGCCGCAATCAGCAATCCTTCCCGCACTCGCTCCCGCCTCCCTCATGAGTCACAGGCTGTGAGAGCCAAAGGGCCATTACTCACAGCTCGCGGCTCGCAGCTCACCAATGCTCGCTCCGCCTCCCGAGCGTCCGCGATGGTTCCTCCGCCGACCAGAATGTCTCCCTGATACAGGACGACCGCCTGGCCCGGCGTGATCGCCCGCTGGGGCTGCTCGAACACCACCTCAGCCATATCGCCCGAGAGCGGGCGGACAGTCGCCGCCGAATCCCTGGTATTATATCTGATCTTCGCAGTCACAGCAAGGGCCTGGGGCAGCCGCTCAGTCGCAATCAGGTTTACGTCCTTAGCTACCAGCGTGGTCGAGTACAGGTCCTTCTCATCGCCCACAACGATCATGTTGTTCTCCGGATCGAGGCGCAGGACGTACCTCGGCTCCCCAGAGCTGATGCCGAGCCGCTTTCGCTGCCCGACCGTATAGAACGCGATTCCTCGATGCTGGCCTATCACTTTGCCGGACGGGTCAGCAATGGGGCCTGCCCGCACCAGCTCAGGAGCGACCTGCCGCAGAAAGGCCGGGTAGTTTCTGTCCGGCACAAAGCATATCTCCTGGCTGTCGGGTTTGTCCGCCACTCCCAGGCCCAGGTCCGCTGCCCGCCGCCTGGTTTCTTGCTTAGTGAAGCCGCCGAGCGGGAACAAAGTCCGCTCAAGCTGCGCCTGCGTCATCATATAGAGCGCATAGGACTGATCCTTAGATTTGTCTACACCTTGGAGAAGAAGCCAGCGGCCCCGCTCTGGATCGTGTCTGATCCTCGCGTAGTGGCCGGTTGCCAGGTGGTCCGCTCCGAGCGAGCGAGCACGCTCCAGAAGCTCATCGAACTTGACAAACCGGTTGCATCTCAGGCACGGGTTCGGCGTATGGCCGCGGCTGTACTCCTCGATGAAGTCCTCGATGACGACGCGGGCGAAGACGTCCTGCATGGGAAGCACGACGTGCCGGAAGCCGAGCTTATCGGCAACCCGCCTCGCGTCCTCTGCAGCTTCGATTGAGCAGCATCCGCTCGCGGCTCGCTCGCTCGGGCTTCTCAGCAGGCACATCGTTGCGCCGATGACCTCATATCCCTGCTCGACCAGTATTGCCGCCGCGACGGAGCTGTCCACCCCGCCGCTCATGGCGACGAGGACGCGGCCATGCTCCTGCGCTGTGCTCATGGGACGGCCCTCGAGGAGTCGGAGGAGTCGTAAGAGTCGGAGGAGTCGGCGGCAGGGGGCTGGGAACAGGCTACGGGGCTTGCCTTCGTCGCCCTGTTCTTCAGACCGCGGGACAGCGCGCTGATCAGGTACGCGGTCTGGCCCTCCAGCCGGCACGCGCGCAGCAGCTCGGCGTCGTCCATGTAGCCGAGCTCGCCAGCCAACTCGAAGTAGTATTCAAGCTCCTTGCAGGAGCCAAAGCTGATTGCGAGGTGGCGAACGAAGAGAGTCGTTGTGCTCGACGCGTGCCCCTCCACTATGTTTGCCGCAACGGAGACGGCGGCGCGCCGCATCGGGGACGTGAGGCCGAACTGCTCGGACTTCGGGAACCGGGCCGTGATCTCGTATGTTGCCTTCACCAACTCGTGCGCCGCACGAAAGGCCACGAGCTTTCGATATCCCTGTCCAGATCGGTGGCTGCGGGCCTGCTGTCGTTCGTCCATGCTATCCGTCCGACTCCTTCGACTCCTTCGACTCCTTCGACTCCGCCGACCCTTCCGACTCTCTCGACTCCCTCAGCTCCTCCAGCCTCTTCTTGAACTTTGCCTCGTGGCCGCGGTCGGTCGGCTCATAGTACGGGCCGCTCTTTGCCTCCTCGGGCACATATTCCTGCGGTACATGGCCACCCGGGAAGCTGTGGGGGTACTTGTAGCCCTTGCCGTGGCCGAGCTGCTTGGCGCCGGGATAGTTTGTGTCGCGGAGGTGGATCGGAACCGGAGGAGGCTGCCTTTCGGCGACGTCCTTCATCGCCCGGTCAATGCCCACGCAGCTTGCGTTGCTCTTGGGGGCGCAGGCGAGGTAGATTGCAGCCTGAGCAAGAGGGATTTGGGCCTCGGGCAAGCCGACGAAGTCCACCGCGTGGGCTGCCGCCGTCGCTACGACAAGGGCCATCGGGTCGGCATTGCCTACATCCTCCGCCGCCTGTATAACGATTCGCCTCGCTATGAACCTGGGGTCCTCGCCTGCCTGCAGCATTCTTGCAAGCCAATAGAGAGCCGCGTCGGGGTCGGAGCCCCGCATGGACTTGATGAAGGCAGAGATGGTATCGTAATGGTTATCCCCAGTTTTGTCGTAGTCTAGCACGCGCTGCTGAATCGCTTCCTCGGCGATCTCGAGGCTGATGTGGCGGACGCCTTTCCGGCTTGGCGCAGTGGTCATGACGGCGATCTCGAGCGCGTTCAGCGCGTTTCGAGCGTCGCCTGCGGCCACGTCCACTATGTGTTCAAGCGCATCGGGCGCCAGCTCGACCCCGTAGTTACCAAGCCCCCGTTCGGCATTGGAGAGTGCATGGCGGACGATCTCGCGGACGTGATCGTTCGAGAGTCGCTCGAACTTGAAGATGCGCGACCGAGAGATGAGCGGCGAATTCACCTCGAAGTAAGGATTCTCCGTGGTCGCGCCAACGAGAACAATCGTGCCGCCCTCGACGTGCGGAAGGAATGCGTCCTGCTGCGCCTTGTTGAAGCGTTGGATCTCGTCCACAAAGAGGATCGTCTTCTGGCCGTAGGCGCGGCGCCGCTGCTTGGCTCTATCTATCGCTTTGCGGACGTCGGCCACTCCGGATGTGACCGCGCTGAAGCTCTCGAAGGCTGCCTTGCTGGTGTTGGCGATGACACTTGCGAGCGTGCTCTTGCCGCATCCCGGCGGGCCCCAGAAGATTGCCGATGTAAGCTCGTCCCGCTCGATCGCGAGGCGCAGCACGCTTCCGGGATGGAGGATGTGCTCCTGGCCCAGGAACTCGTCGAGGGTTCTCGGACGCATCCTGGCAGCAAGCGGCTGCCCGGTCGTCTCAGTTTTCTGCTTACCAAAAAGGTCTTCCATCTTAGCCAACAGGTTATGCTACCACGCTGGAGAGACGTTTTCAAGTGAGGGAGACTGATCGCTCGGCCCGTCCCGCGCCGCCCGTCGGAGCGTGTCAGATCAGCCGGATTGCTCTTCGCGCAGCATCCCGTGGAAGGAAGAGGACACCCAACGGACTGGCAAAGAGGAATCCTGCCTGTAGGAGTCCTCCGAGCGAGACCTAAAATATAGGGTACGCATCGTAGACGCTAGGCTTTGCCCTTCTTTGGACCCGGGTTCGAGTCCCGGCGCCTCCACCAATGTTAGCGTAACAAGGACTCTCTCTGATGAAAGCTCCGGGGATGCAAGCCCTGGGGCTTTTCGTCGTTTTGAGCGCGGGAACCGAGCTTGAGACCGGGAAATCCGCAGGTTTGCGTTGCCCCAATCCTGTGGACTTATTCGGGCGGTCAGACCCCACATCAAGGCCCGATTCTCTCTCTTTCCGCCATTTCTCTCTACATCTTCTGGACTTGCCCATTTGAGTCCAAAAGATTTCTGAGTACGAGTTTGAAAGGTTTCTCAGTCGTTTGTGCCTGGTCACGACTGGAGTAGCGGGCGTTACCGGGCAATGGAGGGCGTGCAGCAACCAAGTAATAACACCAGGTTTCCAACAGGCGCACGCTCAGCTGGCCGAGATGCCAATTGACAAATTCGCGCACGCGGGGTAAACTGTTGCAGCTGGACAGTGGGCCGTCAGCCCGCACGACAGATTGACGCGCGCCGGTAAACTCATGTCTATCGGTGGAACATCTGCAAAGTGCCAGCCGTGTGACACGAAGTCGCCCACTGTGTATGTGTAGTGACACGAAGAGCTGTTCTGCGAGACCTCCACGGAGGCCGAAGGAGGAAGAAGATGAGAGGGTTTGCAGCTAGACCCGCAGCGGTGGTGCTGTTATGCGCTATGACCGTCGTGGCAGGATCAATCCAAGCAGCACCTCCGGATGCGGCTTTCACATATCAGGGGAAGCTGACGGACGGCCTGGGTAATCCGCTTTCGGGTTCCTATGACACGGATTTCAGGCTGTTCGACGTAGCGACCGGCGGCAGCCAGCAGGCGGATTGTTTCCCTCCGGTGATCTATACCAACCCGGAAGATCAATCCGTGTGTTCCGGATCGCCATTCGAGTTTAGCGTGGAAGCCGATGACTCGGAACCGTTGAGCTTTCAGTGGAGGCTTAACGAAGCTCCGATCAATGGAGCAACCTCTTCTGTCTACGGACTGTCATCAGCTACAACTGCGGATGCGGGCGTTTACGACTGTATCGTTAGCAATTCATGCGACAGTACGACCAGTCTGCCTGCCAGCCTTAAAGTATTCGCCTGCATGTCTATTCCGGAAGCAAAGCGACTGCCGGATGGAAGCGCCGTGAACATCAGAGGCAGGACTGCGACTTATTCCGGTGTGGACTTTTTCTATATCGAGGAGGACTCCCGGGCGTCCGGTCTACGCGTGGAAAGCCCAGCCCACCGTGTGCCTATGGGTGAGGGGGCAGATGTCGAGGGCACTATTCGGACAAACGCCGATGGAGAACGTTATGTTGAGGCAAGTCTAGTCGTTGACAACGAACCAGGCAACGCGGCGCCTGTCGCCATGCTGACAAGGTCACTTGGGGGTGGTGGTTGGTTCTGGGTGCCAGGCGGCACTTCCGGGCAAAGGGGAGTAAAGAACGGATTCGGGCTGAACAACATCGGCCTGCTGGTGGCTGTGTTGGGTAAAGTGACCTATAGCTGCACAGACTATTTCTACGTAGATGACGGTTCCATGCTCGACGACGGCTCGGGTCACAAAGGCGTACGGGTGCTGTCGCCTGATGGAAGCAATCCGGACGGCGGTGGCTTCGTTGGTGTAGGTGGAATTAGCTCATGTCTCATGCTGAATGGCGATATTCGCCCGGTGATTCTGCCGATTGCGTTTACCTTTCCCGAGATTGAGCAGGAGGTGTGTGATCTCGATGCCGTATTTGGTTCCCTTTTGAATCAAGGCTTCTCGCCGGAAGACGCTGGATCCCAGGTAGTTCAGATTGCTCGGGCGAATCCGCTTGTGAAGAGCGCGACGCCATGCAACAACGGCGCATGGGTCGTGTTCAAGCCCGATTACAACTACATCTTTACCTGCATGGACGAGATCGGAACACCTGCCTCAGGGCTGCCATTAGCAAGAGCGACCAGCATCAATAAGCCCCTGGCATCGCTGCTACCGATCGGACAGACGACTGCAACATCCGATGGCGTTACTCTTCCCTGGAAAGCGAGTGTGGCTGCCATTGACACGTTGGTAACGTACTATCAGCATCTATACTGGCGGTATGGCGTGATTTTCGACTATGAACCGACGGTAGCCGACGAGATCACCGACCGCCTCGACAAGAGCTTTGGGTATTTGGTGTCAAGGCACGATGGTTATCTTTCCCACTTCGCGTCACTGCCAGACTATGGCGTCGTCTACGTACGTTCACATGGTACCCAAACAATTGAGTTTCCGTGGCGGTGGGCGTTGCTTACAGCCGAGCGTTGCGGCTACTTGCGGCCACCAGGTTTCAACAACGCGACGATGGGCACAGCCCTACTTCACGAGAAGATTATGATCGACGGCTGCCCCAACGACCTAGGTGTTGGAACATATTATGCGCTTTTTGACGACTATTTTGCATCCTTCTGGACCCACCAGCCAACCGTATTCATTGCGGATTTCTGCAAATCGAACGTGTTCAATACCAGCGCCTACTACCAACTGAGCTGGGATAAGATAGTAGAGATCGTTGAAGCTGATCCGGACCTGGTTGCGCTTATCGATAAGCTTGTGCCTGCGGATAACGCGAAACCAAAGACTTTCGAAGAAGCCTGTCAAGCGGTCGGCAATGAGCATCTGATAGGCACGCCGCCCGATTCCAATATGTCGCTGCTTCCGATCATCGAGACAGCAAGCGTGACGCGCAACGGGTTGTCCGATATCCTTACCCTTACCGGTAAGTTCCCAGCCAACTCTGGACCATCCGATGCGTATAGCTTTACCGCTGAGTCTACAGCAAACAATGGGTTTATCAACATCATGGCCTGGAAAGCCCCGACCACATGGACTCCTACGGAGATCACGTGCGACATAACCGGGGCCGCGGGTGGGATACAACCTGTCTACCTGGGAATCGGCAGCGATTGGCTTAGCCGCATACAAAGTAACCACACAAGCATCGAGATATCGCCGAGGGGTTTCCCCGTTCTGGTAACACACTGGCGTGAGGTTCCTGGGGGACAGCCGGAGAATATGGGAGCGCGGACCGTCACATTCACCTATACCGGCTGTGATGTATCGTATTCCACGGATGGAACGATTGACCTGTACATTGGGGATGCCGTCGGCGGATCGGGTTGTTGGGCTTGGCTCTCTTCGGATGCAGGTGTGCTTGACATTGGCGATGGGAACGGGGAGTTTTTTGCTGACCAACTCAGCATCTCGGCTACGGAGCCCAATCCAAACCCGCTGGACTATTGGGTCACAGTGTCCGGGACGATTTCGGGTCTACTCAGGAGGGATATCACCACGGACCCCGGCCAGCCAGAGGAATGGGAGACTGCCGCGCTCAACGGGGCGTCGTTCGTAGGCTGGCATTGGCAGCGCCTTGGGGGTTAGCGGGACCGGCAGATAGTAGTCCGTATGTACGACAGCCGTGACGGCGCGAAGCCGTCCCTGGCAAAAACCTAATCCAGGCCACATTCGGTGTTTCGGGAAGCCTTGTTCCCGAAACGAACAAGTAGAATGAGATCGAGCAAGACGACTGCGCGGAGTAGGAACGCCTACGGATCAGAGCGTCCCCACTTCCTTCCGCTGTTCGTCCCACAGCGAGGGCACACGCTTGGTCAGCATCGTCAGCGACAATCCACTCGGCTCCTGGCCCATCAGGATCGACTCCACTATGTCCGGTGCGAGAAGCGTGAGCCGCAGCAGCCGGGCTGCGAAGGAGACATCTAACCCTATCTCCCTGGCCAGATCGGAGATTGACCCGAACTTGCCTTCGTCGAGCAGCTTCTTCCATCTGCACGCCCGTGCCAGGGCAATCACCTCGCACTCCTCCTTAATCCTCGACGACCCGGAGATGCAGCTCCTTTAGCTGCGTGTCGTCAACGGGCGACGGCGCGTTGGTCATCGGATCAACGCCGGTCGAGGTCTTGGGGAAGGCAATGACCTCGCGGATGTTGTCGTCGTCGGAGAGCAGCATCACGATCCGGTCAATGCCGGGCGCGAAGCCTCCGTGCGGGGGCGCGCCGAACTCAAATGCCTCAAGCATGTGACCGAACCGTGCCTGGGCCTCTTCCTCGCTGTAGTTCAGGAGTTTGAAGACCTTTTCCTGGATATCGCGCCGGTGAATCCTGATGCTGCCCGAAGAAAGCTCGGTGCCGTTGCAGACTATGTCGTAGCTCCACGCGCGGACTTTTGCCGGATCGGTGTCGAGCAGCGGAATATCGTCCTCGTGGGGCGACGTGAACGGATGGTGCATGGCGTCCCAGCGGCCCTCCTGCTCGTTCCACTCGACCAGCGGGAAGTCAATGATCCAACAAAACGCAAGCTCATCCTTGCTGGCAAGGCCCAGCCTCTTTCCGAGGTCCGCCCGCATCCTGCCGAGCGCGTTTGCCACGACGGCGGGCTTGTCCGCAACCAGGGCGAGCATGTCGCCCTTTTTCGCGTTTGCCCGCTCGAGAATCGCCGACATCTGTCCATCGGTCAGGAACTTCGAGATGGACGAGCGCGGCCCGTCTTCGGTGACGGCAATTGTGATAAGTCCTTTCGCCCCGAAGGTCTTGGAGAACTCCGTCAAATCGTCTATTTCTTTCCGGCTGTAGGCGGCGCAGCCAGGGAGCGCGATCCCCTTCACCTGTCCGCCACCTTCGACCACGCTCTGGAAAACCTGAAACTCGGTCTTCGCCGCAATGTCGGACACGTCGAAAAGCTCCATCCCGAACCTGAGGTCGGGTTTATCCGTGCCGAACCGCCCGATTGCCTCGCTGTATTTGATTCTGGGGAAAGGCTTGACAAACTTCATCTTCTTCTCGGAAAGCTTCTGGACTATCTCCGTGAAGAGGTCGTCTGTCAGCTCGAAGATATCCTCTTGCTTGATGAAGCTCATCTCAAAGTCGAGCTGGGTGAACTCCGGCTGGCGGTCCGCGCGGGGATCTTCGTCGCGGAAGCAGCGCGCTATCTGGAAGTAACGCTCGAAGCCGGCCACCATCAGGAGCTGCTTGAGCTGCTGAGGCGACTGCGGGAGCGCGTAGAACTGGCCCGGATACAGACGCGCGGGCACCAGGTAGTCGCGCGCACCCTCCGGCGTGCTCTTGATCAGGATCGGCGTCTCGACCTCGATGAACCCGCGCCCGTCCATGAAATCGCGGATCAGCTTGACGACCCGATGCCTCAGGAACATCTTCCGCTGCATCTCAGGTCGCCTGAGATCCAGATAGCGGTATTTCAGCCTGACCATCTCGTCCACGTCGGTCTGATCGGCTATCAGGAACGGCGGGGGCTTTGCGACGTTCAGCACCTCGACGTTCGAGACCGCAACCTCGACTTCCCCGGTCTTCAGGTTCGGATTCTCCGTGCCTTTGGGCCGGCGGCGCACTACGCCCGTTATCTCCAGCACGTACTCGCCGCGCACTCCCTCCGCCGTCTTAAACGCCTCCGGCGACTTCGCGGGATCGATAACAGACTGGACGATCCCGGTCCTATCCCGCAGGTCAATGAAGATCAGCCCGCCGTGATCCCGGATTCGCTGCACCCAGCCGTCTATCCGGATTTCCCGATCGACCTCAGCGGCCGTGACCTCTCCACACCACTTACTTCGCTTCAACATCGTCTGGTCTCCATATCAAGCAATGAGCAATGAGCAATGAGTGGCGGCCCAGGCACCTTCCACTTTTCACTTTAGACTTTCCACTGCGTCTTCAAGCCGGACCTGGCGCTGCTCTTTCGACAGCATATCCCGCAGCGTGACGACGCCCTGCTTCACTTCGTCCTCGCCGATGATGAGCACGATCCTAGCCCCCAGCTTGTCGGCAAGCTTCATCTGCGCTTTCAGGCTCTTGCCGGTGAAGTCGGTCTCGCCGGCGATCCCGCGCAATCTCAAGTCGAATAGCAGCCTCAGGGCGACCTCGCGGGCCTCCTCGCCGAGGGCGGCCACAAAAACTGCCGGATTCGGCGGCTGAGGCAGGTCAATGTCGAGCCTTTCGAGCGTCAGCAGGAGTCGCTCGATGCCCAGGCCGAAGCCGAGCGCGGGAGTCGGCGGCCCGCCCATATCCTCGATCATGTTATCGTAGCGCCCGCCGCCGCAGATGGTGTTCTGAGCGCCAAGAAGCGGAGTCTGGAATTCGAAGACGGTGCGCGTGTAGTAATCCAACCCCCTGACCAGGTGAGTGTCAACCAGAAACTGGATGCCAAGCGCCGCAAGGCAGCGCTGGACGGCCGCGAAATGCTTGCGGCAGTCGCCGCAGAGATAATCACCCACCGCCGGCGCACCGGAAAGCAGCTCCTTGCAGCGCTCTTCCTTGCAATCGAGCATCCTAAGGGGGTTTACGTCGTAGCGTCTCCGGCAGGTGTCGCAGAGATCCTCAAGAAACGACGCCGCGTACTTCCGAAGCTCCTCCCGATATACGGCGCGATCCTCCGGCCCTCCAAGCGAGTTCAGTCTCAGCTCGACATTGGTCAGACCGAGGGACTTGAAGAAAAGCCAGGCCAGGGATACAACTTCGGCATCCGCCTCAGGAGCCGCAGAGCCTATCATCTCTACCCCAACCTGGTTGTGCTCCCGATACCGACCGGACTGAGGACGCTCATACCTGAAGATGCGACCGAAGTAGTAGAGCTTGGTGACGGGCTGATCCGCTCCGAGGTTGTGCTCCAAGTACGCTCTCACTGTGGGTGGCGTGCCCTCCGGCCTGAGGGTCAGGCTTCGGCCCCCTTTGTCTTCGAACGTATACATCTGCTTGGAGACGATGTCTGTCGTTTCCCCAGTGTGGCGAGTGAAAAGCTCGGTCTCCTCGAACGTAGGAGTGCGTATCTCCCTGAAGCCGAAAAGCCCGCATACCTCCCGGAATTTGCCCTCAACATACTGCCACCGCGGGGTTGCAGTCGGAAGTACATCCTGCGTCCCCCGCGGTGCGCTGAACCTGGCCATGCTCTGCAATTCTCCCCTCGACCATAGTAGCCAAAACGCCGCACGATTGTCAAACAAACCGTGCGCGCGGCGG
>Ga0315289_10007622_pt1:10000-15749 | contig 15749 bp, 10 predicted proteins | sample YL17G11_40_MG_FD_203452 | JGI IMG/M metagenome (GOLD analysis project Ga0315289, IMG submission 203452) | Sediment microbial communities from Yellowstone Lake, YNP, Wyoming, USA - YL17G11_40 | ecosystem: Environmental > Aquatic > Freshwater > Lake > Sediment | place: USA: Wyoming... | reverse complement strand
AAGTCACCGGACTCAAGCTCGTTAACCGTATCGGCCCTATGGAAACCCACACCAAGACAACAAAACCCCTGCCAACGGGCCGCAAGGAGATAGCCGTTGACCCCGCACTTTACGACCAGTATGCGGGTGAATATGAGCTTGCCCCCGGCTTCTCCATCGTCGTCACCAAGGAAAATAACAGGCTCATGACCCAGGCAACCGGCCAGGAGAAATTCGAAATCTTTCCTGAATCGGAAACCAAGTTCTTCCTCAAGGTCGTGGACGCGCAGATTGAGTTTGTGAAGGATGCCTCAGGAAAGGTGACAGGGCTTATTCTCTATCAGGGTGGTCAAAAACTCCAGGCAAAGAAAATAAAATAGCTTAAGAATATGTTATAATTTTTTTGTTTCATGGAGGGGGAAAAATGATGTTGAAAAAACGCGGCACAAAGCTTTTGATGGCGCCCGCTTTTCTTTTAGGCTTTCTATTTACGGCATTCACAGCGGACCAGTGGAAAGGAAAAATCGAAAAAGAAGACGGCATGACCGTCATCAGGAATCCAAAAGAGCCCCTTTATGGAGAACTCGTTCTTGACCTGGAGCAAGATTTAGGAATCGGCCGTGAGGATGATGAGAACTACGCTTTCTATAAATCCATAACCTGTGCCCTGGACAGCCAGGAGAATATCTATGTCCTTGACTTTGACCAATGCCGGATTCAGCAGTACGACCGAGAAGGAAAATATGTGAAGACCATCGGCCGGAAAGGCCAGGGACCAGGAGAGATGGAAAGCCCTATCCAAATTTTCATCGACCTTCAAGATAATATTTACATTTTTCAGGAGAGACAATTCAAAGTCTTCCGAACCGACGGCGGGTTTGTCAAAAGCATCGCCTTAAGAAGCTTCCTTTCTGATTTTTTTATCACTCGCCAAGGGGCATTTTTCGCCTTATTCTTTCAGATTGATGAAAAGACAAGGGCGAATGCCGTGGCAGAGTTTGATGCTGAAGGCAACCTGGTTAAAACGTTAGCCTCATATCCTGATGAAGGATTTGTGACCACCGCCCGCAAAGCTGGCGAAAATATGGTGAGTTTTTTCTTTTCCCATGAATACAACAACAGAATCTACTTTTGTCCCGTTGGTCCTGAATGTTTCTGTTACGGCTACTCCTCGGAATACAAGATTTTTGTCGCCGATGACGAGGGCAACGTGAAGTTCATCATCAAAAAGGATAACAATCCCCAGCCGATCAGCGGGAAAGAGAAAGGAGCCATCATTGACCGGCATGCGAAATCGAGAAGGGCAACGATCGGACAGATTTCGCGAGGCGAAATTGAAAGAGGAATCTTTTTTCCCAAACACAAGCCCTTTTTTAATCAACTCTTGGCCGATGACAAGGAAAGAATTTATGTCAAACGGCTGACCTCATCTGTCCTAGATAAAGAACCGCCTAAAGAATACACCTTCGATGTTTTCAGCCGGGAAGGACGCTGCCTCCACAGGACGAAAATGCCTTTCATTCCCCGCCTCATCAGGAACGGACATCTTTACCAGGTTAAGATGGATGAGGAGGTAGGCCTGACCAAAATCCTTCGCTATAAAATCCGCAACTGGACACAACTAAAAGAAAAATAAAGTTGCCGCCTGAATTCTAAGCTTAACGGAAAAATCAGGCGATTCTAAAAAAGAGATTCCTGATCCAGATAATTTGGCAGGAAAAGTTTTTGTGTTTGAAAATTGCTCTCTTTCGTTTTATAAATACAAATTATAAATTCAAAAATAGGGCTTATGGCTCGGAAAGGAGAAACCATGAACAGAAAAATTATCAATGCAGGAATCCTTGGAGCGGCCGCATTTTTATTTCTGGCCGCTTTTTCATCGCCAATGGCCGCAGACGACCTGGCTGATTTAGCCCTGGTCAAGCCTGGCAGGGCGCGAGCTGTGACTTCGGCTCATCCTGACCCCAACTCCAACAAAGACCGGATCGGCATCGTCAAGCCTGGAGAGACCGTCATCCTGGCTGATATCAAGGGCCCGGCCGTCATTAACCACATCTGGCTAACCTTTAACGAGGCCCGACCCAACTGGCTGGAGGCAGCGGGTTCGGCGCGGCCTGACGAGATCGCGATCCGCATCTACTGGGATGACGGGAAAGAGCCGGCTGTTGAGTCTCCGCTCGGCGATTTCTTCGCTGCCGGCTTCGGCCTTCGCCGCAAAATCTGCTCGGTCCCGGTTCAGGTCGAAACCGGGGACGGCTATAACTGCTTCTGGCCCATGCCCTTCCACAAGCGGGGCCTGATCACCATCACCAATGAGAGCCAAAAAAACGTCCGCTCCTTCTATTATCACATCGATTATACGGAAGTGGAAAAGCTCCCGGAAAAGACTGCTCACTTCTGCGCCCAGTACCGCCAGGAGTTTCCTGAAAGGGCGGGTCAGGACTACCTCATTCTCGATGCTGTGGGCCAGGGCCACTATGTCGGGACGGTCATGTCTGCTCGCTCCCGAAGCCCATTCTGGTTTGGAGAAGGAGATGCCAAGTTCTACGTCGATGGCGATGCCAAGCCCACCATCCAGGGCACAGGAACAGAGGACTATTTCCTCATGGCCTGGGGACTCAATCAGGTTCTTTTCCCTTACTTTGGCTGCACGTACATGAGCACGGACTTCGAGGATTTGGGGACGATGTACACTCTCTACCGCTGGCACATCGCCGACCCTGTTAGGTTTACCAAATCTCTCCGATTCGAGATCGAGCACAAAGGCTGGATCACAGCCGATGAGACTGAGAGCGGAAAAATTGAAGGCCATGTCGAGCGCGAAGATGACATCGCGACCGTAGCCTTCTGGTATCAGGTCGGGCAGCCCAAGCGCTTCACGGCTCTCCCGCCGCTTGCCGAGCGCATCCTCCCCAACCTGGACATCGCCATCGAAGGTAAAGCCATGAAGGAAACGGCCCGCCATTCAGCAGGAGTCCTCGAACTCCAGAACGGCTATGACTGGACAGGCGAGGGACAGCTCTTCTTCATGCCAGCCAGCGATAATCCTGTGCTTGAGGTTGACTTTCAGGTGGAGAAGGAGGAGTACCGCGGCCTGATTCTGCGCTGCACGCACGCCGAGGACTACGGCATCTGGCGCATCTTCCTTGACGGCAAGAACGTGGCGCAGCCGGAAGACTACATGGCCGGGCAGAAAATTCATGACTTCGACTTCTATAGCGCGCAGCTCGAGGTCAAGGATCACTACCTCGGCAGCTTCAAGCTGCCTCAGGGAAAGCACGCCCTGCGCTTCGAATGTGTTGGGCGGAACCCCCTCTCCAAAGGGAATTATTTTGGATTGGATTCTGTCAGGCTGCGCGAGCGCTGGCTGAAAAAGCGGAAGTTGCTGTCTTGATTTTATTTTATCATTTCAACCTTGACATTTTCTTCAAAGTTCTCTATCTTTGGTAAGAATGTAAGAAAGTAAGGAGAAAATTAATGGAATTTTTTGAAATAGTCAAAATGACTTCAAAGGGTCAAGTGACTGTACCGGCATCTATAAGAGAAATTTTTAAGTTAAAGAAAGGTTCCACGGTTATGTTTAAAATTACAGAGACAGGCGTGTTTTTCTTCCCTTGCGAGATAAAGGAAAAAAAGTACTTTACTCAAGAGGAATGGAATAAAATTGAAAGATTAGTTGCAGAAAAAGGAAGAAGTTATGAGTCTGCTGCCGGAGCAAAGAAGCACATTAAATCTTTATGAGATTCGAATTTAAACCTTCCTTTGATAGATCAGTAAAGTCTTTGCCTTCCAATGAAAAAGAAAAAATTAAAGATTTATGTGTATACCTTATTGACTTGCTTACAGAGCAGAGAGAATTACATAAGGGAATAGGGCTAAAAAATTTAAGAAAGAATTACTGGGAAATTAGAAAAGGTATGAAAGTTAGAATTCTCTTTAGATGGCAAAAAGATTTAATTGAATTTCTCTTGGCAGGCAGTCACGATCGTATCAAGAATTATCTGAAAAATACCTGAAGCTTAGAAATCAGGACTCTTAATAAAACTCGCCAACTTCCCACTCTACCATTCGCTTCAGTAAGCGAACACGGCGTACTTAAAGAGTTACGTCTATGTTTGGAACTGATACAAACGCATTAAATAAAATGTCATGCGAGTGAAAAGAAGCAATCTCATATAGAGAAAGAGTTGCCACGCCCTTCGGGCTCGCGTGACAATGGAAAAACATTTAATGCATTTGGATTAGAATCGGAATTTATAAATAGACTCCAACACCAGAAAAACTTAGCCTGCTTCTAATAAACGCGAAGACTGGATGAGGCGAATTAGAAGCGGCGTTTGCCGCCGAAGCCGCCGCGGCTCCGGCCACCGCCATATCCACCGCCAAATCCACCGCCTCCTCGGCGGTCATCGCTGCGCGGCCGGGCTTCGTTCACGTTGAGATTCCGGCCCTTCAGCTCTTTTCCATTCAGACCGGAAATCGCCTGTTCGGCCTCTTGTTTATTCGGCATCTCCACAAACCCAAACCCTCTCGAGTCGCCCGTGAACTTGTCCTTGATAACCGACGCCGAAGTCACCTCGCCGAAGGCCGCGAAGGCTTCTTTCAATTCACTCTCTGTCACTTCACGAGACAAATTGCCCACATAAATGTTCATCCTTCAATACCTCCCATTAAACTTAAAATAAAGGACAGGACTCCTTGTCCAAAGGCAATTTGTCCCTCGCCCTTATTTCTTAATATGAAAAACCCGGCAACTTCCTACTCTCCCACTCACTTCCGCGAGCAGTACCATCGGCACCAGAGGGCTTAACTTCCGTGTTCGGAATGGGAACGGGTGTTTCCCCTCCGTTATGGTTACCGGAATTCTATTCTACAAAAATGTGAAACATAAAACAAGGGGAAAAAAGAAAAAAAATATGGGGACACAATACTTAACTTGAAACAATTAAGTATTGTGTCCCCATAATTATCAGATAAAAGCGGCTATTTGCCCTGAATAAACTTTATGGTCAAGCCTCACGGTCTATTAGTACTGGTAAGCTCAACGCGTCACCGCGCTTACACACCCAGCCTATCAACCTCGTAGTCTTCGAGGAACCTACCGCCCCTTGCGGGGAGGGAGATCTAATCTTGGGGCATGCTTCCCGCTTATATGCTTTCAGCGGTTATCACTGCCGAACGTAGCTACCCAGCACTGCGCCTGGCGGCACAACTGGTACACTAGAGGTTCGTCCGTCCCGGCCCTTTCGTACTAGGGACAGCTCCCCTCAAATCTCCTGCGCCTACCGTGGATAGGGACCGAACTGTCTCGCGACGTTCTAAACCCAGCTCACGTACCGCTTTAATGGGCGAACAGCCCAACCCTTGGGACCCGCTTCAGCCCCAGGATGCGATGAGCCGACATCGAGGTGCCAAACAGGGCCGTCGATATGAGCTCTTGGGCCCTATAAGCCTGTTATCCCCGGAGTACCTTTTATCCGTTGAGCGATGGCCCTTCCATACAGAACCACCGGATCACTAAGCCCTAGTTTCCTATCTGCTCGACTTGTAGGTCTCACAGTTAAGCTCCCTTATGCCTTTACACTCTTCGGCTGATTTCCAAACAGCCTGAGGGAACCTTAGGGCGCCTCCGTTACACTTTAGGAGGCAACCGCCCCAGTTAAACTACCCACCTAACATTGTCCCTCAACAGGATAACTGTCGTAGGTTAGAATTTCAGAATATTAAGAGTGGTATCTCACCGACGACTCCATCCCGACTGACGTCGGAA
>Ga0315289_10007622_pt1:0-5000 | contig 15749 bp, 10 predicted proteins | sample YL17G11_40_MG_FD_203452 | JGI IMG/M metagenome (GOLD analysis project Ga0315289, IMG submission 203452) | Sediment microbial communities from Yellowstone Lake, YNP, Wyoming, USA - YL17G11_40 | ecosystem: Environmental > Aquatic > Freshwater > Lake > Sediment | place: USA: Wyoming... | reverse complement strand
TCCAGAAGAGGGCTGACTGCAACTTGAAGGCAGCGGAGCTGGCATCTTCCAAGCTCGAATATCTTAAATCTCTTCCTTACGAAAGTGATGAGCTTAAAGAAGCCATCCTCACCGAATCCATAGAAGAAGGCTCATTCAACACATACCAGAGAGAATGGAGAATCGAGGATGTCGCTTCAAACATGAAAAAAATCGAAATCAAATGTTTCGCCCGAAGCTGCCCCTCAAAAAAAATAAAGCTGATTCTTTTTTTATCCCGGGAGCTGGGATTTTAATATGAAAACACAAAAGATAAGCGGCCATATTAAACGGCGAGAAAAGGGACTTTCCCTTATTGAAAGCCTTATCAGTTTGTCGATATTCCTCGCTATCGTCCTTGCCAGCCTTGAGTTCTTCGGCTTCAGCCGGAGTCTTTATCTTAAACTCAAGATTCGGCAAGAAACAGGACTGGCTGCCTTCTCGGCACTGGAGAGAATGAAAACCGACGTTCTCCATGCAGGCTTGGGTCTTCTCGACCCGATTCATCTCAACCTGGTTGAAGGAATAACAAAAGCCGACGGTGCTTTAATCATCCTCAGCGAGGAGAAAAATTTTTCCCCTGTCACCAATCTTTTCGAAGGTCAGACAAGGGTTCAGCTTGAAAGCACAGAGGGGATCAAGAAAGAAAGAGATATCTGCATCTTTGATTCTTCAAATGGAGAGCTCAAATCAATCTCTTCGGTAGAGAAAAAGAGCATAGTCCTCTCTTCACCCCTGAGCTTCTCTTTTCTCAAGGAAAAAACTTGCCTTATTCTCTTAGAGAGAATTTCCCTTTTCTACGACAGCAAAGAACAAACCATCAGGAGAAAAGTCAACTCCAGCCCTGCCCAGCCTCTTCTTGAAGAAGCCGCGTTATTTAATTTTGACTATGAAAAAACAACAAACCTAGTCAGGCTGCGCCTTGCTCTCACATCAATCAAGGAGAAAATTTATGAAACCTCTGTCTACCCGAAGAACACGGCTTTGGCCAACAGCCGCTAAGCATAAAGGTGAAAAAAGGAGGGGTGCCATGACTCTTGTCTCCATATTTCTCTTTTTTGTCTTTTCTTCCTTAGGCCTGAGCATGCTCTTTCTTTCTCAGGTCTATCTTAAGTCGAGTGCTTACAAAAAAAATTCAACTCTCCTCAGCTACTCTTCTGAAAACGGGATAAAAACCGGGTTTAACCATCTTCTCAGCTTGCTTTTTCAGACAAGCTTTCCTTCCCCTCTTTCTTCCCAGGCAAATTATGAACTCAGAGAGAACACTCGTAACAAAGGCTCGGAGCTGCTTGAAAAACTGCTCGGCTCAAAGCCGCCGCTTCGAACCTCCCAGACCTGGGAGGACATGGCCTGGGAAAGCATTATAGATTTTGACCTGGAAGAACTTTTGGAGACAGAGGATTACTTCCACGCGACTTACAGAGTTGTGATTCGCTCAGAGGGGAAAATAAAAAATTTTAATCAAGTCAAGAAGTCTTCCTTCGAAGCCTCATTAGGAATTCTGGCTGGCAATATCCCTCTTTCATCTTTCCCCCTTCTTGTGGACAAGAAGTTTGAGCCAGGTCAAAAACAAAATTTTGCGGGAAAAAACAGAATAACCCTCTTGCCTTTCGAAAAGAATCTCGCTCCCTCAGAGGCCTGCTTTTCAGAGGACAAGCTGATTCCAGACGAGGCTAATTATCAATTGAGCAAAGCCCTTAAATTAAGATTTTTTCGCCCGCAGAATCTCCCGAGTCCACTCCTCAGGGCTATTCTTGGCTTGGAAAGAACTAACGAACCTGTGCCAGAGGGAGTCTATCTCATCAAAGACGATATGGGATTAGGAGGAATCTTCATCCAGGGAGAACTGGAGGAAATGGTCATGGCCATTGATGGGAATTTCCAGGTTCTATCATTTCTCACCAAAGAAGGACGCTGGACTATGAGCTTCAGTCCGTCTCTGACTAAGACAATTTTCACCACTCCTGCAGAAACCTTTCGTTACGACCTTATCCCCCTGGGAATCATCATAGTCAACGGCGAGATTCGCTCCCTCGGAGGAGGCCTGAAGGATTCTTCAGGCAAATTCACCCTGACCAGAGAAGAAATCCCTTCGATTCTGAATGGTGTAAAATTGACGATTGTCTCCTCTGATAAAATCACAATTTCGTCTCACCTCATCCACCAGGGAGTGAGGTGGATAGAGGGAATCCCCTATATCAAAGATTCAAATTCCAAGCTGGCAATTTTTGCAACGGGAAAGGATTTTCTCGACAACAGCAAGAGGGAAGGAAAAATAATCGTTGATAGAAATTCTCCAGAGGAAATAAAAATTCAAGCCTCGCTCACGGCCTCGGATAAGGGATTTTCTATCGAGGGAAGGCAAAAGACTGTTTATCTTCTAGGCAGCCTCCAGGCCGCTGATTTATGCTCTAATGAAAACAGTCTAAAAATCAAGTTTGATGAACGGTTCCTGGATAAGCTGGAAGAGAATATCCTTGAGCTGGGTGTTCCTCAAACAGCAAATCCTGTCCTCTTCCTTTCCTTTCTTAAGCCCGTTGAATGGAAGGAATTCTGAGCGAAAGGGAAAAAATGCCGGCAAAAGATTGGATGAGAGGGTATTCGCTCCTGGAAACAGTGGTCTCCTTGGCTATTCTGGCCATTTTATTTGGAATAGCTTCAACATCATTTCTCCAGCTTGCCCCAAAGTACGGGCTGCAAAATGCTGTCTGGGAAATAAACTCTGGCTTGGTCAACGCTCGATACAAGGCTATATTCGAGGGGACAGCCATGAGGGTTAAATTCAATCCATCGGGCTATGCTATCGAGAAATACGATGAAGAACGAGAGATATGGAGAAGAGAAAGAGAATGCTTTCTTAAAGGAATTTCTATCCAAGCCAACAACACTCCCACATTTTATCCGGAAGGGTCGGTCTCCAATATGGCCTCCATCAACGTCTTTAATTCTTGGGGAAGGTATAGGATAACCCTTGCCATCTCGGGAAGGATAAAAATTGTCAGGTTCTAATATTTTTTAGCTCTTCTCATTTGTGCTCATCAAGATTTTGATGGTTAGCTGATTTTTTCATCATTTTTTTTCAATCTTTTTCTTATTCCACGACTAAAATCTCGATCCTGCTAAGCTGGCTGGGCAGGATTACGCGTATTCTGACCCCTTAGCGTATTCCTCCAATTCCCCAATCAGCCAGCTCTTTTTTTTATGCACTCCCAATTTTCTCAAATATATAAGGCTTTAATCTCTCTTCCTTATTCCATTCAAAGCAAGAATCCTCTTGGCGAAATATTTGGCAAAAGTTATTATTAAATTTGACATCTTTTTTATAAAAAAAGTAGCCTGTCCCAATAGTGTCCCAACGTTGAAATTTAATTTGTCTGTAATTTAATTAATACTAATATGTTAAAGCACAAAATAACTGTTATCGATTTGAATCTATATTCTTATTTTTTTAATTTTAACTTCAATAATATCAATACAATTATTTTTATTCCAAATTCATTGGGACACTATTGAGCCTGTCCCCTTTTTGCAAATTGAAATAGATTTATTTATTTAGTAAAGTTAGAAAAATGAAACCACGGATAAAATTACACATTCAGGAGAAAAAATGATGAGAAAATTAGTTTTAGTCTCTTTATTGGTGCTTGCCTTTTTCGCCGGCTGCTTGCTTCTCGCTCAAGAGCCGTACAAGCTGCCGCCCAAAGAAGTGATAGATATCGTCGATGCACCGCCTCATCCTGCTGCCATCATCAGCCCCACAGGAGACCTCATGCTCCTCGCCGAATACAGAGCCATGCCTTCAGCCATGCCTTCGATTGCCGACCTGGCCCAGCCCATGCTCAAGCTTGCCGGAGCGAGGATTTTGCCCAAGTATAACAGCCGCCAGCAAACAATTTTTTATACCGGTCTGACAATAAAGTCCATTAAAGACGGCCTGACAAAGCGCGTCGAGCTGCCTGAAGGAGCAAAACTCGACTCTCCTCGGTGGTCTCATGATGGCTCGTGGATAGCCTTTCTCAGATACACAGAAGCCGGGCTGGAGCTCTGGATTGTCGATTCAAAAACAGGAAAACCAAAGACCCTCACCCCGCCGGTCATCAATGCCGCCATAAGCTCCGGTTTAACCTGGCTTCCTGATAACCGCCACCTCCTTGCTTATATTATTTTGGAAAACAGAGGCAACCCGCCGGAAAAGCCTGCAGTCCCGATCGGGCCCGATATTCAGGAAACATCAAGAAAGTTTTCAACAGTATCGACTTACCAGGATCTCCTGACCAGTCCTTATGACGAGAAGCTATTCGATTATTATGCCACATCCCAGATCATGGAAATCGATGTTATCTCCGGAAGCAGCAGAAAAATTGCCGACCCTGGGATATACCTCTATGCCAGTCCTTCTTCTGATGGAAATTTTCTGCTCGTTTACAGGATAAAAAAGCCTTACTCTTACAGCGTTCCTTATTCCTCATTCCCCCATGCTTTAGAGATATGGGATAGAGACGGGAAACTTGCCCATCTTCTTGCTGACCTGCCTCTGGCTGATGAAGTGCCTGTTCGAGGAGTTCCCAAAGGGCCGAGAGCTCTAGAGTGGAGGCCGCTTAAACCTGCCACTCTCGTCTGGGCCGAAGCTTTGGACGAAGGAGACCCTGAAAAGACAGTTCCCCATCGGGATAAACTCATGACCCTCTCTGCCCCATTCAAGGACAGCCCAAGGGAAGTGACGAAGATTCAACACCGCTATTCAGGGGTTGATTGGCTTAAGCCAGAAGGCGCTGCCCTTATCGCCGAATTCGACTGGAAGAGAAGATGGACGACAACCTATCTCATCAATGTTGACGACCCTGCGCAGGCTGCAAAAAAAATCTTCGACCTCAGCAGCCAGGATAGCTACAATGACCCCGGCAACCCTGTTTCGATAACAACTGCAACCGGAGATCAAATTCTTCTCCAGGATAAGGATTGGATCTATCTCTCAGGAAGCG
>Ga0315289_10007621_pt1 | contig 15750 bp, 13 predicted proteins | sample YL17G11_40_MG_FD_203452 | JGI IMG/M metagenome (GOLD analysis project Ga0315289, IMG submission 203452) | Sediment microbial communities from Yellowstone Lake, YNP, Wyoming, USA - YL17G11_40 | ecosystem: Environmental > Aquatic > Freshwater > Lake > Sediment | place: USA: Wyoming | collected... | reverse complement strand
TCGTTCTATACCTGTCCATTTTGCCCACCATGTTACATCGCCATTCCAGAATGTAATGATAACCGGTATGGATTTTCGTATCAACAAAATAAGATAACATGGATACAGTAGCGTCTGGAGAAAAATAATATCCGGCTGTTTTTGATCGATAGTTCTTTTAAGGATGATATAATCCCTTACAAGATTCACTAGTTCCTGAATGAATTTATAAAGCAATGAAAACGGATAAATCGTTTTGATTATCGAAGGATGCCGGGAAAAAAATCCACTATCTGAACCATGGGAAGATCCGGTCTTTTGAGTAGTTTTTGCCTGACTAAGGGGAATGGTAGTTGCACCAGAAAACCGGTAATTATATGTGGATACAACAGTTACATCGACTAATGGATCCTCGACAAAAATCTGAATTCTCCTTTGCGCATGAATTGAATAACCCCATGCCAGAAACAGGATCTTTTTTCGTCTAACTGACTGACGCGAATCAGGTTCAGATTTATCCATGACACAGCTCCGGTGAACATTCTATAGGGGTTAGAAGAGTATCCAGCACTTCGCGGCACCATAATTCAATAATCATCAGTAACCAAATTTGCGCCCAACTTACCTTGCCCTGATAAAATTGCTTTTTTAACTCCTGTACTGCCTCAACTTCAAAAAGACCTCTCTCTCGTACCGATTCTGGAGAGAGTGCGTCCTCCATAGTGTTTTTTAGCGGACCCTTCAACCAGATTTCAAATGGCATACCAAATCCACGTTTTTCCTGAAGATCGATATCTTGTGGAAGGAGATCCTTAAATGTATCAACAAGTATCCTTTTTGCACCGGTTTTTCTATATGATTCATATGCAGATGAGATCTTTGATATTTCCCCAAGTTTTGTGTCGTCAGGAAGGGACAATGCCAGTTCCACGATATGTTGATCGAGAAAGGGAACACGGACTTCAAGAGAATGTGCCATGGATACTGCATCAATGTCCCGCAGGAGCTGGTTCTGAGTATACCCTCGCAGACTCTGCATCGAAACTCTCTGGATGACGGAAATTCCTGAAGAATTTTTTGTAGCAAAGATCTCTTTTGAATATTCACCCCCGGTATGTACTTCCTTACTTATGTCTGAAGATAACAGGCGGGATATATCCCGTGCAGGAAAAATCAGGAAGCATCGTGAATAACCTGACAAAAAGCCTTCCTGTCTTCGGATGTGATCAAGTATTCTACCAAGGGAACCGGTAGCAACCCATTTGTCAAATGCGTTATTCTGGAAAAATCTGGCACACCTGCTGATAAATTGTGCCATCCAGGGATGATTCTTCCTGAATGCCTCCGCTTTTTCCATCTGGATAAACCACGGATAACCGGCAAATATCTCATCTCCTCCAGTGCCGGAGATTGCTACTTTGACGGATCTACTTGCAGCAAGGGATACGAAATATGAATTTAATCCATCAACAGATGGCTGATCAAGTGCTGAAGCAAAATGACGAATACGAGTGGCAACTTCAGATCCGGTTACAATTACACGCGAATGATCAGTCCCGATCATATGTGCTATTCTCTCTGCATCATCTGTTTCGTCAGTAAGGTACATACCTTGTTCAAAGCCCACAGAGAAGGTTTTTACCGGATGGTTGCAGGTTCGCGCCATTATCGCCACAAGTATTGAAGAGTCAATCCCCCCGCTGAGGAATGCACCAACGGGAACATCGCTCACCATCTGCTGCTTGACGCATTCTTCAAGAGATATACGAAGAAGCGATTTCAGTTCTTCATAATTTCTTACCTTTATTTCTTGTGACCTGGTATCCGCCTTTAGTGTCCAGTATTCTTCATCGGTGAGAACCCCGTTTTCAAATATGAGACGATGTCCAGGAAGCAGCATTCGGACGCCAGATATGAACGTAAGCGGTTGAGGAATTGATCCGTATGTGAGTAACAGCCTGAGTGCTTCGGGATCAATTTTTGGAGAGATCAATCCGCTTGAAAGTATGCTTTTCATCTCGGATGCAAAAATAAAAAGTGTCTCACTTTTTACATAGAGAAGTGGCTTTATCCCAAGCGGATCACGTGCGAGAATTAAACGAGGATTCTTTTTATCTCTTAAATCATAAATCGCAAAGGCAAATATCCCCTGCATCTGAAGTACGCAATTATCTCCATATTGCTCGTAGAGATGGAGTATGACTTCTGTGTCTGATGCGGAATGAAAATGATGACCCAATTCTTCAAGATGTTGACGTTTCTCTCTGAAATTGTATGTTTCCCCATTATAAACAATCCAGATTGTTTTCTCCGGGTTTGACATGGGTTGGTGTCCAGACGGGGATGTATCAATGATCGATAATCTTGCCATTCCCAAAGATATGTTGTCTGAAAAAAATTCACCATTATCATCCGGGCCCCGATGATGCATCGCAGCAACCATGGCATGCAACGCCTGCTTATTGTTTTCACCGAGAATCCCGCAAATCCCGCACATTAGAATCCTGTACAATTATGTATGAAAGTAAATTTACTTTAATGGTTTTATCGCACGGGCTTCAACGCCATTACCCGCGTAATATGTCTTAATCGAGATCATCCCGCATTTTTCAAGGTATGAAAAAATTTCTTCAGCACTTCTGAGGTGTTTATAGACATCGGTTAATGTATCATGAGTATCGAGCAATGCCCATACTTTCAACAAATTTTCATCCAGGGTGGGATAGGCTTCATGATAATCCACAACCGGGGAGAGAAATAAAAACACTTGTCGTAATTTCTGAATAACTATATTCTGATTATATTTCCAGAGAAAAGAATGGACCGGCCAGAAAACGGAGGTGATCATTTTTACCATTTTTAATGAATATTCTGAGAAACAATGAACCAGTATCTTCCGTATTCCTTTGCGAACTGGTGTTTCCGGATAACCATAAGTATAGTGGTCTATAACGAGCAGTCCCCCCGGTTTAACATATGAGCATAATGTCTGTATTGTTCTTTCAGAATCCGGTGTATGCTGGATGACTCCTATACAGCATACGATATCAAATCTGTCGTGCTCTACAGGAAGTCCATAGATATCTGCCTGGCATACAAAATAATTTTCAAAGTCCTTACATGTCTCATAATTCGCCTCAACGGCTGAAGAGATATCGATAGCAAAAACCCTTGCTCCTTCACTGAGTAAAATTTCAGTGAATCTCCCGGCACCACAACCACATTCGAGAATCATTTTGTCCTTCACTATTGAAAGATCTCCGTCGAATAATCGTGTTAACCGGTCTCTCGATATGTGGGTGTGCGTGAATGAATCCAGTTGAGTCTGCCTGAATTTATTCCACTGAAGCCCGAATGATTCTGCATAGTTTTTGAGAGGAACAAACCGGGGAATTGAATAGTTAATCGGATATTTACACCCCTTTGGGCAGGAATAATCCGTATCATTCTGCCTGGTTAATGGTTTTTGATGGATGGGGCAAATTAACGGAACAAATTCTTTCATTGGCATCTCTTCATTGTTTTAATTTTTATGTTCATATGAGGAAATTACATAATCCATCATCATTTTATTAGTATGTTCAAGAGAAAATTTTTGGATGATTCTTTTTTTATTTATCAAACCGAACTGTTTTCGAATTTTTTCGTCCTTTAAAAACTCAATAATTTTTTCAGCTAATATATTTGGATTATCCTCAGGTACCAAACACCTTTCACTTCCTTTTCCTAATGCCTCGCGATTAGCGTCAATGTCTGTTGCAATGACGGCTAGTCCCGAAGCCATACATTCCAGTAATCCATTTGAACAACCCTCTAATTTAGAACTGTGAACACCTAAATCGACAGAATTTAATAATCCTGAAATATCCTCAACCTGACCTAAAAAACGCACGTGCTCGTGGATATTTAATTCATCAGCTAAAGTATTCAAAGCATCATACATCTCATATTTTTTTCCCGCCAGTAAAAGGATAGGTTTATTCACATCATCAGAGAAATTATCAATCACCTTTCTCCAACTTTTCAACAAGGTTATATGGTCTTTTCTTTCAGTTAAGTTTGCGACCATACAAACAAGTAATGTTTCGTTTTTGATCTTCAATGAATTACGCCATTCTTCTCTACTATTTTTCGGTTCAGGTAATGATACTCCATTAGGAATGATTTTGATCGTTTTATCGCGAATATTGAAATTGTTGTCAAGAAATCGTGCACCCTGGTAAGAATTTGAGATAAAATGATCACTATCTTTTATAGCAAGTTTTTCCAATAAAGCAATATCATAATGGACCCCTTCATCTCTTTGGTTCCAGATGCAAAGTTTTGCACCGGTCCATTTCCATATTAGTCCACAGATGACATTTGGAACAAATGTATATGAGAGAATAATGTCTGGTTTTGCTTTTCGAAATTCTATTATTAATCTCGCCGCAGTAAAAAACCGAAGTGGTAAAAATCTTGAACTTGGATAAGGAACTAGACTCCAGGGTATTCCAGAAGATTCGCACAATTGGGATATTTTGCCCGGGTTGAAAAAACCAAAAATTTCAATATCACTACCACTATTGTCTTTATAATATCGGGCAAACTGGAAAGCCTGCCGTTCTGCACCCCCAACATCAAAACTCGGAATTAGTATGATAATTTTTGGGTTCCTATTTTTCATATCAACATCCTCAGTTTTTTATTGAGAATGAAAAGAAATATCGGGATTTTGTTCGAACCAAATACACAATACCAATATCAACCAGAGCGTACCAGAATAATCAGATTTCAAGCTATGTTTTTGAAGCAAAATATTAATTCTTTCGGTATTAAAAAATTGTGACAATCTCCCTTTTTGTTCAATCAGTAATTTCTCCAGCATTTCGCGGGCTTTGTGTCCAGGAAGAAGCCATATTGGGCGTGGAATGCCAAATCCTTTCTTGCTCCTGTAGATAAAATCATCATCAAAATCAGTTTTTAACAGATTTTTCAGGAGAATTTTGCCAGTTCTTTCGTTTGAAGGATTCGCGTCCATTCGCTGATCCAAGGGTAGAGTATGTGCAAATTCATTTACTCGCAGATCGATCAAAGGCACCCTAACCTCCAATCCATGATACATACTTGCAATGTCGACTTTGGTAAGGATATCACATGGCAGATAGGTCATCTTATCCACGTGTTGAGCGAAATCCAAGTGGGCCTCATCTTTTGCGTCGATCTCAGCTTTCCTAAATAAATCACAGGGGGTGCGAAGCAGAAAATGATATTTGGAAAGCCACATCCTTTTTCGTTCAGCATATTGTACATATGTAATATATTTTTCCCAAGACTCTACTGAATTTTCTGTTCCGGAGAAAATATGGCTCAGCATCATCCTGAAACCGGGATAGATATTTTTCGGGAAATTCGTAAATGAATAGCTCATTATCTCGCGAATAGACGTTTCCATCATCCAATAACGGTAAGAATCGTATCCGGCAAACATTTCATCACCGCCATCTCCTGATAAAACCATGGGAACATATTTTCGTGCAAGACGGGCTACACTCCAAGTTGGGAGTGCAGAGCTGTCTCCAAATGGCTCACCATAATGCCTGACTAAATCAGGTAATGCATCCAAAATATCTTCAGTAACAATTTCAGTATGAAGATCTACGCCAATGGTCTTTGCTGCAATTTTTGCGTACTCCAGTTCATCGTAATCTTTCTGATCAAAACCAATTGCAAATGCCTCGACTCGTTTTCCCAGAAGTTTTTGCATGTTCAATGCAATAAGTGTCGAATCAATTCCTCCGGATAAAAATACCCCAAATGGAACATCTGAAATCAAATGTGCAGATACTGATTCAGATATTATTTTTTCTGCTCCAATTTCACCATTTTCTAGGGAAATTGCAGTTTCGTTGTCGCTATTCAGATCCCAGAAACAGGTCGGCCCTTCAAGTGTTCCATCAAAATTACATCTTAAATAATGACTTGGGGGGAGCTTTCTAATTTCATTATAAATTGTCAATGGGGTTGGGATGTACTGATATCGTAAAAAAAATTCAATTGCCAGAAGATTGCCCGTTGGTAACGTATCCTGACATTTTATTAATGGATTTATTTCTGATGCAAATGCAAAATAGTTTTGCTCTTGGCGATAACATAATGGTTTTATGCCGAAATGATCCCGTGCCAAAAAAATACATTTCGCATTGAGGTCGACAATTACAAACGCAAACATCCCCCTGAATCTTTTTACACAATCGGATCCCCATTCTTCATATGCATGCACAATTACTTCTGTATCTGATTTCGTTGTAAAAATATGGTTTTTTTGCTCTAATTCTTCTCTTAATAGTTTATAGTTATACAATTCTCCGTTGTAGGTAATCCATTTCGATTTATCTTCATTCGTCATCGGTTGTTTACCGGTTTCAATATCAATGATAGATAATCGCCTGTGCCCTATTGCAATATTTTGGAAAACAAAATAGCCTTCCCCATCAGGACCCCGGTGAGACATTTCATTTGTCATCTTTTCGATTTCATCTGGAAGTATTGAAGATCCGTCAAATCGCAATATTCCAGCAATTCCGCACATGATTATTCTATTGATTAGACTTAAAATTATTAAAAATCCCTCTAATCTGTCTTTTTCCCCAACCAGAAGAGGTGGGGCCCGCGTCCGATTTGCTGATTAAATATAAACCCGGCTTGTTTCGCGAGTTTATTATTCGGCATGGATGGGGTACGGGTATCTCCCCTGTTAATTGCAGATTTGATAATACTTATTACCAAACTTATTGCTTGTGAATATCTATTCTCTTGGAAAAAATTGAAGGTTGTTGAATTGCATAAGTCGGTTGAAAATTTTTTCTGTTCCATTAATTCAAATAATGATTCTTGAGAAAATGAACGGATGTGTTGATATTTGTGAAATACCTGCTGGCATTGCGGGCAAAATACCATATCCATTGATAAATCCTCATGATTGGGTGTTGTAATAAACAGTTCCCCTGTTTTTGGTTTCAAAATACGGTAAAACTCGTTTAAAATAGTATCCAGATCTTTGTCCTTTAAATGTTCAATTGTTTCAATACAAGTTATCAGATCAAAGTAATTATCCGGGTATGGTAATTGCCCATTGGAATATACTTTTGCGCCTTTCCAGAATGAATTCTCTTTAAATAGGGCATTCACCGCTGATATTGAGTCTTCGGAAAAATCAACACCTTCGCAGCTAATTTTATTATCCAGCAGATGTTGAACCAGATATCCCGGGCCACATCCAAAATCCAATACATTGCCTTTTATCGAAATGATATCTTTTAAAAAGTTGATAATTCCTTTCCCTACCATGCGTGAAAAATATTCATTTTGGTACGGTGGCCATTGAGATGCAAAATTCCAGAGATTTGAAATTTTTTCTGAGTCCCATTCAAGATAATCCCAGGGTTTATGAGTCATGATAGTTTTCCTTTCAACAATGTAATTTTTTTAATTAAGACTTTATATGGTAAACATACCGTGTATGTAAGTCTCTCTTGAAATGTATTTTTTTGCTGTTGTAAGAGGAATTGTTTAAGATTTGGTCGAGTTTGAAGCTTTGGCGAACGCGTAATCTCATTTATCGATTTTAATAACAATTGAAATACTGCAATTTCATTGTAATCCCTAATTGCACGTTCCCAACCTGACACCGCAATTTTTCTTCGTTCCTCATCATGTTCCAGATAATACCTGCAGAGCTCAATCGCCTCTTCAACGTTTTCAAACCCTATAACTTCCTTTCCCAAGCGAAAAATTTTATTTAAATTTGATCGATTATCACAAATCTGGAGTACCCCGTTTGCTGGGAGAACAAATGTCCGGAAATTTATCGGTCCGGTTGAATTATGAAAATTTATCCCGATTTTTGTATGATTATATAATTTAATTTTTTCAGATTCGGGTAAGTATCCATTTGGCCAACCACGCCCATAATATGCACCATCAGGAAAAGCCGAAAAAAATTTATTTAATCTTTCAGTGCGGTATCCGGTTAATCGTTCACACAGGATCGCAATATCATTTTCTCTCTCTCCAAAGAGAATATCATCTCTTGTCAAGTGTGGATTGTAATCTTCGGATCGAAAGCCCAATGGCCAGTACCTGGCTTCTTTCACACCCCATTTACCATAATTGTCCACTTCTGCAATATTACCCACCATCGATAAATCATATGCCCATGCCGCGGGTTTTGACAAATTTTCTGAATTTTCGGGGTCATCAAAACATCCAAATACATTAAATGTTGGGAGAGATCTCACAAACTCTGGATGAATGTTTATCCCATTATAATTTACAAATACGTCAAAATCATCAATGACATCAGCAATCTGGTTATACAATTTGAGTACGTCAGGATCGCCCCGTTTCCATCGAGCATCCAATTCGGGCCAGGTCAACTGGAAATCAGGTTTACCGGGTGAAAGTGGGATTCCCTGCACATCAATACCATGAGAACGAAGACGGGATAACCAAGATTCATACCATGTTCCACTATCAAATCCGTTAAATTTATAATAATTATATCCGAGAAGAATTTTCATATTTACCCTTCCCTATGCATTTAGATTTTTGATAATATGCAACGTAGATGTAGTAATTACTTCATTTTATTGTCAGGAATTGCAATACCTCTCAAACTTCTGTGTGTTATTGACTGTTTGTAGAAATAATCTCTCTGCTTTTTATCAAACTGAGAATCCCCCAAAAAACCCGACTCCAGAAAAATAAATTTATATCCCGCTCTTAAAAATATATCTTCAAGTCGTTTTTTAGTTAAGGGATTACAATGACCGTCCTTTTTAATCAGATCCTTGTGTATTGCGCCGTACCTCATGAAATAAAAAAAATCTATGATCATGGCATACAAAATTACTATTCTTGAAAATTTTTCAGGGGAACTGTTTTTAAATAATGATAATATGAAAGGAAATTCTATCTTTAACTTTGATTGATTCCAGAATAAATAATCATATTGTAATGGAAGTGTATGGAATACAATACAACCGTTCGGAGATAATTTTTTCTTGATCCCGAACAGCATCGCACCCAATTCATCATCATGCAGATGTTCGAAAATATCAAAACATAATGCAATGTCAATTGGATTAACAAGATTCCAGTCTGAAACATCCATTTTGAAAAAAATTGCTGATCCACCATCATCCTGATTCAATTTTTGGGCAATATCAATAGCAGTCTGGTCAAAATCCACCCCATATGCGTTATACCCCATTTTTGAAAATTTGATTGCGAATAATCCCACAGAGCAGCCAATATCTACCAGCGTCAATTCAGAGGGTTTTTTTGGGAAGAATCATGGTAAGACCCATGTACTTATTAAATTTTTAGCCAATTCAACTCGCAAATATTCAGTATTTTCATCATTTTTTTCTTTACTTTGATAATAATAGTCGAGCATTTGTTTCTGGTAACTTTGACCATATTCAAATGAACTTAATTTAGGTGTTTTTTGGATAGACATTGCAACTCCCATCACTTTACGAAATAAAAACCAATCCATGAGTTTTTCAAATGGTAAATCGGACCCTCGATTAGTTTATTTTTATAAACCAAATTGCACCCATAACTCACAGACTCAATGCTATCATGCCCGGCATTATTAATCCTGATATTTTTAATTTTTTTATCGATTTTATTGAACACGATATATCCCTACCCATGAATCCCGAATTTGGAAAATGGGGCTGTCAATCACTTTATCCTGGTATAACCATTCTATGCCTTGGCATACGGAATCGATCCAACCGAACTTTTTTGACAATCCGATATTGAAATCATGCCAAAGAATGAAAGAACCAGGTTTCATATTTTTTACAATTTTCTTTGTATCGTTATAGACAAAGTCTGAATCATGGCAACCATCGATAAAAGCAACGTCAATTGTCCCGATATCCGGCTCCCAGGCTGCAGTATTTGCGTATATCTGGAATATGTTTCGCAAGCCTTTTGATCGATAGTATGATCCAATTTTTTCCCGTTCGAGCGCGACGGTGGTCAAAACGCCTCCTTTTCCTGAGTCTATCTCTTCAGGAGGGATGTTCACCGTATAGATCCGTGAATCCGGAGCATTTTCAGCCATTAGTGCTGTGCCATGACCTTCGGCAGTTCCGATTTCAAGCGCTACGTGCGGGTTGGCATTCCGCATCACGATTCCAAGAGATTCAGCATCCCTTATCCGTCGTTCATTCACATCCTCGAAATGGGCGTACTCAAAAATAATCGGATCGGTTAAAAGCGCATCGTACGTCCATTTGAAAACCTTCTTTGCCTCATTTATGGTATTGAGTTCGATAACATTTCTGGTTAAATAGGGAAATCGCTCTCCTGAAATTATTTTATTTACCTGTGAAATGATCTTTCTCATACGACTCACCTTATAACTTGTGTGATGATCTCACCTGATCATTTTCTCTGACAGTCGTCCATGCGATGAATGGCGCAAGTTTGCCCCGGATGGGTTCTGATAAATATGCACTATTTGTTTTTCCCGTTCTTTCGACATGAATGGGGATCCGGATCCCTTCTACAGGATTACATATTCTCTCGTTAAATATCGTGCTGAATAGCCTCAATTCGTAAGACAGGGGAGAAAATAAATCAGCAGGGATTACCGCAAAAGAAGAATAGTGTCCCGGGTACATGACGGGGATCCCCTCATTTTGTTCATCATGAAAACTTCTAAATAAAAGGGTGTCATCGGTATCGCAGAGATCAAAAAAAATACGAAGGCCCTGAGTTTTTTGTTTGACACAGTAATGGATAATAATCTCTAATGGACTGCCATTTTCAATAGTCTGATAAACGGTAATGTTATTTTGTCGCAGCTCTATTTCTTCCCATTTGAAGACAGGATCCTGTGGCAATTCATTCAACATCTTGTCAAAATCTGAATTATCTTTAGATGTTGACAGACTTTCCAGGTAATTTTGTATAACGATTCCGGCTTCGTTTTTTTCTGATGCAGTTCCGTGATCGATTAAAATTCCCGTAGTACAAAGGTTGCGGACAGCCTGCATATTATGACTCACAAATAACACGGTTCTTCCATGTTTTGCGACCTCCCCCATCTTTCCAAGGCACTTTTTCTGGAATTGTGCATCCCCAACTGCGAGTACCTCATCGACGAGCAGGATCTCTGTATCCATGTGAGCCGCCACCGCAAACGCGAGCCGCACATACATTCCGCTCGAATACCGCTTCACGGGTGTATCTATAAACTTGTCAATTTCGGAAAATTTGACAATCTCATCAAATTTTTGTTCGATTTCAGTCTTCTTCATGCCGAGGATAGAACCGTTGAGGAAAATATTCTCGCGCCCGGTCATCTCCGGATGAAAACCGGTTCCCACTTCAAGTAATGAGCCCACCCTGCCGTGGAGTTCGATTGTTCCCTCGGTTGGTGTGGTAATCCTTGAAAGTATCTTAAGCAGCGTGCTTTTCCCGGCACCGTTCCGTCCGATGATACCGACAACCTCCCCCTGCTCCACATCAAACGAGACATCTTTCAGCGCCCAGAAACCTTCGGCAGGGGGAGCACGATGGAATTGCTTGAACGGCGCCTTGAGTGAATTGACCATCGCATCGCGGAGCGTGAGGTATTTCTCCTGAGGTCCACCAAGCTGGTATTTTTTGCCGAGATGGCTGACGCGGATGGCAATGTCATTAGACACGAAGACTACCTGACAAAAAACGTATTGTTCTCATTTCACACCACATCCGCGAAGTACTGTTCCATCCTCTTGAAGTAGAACAATCCTCCGATGAGGAGAACAACAACAACGCCAACAGAGACCAGAATCATCGCATCAGGGGGTTTCGCGCCAAGAAGTGCCCAGCGGAACCCTTCAATCACGCCAGCCATCGGGTTGAGCCCGTAGAGCATACGGTATTGTTCCGGTATCATGGAACTGGGATAGACAACCGGTGATGCATAGAGCCAGAGCTGGATGATAAACGGGAGGGTATACTGGAAATCCCGGTATTTGACATTGAGCGCTGATAGCCAGAGCCCGATGGCAAGCGAGGTGGCGAGGGCAAGCAGGATGAAGAGCGGAAGCAAAACGATCGCGATGGTCGGTACAAATCCATAATATGCCATCATAATAATGAGAATGATAAACGCGATGAAAAAATCCACGAGTGGTGAGAGAATGCCGGAGATTGGCAACACGAGGCGGGGGAAATAGACCTTTGTCATAATACCCGCATTGCTCACCATGCTTGTTGTTGAACGGGTAAGCCCTTCAGCAAAGAGCGTCCAGGGAAGGAGTGCGGCAAAACTGAACAGGGGATAGGGGACGCCATCCGAGGGAATCTTTGCAAACCCCCCGAAGAAGAGGGTGAAGATCACCATCATAAAGAGCGGCTGGATGATCGCCCAGAGAAAACCAAGGGCGGTCTGTTTATACCGGATCTTCACATCGCGCGCGACAAAACTGTAGAGCAGTTCCCGGTATTCCCAGACCTCGTGAAGATCCACCGGCACCCATCTCTTTGGCGGGCGTATAATGAGTGTCGGGACGGGATGGGCTGGGTTTTCACGGGTTGTTTCCATAGGTATCAAATTCCGGATTTTACGCTCTGTTAATTATCCTTTCACTTTGTCTGGACAATGTAGGTATCTTTTACTACATTTTGTTTATACCAGTCAACAAAAGAACGGATCCCCTCCCGAACGGAAATATGAGGTGTCCATCCCAATTTTGTCAGGGTTATGCTAATATCAGCAAGAGTATCGGTCACATCACCTTTCTGCTGATCACCATAGATGATCGATCCTTTTTTCCCGCATTTTTCCTCGATGATGCGGATCAATTCGTTCACGGTAATCCGGCTCCCCCCGCCAATATTAAACGATTCTCCTGTGATCGGTGAGTATGCAGCTTTGATATTGGCATCAACAATATCAGCAATATAGGTGAAATCACGGGTCTGGGTTCCATCACCATAAATGGTAATGGGATCTCCGTTTAGGATAGCGCGGACAAATTTATAGATCCCCATATCCGGTCGTTGTCGGGGACCATACACGGTAAAATAGCGGAGAGAAATCGTCGGAACACCGTAATTTTTCCAATACAGATAGCACAGGTGCTCAGCGGCAAGTTTGGTAACCCCGTAGGGTGATACCGGCTGTAGTCGCACACTTTCCTTCATTGGCAGTGCAACATCCCCATATACGGATGATGATGATGCATAGACAAATTTTTTAAGATTTTTTTCTTTGTAGGATTCAAGAAGATATTGCGTACTTTCAATATTCATCCGGGTATAAATCTCAAAATCCCTGCCCCATGAAGTCCGTACACCCGCTTGCGCTGCTTCGTGAAAGATATAATCTACTTCAGGAAATGCATTCATTTCCATGATGTTCTTTTTAATGAATTTGAAACGCGGGTTCTTCCGGGCATTAGAAATATTGGTCTCCTTGATCGACCGAGCGTAATAATCTGTAAAACAATCGATACCGGTAACCGTATATCCATCGGCAAGAAGGCGATCGGTGAGATGGCTCCCTATAAATCCGGCACAGCCGGTGACAAGTGCTTTCATCATTTCACCCTCTGTTTAAGAAATGCACGCAACTGTGTATTCAAGGTTTTATCTTTCAGGGCATAATCAATGATCGTCTCGATATACCCCAGTTTATCCCCCGTATCGAAACGTTTTCCCGGGTAGCAGTATGCATACACATCCTCCTTCTTCATGAGAAGCCGGATGGCATCCGTCAGCTGGATCTCTCCACCTGCTTCAGGAGGCGTGTGTTTCAGGCAGGAGAAAAGTGCCGGGGTGAAAACATATCTTCCTATTGAACCGAAACTGGACGGGGCAGCCACCGGTCGCGGCTTTTCCACGATATCATCGAGCAAGAGGAGGTTCTCCCCACATTCCTTCCCTTTGACAATACCGTACCGGTTCAGGTGTTCCTTTGGGACTTTCTGGATTGCGATCACCGATGACCCGGTTTTTTCGAAGATATCGATCAGCTGCTTCGTGCAGGGGGTAGTATCTTTCATGATGTCATCACCAAGGAGCACGGCAAAGGGATCATCCCCGCAGTGCTTTTCGGCACAAAGGACTGCATCACCTAGTCCCTTCGGCTCCCGCTGGCGGACGAAATGCATACCGCCAAACCGTGAGATCTCCTTGAGATCCTCGAGCTGCTGGGACTTGCCATGGCGTTCGAGATGCATCCGAAGCTCAGGAGCGTCATCGAAGTAGTCCTCGATCGCCCGCTTTCCCCTACCGGTAATCAGAAGAATGTCATCAATACCGGACTCAACTGCTTCCTCTACAACATAGTGAATGACCGGTTTATCGATGATCGGGAGCATCTCCTTTGGCATCGATTTTGTGACCGGGAGGAACCGTGTCCCAAGACCTGCCGCAGGGATAACTGCTTTTTTTACGTTCATTTACCAGCAGACTCCTTCATAGATTGTTGCCTCTTGTTGTGCTTTACCACTCCGTCTGCCATCGATAACTATTTTGCCTTGGTAATCGAGATCCTCGAACTCCTTCCATTCGGTCACGATGAGCACGGCATCGGCATTGAGAACATCGTTTGCTCTTTTCATATAAGAAATATCAGGGAAAAGATGCCGGAAATTATCTGTCGCAACCGGATCAAACGCGATAATCTTCGCTCCTTCCCGGCGCAGCGCCTCGATGATGGGGATCGCCCGGCTCTCACGGATATCATCGCTGTCCGGTTTAAAGGCAAGACCAAGGATACCGATCGTCTTTCCGGCTATGTCTATATGCCGTTTTAAGAGTTCGATCATTTTTGCCGGCTGATTCTCATTTGTTCCAATCACTGCATTCAGGACCTGCGGGTCGACACCGAGTGTGCGTGCATGGGCGATGAGTGCCCGGACATCTTTCGGGAAGCAGGAACCGCCAAACCCGATCCCGGAGCGGAAGAAGTGCGGGTTGATTCTCGAATCCAGCCCGACTCCCTTGAACACTTCGTAACTGTCGATACCCATTTTTTTACAAAGGTTTCCAATCTCGTTTGCAAAGCTGATCTTAGTTGCAAGAAAGGCGTTGCTCGTGTATTTGATCATCTCCGATGTCCGGATCGTTGTGGCAAAGATTGGTGCATTCAATGGTTGGTATAACTCCTCCAAAACTTCTTTGGTTTTCTGGTCATTTACTCCGATAACAACCCGGTCAGTATGGAAAAAATCATCGACAGCAGTTCCTTCTTTTAAAAATTCAGGATTTGAACCGATGCCAAAGTCCAAAAAAGCCTTTTTTCCGGATTCTCTCTCCAGTATTGGTAGTACCAGCGTCTCAATTGTGCCGGGAAGCACCGTACTCTTCACAATAATCGTATGGTAGTTATCATCTGAATAAAGGGATTTCCCGATTGCCAGTGAAACATCCTCGATCTGCTGCAGGTCAATGGAACCATCGTCTTTTGACGGCGTACCGACACAGATAAAGGTAAGTTCGGTTTTCCGGATCGCATCGGACAAATCGACTGTTGTTTTTATTCTTTTTTTGTTTTTTTCCAGTAATTGATCCAACTGGGTCTCAATAATAGGACTTTTCCCGGAATTTATGAGATCAAGTTTCTTTTTGTCCCTGCCAACAAAAATAATACTATGCCCGAGTTCCGCAAGACATGTTCCTGTGACAACTCCCACATATCCCGTTCCGATGATGGAAATCCGCATGAAATATCACTGGATAAATGATACAATTCTAATCTAGTATATCCGTCAT
>Ga0315289_10007620_pt1 | contig 15750 bp, 9 predicted proteins | sample YL17G11_40_MG_FD_203452 | JGI IMG/M metagenome (GOLD analysis project Ga0315289, IMG submission 203452) | Sediment microbial communities from Yellowstone Lake, YNP, Wyoming, USA - YL17G11_40 | ecosystem: Environmental > Aquatic > Freshwater > Lake > Sediment | place: USA: Wyoming | collected... | reverse complement strand
TTGAGAAAGACAACATTCTCAGCTTTACTATTAATGGCGACTCAATTGCTGTCACTGATGCTATGGTTTTGGTCTCAAGCAATGCCGGGACAATGGATCAATTAGTCCTGACCTATACACCTGCTGCTCTTACCAATCTTAATTACCACACTGTAGGCATATTAGCCAAGGATGCCCAGGGCTATGAGGTAGCCACCAACTTTGCCTTTTATGTGAATACTGATGTTGCTGGACCTGTAGCATCAACCTACAGTCCTACTGGCCAGGCCCATGGAGCTGTAACAACTGTTAATGCCAGTCCCAAGGTTCAGGCCAAGGTTACCTTTGATGAGGCCTTAAAGCCCTCTACTGTAACCAGTGCCAATGTCTTTATTGAAAAGCAATCAGACGGAACTGATGTTGCAGCTACTGTCACCTTAGTAGATGGCGATTTAGCAGTCCTTATTACTCCAAGCAGTGATTTAGCCTTTAACACTGAATACTGCTATAGAGTTACCGCCAATCTTCAGGACATAGCTGGCAATGGAGCCACCGCAGTTGCTGCTGACGCTGTCTGCTTTAAGACCACAGCTACTGGCGCTCCTACTGTTGACACCATTACTGTTGCTGGAGCTGACGCTACCACAGGAGTGATAACCACAACTGACAACACTCCTGCCATAGTCATCACCTTACAAGACGGAGCTACCGGAGGATTTATTGCAGAAGGCAGCATTGAGAAAGACAACATTCTCAGCTTTACTATTAATGGCGACTCAATTGCTGTCACTGATGCTATGGTTTTGGTCTCAAGCAATGCCGGGACAATGGATCAATTAGTCCTGACCTATACACCTGCTGCACTTACTGACATGCAATACCACACTGTAGGCATATTAGCCAAGGATGCCCAGGGCTATGAGGTAGCCACCAACTTTGCCTTTTATCTAGGTACAGATACTACTCCGCCAACTGTTACCTCTGTTTCACCAACCATTGTTCAATACACAGGAGCAGTAGCTAATTTAGTGATGGTATTTACCGATAACACTGCTTTTGCCGACGCAGGAGACGACAACAATGTTAAAGGCGAAGCAGACATCATCAATGTGGTCTTAGATGGAACAAACATTAGTGCCAGTGCTAACTTTACTGCTCTTCTTTCTGCGACTGATACTGTCCTCGCCTTGACTTACAGCGATGCCAGCTTAGCTGTTGGCCTCCACTCAATGTATGCCAAGGTTCAGGATGCCTCTCAAAATTACGTAGACAATTCATTTGCAATTGAGGTTTTAGCACCTGATGTTACGCCACCAACCTATCAACTTGTTTCTGTGGCTTCAAATGGCAATGGCAGAATAGTTAATGGAGTGCTTTATGCCAATGCCGGAGACATCATTACTGTAAGATTCCAGGCATCAGAGGCCTTAGCCGGTAATCCAACAGTAACAATCGGCGGCAAAGCAATGACTTTTGTCAGTAATCTCGGTGGTCTCTATACTTACAATAGAACCCTGCTCGGAGTTGGGAACGAAGCGACAACCGCTATCATTACTATTTCTGGTACAACCGATGTGGCTCTTAATGACGATACCGACTTTACTGATGATGGAGCCAATGCAGAATTTGACTTTACCGATCCAACAGTTACTGTTACTCCTCCCGGAACCCAGAACAGCAAATCGTTCCTGATAAATGTTGCTGCTGATACCAATTCTGACTGTAAAATGGACCAGACCGATATTGTCTTTGATTCAATGGACAGATTCGGATTGGCAGAAACAGCAACTGGAACCTTCCAGGGAACTTACATTGTTGCCACCGATGGCACGCCTACAATTTATGTAATCTGCCGTGATTACGCAGGCAATGAAAACAGTGGAGATACGGGAGCGTTCACAGTTGATACTACCGAACCTTCAGTACTGACCTTAAATCCGAATTTGGCAAGCGGATGGCAGACAGCCAATCCAGTGGCAGTTACTTTAACAACTGATGTTAATGCAACTTGTAAGTATGACAGCGAAGAAGCCGCAAGCTATGCCTTAATGGACAACACTTTAACAGGAAGCGGAGGAGGGATGACCCATACTGCCAATATTGCAAACATTGAGGGAATTAACGCTTACTATGTCTTGTGCCAGGATGCCAATGGTGTAACAAACACAAGGGCTATAACGATAAGCTGGAAAGGCGATATCAATGTTCCAAGCACGCCAGTGAGAGTTCTGCCTGCTACAGGGACTGCTTATCAAACAGGTTCTGTATTGATGTGGTCTGCCTCAACTGACGCAGCGAGTCAAGTGGCTTCTTACACCTTGGAAATAGATAACGACAGCAATTTTGGCAGCATAACACTTACAGTAGCTGGTTTAACAACCAATGCTTACGAACTTACAGCAGGGAACAAGACAACACTTAATGCTGGAACCAACTACTGGAGAGTGAAAGCTATTGATAATGCTGGCCAGGTTGGAGTAACTCAGGCAACAGATTATACATTTACACTTGATAAAACCGCTCCAACAGTTGAGGAAATGAGTCCAGCAGATGGCAACACTACTGCAAGCATAAGTGTGACACCCTTATTAATCTTTGCCGAGGAAATAAATCCATCTCTACTTACTAATACCAATATCAAGCTTTACAAGTACTCTGATGACAGTGAGATTACTCTTGATGCTGGTGGAGGCATTGTGGCAACTAACAGGATAAGCGAGGATGGCTCTTACAAGACTTATGTGATTATCTATCCTGCTGCAGATCTTGCTTACGGAATTAAGTATTATATAACCATATCAGCCAATATAGTTGATTTGAGCGGAAACGCCTTTGTTGCTTGGACAACAGACCCAGCTAGCAAAACCCTGCATGAATTCACCATTGCTGCTGAACAAACAGGAGATTTAGGAGTAATGGGCATAACCCAGATCAAGAGCTACGGTCTTGCTGATAATACATACCCAAATGGTTGGGAATGGGTTATTGATGCTACCATACCGACAGATGAGCTGAACGCAAGCTTGAAATTTGATGATTGGTTAGGGACTGGAACCAATACCATTGCTGTTGCAACTAATGGTGTTGGGAATATGAGATATTATTCTCATGAATCAAGCAATAAGAACAGCGAGGCAAATGCGGTAACTCTTACCGTAGCCGGAACTTATGGAACAGCTATGTTAATAAGCGCTGCTTCTGATCTGGATACTTCTGTAAACGGAATTCAGATTGAGATTCATATGCAAACCAAGATTCCTGTAGGTACAACAGCAGGTGCTTACTCAACAAGATACGGAATACAATCATTATTATAAAGATTGTATTGATAGAATAATTGGTTTATAAGGCCCCGCACCAGACAGTGCGGGGTCGGGATAAGCCCGTTATTTCAGATAATTTATTTGGGCTTGAAATTTAATTAACAAACATTTTTAATTTTATGTTCAAAAAGATTTTTGTTGCAGCTGTTATGGTTGCTTTCTTAATACCTGCCTTTAATGTTTTAGCCAGTGAAGTTTCAGGCGAAATTTGCACTGGCATAGGCTGCCCTGTTGATAGAATTGTTATGGAATCAGTGGTTGCCAGCCCTGTAGCAGGATCATATTCTGCTGGCCAAACCGTTACCTTAACTGCTACAGGGTCAAGCGCCATTTGTTTTGATACGAGCGGAGCAAATCCTGTATGCGCTTATTCAGGAACTAGCTGTACAACAGGAACAAAATATTCATCTGCTTTAACTATTAATGATACTACAACCGTTAAGGCCAGATCTTGCTATGCTAATGGCAACTCAACTGCCATATCATCATTTACCTATACTATTAGCCCTTCTGCGCCACCTCCACCTGGCGGCGGCGGAGGAGGAGGTTCTGTAGTTACAGTACCTTCCTTATCAAGTATCTCTATTGCTCCTGATACGACTTCAGTAATAATAACTTGGAAAACAAATATTGTTGCTACTTCCAGAGCAGAATATGGTTTGACCTCTAATCTGGGTCAATATGTGACAAGTAGCAACTATGTAACCAATCATTCCTTAACCATTACTGGCTTAACTGCTGCTACTACATATACCTATATTATCAAGTCAGTCAGTTCTGATGGGGGAATGGGATATACTACTAACAAGACATTTACTACTTTAGCTGAAAAAAAACTGGTTACAGGCACAGCAGCTATTACTTCTTCCGGGGGAACAATTATCGGGACTGCTGAAACAGGAGCTTTTGCTAAAGTAACAATTGGATCAGGTGCAGTCACAGCTGATACAACATTTACAGTTACGCCTTTAGGAACTGCTGCTGCTGGAACTGGCAATCCTCCAACAGGAAGCTTTATGATAGGTAATTATGTGTATAATTTCACAGCTACTAGCGGGGGAACAGCAGTAACATCATTTGTTAATCCTGTAACCCTTACTTTTGTATATACTGATTCACAAGTTACTGGATTAGATGAGGCAAGCCTGAAAATATATTATTGGTCTGGTACAGCCTGGGTAGCTTTAACAACCACAGTAGATAGCATAAGTAATACTTTAACTGTGCAAGTCACTCATTTCACCAGTTTTGCGATTTTTGGCCAGAAAAAAACAGTAACTGTTAGCAACCAGACATTAATTGCCCAATTGCAAGCTCAATTAGCTCAATTGCAAGCTTTATTATTACAATTATTAGCTGCACAAGGAGGAACAAGCAATATTGTTGGTATTCCTGCAAGTTTCACATTTACCAAAACCTTAAGCTTTGGAATGAAAAGTACAGATGTTAAATATCTGCAAATTGTGCTTAATTCTGACTCAAGCACCAAAGTAGCTTTAACAGGTGTAGGTTCTTCGGGCAATGAAACCACTGTATTTGGCAATGCTACTAAAGCAGCAGTGCTGAAATTCCAGCTTAAATACAAGATTGCTGGGGGAACAGGAAGTGTTGGACCAGTTACCAGAGCTCAACTGAATAAACTGCTGGGGAAATAAGAACAGAAACAAAAGGCCGGGGTAAGACCCGGTTTTTTGTTGTAGATGTGATATAATATATACAAACAGATGCTTTTAAATTGATTTTTGATTATGGCGAAAAATGACTTTTGGGATTTAAGTTGTAGACCTTATACACAATTAAAATTAAAAATTCTTAAAGAATATTTAGATTTCTGGGCCAGAGTATTTTTTAGTCAGGCTTCAAAACATAAAAATTGGAAAAAATATCAAGATATTTATTACATTGATTGTTTTGCTGGGCGAGGCAAGTATCATTGTAGCGGACAAAAAGATACGATTGATGGTTCGCCTCTAATAGCCCTGAAATGCGCCGCCGAACTTCGAGAAAATCCAAAATACAAAGGCGTAAAAATACATTGTATTTTTGTGGAAAAGTACAAAAGAATTTCTCAAGATTTGGAAAAATATTGTGAGCCATATAAAGGAAAAGTTAACTTTGAAATTTACAAAGAGAAGGATTTTAATAATGTCATTCAAAATATAATAGACAAAGTTAATTACCACCCAACTTTCTTTTTTATAGACCCCGATGGGATAAAAGAATTAAAGAAAGAAAGTTTAGAGAAAATCGTAAATAGAAAAGGCGCAACAGATATTTTGCTTAATTATATTAAGGGAGGCGTGGAACGCATCGTTGGTTTAGCAAAAAAGAAAATTCCAGAAATTTTAAATCAAAAAGTATCTACAAAAGATATCAAAACTATAAAATGTTTAACTGATTTTTATGGTTTGAGTATCTTTAATAAACTAAATGCAACCGAAAAACAAAGACTTAAAGAATGGACCAATTCACTTTTACAGAGTAGCAGTTTGAAAGAAATAGCAGTTTTTGATATGCCATATCTTCATAAATCCGATAATATTTATTACTTACTTTTTGCGAGCAGAAAGCCGGTAGCCAAAAAGGTAATTTTGAGTATTTTTAAAAAAGCAAAGGGAACAACATATCAAGGGCAAGGAAAATTATGGGTTTCCGAAGATAGGGATTTTGAGTTATAATAAAAGTAAGGATATGATTTCTCAAATAAAAAGAAAAACCCTTTTATATAAAAGCGGTGTTGAATATGCTGATTTTTGTATAAATCATGTGGAAGGGTGCGCTCACGGCTGCACATTTCCTTGCTATGCGATGATGATGAAAATAAGGTGTGGGGTTATAAAAAATTATAAAGAATGGCTGCGGCCTAAAATTGTAGCCAATGCGTTGGAGTTGTTAAACAAAGAAATTCCTAGATATAAACACAAAATAAAATTTGTTCATTTGTGTTTTTCTACCGACCCATTTATGTATAAATATCCTGAAGTCGCCGATTTAACTTTAAAGATAATTGAAAGGTTGAACAGAGATAATATCCATTGCGTTGTTTTAACAAAAGGGATTTATCCGAAAGTTTTAGTTAATACTGAAAAGTACGGCGAGAATAACGAATATGGAATTACCATCGTATCTTTGGACGAAAGATTTAAAAAAAGATTTGAGCCATATTCGGCTCCATACAAAGACAGAATTAAATCATTAGAATATTTACACGAAAAAGGTTTAAAAACTTGGGTTAGCATGGAACCGTATCCGACCCCCAATTTGGTAAAACAAGATTTGCGAAAAATTTTGAAGGAAGTTTCTTTTGTGGATAAAATTATTTTCGGCAAGTTAAATTATAATGTAGAGTCAACACAATCCGGTTATAATGGGGAATTTTATCAGGTTTGTACAAATATAGTGATTGAATTTTGCAGGAAAAATGATATTGAATATCATATTAAATACGGAACGCAGAAAAAAGACAACAGAAAAACAGAAAAAATTTTTGTAAAAAATATCCCTGAAAATTTAAATCTGAAATATACAAAACAACCTGCCCTGTCGCTATAATTCTATTGGTGGCTCGCCCGCAAAGCGGGCAAAAGCGAGCGGGTAAGAAGGAAAAGGGTCTGGGGGAAGGAATTTTTGCCCGCCCGGCGGAAATTTTCGGTGAAGTTCCTGCCACGCCTAAGGCGTGGCAATCAATTCCTTTTAAAATAGGTTCGGATTTGGTTGTATAAACGTTAGGCAAACATCTATTAATTGTTCATGTTAATGGCGTCAAAAATAATCGAGTTAATGTAGCTAGCATGATAGCCGATATGTTTTTATGGAAATATACTGGCAAAAACAAGGAATTCTATAAATCGCTTAAAAGTAAAATCAAAAAAGAAAAAATCGTTGATTGAAAAATTTTAAAAAGGAAATCTCTGTAAGAAACTTAAAATCCTCATCCGAACCGGCGCAAGCGTCCATCCGAACAAGGAAGTGTCTTAATTATATCAAAACTAATAAGTCTATACAGAACCTTAAAGGAGAGTGGCTACGGCAATAATATTACTGGGCATTGTAGGGGAACAATGCTGGTAAGAAATAATAGAAACCGGGGAAGAATCTCTAATTTTGGCTCGGTCTAATAAATTAGACTATTGTCTAATATATTAGACTGGAGTATAATAGATTAAATAAGATATAAATATATGAATAATGTATTTTTTTATACCAACCATCAAAAAGTTTTAAAGTGTCTTGTCGAGAATAATAAAGAGGCGCTTACGGCTCAAACGATTCAATCATTAACAAAGATTAGTAAGGCCGGCGTATATTTAGCTCTAAGAAACTTAATTTCATCTCATTTAGTTAGTAGCCATAGGAATGGGCAAATTTTATATAAAGCTAACATAGATCATCCTATAGTCAAACAATTTAAAATATTTAATACTGTATTTAATTTGTTTCCTACAATAAAGAAACTGTCTCTGTTGGCTGATAAAATTATACTTTTTGGATCAGTAAGCAGGGGAGAGGACTTGCCAGACAGTGATGTTGATTTATTTATCATTTCGAGAAATAAAGAAGAATTAAATAAATTAATTACTTCTTTAAATAAGAAAATCAAAGTGATTATTAAAAACCAGACAGAATCTCAAGATTTTTCCAGAAAAGAACCGGCATTCTATGCGGAAATTTCCAAAGGGATGGTTCTTTTTGAGAAAAACGATGAATACTAAATTCCAGAAATGTCTCCAAAAGGGATTAATTAAACCGTTTTCCAGCGGGAAAATTCTTGTTAAAAAAGAGCTTAAAAACGCTAAATTAGATTTAAGCTCTGCCAAAAAGAGTTTTATAGAAAAGAACTATAAATGGGCGACAATACAACTATATTATTCTATGTTTCATTCGGCCAGGTCTTTATTATATGCCAATAACTATAGAGAGAAGAGCCATGCTTGCTTGATAGAAGCTATTCGCAATTTTTATACACAAAAGGGCGAAATCGGGTTTTGGCTGATTGAGGCGCTGCAAAAAGCGAGAATATTAAGAGAAGAAGCAGATTACCACGGCGAATTTACAAGAGAGCAAGCGCAGGAATTATTAAAAAACGCCAGAGATTTTCTTTCTAAGGCCGAAGATCTTTTAAAAAAGAAATAAATTCTCCATAATTGGCATTTGTTATGGTTAGTTTTTTTGACAGTGGTCGGTTTAACAAAAAATCAGTTTTGAAGAGATAAGGACTGAAGGAATAATCCACAGCCCTTATTTCGGGGTATAACCTCTGAAATGATATAATTAACCCGATGAAAGTCGAACTTGACTTCTCTTTTAATCGGACTAAAATGAAAATATAGTATTTATTCTTAATTTTATGGATTTAATTAAAAGAAAGATATTTAATGAGGTCAAGGAACACTTAAACAAAAAAGAGATTTCTTTAATCGTCGGACCGCGTCAAGTCGGGAAAACTACCATCATGAAAGAATTAAAAAGTTATCTCGAAACAAAAGGAAAGAAATTGCTTTTTTTAAGCCTTGATTACGAAGCAGACAGCGTTTTCTTTAGTTCTCAAGAAGATCTTTTAAGGAAAATAAAGCTTGAGTTGGGGAATGAAAACGGGTTTGTTTTTATTGATGAGATACAAAGAAAAGAAAACGCGGGAGTTTTCCTGAAAGGTATATATGATCTAGGTCTTCCTTACAAGTTTATTGTTTCTGGTTCTGGCAGTCTGGAGCTCAAAGAAAAGATAAACGAATCTCTTGCTGGAAGAAAAAGGGATTTTTTCATGGACCCTGTTGATTTCGAGGAATTTGTTGATTTTAAGACAGGATATAAGTATGAGAGCAGGCTTAAAGAGTTTTTTGAAACAGAAAAGCAAAAGTCTTTTAACCTTTTAAAAGAATATCTAAACTTTGGGGGGTATCCAATGGTAATACTTGAAGAAACAGAAAATGAAAAAAGAAAAGTTATAGACCAGATATTTAGGAGCTGTATAGAGAAAGATATCTCTTATCTCTTGAAACTGGACAGGATAGACGCTTTTGTTTTAATGATTAAGGTATTGGCCAGCCAAACAGGACAACTTATCAATTATTCAAGTATAGCAACGCAAACAGGACTTTCTGTGCCATCTCTTAAAAAATATCTATGGTATGCTGAAAAAGTGTTTATTATAAGGACCGTACAGCCATTTTTCACAAAGAAGAAAAAAGAGATTACTAAGTCGCCGATTGTGTATTTTATTGATTTGGGCTTGAGAAACTTCTCTTTAAATATGTTTGGCAGAATAGAGAATAATGAACAAATGGGACTGATTTTCCAGAATTTCATATACAACAGGATAAACAAAGAAATTAGAGAAACATTAAAAAATGTTAATTTCTGGAGAACCAAGGATGGCGCAAGAGTTGATTTTATCATCAGAGATAGCTTATCGCTATTGCCCATTGAGGTTAAATTTTCTAGTCTTTCAAAGCCGGAGATTTCAAGATCGCTTAGGAATTTTATCAATGAATATAAAACGGAAGAGGCTAGGGTTGTAAATTTAAGCTTGGGTGCCAATAAAAAGGTTGAGGCTACAAATGTTAAATTTGTACCCTACTACGAACGTTTGGGTAGTTAAGTGGTTGGCTGGTCTCTAGTAAATTCCCGTTTGAAGCCGAACACTTGGCAGTGTAGATTGACTGCCATATGCAAAGAAGAAAATACAGACATATTAGCAAGGGAGAGAGACAAGAGTTAGCCAGTCAAGCCCTGGCCTTTACAGATGTTGACATTTCCCATCCCTTTTGTTAAAAAAGATATCCACAGATCGACTTTGGTATCGATTCATGCAAATTGATATAATAAATTAAGAAAGAAGTTAAAAAATGAAAACGACAAACAAACTTAGAAGTAATAATATTACCTCTCCAATATTAAGGGTTTTTATTGCGTATCAAGCAAAAAATAAGAATTGGAGAGGCTTTTGTTATCCATTTGATGTAACCTGTGAAGGGTTTACCAAAGATCAAGTGATGAAAAAATTGAAAAAATTAGTTGATCTTTATTGTGAGGGACTTAAAGAATATGAATATCCACAGCATTTATTAATTAGAAAACTAACAGACGAACAAGATCGAGTCGTTTTTTCAAGGTTTGTTGAGCATATCACTAAAGAGATCGAAGAGAGATTAATTAATTATGATTTAGGACAAGAAAAAGAAAGACAAATTAACCTTTACAATCCGATAACTATAGGATATTACAACGATTTTGTATTAGCGTAATAATGTGTCTCCGACACCAACGAAAATTAAATGGAAAGATTTTCTGAGAGCAATTGAGCGTATTGCTAATAAGAATTTTGGCAGATATCAAATAAAACCAAAAAGTGGAAGCGCAAGAAGAATTGATTTGTTCAAAAATGCACAAGATAATATTCCTTGCGCATTTTTTGTAGTTCATGAAGATAAAACTGTTTGGTCGGGAGATTTGAAAAAAGCGTGTTTAGAATTAAATTGCTCAAAAGATGAGTTTATGGAAGTTGTAAATTCTTTATAATCTTATCCGAATAAAGAAATTACGTTTTGGGAAAGCAAGAGAAAAAACAAACATAGATTATGCCTATGTTATGGGAATTGGGAATATCTGGTGGTTTTGGAAGATAGGCCTAAATACATCCTTTTAATGACCGCCCATCCGATTGAACGAGAACATACAAAGGAAAGATTAAAGAAGGAGTATAAAGAATATATAGAACAGATAACGCCCCTTTAAGGAGGCGTTATCGAATACTCTTTCTACACATGGTAGATGAGCTTATTAAAGTATAGCATACAAATAGTGTCAATCAATTTATCCACATATACAATTAATACGTATAATATTAACAAAAATATCCCCGCTGCTTGCAGCGGCTGGGTAATTCATATAAAGACTGCTTGAGCATAAAAAGAGATTATGTTTCAGCAGCTACGATAAAGATCGAGAAATTACAATATATCGGGCCGCTTAATCAGCCTAATTTTTTAAAGATAGAGATGGATTATCTACAAAACGTTATTCTGCCTGTTAAAGTATTAAAATACAACAATGTTTGGGGAATCGATCTGAACATACGAGTTATGGATGTTAAAGAGATAGCTGCAGAAAAAATACGAGCCATGAGTGATCGCGCTCGTTATCGTGATTTTTACGATTTATTTCTGATTTTAGAAAAATACAAGCTTGATCTAAATGAAATTGTAGGATATATCAAGCAGAAGGAAATTCGTCAAACCGTTAGCAAATCTAGAATTATAAATAACTGGTCAATTATAGGCACTCAAAAAGAAGCAGAAATGAACCAGATATATTACCTGTATCAGATAGATGACGTGAAGGTAAAAAGATTAATTGATGAGTTACCTTTTGACGTAATCCGTGAGCCCAATTTAAAAACTTAAAATCCTCATCCGAACCGGCGCAAGCGCCCATCCGGATGAGGAAGCATCTTTATTATATCAAAACCAGCAAGCCTGTACACAACTTGTGCAACGGGAGATAATCTAAAATAACAGAAGCTGGTAATTTCTGGTTTTTATTTCGTCTAATAAATTAGACTATTGTCTAATCTATTAGACCGGGACATGACGAATTAAATTAGAAAGCGCCAAAGAGTTTCTCTTTAAGGTCAAAAATCTCCCAAAAAAGGAATAAATTTTCCGCATTTAGTATTTATTTTTCATATTATTGTCAGTTCTCTGACCGAGATTCAGTTAAAAAGGGAGTGGGGGAGTAATCCCCAGTTTTTATCTTAGGAAATAATCCTTGAAATGATATAATCATATAAACCTTAAAGGTCTGGTTTTTTTATGTCTTTTATAGTCAATAAAAAATTTTTAATAAGAGGATTAATAATATTTTTGGTTTTGTTTTGTTCTTGTTTTGCCATAGCTCAAGGAACAATGAAAGGCGATAAATGGCAAATAGAAAATCCAAAAACAGAAGTATTAAAACCAGGAGAAAAATATTCTATTGCTGGTATTCCGGAAAACGAATTTCTAACAGAATACCCATTTTTATCAGATGGTTTTCAAAATGTCAGTTTAGAAATACAATCAGACAAGCCGATTTTAACTGAGGCGGATATAACCACAGCACTTACAGAAGAAATTCCGAGAAAAGGATTTTTGTCTCTTTTGCTCGGACCACAGACAAAAACACCCACTCCAAAGGAAATTAAAGAAGGCCTTAAGCAAAAATCTTACAGCTTCCAAGATTTGAAATTGGTGAAGAAAATCAGCAGAGCGCATAGCATAGAAAACACGATCGATTTATCTGCTCTAAAAATAGTAAGCTTTTACCAGAAGAAAGATGATGGCGGAATAAAACAAAAGATTACCCTATATAATGAATCCAGTGAAGATAAAATATTTACACTCATCCAGAGAGCGCTAATTCCGTCAGATTTTGTTTCTTGTAATGGTAAAGAATATGAAATCACAGAAACACCGATAGATCTCAATTCTTCAAAAATAAATTGTTCGGATTTAACCTTTGGCAGCAATAAAGGATTTTTCGGACTAGCCAAATATGATTGGTCTGATATCGCTGGTCTCAACACACAAATTTCTATTTATGAATCAGGAAATTTTTCTTTTATTGAAACCAGCGTTACTGTTTTGATTTCTGCAAATGGTGTTTTTGTAATTGATCCGTTTTGGTATACTTCTTCATGGCAGTACAGAAAATCAGTAACTTTATCTAGGGCTTCTGGAGCAGTGACTAACTATCAGATGAAGCTTTTAGTTGGTGAGAGTTCAGGAGCAGCAGGAGAAGATGTAGATTGTGCTTCCCATGTTGCAACGGATTTTGACGATTTAAGATTCACTACTTCTGATGGAACAACCCTGCTTGATTATTGGATTGAGTCCATCACCGGGACGACGCCGAACCAACTCGCTATAGTCTGGATCGAGTTTGACTCCATTGGGACAGGCGCGACGACGTTCTATATGTACTACGGAAACGCTGCCGCCACCGCTGTTAGCAGCGGCGCGAATACGTTCATCACCTTTGACGACTTCGAGCGAGGGAGTGATGGCGATACCGTGGGCGGTTCCTGGACGGAAGTGGCGGCGCATTGCCATATCTCAACCGAACAGGATATAGGGAACGTCGCCGGGTACACCGGGACGAGAGCCATGAAGCTCATAGGAAACTCATCGGTACAACCGATGGCGAGTATCCCGGTGGCGCCGAGTGCGAACATAGCTATAAGGTGGCGAACTTACAAGGAGAACGCAGCATTTCTTGAGATACTGCATGGAGACGGGGACCACGTCGTGGTCCTGTATGCTGAAACCAGTGAGCAGATAGACTACTATGATGGAGAGACAAAAGACACGGGCAAGGATTGCGCTGCAGACGCATGGGACCTGTGGGAACTCAAGACCTTCAACTGGACGACGAATACCTTTACCCTGACGTTCAATGGGGCATCTGTGACGGGGTTAACAACATACGCCACCGCATCCTACGCAAATATCGTGCGGTTCGCCGCACCTCTCACTACGGGACAGGATGTATGGATAGATGACTTCATAGTCCGCAATTGGGTGGCTACCGAACCCGCTTGGGGTAGTTGGGGGAGCGAGGAATTAGGAGCGCCACCTGATATTACCTCTGGTCCCTCTGACAACGGTTCTTCAGGAACATCTCCAACAAATGATGGTTCCAATGTTAGTTTTTCAGCAACTGCTACTGATACCAACAATGATTCCTGGAAACTCCTTGTCTGCTCTACTTCCACTTTTCCTACCGCATCTACTACCGCGCCTACTTGTGCAGGGGGTTCTTCTAATCTTTGGTGCGTTTCTTCTTCCTGGGCATCTTCTACGGTTCAGAACACCTGTACTTTCACTGCCACCTCATCTAGCTCTGAATCTAATACCTGGTATGCTTTTGCTTGTGATAATAATGTCACGCCGTCTTGCTCAACCTCTTCGCAAGGATCAGGAGACACTGGATCTCCTTTTAATGTGGATCACAGACCTAATATGGCTTACAAGATTGGCAGCAACTATTATCTGTACCGAAAACAGATTACTGCTACCTCATCAGCCACAGCCATACCTTCTGCTCAAACCAATTTCCCAATGTTAGTCAGCTTAACCACTGATTCTGATTTGGCCTCCAAAGCTCAATCAGACGGAGATGATATTCTCTTTACCTCTTCTGATGGCACTACCAAACTAGACCATGAGATTGAATACTATGCTTCATCTACTGGCCAGCTTGTTTCCTGGGTAGAAGTACCATCTTTAGCTACCAGCACTGTTATATACATGTACTATGGCAATGCTTCTGTTTCTTCCCAACAGAATGCTACTGGGACGTGGGATAGTAATTTCAAAGGAGTGTGGCATTTAGGAGATGGAGATAGTACAACAGCTAATTTTTATCAAGATTCAACTTCCAACAACAATGATGGCACATTAACAGATGCTGATGGAGATACAGCAACTACCACAGGCAAGATGGGAAAGGCAATGGATTTTAATGGAGATGCGGACAAAATTGATTGCGGCTCCGGTGCAACCCTTAAAGGAATGGGAGATATAACGGTTTCCTTATGGTTTAAAACGACTACAATGGCCACGGGGGTTATAGCCGGAAACCGAAATTTGGGTGGATCGGATGAAGGATGGTTTATCTATATTTATAATGTTAATCAAAAAATTTCCTTTGTCATTGATACGGCAAGTGGTGGTAGTTCAGATATAGCTAGCAACAATGCCTTGAGTGATGGGGCATGGCACAATTTCGTTGGTCGAAGAAGCAGCGGCGCTATGAATACCTATGTGGATGGAGTCGTCCAAACTGCTACTGGGACAAATGCCTATACTATGGCAAATGAGGATAACACCTTTATGGCTTGGGTAGAATCCAATCAAATTTTTTTTGATGGTGCCCTCGATGAAATCAGTATTTCTAATACTGCCCGTTCTGCCAACTGGATCACAGCCTCATATTACAACCAAAATTCCCCATCAACATTTTATACTTTGGGAAGCGAACAAGGCTATACACCCTCTGATTCTCCTGACCCTGTTGACCCAGGTTCAACAATTACCTTTTCTGCTACTTCTTCAGACACTGATACCAACACTGCCACCGATACAGTAGCTCTTCTTATCTGCAAGAGTGATGGGGTGTTAGGCACTATTTGTACAGGAGATACGTGGTGTTCTTTAAGCTCTGCCACTTCTTCTAACCCTTCCTGTACTTCTACGGCTGTAGGTGTTGGTTCCCAAACATATTATGCCTATCTTTTTGACAATCATAATTTTGGAGCAAGCACCAATCCTGCAACATCAACTATTACAGTAAATAACGCAACTCCTTCTGTTGCTACGATTAATGTTGGTTCAGTTTCTTTGGTTGAAAGCTCAACTACAACAGCTACTAGTTCTGTTACTGTGTCTGATAGCAATGGCTATGCAGATAT
>Ga0315289_10007619_pt1 | contig 15751 bp, 10 predicted proteins | sample YL17G11_40_MG_FD_203452 | JGI IMG/M metagenome (GOLD analysis project Ga0315289, IMG submission 203452) | Sediment microbial communities from Yellowstone Lake, YNP, Wyoming, USA - YL17G11_40 | ecosystem: Environmental > Aquatic > Freshwater > Lake > Sediment | place: USA: Wyoming | collected... | reverse complement strand
AAGTCATACAATCGCTCAAGACCGGCTTTCATTATATCGGGAAGCTTCGCTTCGAGTTTATCATTCTTTAGTCCAAAATCCTTAAGCGTCTTTGCCACAATGGCACTCGGCATAAAGCGGCTCATCGTTTGTTCCACGCATCCATAAGGATAATCCGCAAGATAATCAAGAGCGTTGAACATAACCGATGCAATTGATGGTGATATATCAATAATCAATTCTGAAGAATCAATGATTCTTTCCTCTGGAATATCCAATTCAACGATAGATTTCTCATCAGTAGCTCCTGTCCTTGCAATAAGCTTCTCAATACCGTGAGGAAGAATTGGAATAGTCAGTTTCATTGCATCCGATTCTTCATCAGTCAAAGCTTTTGCAATGATAATTGCTTCGCCAGATTTCTCAATCTTAGCCTTGAAATCCACACGCACCTCGCTATCACTTTTAACAGTAACTACTCGTTCAGTATCGCCAATAAGATTAATTCCTTTTGCTTCAATTACAACTTTCGCATCCTTATTCGTTGGTAAATAATTATGAACTATGGTAGATATGGTCACTTCATCCCGTTCAGTGAAAAATCTCGGTGTCTCGAGACGAACAATTATGTTTTTCTTCGTAACAACGTCCTGCGTAATGTTTCCAACCGAAGATTCTCTTGAAACCGCTCTGACCGTAGCCCTCCAGGTGGTTAAGGAATCCGGAAATTTTACGTGCGCCTTTGCTTTGCCATTATTATCAGTAACTATGTGAGCTCCCCAAAAAGTTGTATCGGGGAAATATTCTCTGATTTCAGGGACTTTAAGCTCTTCCTTATATTTCATTTCAGCCACATCGCCAACCGCTTTAGCAGCCATAGGTGCCCTTGGGACTCCTTCCATAACAGCAGTCCCTAAATAAATCTGGTCTTTCGCACCCCCTCTACGAACCCCAACTTCTCCTTGATAACTATAATCAAATACACTTGTGGTATTGACATAATGGTATCGTTTCTGACCGTAGAAGAATTGCTGAATATCCTGAGCAATCTCAGGCTGGATATAATAGATAGAAGCATCGACGATACCTAAGGAGAATTCTGCTGATACAGGATTGCCATTATTATCCGTTGCCATAATTTCGAAATCCGCTTCTTCACGAGGCAAGAAAGAATCTTTTGGGGCTTTAATTTTTAAATTAATAAATTTATCAACGGGTGGAACGATGATTTCTTTCGTATCCTGAAATAATTTGAAATCGCTGATGAGAATCGCATTGATATAAATATTAGGAACGAATCCTTTTTCAACAGGAATATCAAGCCGCTTAGATTTTCCTTCAATGTGTAGAACTATATATTTATGAATCTCATTCGTCTCAAACGATAACAGCGCGTAAGAATCGGGAAATTGAGAATTCAAGAGGAGATGAATCGTCTCGCCTTCCTTATAACTATCTTTATCCGTTACTATCTGAACGTTGGAATACTTATAAAAAGTCCCTTTAAAGCTTTCACTCGTGACCCAGACCCAGCATTCTCCAACAATTGTCTCTCCATATTCATCTTTTGTAACCATCTCGATTTTGAAATAGCCTTCTTCATCGCAAATAAACTCATATTTCGCCTCACCCTTTTCTGAAATGTTTATTTTATCCTTATTTATTTCATCAAAGACATAGTCCTTTTTTTCCTCATTGTATGTGGCTTTATAAACTGTAATTTCTCCCGAACAAGCAACGGGTTCATTGTTTGCATTCTGTGAACGAATGTTAATCTTAATTCTATCCCCCGGAGAATACATATAAAGTTCGGATGATAAAAACAATGAAAAAGCCTTTTGTGTAACTTTAATATTTGTTGAGCCCTGGATATTTCTTCTACTCTTATCCACGACATTGGCTTCTATTTTATATGAGAAGGATGGTGGCTGATTCTTAAATATTTCTTCAATGGTTTTTTGCGATACGGCAGTGTCAAACGTTATCTCAAGATTTCCATCTTCATTTGTGAACCCTTCACCCGTTAACACAGTTTCTTCTCTCAGACCATAAATGGGCGGTCTCCAATAACTTGACTCTGAATAATACCATTCATACTCTCTAAACGGCACCCAATACGGAACAAAGGCGCTTCTTATTATAGTGTAATTTACTTTTGCATCAACGACGGGTTCACCAAAATAGTATTTTGCATTGAGAGTCGCCGTAATTTTATCACCAAGCCTGAATTGCTTTTGGGCCGTGGTGATTTTCACCTCGAATTCAGGCTTCTTGTATTCCTCCACTCTAAAATTATACCAACCGACATGCTGATTTTGATTTGTCAATATTGAGACGTTATACATTCCCAATGGCGGTTCTTTAGAGAGCGTTACTTCACCGCTAAATGTTCCGAACTCATTCGTAATATGATCTTTTTTATAAATTACATTATTTTTCGTGTCTCTGATTTCGACAATAAGTGCAACGTTGGGGCTGTTAATGTATTCGCCTTCCTTATTAATTCGATAGATTCCTTTGAAATGAACGATTTGTTCAGGACGATACACGGGTCTGTCAGTATAAAAGTAGCACATATCTCTTTTCTCAGCCCCATACCAGTAAGAAAGCCAACCATTTGTGACCGCATAATCCTCACCATCTTTTGCACAAACGAATACGGAGTTATCATTTGTTGCTGATTGCAATTTGTCTATCTCACAAATTCCATCCGCATTGGTTTGCTTATTAATTACATTTGAGAAATAATAATGCTGTTCATTATAGGGTTTATTAGCATCATCAGTTTTTCGATTGTAACCGATTTTTAAAGGAATATCTGCTTTGGGTTTGCCTGTAATAGCATCTGTAACATAGAAGACGTTCTTTGAAGATGACCACTTTGCAACAATAGAAAGTTTTGTGATAATAAGAAGCGTTTTACATTCCTGTTTAGAGCCAATTCCATACAAAATATATGTCCCTGAGTCCTTCATTGATATATCAACTTTTGTATTAATCCATTGATGCTCACCTGTATCACCCGTTTCAAATACCCAATCCTTTACAATTTGCGTCTTGTTCAATGGATAGCGAAGAATCTCCATCGGATTTTTTACTTTTTCAAAAAAGTCAAAAAAGTCGATTTTGTATAATGCAAATTTTATCCCTTTCAGATTTCTAACGCTAATCCTTACCTCAACAGGTTCTCCGCTTCTGAAGATGCGTTCGACAACAAGGTTCAGTCGCTCAGCTTTAATGTCATTAATTCTTGCCTTTGCATCATTGGCATTTTTATGTTTCGGGAAAGCTAAAATAAATTTTTCATAATATTCGAGAGCGGTGACGAACTTTTGCTTGTTTTCATAGATGGTGGCGATTTCATAGATTGCCTGAGGCGCTGATTGAGATTCAGGAAATTCACCAATGAGTTTTTTAAATAATTCCAGTTTATAGTCGCCAACTTTATTGTAATCATCAGCATACACATCATAAGAGTAACCCTTTTGCAGGAGTGCATTTGCCCTGTTATCGGTATCCTTAGCCCGATTGTAGATGTCATCATATATCCCTACCAGTTCATTCCTTTTCTGATAATAATAATTCCTTATGAAATTGGCGAAATCGAAGCTTGTTTGAACATATTGGTCTAATGCCTGGTCCCCGAGTTTGAGAAAATTTTCTCTTGCGGTTATAAACTCACGATAGGTATTCTCTGTTTCTTCTCTTCCCTTCCAATTGACATAAATATTGGCGAGGATATGATGAGCCTTAGCTTCCCATATTGTATCTTTATATTTTTCAATGATGGCTTTTGCCTTTTTTTCAGCATCAGAATACTGATTGAGTTTATATAAACAAATTAAAGAATTATTCATTGCAAGTGGGACCCGCTCATCCTTTTCCGGAGCGGAACTTATGAATTTGTCATAATTTTCATAGGCTCGTTTATAGGTATGCTCATTGAAAAATTGTTCCGCTGATTTATAGTAATCATCAGGATTTTGCGGTTGGGAAAAGGATAATGAGAAAATTAAAAATAAACTTATGACAAAACAACAGAAACATAAATATTTTATTACTCGTGACATTTTGATAATTCCTTTCTTTTGTCGTAGGAATCGAACTTATACGAAGATTATTTCTGATTAACCTACATTAATTTGACTGCAAATATAGATTATTAGTTCCCAAAAATAACTATTCAATTAAAATTCCTCTTATGAGAGCGATTAGGGGTGTGTAATTTAAATATTTCAGAGACTTCAATATTATTATCTTTACACTCCCGAACCCGAATAGTATAGAAGAAATGTCACATTATCATTTTTGATGATATTTTCTTATTGGACAATATAAACCCGAATCCATCGACAAGCTTCTTTTATCCAATCCCTAACGGGGTTAATGTAGGGGCAGACCTATGTGTCTGCCCAATTTATCGGGCGAACACACAGGTTCGCCCCTACAAATTTTTATACGGGTAGCTTCGCAAACCGTAGCTTTGTTATCTTACTGCTACGCAGTAAAATGTGTTTCGTTCCCAAGGCCCACCTTGGGAACGCAAATATTCTTAGACGCCCCAGCTTCTATATAAATAAACATAATACATCACTTTCAAGGTGAAATACTAATTCTCTTAGAATCTTTATTTTAACATTCTTATCTATAGTCTATGTACTTATCGCTGGTTTCGGGATAAATAAAACATATTCAGGGAGAAGGTTATGACATCTATCAGAAAATGCACCTTGATGGTCTTTTTAATTTTGATTAACTTGTTGATATTCAACAATCTCAATTCGCTATTAGCCAATCCTTATAGAGATAAGAAAGGAAAATATCGTGTAATCTGGGTTGATGCCTACAATCCCGGATTCTTGAGTAGAAGTGAAGCTAAAAAACTCATCGATGATTGCAGAAGATACAATATCAACACTGTTATCGTCGAGATACGAAAATTAGGCGATGCCTATTATAAATCGAATTATGAACCGAGAGCGACTAACATTCAGGATTCACAGGATTATGACCCGCTTCAATATATTATAGATTGGGCGCATAATACATCGAATGGAAAGAAATACATAGAAGTTCATGCTTGGTTCGTTATTTATAAGGTAATGAAAATCAATAATAAAGATGCTGAATTAAAAATGTTCAGCACAAGTTTTAACACATCCATCCGCTCCAATCCCAATCATATTCTCGCTAAACACCCTGAATGGTGCACTATTAGTTATGATGGAAAGAAAGATTTAGATGACAATGTATTTTTAGACCCGGGGATTCCTGCAGTCACTGATTATACAATAAATGTGATTATGGACGTTGTAAGAAACTACAATATTGACGGTGTTAATTTCGATTACATCAGGTATCCCGGTAAAGATTGGGGATACAATCAGATGAGTCTGAAGCGATTTCAGAGACTTTATAATAGAACGGGGATTCCAGAACCTAAGGATAGATTATGGAGTCAATTCAGGCGTAATCAGGTAACAGCTTTTCTTAAAAAGTCATATATTACAATTCTCAGTGAAAAACCTCAAATCATAGTTTCAGCGGATACGACAAGCTGGGGATCGATTAAGGGAAGTAATTTTTATGCAACTTCACCCTATATGGAAGTATTTCAGGATTGGCAGGGCTGGATGAGAGAGCACATTCTTGATATTAATACAAGGATGGGTTATAAACGGCAGAGTGTTCTAAGTCAAAAAGTCGATTATGGGAAATGGACACGGTTTGCATTGGACAATCAGTATGGAAGAATTGCACTCATTGGTCAGGGGGCATATCTTAATAGCATCAGAGACAGCGTAAAGCAAGTCGACACCGCTCTGGATATGGGTGCGAAAGGATTTATCATCTATAGTTATAACGGGACGAATAACGAAAAGAGACCGCAGGAGGATTTCTTCCGAGAGCTTAAAAAATGGATATGTCCCGAATGGATTTATCCACCGATATTGGAATGGAAAAACAAGCCAGCGGAAAGCATAATTAAAGGAACGGTCAAAAGTAGCCGATTTGGTATTATTGATAGCGCAAAAATAGTATTAACCGGTAAATATTCTGAAACAACGTTCACAGATGGAACTGGTTTCTATGCATTTACAAGAGTTACGCCCGGAAACTATTCCATAATAGCAAAAATTTCAAACAACGAAGTCAAAGTGATAAAAAATATAGAGATGAGAGCGGGTGAGATTAGAGAGATAATTTTTGAGTTTTAAAAAGTAGCGGTGCGATTTATCGCAATTAAGAAATCACAGAAGCACGGAAATAAAAGATTAGGGATTGGGAATTAGTTTTTTAATTTCATTTTAAATTGTCAGTTGACTTGTTTTTATCCGTGATTCTGTAATTCCGTGTTTCCGTGATTAAATTTAACATTACTATTAAATAATTTGAAGGAGCGTAAGAAACGTGATTGAGAAGAAGAAATTGAAGATTTTAGTTGTATCATCAGAAGTTGTCCCATTTGCAAAAACTGGTGGATTAGCCGATGTTGCTGGCGCCTTGCCTATAGCCCTTGAGAAATTGGGGCATGAGGTCTGCGTCGCTATGCCAAAATATGGGTGCATTAATGAGGCAAAAGCTAATCTCTCCGGTCAACTTATGATTTTTGATTTGACATTGGGTAACAACACAAAAAGCGCCATTATTAAAAGCGGGAAATTACCAGGATCAAACGTAAATGTGTATTTTATCCAGAACGATGATTATTTTAATAGGCGCGAACTTTATAGTGAATCAGGTCAGGATTATGGAGATAATGCACAACGCTTCTCCTTTTTCTCAATGGCAGTTTTGGTGATGCTGAAGAATCTGAATTGGCAACCCGATATTATTCAATGCAACGATTGGCAGTCAGCAATGATTCCGACATATTTAAAGACAATCTATCGTGAAGATAGTTTCTTCAAAAATACAAAAGTTCTTTATACCATTCACAATCTTGCTTATCAAGGTTCGTCCTCAAAATATCTGATTTTCGACATCGGATTAAATTGGGATTGCTTTAATCCCGGTGGCGTTGAATTTTATGATAACATAAATTTTATGAAGGCAGGATTGATTTATGCGGATAAAATCAGCACAGTTAGCGAAGGTTACTCAAAAGAGATTCAGACACCTGAGTATGGATGCGGTTTAGAAGGTGTTTTGCAATTCAGGAAAGAAGACCTTCTCGGAATAATAAATGGGATTGATTATAATGTGTGGAATCCCGAGATTGATGAACATATCGCGAAAAATTTCTCAGTTGATGACATCTCTGGTAAATCTGCTTGTAAAAAAGATTTGCAAAAAGTTTGTGGATTACCTGAAAATACAAAACCGCCACTGATTGGGATTATTTCAAGATTGGCTGATCAGAAGGGATTCGATTTAATCGCAGAAATAATTGATAAAATTATGGAGATGGATTTGCAGATTGTGATTTTAGGAACGGGTGAACCAAAGTATCATACACTGTTTGAAGAAATTGGAAAAAAATATAAAAAGAAAATCAGTCTCAATATCAAATTTGATAATACACTGGCTCATAAAATTGAAGCGGGCAGTGATATGTTCCTTATGCCTTCAAAGTATGAACCTTGTGGTTTGAATCAGCTTTATAGCCTGAAATATGGCACTATCCCCATTGTGAGACATACGGGGGGTTTGGCTGATAGCATCACTGATTATACACCTGAGGCAAACAAGAAAGGTGAAGCCACAGGATTCAAATTTTATGAGTATAAATCCACCGAATTGTTCGAGACCATAAAGAAGGCACTGAAAGTTTATAATACAAAACCTTCCTGGTATAAATTAAGGAAGAATGGGATGCTCAAAGATTTCTCCTGGAATGCATCGGCAAAGAAATATGAGAAATTGTTTTTGAAGATGATTGGTGGAAATTAGAACAAAACAGCTGATTGGCAATACATAAAAGTATTTAACCCTGCGAATTTTAGAGAGCCCCATCTAATGTAGAGACGTGATATATCACGTCTCTACTGCATTCTTTGCGACTACTCTGTGTTCCCGCGTTAAAATTACTTCAATTTCTTATACTTTTTACAATTTTATGTTTATCGTGTGGACAATAGCAGAGAAGATGATTTGTTTGAGAATTAGCCACACATAAAGCCCTGATAATAAATATGTGATAATTCCTACCGCTATTGCTTTCCCTCTTTCTATTTTATGGAATTTCTCTATGCCAATAATCATTATGTAAATAGAATAAAGTGTGAGAAGGATTCCTATATAAGGAATAAAGCCAAGAGCCATAGGAACGGAACTGTATGCTACTATTCGGAATGAATCTTCAAAGCCAGGGGATCCTTCTACGATTTTGGAGACAATCATAAGAATAATGGCGAAAATGAACAGCCCGATGACCATCATAATGTAATATATGATGATATACCCAAATAAATGCCCACCCAATCTGAAGATGAAGAATCCCAGAACATTTATCAACATAACAAAAGCCCCAAAGACTAAGGGTTCAAGAATACCGCCTACTGGAGACAATTTAGAAAAGAATTCTACAGGATTGGTGATTACATCGATAGCGTTCTGGATATGCCCCTGAGGAGTGCCAGCATCCCCGACGGCAATACCCTTACCGATTTCTGTTATTTTTTCGAGATCGATAGGTTTGATTTTAGGTTTTTGTTCAAGGTCAACTTCCTTAAATCCACCCACATTTGCAGATGACTGAGCATTAATCCAGGACTCAAGATTTTTCTTCTCATTTTCGAGTTTTGATTTTCTTTCCGCAACAGCTTTTTCCTTCTTTTTATAAATATCTGCGTTGAATTCGCCCACTTTAAATTTTGTGGCAAGGTTTTTGAGTTCCTGGTCATAGAGGGCGACATTCTTTTCGATTTCAGCGAGTTTTGTCTTTAGCTCACTTTTTCTTTTTTCGATAGCAGAACGCGCTTCTTGAATTGCCGTTGAATATTTTTGTTTCAAGGTGTTGTATTGTGACTCTTCGATTGAATTTTGAGATTTAAGCTCTTCAAGATTTGTTAATAATCGCTCTGCTTTTTCTTTTTTCGAAAACTCCTGTTGTAAAATTCTCATATTTTTTCTCCTCTCGAAAGAATAATAGCGATCGGATTTATTCCCTCACCCTAACCCTCTCCCAATGGGAGAGGGAAGGGTGAGGGGTGCGACAAATCGCACCGCTACATTGTGACAACGCCTTCCTTACTTGGAAATGAATGTTGTAGGGGACAGGCATGCCTGTCCCCTACAGTTAACAAATATTTCAGAGATCTCTCACTGCGAATCTATTTCGATTCTATAAATCTATAACCGATACCACGAACCGTCTCTATATAAACAGTATTATCTATTTCAATCTTTGACCTGATTCTTCTAATATGGACATCGACAGTTCTTGTCCCACCATAGTAATCATAACCCCAGACCTTTTCCAGAAGATAATCTCTGGTAAAGACACGCCCTGGATTTGTCATCAACAATTTTAACAATTCATATTCTTTAAGTGTGAAATCAATAACCTGTCCTTTAACTCTTACCTCATACTTCAACGGGTCTAAAATAATATTATCAATTCTAATCACATCTTTGTCGATGAACTCTCTAAGATTATAGAGTCTCAGCATAACACGCGTGAGAAGCTCCTGGAGATTAACTGGCTTAATGATAATATCATCAGCTCCCCAGAATGTTTTATAGTTTTTCAGTGCGGGTTCGTTCACACACAATATGACGAGAGATTTCTTTACCTCAAGCTCCAGCTTTATCTCATCTTTTATCATCGGGATAGGAAGCATATTAAAGTCAATGATGAGGATGTTAATTTTTTCTGCCTTGTCGAGCTCAGATATTTCCTGGAAGTCCGCCGAGATGTGAACAGAAAAGTTCTGAGACCTGAGAAATTTCTCAACAGGTTGGTAAAAATCCTTTTTATCACTTAAAATGCATACAGTTTTCATTTAACAATGAATTAATTATATTTTTTTAATTGTGCATTATGCCAATCGGAAAAAATGAGAAAATAGTAAATATAATCAGAACTGTTTCCGGACTCTCATTTAATTGCATTATCTATTTTTTTCATAAGGGCATCTAATTTTTTAACATAGTGTTTATTTAGCAAATTATCAGGTCTATTACTTTTTAATTTGAACAATTCATCCGCAATATAAAATGTGGCGAGGAGGGCACATTTAGTTGATGAGGCAATTCCTTCCTTTGCAATCTCTTCTATCCTATCATTAACAAATTCGACCAAGCTATCGAGATACTCCTTGTTCTCGGTTGTTCTTAAAACGAATTTTTGACCACCAAGGGTCATTTCATACCGATAGCTTTCCATATTATTCTTCCTGTGAATTAAATTTTTTCTCCATTTCTTCGACCTTATCGAGAAGGGATTCAAGCCTGTCCTTTATAGCTTCCTTTTTCTTTTCAAAACCATCTTTTTCTTTCTGGACAGATGAAATCTGGTTTTTTAACTTTTCATTTTCCGATTTTAACGCCTTAATCTCTTTTTCTCTTTCTTGAATTTCATCATTGAGCGTATTTATTTCCTGTCTTGCTTTTGACAGCTCTTCTGTTTTTACACTTACCTTTTCGAGCAATAAATTCAATTTGCTTTCCAATAAACCGAGTTTTTCTTCCATTTCAGAATATATTTAACCTTTCCATTATAATTTTCGTGATAATATTGTTGATGAATTCAATCTAATTTGTAAAGAATTATCTTTTAATAATAATCGCTCTGCTATTAAAGCGTTAATGTAATCAGCTATTGGATTTGTAGGAGTATATAAACAATATCCCCCTACACTTTTTGTAACAAAGATTACATACAAAGATAGGAAAGCGTTTTTTATTTGACTAATTTTAACATATTCCCTTATTGTGTCGTCCAATTATTTAAGAAAATTTTTTGATCTTTAATTATGTGAGATAATCTTCTATTTCCTTAAAAAGTGCAAAAGGTATTTGTTATGGTTAAATATATAATTAATCTTACTGTATTTTTTTTACTTTTAATCACCAACTCATTTCTTTTGGGTCAAGTTTATGTTGTTAGTCTTCACGATACACCGAATCCTGATAATATGACCGCTGTTTCAGATTTAGCCCCTGATAACTTCAATGATATGATGGATTTTTTAAAAAGGCAAAATTATAATGTTGTTCCTTTATTAGATATTGTTCATTGGATTGACGGTTCGGGGACATTACCCCCGAAAGCAATCGGGCTTGCTACAGATGATAATTACATAGGGAATTATCAGAATGCATATCCTATTTTAGTATCACACCAGTTTTACACGACATTCTTTGTTCATACTTATTATGTTGGAAAAGTTACTTCTAAAGACCATGCAGACTGGAATGAGCTTCAGGAAATGGAAAATAGTGGTTATATTGACATAGAATCACATACCTGGAAGCATCTAAATCTGACCACAATGTCGTTATCGGATTTAATAAACGAGCTGACTACATCAAAATCTGATATCGAATCAAATTTAACTGGCAAAACTTGTAAATTAATAGCTTATCCGATGGGACAATATAATTCTACGGTAATCACTGAATGTATAAACGCTGGATATGAAGCTGGTTTTACAACTATTGCACAACCTAATTACGGCTCTGAATCACTATTTGAGATTAGAAGGGTTTTCTGTGATAATAATTCAACACTGAAGAGTTTTAAAAGCCTGATTGGATTCAGCGGCTCTGACCCGAATGGTCTAATTATAATAGATAACGTTGATAGTGAATTTACAACCACAGGTTCCTGGAGTACCGACAATGCGGTTTTTCAAAAATATGGAACGAATTATCGTTTTACTTCTACTTCAACTACTCCCACAGCCCTTGCAAAGTTTACGCCCAATATACCACAGGCAGGGTCATATAAGATTTATGCCTGGTGGACAGTAGAAAGTCAAAGGCTCACATCAGTTGAATACCAGATTCAACACGCCGGCGGAACAAGTACTGTTTATGCAAATCAGAAAATAAACGGAGGGAGATGGAACCTTTTGGGAGAATATACATTATCTGCCGGAACATCTAATTACATTTCTGTTTCAAATGTTGGTGCAACGGGGAATACTGTTGTAGCTGATGCTGTCAAATTCGAACCTGCTACTACTGATGTATCTAATTGGGAATTGTACTGATAAGCCTTTAGCACAAATTGAGACTCCTGAGAAACCACTTTATAGGTCATTCCTGCGAAAGCAGGAATCCAGAATTATATTAAAATTGATTGAATTCTCTCTGGATTCCCGTTTACACGGGAATGACACATTAGCCAGTATTTTAGAACTCTCAATTTGAAATCTCTGAAATACTTCAGTTGTAGCGGTCGGATTTATCCGACGTGTGTATTACGTGCGATAAATCGCACCGCTACAGTTGGTTTTGGTTAGTTCTTCAGAGATTTCAATTTAAGACCCCCGAAGAACTAACACCAAACCACGAAAGAATCTGTTAATTCCCTTATACTGCGTAGCAGTAAAATATTTTTTAGATACGGGTTGACCCTTTTTATGGTCTACCCGTAGATAACAATTTTTGCCATTACCCCAAAATTATTTTACCCCATAGGGGTTCTATAAAAATCAACCTTCATAAGCCACAATCGACACCATTGGTCACTAAAAACCAACAAATACACTCTATTTATTTAACCCCTAACGGGGTTAATATACTTTTGTATTACTTATTTCTACGGGTAGCTTCGCAACCCGTAGCTTTATTATTTTACTGCTATGCAGTAAAATCCAAAACCGATCCCTGTGCAAAACACCAGGGAAAAATAATAAAACATTTGCATACTCCATAGGAGTTTAATGTTTTTTTGAACAATATTTCTGCATAATCTATTATGCGTCTCCTACAATATTTATATGATATAATTATCAATAATGGCAGTTTATTTTGGTGATTTGCTTTTCGATGAGTTTGCAATCGACTGTTTCAGATACGCATCAATAAACATATCAATATCACCATCCATAACTTTTCCTGTATTACCTGTCTCTATGCCTGTTCTGTGGTCTTTAATAAGATTATATGGGTGAAAGACATAGGAGCGGATTTGTGAGCCCCAGGCAATTTCTTTTTTCTGATTTTCCTGTTCCTTGATTTCCTTTTCTTTTTTCCCCAACTCAAACTGATATAGTTTTGAGCGAAGCATTTTCATTGCCACTGCCTTGTTCTTGTGTTGAGAACGCTCATTCTGACAGGTTACAACAATACCTGTAGGAATATGAGTAATTCTAACAGCAGAATCAGTCGTATTGACGTGTTGTCCTCCCTTGCCACTTGACCTGTATGTGTCTATTCGAAGGTCTGGTTCTTTTATGTCTATACTTATGCTGTCATCAATTTCCGGATACGCATAAACAGAGGCAAAAGAGGTATGCCTTCTTTTATTAGCATCAAAAGGCGAGATGCGAACTAAACGATGAACACCGCTTTCCCCTTTTAGATAACCATAAGCATAAGGACCCTTGATATAGAGCGTTACTCTGTCAATTCCAGCCTCATCACCATCTTGTAAATCGATTATGGACACATCATATTTGTGTTCTTCAGCCCATCGTAAATACATTCTCATCAGCATCGAAGCCCAGTCGCAACTTTCTGTTCCACCAGCACCTGGATGAATATATAAATAACAATTATTGATGTCAATTTTATCAGAAAGGAGACTTTTTAATTCAAGCGATTCGTAATTTTTTTTCAGTGAATCAATCTCGTTAGAAAGCTCATCTTGCAAAGACGTATCGTTTTCTTCGTGAGATATTTCGATGAGCTTTAATATTTCGGAAATTTTTTCTTTGAGACCGACCCACTCTTCGGTTTGTGCTCTGATGAACTTTATTTTTGTAATAGTTTTGTTGGCGGATTCCTGGTCATTCCAGAAACCCTGCTGAGCCATAGCATCCTCAAGAGTCTTTAATTCTTTTAGTTTGTTATCCGTGTCAAAGATAGTTGTAAGCTTCATCAAATCTCTTTTTGATATTTTTGAGCAATTCGATTTTTTCTTCTAACATAATTTTCTCCCGAATAATTTGTAGAAGCAGGGTTCGTCCCTACCCAATCATTTTGGGTAACCACGAAGGTTGCCCCTACAATTTTATTTGCAATAATTTATTACTTAATATAAACAACGACATATAATTTATTAAAAATGAAAACTGTTTGTCAAAAGGTATTGTTGTAGCGGTTCGATTCATCGAACAAGTAAATATTTTCGGATTCCGGGTAAAATGCCAAAGATTTCTTTTCATAATGTCTTCAAGAAAAAAAGAATTGGGAATGAGCAGCATTCAGAGATTATTGATGTCTTAAAAGGGATTAGTTTCACAATTCCTGATAGTCAAATATTTACTATAATCGGACCTTCAGGTTCGGGGAAATCGACAATCTTGAGATTAATCAACAGGCTTGAAGACCCTGATGATGGTGCAATTTCTTACAATGACAAGTTAATAAAGGATATGAATATTTTAGAACTAAGACGGAAGGTTGGGATGGTATTTCAGGAACCGATTATGTTAGATGGAACGATTAAAGATAATTTACTTTACACAAGTAGATTGCAAAAAAGGGGAGATTCTGAAGTAATAGAATTGATGAATAGGAATCTACGTCTTGTTGAGTTAGATGAAGATTTTTTAAAACGTGATGCGGAACAACTTTCGGGTGGCGAGAAGCAGAGATTATCAATCGCAAGGGCGTTGATGAATGAACCTGAAGTATTGTTATTGGATGAGCCAACATCAGCCCTTGACCCTTCTTTAGCTCATAAATTCTTTGATACAATTAAGAAGATAAAAAAGGAAACCGGACTTACAATCATTTGTGTCATTCATCAGATGGAATATGCAAAAATTGTGGGTGATAGAACGATGTTATTAATTAAGGGAGAAGTTATCGAGGAAAACAAGACTGAATCTTTCTTTAACAATCCTCAATTGGCGCTTACAAGAAAATTTTTCGAAGGCAAGATGTAAAGATTATAAGATGAAACCATTATTAAAGTTCTTAAGGAAAAAAATTAGAATGATTATACTAATACTGATTCTTCTCTTCATTATCATTGTAGTAGTTCCGCTTCGGTTTACATTTATGATAACACACAATTCATTTAAGAGTGAAGAGATTTTTACCAATCCAAAATTACTTTTTCGAATTGATTATGAAGACATCGAATTTACTACTAAGGATAATTTGAAAATTGGAGGTTGGTTGATAAAGAGCGAAGATAATAAGGCGACCGTTATTCTTTGTCACGGGCTTTTTGCCACAATGGATGATATGATTGATTGCATCCCATTTTTACATCGGGCAGGATACAATGTGGTCGCATTTGACTTTAGAAATTGCGGAAGAAGCGAAGGCAAAATCACAACATTAGGTTATTATGAAACGGCAGAATTGAATTCGGCAGTAGATTTTGTCCTCAAGCAAGAAAGTTTATCACATAATATAATCGCCTGGGGTAAATCGATGGGAGCCGCAGTTGCTTTGCTTGAAGCATCTAAAAATCCTAACATACAGGGCGTCATTGCAGAGAGCAGTTTTCTATCCTTTAAACAAACCATAGCGCATCATGCAAAGTTACTTTATGGGTTACCCCCATTTCCAATGGTTTATTTAACAATTTTTTGGGTGAAAGTAAGAACAGGCATAGACCCTGACAAAGTAGATATAATAAACGCTGTGAAAAAATTAGATGATAAACCTGTATTGTTTGTTGGAAGCGAAGCAGACGAAC
>Ga0315289_10007615_pt1 | contig 15753 bp, 13 predicted proteins | sample YL17G11_40_MG_FD_203452 | JGI IMG/M metagenome (GOLD analysis project Ga0315289, IMG submission 203452) | Sediment microbial communities from Yellowstone Lake, YNP, Wyoming, USA - YL17G11_40 | ecosystem: Environmental > Aquatic > Freshwater > Lake > Sediment | place: USA: Wyoming | collected... | reverse complement strand
GGCCAGGACCGAGTAGGCGGGCCGGCGCGCGGGCGTCGGGTAGTCCTCCGTGCGGATGGGGACGACGGGGATACTCAGGCCCAGGCGGCGTACGATGCGGGTGGCGAAGGCATGCCAGCTGACCTGCCCTGCGTTCACGCAGTGGTACGTGCCGGAGCAGCCGTCCTCGATGGCCGTCCAGAGCTGGCGCACGACATCCTCGGTGAAGGTGGGGGAACCGACCTGGTCATCCACGATGCGCAGTTCGTCCTTCTCGCGGGCCAGCCGCAGAATCGTGCGCACGAAGTTGTGCCCGGTGCTGCCGTACAGCCAGGCGAGGCGCAGGATGAGGTGGTCGGGGTTGGCCTCGCGGGTCGCCTGCTCGCCCAGCAGTTTCGTCCTGCCGTAGACGGAGAGGGGACCCGTGGGGGCGTCCTCGTCGTACGGCTCGGTCGCCGCGCCGTCGAAGACGTAGTCGGTGGAGAAGTACACGACCTTGGCGCCGACGCGCCGGGCGGCCTGAGCCACGTTGCGAGCGCCCAGGACGTTGACGCGGTACGCCGCGTCCGGTTCCGTCTCGGCCCGGTCCACCGCGGTCCAGGCTGCACAGTTGATGACCACGTCAGGCTGCAATGCCTCAACCTCTTGCTGCAGGACAGCGCGGTCGGTGACGTCCAGCTCGTCCGCGACACGGGCGGTCACCTCGACCGTGGGAGACAGAAGGCGGGCGACGTCGCTGCCCAGCTGGCCGTCGGCGCCCACGACGAGGAGTTTCACCCTACACGCTCCTTCAGGTACTGCACCAGAGTCGGGAGGCTGGCGTCCCGGAGGGAGACGAGGGGCGTGCCGACGCCCTGGAGCGGCCAGCCCACGCACAGTTGCTGGTCGGACCACACGATCCCCACCTCGTCCCCGGGGTCGTATTCGACGGAGCACTTGTACACGAACTCGGCACCGTCCTCGAGCGACAGGAACCCGTGCGCCATGCCGGCGGGGACGTAGAGCTGGCGCCTGTTGGCCGCCGAGAGCTCGATGCCGAACCAGCGGCCAAGCGTGGGGGAGGCGGGGTCGACGTCCACCGCGACGTCCCAGACTGCGCCCGCGATACAGCGGACCAGCTTGGCCTGGGGATGCGTCTTCTGCAGGTGCAAGCCACGGAGGACACCCCGCGCAGACCGGCAGTGGTTATCCTGCACGAAGACGTCCCAGATGCCCGCGGTGGCGAACTCGCGGGCGCGGTATGTCTCCATGAAGAACCCACGCTCGTCCCCATGCACCATGGGTTCAATCCACTGCACGCCATGCAGGTCCGTCATATGGAACGTGAAGTGCTCCTCCATCAGCGCGGTACCTCCTCCAGGCCAAGGTGGAGGTCGGCGGCGAGCTCACTGGCCCGGCGCAGGGACGGGAAGGTGCCTGCGTCCGTCCACCAACCCTCGAGCACGGCGTACGTGCACGTCCCTGCAACGATGTAGGCGTTGTTGACGTCGGTGATCTCGAGCTCGCCACGGTGCGACGGTCTCAGCGTGTCGATGATGTCAAAGACGGCACCGTCGTACAGGTAGATGCCAGTCACAGCGTACTTGGACTTCGGCTGGTGCGGCTTCTCCTCGATACCCAGGATGTGGCCATCACGCGAGAGCTCGGCCACGCCGAAGCGCTCCGGGTCGTCGACCCGCTTGAGGAGCAGGCGCGCGCCAGACCCCTGCCGCTCGAACGCCTGGACGGCAGGTGTCAGGTCGTCCTCGAAGACGTTGTCGCCCAGGATGACGCAGCAGGAGCCGCCACAGCAGAAGCCGCGCGCAAGGCCCAGCGCCTGGGCGATGCCGCCCGCCTGATCCTGCACCTTGTAGGTGAAGTCGAGGCCGAAGTCGTGCCCACTGCCCAGCAGCTCCATGACGTCCCCCATGTGATCGCGCCCTGTCACGATGAGGATATCGGTAATGCCCGCCTGCTTGAGGCGTGCAATGGGATGATAGATCATGGGGTAGCTGCCCACGGGGAGCAGGTGCTTGTTGGTGACGATGGTCAGCGGGTGGAGACGAGAGCCGGTGCCTCCTGCCAGGACGATGCCCTTCATGAGGTCTCTCCTCCATGCAGCAGCGCACACTTGTGATCGACGAGGAACTTATACAGCGCCTGGTCCCAATCGCTCATCATGTCCTGACCCTCTAGGCGCAGATGTTCATGCGCAAGCGGCGTTCGCAGGGGGCGCGGCACGCGGCCGGGGATGTCTGCGGCATGGACGGGCACAAGCTGAACGTCCAGCCCGAGGGTCGTCGCGACGGAGCGGGCGAAGTCGTACCGCGAGGTCTGGCCCTTCCCGGTGACGTGGTAGGTCCCAACGGCGCCACGCTGGATGAGGAGCATGGTCTGCTGGACCACCTCGGACGCGCTGGTGGGACTCATGACCTGGTCGTCGGGGAGGGTGAGTGGCATGCCCGATTGCGCGGACCGCACGACCGCCGTCACGGGGTTGTCGCCGTGCATGCCGTAGACGCAGGCGATGCGCAGGACCAGGCTGTCTGGATTTGCACACCGGACGACTTCCTCGCTCATGAGTTTGGTGCGCCCGTACCAGTTGACGGGGTTGGGCGTGTCCCACTCCGCGTACGCGTGGTCAGCGGTGCCATCGAACACGTAGTCGGTGCTGAAGTGCACGACCTTGGCCGCCACCTTGTACGCAGCATGCGCCACGTTGCGCGCACCCAGGACATTGATGCGGTACGCCTGTTCACGGTCCTTCTCGCACGCGTCGACGCTGGGCTGGGCGACACAGTTGATGACCGCGGTCGGCTGGAGTTCCAGCACTATGCGCTCGACCGCCAGGCTGTCGGTGACATCGCACTGCACATGCGTCAGGCCGGTCAGGTTGTCCAGCGACGACAACCGGTCCATGAACTCACTGCCCAAGCGCCCGCCAGCACCCACTAGGAGGGCATTCATGGTTTGAACTTACCACTCACGGAAATGCACCCCTCAGAAGTACCCCTCGTATTGGAAGAACATACTCGGGGGCATTGGGAAAACATGCAGAACACCCTCGGATACAAAAACATCCTTGGGCTCGGGGGGATGAGCAGCGTACTCCAATAGCTAATCGAAGATGCTTTCAAGAGTCTCACTCAGGAACTGCCGCAGGTCGCCCGCCAGCTCGGGGCGCTTGAGGGCAAGGGCGATGTTGGCCTTGAGCAGGCCCATCCGGTCCCCGATGTCATACCGGGTCCCCTTGAACTCGCATGCGTAGACCTTCTTGAAGGGGAGCATGGCCTCGATGGCGTCGGTCAGCTGGACTTCGCCATTTCTGCCCGGTTCCGTGTGTTCGATGGCGTCGAAGATGCCGGGCGTTAGGATGTAACGGCCGACGATGGCGAGGTTGCTGGGGGCATCGGCGGGCTCGGGCTTCTCCACCAGGCGGCTCACGTCCCAGACGCCGGGCGCGACGGCGGTTCCTTCGATGATGCCGTAGCTGGACGTCTCCTCGCGCGGGACCTGCATCACCGCGACGACCATGCCCGGAAACCGGCGAGTGACCTGCTGCATCTGCACGAGGCAGGGCGTCGGACCGTCGATGATGTCGTCGGCCAGCAGGACAGCGAACGGGTCGCCGTCGACGAACGCGCGTGCCTGCAGGACCGCGTCTCCCAGGCCGCGCGGCAGTTTCTGACGGACGTAGTAGACCTGAATCAGGTTGGAGATACGCTGGATCGCGTGCAAGTCGTCGAGCTTGCCACGGGACTCCAGCTCGTGCTCCAGCTCGACGGAGTGGTCGAAGTAGTCTTCGATGGCACGCTTGCCGCGTCCTGTCACCATCAGGATGCTCTGGATGCCGGCATCAATGGCCTCCTCTACGACATACTGGATGGCCGGCTTGTCGACGACCGGCAGCATCTCTTTGGGCTGCGACTTGGTAAGCGGCAGCAGGCGTGTCCCCATACCGGCTACTGGGATAACCGCTTTGCGGACCCCCATATGCTCCATCTTGCCCTCTCTGCGCTCGTTCATGGCGTGCGCAGCGTTGCGAGCGTCTCATCGAACGCCAACTTCAGCTGGTCGACCCGTTCCTGCGTCGTCGCTTCGAAACGCAGCACGAGCAGGGGCTCGGTGTTGCTGGAGCGTACCAGCCCCCAGCCGTCCGCCCACTCGACACGGGCACCGTCAATGGTGACGACCTTGACGATGGTGTGTGCCATCTTCGGGAACCTCCTGCGGAACGCGTCGATGAACCCATGCACGAGGTGGTCCTTCTCCTCTTCGCGGCACGGTCTGCGGATCTCGGGGGAAGCCACCATGGACGGCAGTGCCTTCAGCAGGTCAGAGAAAACGAATCTCGGGTCGGCCCTGAGGCCGTTCGCCACGATCTCCAGCAGGCGTAGCGTGGCGTAGATGGCGTCATCGTACCCATAGTAGCGGTCAGCAAAGAACATGTGGCCGCTCATCTCGCCCGCCAGCTGGGCCTTCTCCTCGCGCATCTTCTTCTTGATGAGCGAGTGCCCCGTCGGCGACATGATGGCCATGCCACCCAGCTTCTCCACGCCGTCGAACAGGGTCTTGGAGCACTTGACCTCCCCGATGACCTTGGCCTTGCCTGCGCCCTTCCAGTGCGAGATGATATCGGCGGCATAGATGTAGGTCAGCTTGTCGCCCCAGACGACATCGCCGTTCTCGTCGACGGCGCCGATGCGGTCGACGTCGCCATCATAGGCGATGCCGAAGTCCGCATGTTCAGCAAGCACGCGCCTGCGCAATCCCTCCAGCGTCTCCAAGCGGGCAGGGTCGGGGTGGTGATTGGGGAAGGTGCCATCCGGTTCGACATACATGAACACCGCGTCGACGCCCAGCTTCTTCATTAGGGCCGGGACGACTAGTCCGGCACAGCCGTTGGCACAGTCGATGACGACCTTGGGCCGCGGCTTGCCCGCTACACCCAGAGGTCCATGGCCAAACTGGTCTGCCAACTCGCCACGGTAGGTCGACAGCAGGTCGAGCAGCGACACCGTCCCAGTCTGTGACACGATGGGGCGGGAGATCTCGGCCAGGTCCGCGATGCGCTGGATGTCGGCGCCATACAGCATCTCCCGGCCGATGGCGACCTTGAACCCGTTGTACTGCGGAGGGTTGTGACTGCCGGTGATCATGATCCCGCCGTCCACGTGTAGAGAGAACAGGGCATAGTAGAGGGTAGGCGTGGGCACGACACCGATGTCGACGACATCGCCACCTTGACTCGTCATACCGTCGATGAGTGCGTCAGCCAGGTCCTCGCTGCTGGGACGCACGTCACGGCCAACCGCGAAGGACGGCGAGCTCGCGCCAGTTCGTTGCCGCACAAGGTGAACGTACGCCTGGCCGATACACCGGGCCGCTTCAGGCGTCAGTTCCTTGCCGACCTCACCTCTGATGTCGTACATGCGAAACATCGACCTGTCGAACGCCATGCGCCACCTCCCGTACACTGCCAACTGCCATAGCCGTGAACTGCCTGTCCAAGCAACGGTTCATCGGCCACCATACCTTCCAGCCATGTCTGGCTTCCTCTATTCATGATAGTAGAGGGCGCGGGGGTGTCAAACGAGCAGAGGCCCGAATAGCACAAGGCGCACACTGCCCGGACGTGGGTGGCGTGCGGCTTGTCACCATGCGAGCTGTCAAGGTCACTCGCCCTAGGAGCAGAACGCTTGACCGTTACCGAACGCGTAGATATAGTTGTACTAATTGCAGGAGGAAGAGCCTAAAGGAGGTGTTGACTGTGAAACAATCTGTTCGTCTCGTCTTGACACTGATTGTGTGTCTCGTCCTGAGCCTTTCGAGTGTGCTGGTCAGCGTGCCCGCTGCACGGGCAGCAGGTACGGATACTTGGACACAGCTGCCGCTCTACGGGGGTAACGTCCGCTGTCTTGCCATCAACCCTGCTACCCCTTCTACCCTGTATGCTGGGACCAACGGTGGCATCTGCCGTTCGAGGGACAGTGGCACCACCTGGACAGCGGTGAACGCTGGTCTCAATGGGACTGTCCTCTCTCTTGCCATCGATCCCCTCACCTCTGCCACCTTGTATGCTGGGACCAGGGGTTGGGGTGTCTTCCGCTCCACGAACAGCGGCACTACCTGGACGGCGGTGAATACTGGTCTCAGCAGCACGAATGTCCAGTGTCTTGCCATCAACCCTGCTACCCCTTCTACCCTGTATGCCGGAACCGACCGTGGCATCTCCCGCTCCATAGACAGCGGCACTACCTGGACGGCGGTGAATACTGGTCTCACCGATGGGACGGTCCTCTCCCTTGCTATCGATCCCCTCACTCCTGCCACCCTGTATGCCAGCACTGAGGGTGGCGTCTGCCGTTCGACGGACAGTGGCACCACCTGGACTGCGGTGAACGCTGGCCTCAATGGGACGGTCCTCTCCCTTGCCATCAATCCTCTCACCCCTGCCACCCTGTATGCCGGGACCTTTGGTAGCGTCTGCCGTTCCATGGACAGTGGCACCACCTGGACGCCGGTGAACACTGGCCTCACCGATCAGTGGGTCACCTCCCTTGCCATCAATCCCCTTACCCCTGCCACCCTGTATGCCGGGACCGGTGGTGGGGTCTTCCGCTCCACGGACAGTGGCACCACCTGGACGGCGGTGAACACTGGTCTCAGCAGCACGAATGTCCAGTGTCTTGCCATCAACCCTGCTACCCCTTCTACCCTGTATGCCAGCACCGAGGGCGGCGTCTGCCGTTCGACGGACAGCGGTGCCACCTGGACGGCGGTGAACACTGGTCTCACCAGAGGGGCTGTCATCTCCCTTGCCATCAATCCCCTCACTCCTGCTACCCTGTATGCCGGTACCAGTGATGGTGTCTTCCGTTCCATGGACAGCGGCACCACATGGACCGCTGTGAACAGCGGTCTCAATGGGACGGTCCTCTCTCTTGCCATCAATCCCCTCACTCCTGCTACCCTGTATGCTGGTACCTGTGGTAGCGTCTGCCGTTCGACGGACAGCGGCACTACCTGGACTGTGGTGAACACTGGTCTCACCGATGCGTGGGTCACCTCCCTTGCCATCAATCCCCTCACCCCTGCTACCCTGTATGCTGGTACTGAGGGTGGCGTGTGCCGTTCGACGGATAGCGGCACTACCTGGACTGTGGTGAACACTGGTCTCAATGGGACGGTCCTCTCTCTTGCCATCAATCCTCTCACCCCTGCCACCCTGTATGCTGGTACCGAGGGTGGCGGCGTCTTCCGTTCCAGGGACAGCGGCGACCACTGGAGTGCCACTGGTCTCACCAATCGGGGGGGTGTTCGCTCTCTTGCCATCAATCCCCTCACCCCTGCCACCCTGTATGCGGGTACCGCTGGTGGCGGCGTCGTTCGCTCCACAGACAGCGGTGCCACCTGGACGGCAGTGAACACTGGTCTCACCAATCAAGATGTTCCCTCTCTTGCGATTGACCCTACTACCCCTTCCACTCTGTATGCCGGCTCCAGGGGTTGGGGTGTCTTCCGCTCCACGGACAGCGGCGCCAACTGGACGGCGGTCAACACTGGCCTCACCAGCACACATGTCCAGTGTCTTGCCATCAATCCGCTTACCCCTACCACCCTGTATGCTGGTACTGAGGGTGGCGTCTTCCGGTATGATGTTGCGTCTTCTTATGTCCTCACCACCACTGCGTCGCCATCTGCCGGTGGCACAATCAACAGGTCTCCCAATGCTGCCTCTTACACCTCCGGCACGATTGTCACCCTCAGTGCCACGCCCGCCGCCGGCTACACCCTTGCTGGCTGGTCCGGGGACCTCAGTGGCCCCCCCACGAACCCCCCGACCATCACCATGGATGCAGATAAGACCGTCACGGCGACCTTCACCGCTCTGCCCACGTACACGCTGACACCCTCCGCGGGGACCGGGGGCACTATCACCCCGAACACCGTGCAGACCGTCCTCCAGGGTGGGAGCACAACTTTCGCCATGGTTCCAACTGCAGGCTACCACATCGCGAATGTCTCGGTCGATGGAGTATCACAGGGGATCGTCTCCTCCTACACCTTCACCAACGTGACCTCAAACCATACCATCAGTGCAAGATTCGAGCAGGAGAAGAAGCAGACCGTCATTGTCCTTCAGATAGGGAACTCCATGTTCACCGTCAACGGCCGTTCGATCGCACTCGATTCGCCTCCCGTCATCAAGAATGGAAGGACCCTTGTCCCGATACGTGCAATCATCGAAGCACTCGGAGGAACGGTCGGCTGGGATGGAACCGCCAGGAAGGCAACAGTGACCCTTGGAAGCGCGACCATCGAACTCTGGATCGGCAAGAATGCTGCGAAAGTGAACGGCGTCAACACTTCTATCGATGCAGCGAACGCCAAAGTAGTCCCCGAGATCATCAGCAGCAGGACCATGCTTCCCTTGAGATTCGTCTCCGAGAATCTTGGATGCTCAGTCGGTTGGGCGGATGCTACCAAGACGATAACGATAACGTTCACACCGTAGGATGGAGCGACAGGCGACAGCCAGGCACGCTGCTCACTCTAGCTGTTGTTGACACTCCCACACGAGGCTGTGCTCGTTCGCGTGCAACTGACCGTGGGAGCAGGTGGCCCCAAGTAGCGCAAGGCGCACACTGCCCCGACGTGGGCGCCGTGCGCCTCTACTAGAGCTTGACCGTGTCCGCTACGGGTCGACGATGATGGTGCCACGGACCATGCCCATCCAGCACGAATAGCGGATCCTGCCGGAGGCCGTGGGCGTGAAGGTGATGAGGTTCTCCCCGGGGCCAACGTCTTTAGAGATGTTGAGGCTGGGGATGACGATGCGGTTCGTGCATCCGGTCACTTCGTCCCCGAACACGGCGAAGGTCACGGGGACGCCCTTCTTCACGTGCAGGACGGCCGGCTCGAACCCCGAGTACGTGACATGCATCTCGATACGCTCGCTGGTCGCCGTCGTGGTCGGAGGTGTGATAGAGGGTGGCGTTGTGGTCGGAGGCGTGGTAGAAGGTGCCGTTGTCACGGTCGTACCTGGCGTCACGCGGCCGGTGAAGCCAAACAGGCGCGCGCCGGAGCTAAGCGTGAAGATCGCAAACGCGATTACCAGGAGACCGGCGGCCTTCTGAACGACGACCACCCGGTGCTGACGCGTCCACGAGGCGGTGACGCCCGCCGTGAACAGCACGGGCAGGGTCCCGACGGCAAACAGGCCCATAATGAGCGCGCCCCGCACAAAGCTGCCTGAGCCGAGCGCCATGATCTGCATGCTTTGCGTGAACCCGCACGGGAGGAAGAACGTGAGACCCCCGAGCGCGAGCGGCATGACGGGACTGCGAGACGTCTTCATCCTGTCGAGGCCAGAGGCCAGGCGCGCCGGCATCTTGATGCCCAGACGCGTCAGTGACGGAGCGAACCCAAGGATGTTGAGGCCGAGAAGGAGCATAAACACGGCGACTGACATGGTCAGGACCGACATGAACCAGCCGGAGATGGACAGTTCCCCACCGATGAGGCCGAGAACCCCTCCGAGGACCGCGAACGTGGCGATGCGACCCATGTGGAAGAGGATGTTCGGGCGCACGACAGCCGACGCTGCGCTCTCGCCCGGGGCTGCCTGGTATGTCTCGGCAAACGCGATGACGATGGCCCCGACAACCGCCAGGCAGGTGCTCAGCGACGCGACGACGCCGACGAGCAGGGCAACGCCGTAGCTTGCCCCGGCGGACGTCGTCCCCACCGCACTCATCAGGCCCGAGCGCTGGAGCAGGGCGAAGAGCCCGACCAGGCCGCCGGCGATGAGAGCAGCGACAGCCCATTGCCACAGCGGAATCCTCTGCTGCCCTGCGGGCGCAGGACGGGACGTCGAGACCGTGTAGCCGTACTTCTCGGCGCGTGCCCTGAGGGCTGCCACACTGGGCGCACGGTCGTCATAGAGGATCTCGGCGGTCTGCGCGCCGAGGTCGACCTTGACGCCACGCACGCCGTCGACCTTCTTGAACTGGCTGGTGATCAAGGTCGAGCATGCGTCACAATGCATGCCGCCGACGTAGACCTTCGTGCTCTTCATGGCGACTCCTGTTACTCCATATACTTGTCGAGGATAAGGATGATTTCGTCGATCTTCTCCTGACCAGCACCATGCTCCACAGCGTCCTTGACGCACGTGTTCATGTGCTGACGGAGGATCGTGATGTTGGCTTTCTTGAGCAGGGCGGCGGCCGAGAGGATCTGCTTGGAGACGTCGATGCAGTAGCGGTCCTCCTCGATCATGCGGATGATGCCGTCGATCTGACCCCGGGCGGTCTTGAGCGTGTCCAGGGACTTCCTGCTTTCACATGAACAGTGATCCATCATATCCTCCTAGACAAGGTTGTAGAACTTGAGCAGTTTCCTCGCTGTGGACTTGCGGCCCTGCGCGTCCATCACGGGCACGTCCGCCAGCACCCAGCCCTGGACGTTGGCCACGTCCACGCCCGCGTCAGCAAACGGCTGAGGGTTCAACACGAACACGAGGTCTTTGTCGTTGGCATGCTGGTCCTTCGCCCACTCGACCATGTTGCCGCCGCCCAGCTCCAGCCCGAAGTGCCCAAGCGCAGCGTGGTAGCCCAGCATCATGCGGTGATTGCGGACAAGATCCTGCAGAGCCTGCACGGGCTGTGAATCGGCGCCATTACTGAAGCTCCCAGCCCCCTGGTCATACCGCATTACAACGCGCACGGACGCGCCTCCCCCCTCGACCTGGGAACCCGCTGGAAGCAGGGACGGGTCGAGGCCGGCAGCCAGAAAGGGGCGAGCGTCAAACGTGACAACAAGCTCGTTCGAACCAGCGGCAGTGTCACCTCCGAACGTGAGCGTCTCTGCTCCTGGAGAAGTAAGCACCCAGGCTTCAGCAGCATCATTGCGCGCGACCGACACCTCTGGAGCGTACAGGAGGGCATCGTACGACCGGACTGCATGGACCGCGACCGCATCCGGAGCCACGAATGCAGCGCCAAACACAACCGCGGCAAGCACAAGGGATACGGCCAGGATTCGTGTGACGCTCATGTGTGTTCTTCTCCCTTCCCACAGACTACAGGTCCGTGACCGTGCCGGGCGTGTAGCCGACGTCCGTGATGGCGGCTGCGAGCGCCTCGTCGGTAACCGGAGCATTCGTGTCAACGGTCGCCCTACCGTCTTCCAGGCTCACGACGACGTCCGTGACGCCCGGGACCTCCTTGAGTGCCTCGGTGACGTGCATAACGCAATGCTTGCAGATCATGCCCTGGACCTTGATGAGTTTCTTCATGTGATTCCTCCCTGGTCGTATGGATCCTACCTGCGAGGCTTGAAGCCACGCAGTCTGAGTGCATTCGTCAGGACCGAGACAGACGACAGCGACATGGCCGCCGCACCGATCATCGGGTTGAGCTTCGGGCCGCCAAACGCGTACAGCAGGCCTGCGGCAATGGGGATACCCAGCGTATTGTAGCCGAACGCCCAGAACAGGTTCTGCCGGATGTTCCGGATGGTCGCCTTGCTGAGCTGAATGGCCGTCGCGACGTCCATCAGGTCGCTCTTCATGAGGACGATGTCCGCTGACTCGATGGCGACGTCCGTGCCGTTGCCGATGGCAATGCCGACATCTGCCTGTGCAAGGGCCGGGGCGTCGTTGATGCCGTCGCCGACCATGGCGACGCGCCTGCCCGCTGCCTGCAACTTCTTCACTTCCAGAGCCTTGTCCTGCGGCAAAACCTCGGCCAGGACACGGTCGATGCCGACCTGCCGCCCAATGGCCTCCGCCGTCCTGCGGTTGTCTCCCGTGATCATGGCAACCTCGATGCCCATGTCGTGCAGGGTCTGGACGGCACGGGCACTGCTTTCCTTGACGACGTCCGCAACAGCGATGACGCCAATGGCCGTGCCGTCGCGAGCGACGAACATGGGGGTCTTGCCGTCTTCGGCAAAGCGGTCGACGGCAGCGCCAAGAGCGGCAACGTCCACGGAACGCTCAGCCATGAAGGCCGCGTTGCCCATCAGGATGTGCGTGGAGCCCACGGTGCCCTCGATGCCTCGTCCCGGGACCGATGCGAAGTTCTCCAGGGGCTGCAGCGTGATGTTTTCCTCCTGGGCAGCTCTGACGATCGCTGTTCCAAGCGGGTGCTCCGAGTTCTTCTCCGCGGAGGCCGCCAGGCCCAGAACCTCACCCCGTTCCACACCGGGGGCCGTTACGACGTCAGCAACGACTGGCCTGCCCTGCGTGATGGTGCCGGTCTTGTCGAAGACGACCGTCTGCACCTTGTGGGCCATTTCCAGTGCTGCACCGCCCTTGATGAGGACGCCGTGCTCGGCGCCCTTGCCGGTGCCGACCATGATGGCCGTAGGCGTTGCGAGCCCCAGCGCGCACGGGCATGCGATCGTGAGGACAGAGATGAAGATGGTCAGCGCAAAGATGCTGCCCTTGCCGGCGATGAGCCAGGCTGCGGCGGACAGGACCGCGACGACGAAGACGATGGGAACGAAGTAGCCCGAGACGACGTCAGCCAGCTGAGCGATCGGCGCCTTGCTGCCCTGCGCGTCCTCGACCAGCTTGACGATCTGGGCAAGGACCGTATCGGCCCCGACGTGGGTGGCGCGGAACGTGATGGACCCGTTGCCGTTGATGCTGGCGCCCACCACCTTGTCGCCGGGATGCTTCTCCACCGGGATGCTCTCGCCCGTCAGCATGGACTCGTCGATCGACGTGGCGCCGGTCATGACCTCGCCGTCTACGGGGACCTTCTCGCCCGGACGGACACGGATGAGGTCACCGACCTCCACCTCGGCGACCGGCAGCTCGACCTCGCGGTCGCCCTGCACGACGACGGCGGTCCTCGGCGCAAGGCCCATGAGTTTCTTGATGGCCTGTGACGTGCGTCCCTTGGAGACGGATTCGAGCGACTTGCCCAGCAGGATGAGCGTGATGATGACGCCGGCGGTATCGAAGTACAACTCCTCAACGGCGCCGAACGAGCCCTGCCCGATGCGCCACGTCGAGTACGCGCTGTAGAGGATGGCCGCGGACGTGCCCATCGCGATGAGCGAGTCCATGTTCGGAGCCCGGTGCCAGATGGCACGGAATCCTACGATGTAGAAGCGGTAGCCGGCCGCGATGCTGGGGATGACGAGCGCGACCTCCACGAGCGCGTAGCGCAGTGGGAAGTCCATGGGGTTCAGCCAGGACGGGATGCGCCAGCCCAGCCCCGGCACCATGGGGCCCATGGCCAGGTACAGCAGAGGCACCGCGAACAGAGCGGAGACGATGAACCGCTGCCACAGGGAATGGGTCTCCTGCGCCTTGCGCTGCGCGTCCTCGTCGACGTTCGCCGCAGCGACTTCCACGTCGAGGGGCGTATACCCGGCTGCGGTGATGGCATGCTTCAACGCGGACACACGGACGAGCGACGGGTCATACAGGACGGTCGCCTTCTCCGTCGTCAGGTTCACCGAGGCACTGGTGACGCCCGCGAGCTTGCGGAGCGGACGTTCGATGGCCGCGGAACAGGCTGCACACGTCATGCCGCGTACCGGGATGACGACGGTCTTGGCGGCAGACGGTTGTGCGACGCCATACCCAGCCTTCTCGACGGAGGCCTTGAGTGCGTTCTCGTCGACGCGGGTTTCGTCATACTCGACAGTCAGCTTCTCCGTGGCAGGGTTGACCGCGGCTGAGACAACGCCGTCGAGCTTCTTCACGGAGCGCTCGACGGCCACTGCGCACGCGGCGCAGGTCATGCCAGTGATTCCCATATCCTTTGTCTTCAAGTGTTCCTCGCGGTTGCCGGCAGGAGCGGCTGCAGGTTCCATGTTGGCTGGTACCCCACCCCTCCAGGGGTGTGCCTCCATCTTATCTGGGTCGCCAGAATCCGCAACGGCACAATTGTGAACGCATTGGGTGCTGTCGCGACCCGGCCTTGTGGCGTCGCCGAGCATTCCCGGGCCGCGCGGGGGCGTTCACAGCGTTCATCCGCAATGCTGTGTGTACGAAACGAGGAAGTGAAGCGTATCATAGACGTATGGACATACGCGCTCAGGAGCCGACGGACGAGCAGCTGGTTCGACAGGCGCTCACAGACAGGGACGCCTTTGGAATGCTGGTCGAGCGGTATGAGCGACCCTTGACGTCGTACGCGGCCCGCCTCATCGGGCGGCAGGAAGCGGAAGATGTTATCCAGCAGGCATTTCTGCAGGCGTACCGCAACCTGGCCGGATTCGACCCGCACCTGACGTTCAGCGCGTGGATGTACCGCATCGTCCACAATGCGGCGGTGAACATGGCCCGCAAGCGGCACGGGACCGTGCCCACCGAGCTGGAGCTGGACGGCGAAACGGTCGAGATCTTGACTGGCAACACGGACGTCCCAGCCGAGGCACTGCAACAGGAGCTGGAAGGAGCAGTAGGTAAGGCGCTGGGTCAGCTGGACCAGCGCAGTAGAGACATCCTGCTGTTGTCAGTGGTCGAAGGCAAAAGCTACAGCGAGATAGCGGATATTCTGATGGTCGCGGTCAACTCGGTGGGACCCACCGCGAGCCGGGCCAAGGGCAAGTTGCGGAAACTGCTGGAGCAGCATTCCGCCTCACAAGAAACGCAGCCACGAGGGGTAGAGCATGGATGAGGACCTGAAGGACAAGATACTCGAGCAGATCGAGGAGCAGCACCTGGAGCCTCGCGCGACATGGCGTTTCCGGCTTGAGCGCGTGCTGAAGCACTCGGCGGTGGCGTTCCTGTTTGCCCTGACCGCCCTCGGACTAGCGGGCAGTGTGTACATCCTCGTCCAGAATGGGACGCTGGCGGACCTGCGGCTTGGTCCGCGGTGGGCGCGTCCTGCCTTCTTCGACTTCCCATGGCAGCTCCTGGTCCTCGTCGTCGTCCTCGGTATCCTCTCGTTCGCCGTCCTGCGACGCACGGCCCGCCTGTACCGCGTTGCGAGGTGGTGGCTCGTCGCCGCGCTTGTCGTTGCAGTCGTGGCCGGGGCCGGGGCCGCTTACGCGACCAACCTGACGCGGTTCACCTTCCGCGCTGGGCCGGGACGGGAGCTGTTTCAGCATGGAGGAAACCCCTTCGGCGGGATGCAGGGCAGTGCCGTGATCGGCGTCGTCAGGTCCCGCACGACCGAGCGGTGGGTCGTCGACAGCCTGACCGGTGAGCGGTGGCTAGTCATCGTCACCGAGGAGACCTACTTCCCTGCCGGTTCGGATATCCCCCTGGGCACGGTCGTCCGGGTCGTCGGGCGGCGCGCTAAGACCACCATCTACGCCGACGGCATCCGCTCTGTGACCGGCATGGACGACATGATGGACCCTCGCGACCGTATGATGAGTCCTGGCGGCATGATGCCCCCGGAGATCCTCGTTCCCGGCACACCGTAGGAGAACGCCGAGCTCACCACCCACTGCTGGAATGAGCAGCGCATCCCAAAGGAGGGTTGCGTTTGGGCCAAACCTGCTCATGCTGTAAGAGATACCACCGCATGGGAGGTGACGCATGTCACTCGGCATTAACGTTACGATTCCCGAAGGAATCGTGCTCGCGGCAGACAGCCGTCAGACGTACCGGAACCAGAAGGGGATGGCCCGTGTCGGCTCAGACTCGGCCTCCAAGGTGTTCCGCATCGGTTCGCGCATGGGGCTGGTCATCGCAGGCCTCGCATTCCTGCCCCAACAGGGCGTGATGAAGAACATCAGCGGGTTCATCGATGACTTCCGTCAGACGATCCCCGTCGACAAACTGTCCGTCGGCGAGGTTGCGAAAGAACTCGCACA
>Ga0315289_10007614_pt1 | contig 15754 bp, 12 predicted proteins | sample YL17G11_40_MG_FD_203452 | JGI IMG/M metagenome (GOLD analysis project Ga0315289, IMG submission 203452) | Sediment microbial communities from Yellowstone Lake, YNP, Wyoming, USA - YL17G11_40 | ecosystem: Environmental > Aquatic > Freshwater > Lake > Sediment | place: USA: Wyoming | collected... | reverse complement strand
CCGGGGCGTGGCGTGTTTCTCTTTGATCGCCTTCAACTCGTTTTTGATGATGGTGAGAACGCGCGCCTCTTTCGCCAGGATGTCGAGGAGGTCCTTGATTTTGGACAACAGGTCGCGGTATTCGGTCTTGACCTTGTCAATTTCCAGCCCGGTGAGTTGGTAGAGGCGCAAGTCCAGAATCGCGTTGGCCTGGGCCTCGCTGAAGGAATAGCGGCCGTTTGTAAGCCGGTCCTCATGGCGGACATGCATGCCCATCTTCACAACCTGCGCGCGCGTGAAGTCGAAGGCCAGCAGCTTGATTTTCGCCTCTTCGCGGTTTGACGACTTGCGGATGATGCGGATGAATTCGTCCAGATTCGCCAGCGCCACGAGATAGCCTTCCAGGATTTCGGCGCGTTCCTCGGCCTTGCGCAACTCAAACCGCGCCCGGCGGATCACAACCTCCCGCCGGTGCTCAATGTAGCACCCAATGAGTTCCTTCAGGCCCAGTGTTTTTGGACGGCCGTGATCAATGGCCAGCGCGTTGACCGCGAAACTGGTCTCCAGCGCCGTGTGTTGGTAGAGGTTGTTGATGACGACCTTCGGGACGGCGTCACGCTTGATTTCGATCACGACCCGCGTGTTTTCGTCCGATTCGTCGCGGACGGCGGTAATGTCCGTAATGGTCTTTTCGTTCACCAACTCGGCGACCCGCTCCACGAGCAGCGCGCGATTGACGCCGTAAGGGATTTCCGTGATGACGATCTGCTCCTTGCCGCCCTTCAATTGTTCGACGCCCACCTTGCCTCGCACTTTGAGGCTGCCCCGGCCCGTGGTGAAATACTGCTTGATCGCGTCCACCCCACACACCCTGCAACCCGTGGGAAAATCCGGTCCCTTGATGTGCTTCATCAACTCCTTGACCGTGATGTCCGGGTTATCAATCTGGGCACAAATGCCATCAACGATTTCACCCAGGTTGTGCGGCGGCATGTTGGTGGCCATGCCCACCGCGATGCCCGTGCCGCCGTTGACCAGCAAATTCGGAAACGCGGCGGGAAAAACCGTCGGCTCCGTGCGTGTCTCATCGTAGTTCGGGACAAAATCCACCGTGTCTTTGTCCATGTCCTCCATTAGTGCCGCGCCAAGATGCGTCATTCGCGCCTCGGTATAACGCATCGCCGCCGGCGGATCGCCCTCGACCGAGCCGAAATTCCCCTGCCCGTCCACGAGCCGTTCACGCATCGCCCACCGTTGCGCCATGTGAACGAGCGTCGGGTAAATCACCGCTTCGCCGTGCGGATGGTAGTTGCCGCTCGTGTCACCGCAAATCTTGGCACACTTGCGATGCTGTCTGTTTGGAAACAGTGAGAGATCGTGCATGGCGTAGAGAATTCGCCGCTGGGAAGGTTTCAGCCCGTCGCGCACGTCCGGCAAGGCGCGGGAAATGATGACGGACATCGCGTAGTCGAGGAAACAACTCTTGATTTCCTCGGCCACGTTGACCTTCTGGATTTTCTCGCCCGCCGCGAACAACGGCAGGTTCGTCACCGGCAAACTATTTTCGTCACCAGGCATAAGTTAAATTTCCTCAGCGGCCACATGTTCCAATTTCTCTGGAACGAGAGCGATGGCAAACTGTGCGCAAGCCGCGCGCATCCGGCCGTCCGTCGTCGAGATAGTCCCGCTTTTGTGCAAATCACACGTTGCCACGTGAAGCGCGTCCAGCGTCCGCAACGGAATGTGCGGATGACACGCCAGTTGGATCGCGCTGGCGCGTTCGAGCACGGCCCGGTTCAGCGGAAGCAACCGGATGAGTTCATCTTCCACCAGCGAAAAAAATTTCTCCGAGGCGCTCACGCGTTCTCGCGAAGTAATGACCCCCGCCCGCTCTTTGGCGAGCAGGGCTGAACGCACTTCGGTCACAGCCAGTTCCGAGGTCACGAAACGGTGGCCTGCCAGAGTGCGGCTGAACCATTCGCTGTCGGCTTCGCGCACGAGCAGTTTCACGATGATGGACGAGTCCAGATACATCGTCACCAACCACGCGCGTCGCGATCCTCACGAATGATTTCCTCGGCAGATGGCCCGCGATGAAGCGGTTGTTTTAGCAGGTAATCACCCATGCCTTGAAAAACCTTCCCGGTTTCGTCAGCCTTTGCCGTGACAAGCTTCGCCTTGGGCTTGCCGCCGCTGGTGATGGTAAGTTCGTGCCCGGAAGCCACCCATTCGAGCAGCGCCGAGAGATGCGCCTTGGCATCGCGCACTGTCACCACGCGCCCCAAGCCCGCCACCGCGCTTTCGCGCAACACCGCCGGCCCGGCGTTTTTGCTCAACTCGTAACTAATTGTCTTTTTTCTTTTCACGCCGCCAATGTAGTCGCGTGTGACTACATCTGTCAACAGTCAAATTGCTAAATATCCAGGTTCCGCACGTTCAAGGCGTTGTCCTCGATGAACTGCCGGCGCGGCTCGACCTCTTCGCCCATCAGCTTGGTGAACATTTCCTCCGCCTCCACCGCGTCCACCACGTCAATTTTCAGCAACTTCCGGTTGGCCGGGTTCATCGTGGTTTCAAAAAGCTCTCGGGGATTCATCTCGCCAAGACCTTTGAAGCGTTTGATCTGCAGTCCGCGCCGCCCGACCTCCTTGATGCCGGACAAGATTTCCGGAATCGAGAACAGCGGCTTGGCCTGCTCGCGTTCGCCCTCGCCCTCGACCAGTTCAAACAGCGGTTTGTCCTGCGCCGCGTAGTGTTCGACGCTGAAGCCTTTTCTTGCGAGTCTGCCCAGCAACTCACCGATGGCCTTGCTCTCGTGCAGTTCCGCGTGGGTGGCGCGGCGCGTCTGGCCATTCTTGGACTTCTCAATGATGTCCGTGTCAGATTCCGCATCGCCAAATAACTTCAAGTCAGGGTTGGCCGCGCTGAACTTCGCCAACTCTCCCTCCGTGTGGAAGTAGTGGATGGTTTCATCGTTGCCCTCACGCACCTTCACCAAGTGACGCGGCAATTCCTGCGTTTTCTTTTGCCGGCGCTCCACGTAATCGGCGAAGTCGCCGCCGTGCCGGCGCAGCGCTTTGGCATATTTGTCGAGCGACTCAAGCAGTTCCAGAATCTCAGCCAGTTGCTTCTGCAAAAGTTCCTTGCCGTCGGCCAGATTCCGAAGCCGAACGTCCTCCGTCCCCAGTTCGATCAGGATTTTGTTCAGCCGACTGTCGTCCTCGACGTATTCCACCCGTTTCTTGCGCGCGATCTGGTACAGCGGCGGCTGCGCGATATACACAAAGCCGCGTTTGATCAATTCCGGCATCTGCCGGTAAAAGAACGTGAGCAGCAACGTGCGGATGTGCGAGCCGTCCACGTCGGCGTCCGTCATGATGATGACCTTGTGGTAGCGCAGGCGTTCGAGGCTGAACGCGCCCTCGCCTTCCCCATCGCCAATGCCGGTGCCGATGGCCGTGATCATGGTGCGGATTTCATTGTTCTCCAGCACCTTGACCAGCCGCGCCTTCTCCACGTTGATCAGCTTGCCGCGAATGGGAAGAATCGCCTGAAACTTCCGGTCCCGGCCCTGCTTGGCCGAGCCGCCTGCTGAATCCCCCTCGACGATGTAAAGCTCCGTGTTGGCCGGATCACGGTCGGAGCAGTCGGCCAGCTTGCCCGGAAGGCCACCGCCAGTGAGCGCGCTTTTGCGCACGGTTTCGCGCGCTTTCCGCGCCGCCTCCCGCGCCCGCGCCGCAAGCAGACCCTTTTCAATGACTTTTTTGGCGACGCCCGGGTTCGCATCGAAATGCGACATCAACCCGTCATAGACAATCGAAGACACGATGCCGTCTATTTCCGTGTTGACCAGTTTGACCTTCGTTTGCGACTCGAAGCGCGGATTCGGCAGCTTCACGCTCAACACGCAGACCAGACCTTCGCGCACGTCGTCGCCGGAAATCGTGGGGTCCTTTTCCTTCAACAGATTGTTCTGTTTGGCGTACTGGTTGATGGCGCGCGTCAGCGCGGTGCGAAAGCCGGTCAGGTGCGTGCCGCCGTCCGTGTTCGCAATGGAGTTGGCGAAGCACAAAATCTGGTCGTTGTAACCGTCGTTGTATTGCAGGACGCAGTCAACGAATACGTCCTCATCCTTTTTCTCCACCTTCACGGTGCGCTTGCCGGCCAGCACGACGGGCTTGGGATGGAGCAGTTCCTTGTTCCTCCCAAGCTGGCGGACGAACTGCTCGATGCCGTCCCGGTAGAAGAACCGCTCGCTCTTGTTCTCCTCCCGCTCGTCGGTGAGACTTATTTCCGCGCCGGGATTGAGAAACGCAAGTTCGCGCAGCCGGTTCGCCAGGATGTCGAACTTGAACTCGGTGGTGATCGTGAAAATCTGCGCGTCGGGCTTGAACGTGATGAGCGTGCCGGTATGTTTCGATTTGCCGATGGTCTTGAGCTTCTGCGTTGTCAACCCGCGCGCGAACTCCATCGAATAGACATTTCCGTCGCGATAAACCTCCACCTTGAACCATTCTGAGAGCGCGTTGACGCACTTCGCCCCCACGCCGTGGAGTCCGCCCGAATACTTGTAAGCCCCCTGCCCGAACTTGCCGCCCGCGTGGAGATTCGTCAGCACCAACTCCACCGCCGGCATCTTCCACTTCGGATGCATGTCCACCGGAATCCCGCGCCCGTCGTCGCGCACCGACACCGAGCCGTCCACGTGAATGGTGACCTCGATCTTCTCGCAATACCCGGCCAGGTGCTCGTCAATCGAGTTGTCCAGTACCTCGAACACGCTGTGATGCAACCCGCGCTCATCCGGGTCGCCGATAAACATGCCGGGCCGTTTGCGGACCGCTTCGAGACCTTCGAGCTTGTCAATTTTTGACGCGTCGTACTTCTCGCTCACGTCCGCTCTCGCGACCGCTTGTGCGTGCTCAACCGACGCAGAATCTTTGGCCATAAGGTGTCTTCGACTGCTAGAATTGCCGCTCAATTTTAACCGCAAAAAGTATAGAAAAATGCCCGGTTTAACACAACAGTTATTTCGGCATTTTTGACCCCAAAAACACCATTACTTGGGGGGCTTCCGAGGAGGCTGCCGAATATCTTGTGCCGGGAAGGAAAGCTGAGTTTTCCGCTCTGAACCGTGACTTTTGGCCGCCAAAAGTCTCGTTCACGACCTGATATCGCGCACCTGAAACACCGCCGCCATACATGACGCGAAAGGTGAAAACAGAAAAAGCCAGCCACCGCTGACCATAGCGCGGGGCGAACGAGCGCGCCGGCGGACTCCATGCACGGCTTGCCCGGGATGTCCGTAGCCGTGAAGAGCGACGGAGAATCTGTCGTGCTCGGTGACTTCGTTCCAGAAAACTATTGCCTAGGCGCGAGTTTGCTGGTATACGTTTCAACTGAAAACCGTGGGCGCAACAATACTCCAGCAAAGATCGGCGGAAGCGTTGGCGTTCTATTCCAGTGAGCGGACGCTGGTTCGGGATCTGTCCAGGTTGGTGACAAGCCGGAGAGGCCCCGTGCACTGCCGGGAAGTTGCCTACGAGTTCAATTACGCCGCGGGCCGAGCAGACTTGGTCGGGCTGGCTCACGAATCTGAGGTCCATGCGTTCGAGACCAAGCTCAGCAAGTGGCGGGAGGCGCTGGAACAGGCCCGGCGGAATGCGTGCTTTGCCCACTACAGCTACGTGGCATTGCCGGCAAGAACAGCAGACAACGCCCTCAAGGCGAAAGAGGAATTCCACAGGTATGGTGTCGGGTTGGTTGCGTTGGACGGACAGCAGGGACGGCTCGCCATTCGCCCGCGTCGCAACGCCCCTTTGCTGCCGTGGCTGACGCAATCAGCCTTGGGCTTCCTCCTTGGTAAATGAGCAACCAGCCAGAACTGACGGCAATCGCCGGATTGGTGGCCGGCAAACTCGGCTACCGCAACGTCAGCTTCTGTGGAAAGGGCTCCTTCAAAGAAACGTTCCGAGCCGAGGACGCGCGCGGGAATCCCCTTGCCCTCAAACTCGTTGACCGTACCAAGATCAGCGTCGAGCGTACGGACCGCGAGATCGAAGCCTTGAAGCGATGCGACTCTCCGCGCATCGCCAAGGTTTTCGCGAAGCAGACTTTTACCGCACCGGACAAGCGCATCTTCGACGTGGTTGTCGAGGAGTTCTTCGACGGCGGGTCGTTGGAGGAATCTCTCCGCGACCGGCGTGTGTCTCAACAGGAGGTAATTGATCTGGTGGTTGGACTCCTTCTCGCCGTGCGCGACCTCCAGCCGCACAGGCTTGTCCACCGGGACATCAAGCCCGCCAACATCATGTTCCGAAAAGGGAAACCCGATCCGGTGTTGGTGGACTTTGGGATCGTTCGGGACCTGAGCCAGACCTCGCTCACGGCTACTTGGTGGCCGCGAGGCCCAGGCACTCCGTTTTTCGCCTCGCCAGAGCAGCTCAACAACGAGAAGGCACTGATTGACTGGCGCAGCGACCAGTTCTCCATTGGGGTGATCGCCAGTCTGCTGCTGTCTGAGCGTCACCCCTACCAAACCGATCCCGCCAATCCCAACGCTGCGGTCCACGCTGTGTCTGAACGGAGAGGGCCGGCTCCAGATTTTCAACAGCGCATGAAGGACCTCGGTTTGCCCTCAATCATCAAAATGGTTCAGCCGTGGCCGGTGCAGCGGTTTGCCGAACCGGATCACGTGCTCAACTTGCTCAAGAAATAGCCATGTCTGCATATCTCCAAATGGGCCATGACTCCGAAAACCTGGTGGGAGTTGCCGGGCTTGAGGGGTTCGCGGGACTTGTCCTGAGTCCCGTCAACCGCTCCGAACGTGAGCTGATGGAACACGTTCGCGAATTCCGGGAGAAGGGCCAGTTCGACATCATTCTCGATCCGCAGCTTTACTGCCCGCAGAGCGAACGGGGCCAACTGCTCAATCACCGGTATTTCCCCCAAGACCTGGACACAGCCGATCCCACGTCAGAGAACTGGTGGCGGGAACTCGTGAAGAAGCTGGTGGCCGAAGCGGACGAGCTGGGCGTGGATGCTGTCTGCTCTCCGGTCGCACTGCCCAGAAAATACAGCCCGGACTACTATGCCATCTGTGCGGACACGTTCTCTATGTTGGAAGCCGAGGTGAAGGACCGCCGGATGCGCGCCGCGATGACCGTTTGCGTCGCGCTCAAAGACCTCGCGACGCCGAACGACGCCCTCCGCATCGCCTCAATCGTCTCCGGGAGGCGGCCATCGCTTGCCTACATCGTGGTGGAGGCTGAAGTGGAGCCACGGCGGGAGATCGAGGATGCAGCCAGCCTCCTCTCGCTGATGGTTCTCGTCGCCTCGCTCGAAAAGGCGGGTTGCCACACGCTCGTGTCCCATTGCTCCTCTGACATGGTGCTGATGAAGGCCGCGGGGGCCGCCCATTGCGCATCCGGGAAGTTCTTCAATCTCCGGCGGTTTACCCGCAGCCGTTTTGATGAGCAGCAGGATGCGGGCGGCGGCCAACTCCCCTACTGGTTCGAGGAGAGCTTGATGGCCTTCCTGCGCGAAGCCGACATCCCGCGCCTCCGTCGCTCTGGCTTCACCGATTACATTTGCTGCGGTGACTCCAACAACGTCTTTGCGGCCCAAATTCTCGAACAGTTTGTCAACGCGCCCGGCGAGGCATGGCTGAGACTCAGTTGGCGACAGTACCTCGCTTGGTTCATCCGGGCAGAACAGCGCCTCTCTAGTGCCGACGCGCCCAACACTGTCAGCGCCATGCTCCGCGAAGCCGAGAAACGCTGGGACAATCTCGATGAAAAGGGCGTACTCCTGCAAGAACGCCGAAATGATGGCCGCTGGCTCCGCCCTTGGCGCCAAGCATTGGGCGATTTCCGACACATCGAGCTTTGAAGACAAGAAAAGCTGGCCAACGCTGACCATAGCGCGCGGCGTCGAGCGCTCCGGCAGACTCCATGCATGGCGTGCCCGCGATCCCAACTGCCATGCAAACCGACGAAACAATTGTCATTACTCCTGACTGACCCCGTGCCGCCGACCGCCACGCCCGTCCCAGAGTGAGGTGTGCCGTAATGCTTGATTCGGACACGGGCCGCTGAAATACTCCGTGCCGGTGAGCAAAACGCCGACAGCCCAGCCGAAGTCCTTCGCCGACTACAAAGCCGGAGCCGCCAATTGGATCACGTTGGCCACCGGCGAGTACTACCCGGACATTCTCAAAGACGCCTGCGAGCTGTATAAACCAGTCCTCGTCCTGTTCGGCCAACTGCTCAACACTTCCGAGTCATCCACGCGCCTGTTCCTGCAAATCGCCGAGCAGACCGACGGCTGGATGCGCGTCCAGCTCGCGCGCGTTTTCCGCAAATACGTCAGCCCGCAGACGCCCGCCGAGATGCTCAAGAAGAAGACCCAGGCCGAGAAGATTTGCCGTGAGTTCGGCAAACGCTTCCGCCCCATTCAAAAAGTTCAGGCGGCCTTTGCCACGCGCCCCATTCCCGATGAAGCGCTCTGTGCCATCCTCTGGGAATACAAAGACCGGGGCAAAAAAGGCTACGACCTGACGGAGCGGTTCTTCTCGATCTTCCGCTCATCCTTCCCCGACCTCCCCATCAAAGGACCGGAGCGCGCAGGCAGGGACATCTTGCTGGGCGAGGTCTTCGAGAAATACCCCAAGCCCGACCGGCCGGTTGACTTCGTCATCTATGACCGCGCGGAGAAGGAAATTCTCGCCATCGGCCTGGCGCGCTACGACTCCGACCGGGGCGGCGCTCAGGAAGACGACCGCACCGGCGGCTATCAGAACTGCGCCGACGAAATCCTGAACTACGCGCGAAAGCACCGGCTCCGCACGAAGGTCATCTTCATCAACGACGGTCCCGGACTCCTGCTCGGCTCGATGTGGGACGACTACGCGCGCTTGGAACGCAGTCGCCCCGGCAAGATTCTCGTAGCGACCCTCCGCATGGTGCCGGAGCGCATCACGCCGAAATGGTTGCTGTCGTGAAGTAACTGCGTATGGCAACCGGCATCCCCAGAACCAAGTGGCAGAGCGCGCCGCATTCCGTTCGCGGCAACGATGTGGTCGCCGGGAATACCGACGTGCATCTCGGTTACGAGGGGAAGAAACCGGAGCGTGAGATTCTGCACACCCCGCCGGCAGATTGCCGCCAGCTCTGGCCCGAGCACAATGGCGAGCCGGCCCCCAACCGCCTCTACTACGGCGACAATCTCCCCATCCTGGCCGCGCTCGCGCACGACCCGGCCATTCGTGGCCAGGTTCGCCTCGTCTATATTGACCCGCCTTACGCCACTCAGAGCGTTTTCCAATCGCGCAACCAGACCGACGCCTACATGGATTTGCTGGAGGGCGCCCACTACCTCGAATTCCTGCGCGAACGCCTGATCCTCCTGCGCGAACTGCTGGCCGACGACGGCTCCATCTACGTTCACCTGGACGACAACATGGCCTTCCTCGCCAAAGCCATCATGGACGAGGTGTTTGGCCGCGCCAACTTCCGCAACTGGATCACCCGCAAGAAGTGCAATCCCAAGAACTACACGCGGAAAGCTTACGGGAACGTCTCCGACTACATCCTGTTTTATACCAAGACCGACACCTACGTCTGGCACCGTCCGGTGGACCCGTGGACGGAAGAACGCGCCGCCAAGGAATATCAATACGTGGAACCCGGCACCGGACGCCGCTACAAAAAAGTCCCCGTCCACGCGCCGGGCGTGCGCAATGGCGAAACCGGCAAACCGTGGCGCGGCGTGAATCCGCCGCCCGGCAAACACTGGCAATACCCCCCGCGCACCCTCGATGAAATGGACGCGCGCGGCGAAATCTACTGGTCCCGCACCGGCAACCCGCGCCGGAAGATTTACTTTGACCAAAGCGAAGGCGTGCCCGTGCAGGACTTGTGGCTGGATTTCCGCGACGCTCACAACCAGAACATCGCGGTGTCCGGCTACCCCACCGAAAAGAACCCCGACCTGCTCCGGCGCATCATCGAAGCCTCCTCGAACCCGGGCGACTTGGTGCTCGATTGCTTCTCCGGTTCCGGCACGACCCTGAGCGCGGCCTCGCACTTGGGCCGCCGCTGGATCGGCGTGGATAACAGCCCCGAGGCCATCAGCGCCACCCTCCGGCGTTTCGGCAAAGGCCTCGAACCGATGGGCGATTTCGTCAACACGCCCGACTCCGCCGAAAGCGCAGTGGAGAGCGAGGATACGCTGCGCCTCTTTGGGCCGGATGCGTCTTCCCTCTCAAGCGTCAATCCTCGACCCTCAACCAAGGCGGCAGCGCCTACGAACCGCCACCGGGTAATCAAAGACCTGGTTCTTCTGGCGCGAGAACCCTACGTTGGCGACTTGGACAGCCCACTCGAACAGTGGAGTCAATGTCTTGGTGAAACCAAAGCCCTGTATCTCTGCGAAAAACCGACTCCATACAAAGTCGCCAATGCGCGCCAATCAAAAGGGGCTCGCCGCCGAGGCCACCGAAACCGCGCAGAAGCAACTGGCAAAGGTCGAGGCCGAGATTGACGAACAAGCCGCCGCCGTCTGGAACATCAGCCCCACCGAACTTCGCGACATCCAGTCAAGCCTGGCTGACCTGCGGTGAGCGAAGTCGAACCGAACGGCAGCGTGGAGCGGGACGCGCCGCGCGACCAACTGACTTTTGCCTTGGCGGAAACGCCGCCGCGCTCACGACGAAAGGCGAGCGATACGAGACTGGAGAAACTCCGAGTAACGCCGCCCGCCTCACGGCAGCGCCCTTCACTCCCACGCCAGACTTGCCGCGCTGAAATGCTGCCGGTACAGTCGTCATCCATGAGCCTGCTTGGGAAGATTGACCCGGCCATCGCAAAGCGACTTGCCGAACAAATCCGCGCGATCGGCAAGACGGCCAAGAGCGAGGAGGACGTGCGGCTCAACGTCGAGGCCGCGCTCAAGCACTACCTGGCGCAACTGGGCATCTCCACGGCCGCCTCCTACGAGCAGCATATCACCTTGCTGCAAGGTTCTGGCAGCGCCGACGCCGTCTATGGCTTCGGGATCATCGAATACAAGCGCCCCGGGACCATCGCCACGCCGCACGGCCGCAAGTCGCTGGTCGAACAACTCGCTTCGTATCTGACCGGCAAGGCCCGTGAGCTTGCTCCCACCAGCCCGCTTGAAGCCGTCAAGAAGATGATCGGCATCGGCATGGATGGCCAACAGGTCATGTATCTGCGGTACGCCTCGTCTGAGAACCGTGCCAAGTACTTCCAGCCGGTTTCGCTGGAGACCCAACTCGAATTCTTCAGGCAAAAGGGCCTCAAGCGTGGCGGCTTCCAGGTCGTCGGCCCGATGCCCATTGACGAAGCCAGCGTGGACTGGCTGCTCTACTCGCTCCGCTTTTTCCACCGCCGCGCGCTCGAACCGCAGTCGCTCGCCGAAGTGTTTGGCCCGGAGGCTGAAGTCGCCTCCAGCACCATCAACGCGCTGTACCATAAGCTGCTGACCGCCAGCAACCGCCGCGTCGAGATGTTCTTCAAGCAATGGGACATGATCTTCGGCGTCATCTACGGCCAGGAACTCGAGCGCGGCGACATCGCCGCCAAGGAACTTGCCAGGCTTTACAACATCGCTGACAAGCCTGATCTCAAGAAACTCCTCTTCGCCGTCCACACCTACTACGTCCTGCTGATGAAGATGCTCGCGGCGGAACTCATCTCGTTGCAGGAAGGGTCGTGGTTCGCCTCCTTCACCGCCGAGATTCAGGCCGCCGGTGACGACTTGGTGAAATCCAAAATCGAGCACCTGGAAAACGGTGGGCTTTTCAAACAGTTCAACATCGTCAACTTCCTCGAAGGTGATTTTTTCCGCTGGTATCTGGACGTGTGGGACGCCGCCGTCGCCCAGAACCTCCGTCACCTCGCCATCGCCCTTCAGCAATTCGAGCCGGCCACGGTTACGATTGACCCCGACGCCACGCGTGATCTGCTCAAAAAACTTTACCAGTATCTCCTTCCACGCCGTGTCCGCCACGACCTCGGCGAATATTACACGCCGGACTGGCTGGCGGAACGACTCATCCGCCAGATCGGTTACGACGGCAATCCCGACAAGCGCGTGCTCGATCCCTCGTGCGGCTCTGGCACGTTCCTTTCGCTCTGCATCCGCAAAGCATTCGACTACGCCGACCGCTATTTGGTCAGCCCCGACGATCTCGTCAAAAAGCTGCTCACCAATATTGTCGGCTTCGACCTGAATCCACTGGCGGTGATCGCTGCGCGCACCAACTTCCTGCTCTCGCTGGGCACGCTCATCCGCCACGCGCAGCACATTGAGATTCCGGTCTATTTCTGCGATTCCATCCTGACGCCTGCTGAGTTTGCCAAGGAAGGCGAATTACGCTTGGGCGGACGCGACCGCCACGTGGATACCTCAGTAGGACAATTCTCCTTCCCGTCCGACGTGATCGAAAAGGACAAGATCGAAATCGTCTGTGCCCTCATCGAGGAATCCGTCGTATTGAATCGCACGAGGCCGCAGTTCCTCGAAAAACTCCGCACGGTCGTCGGCCCACTTGACGCCGACGCCGAGAAGTTGCTCGCCGACGTTTTCACCCGCATCGTCAAACTCAATGCCGACGAATGCAATGGCATCTGGGCGCGCTTCCTCAAAAACCAGTTCGCGCCCATCTTCGTCGGCAAACGGACCTTCAACTTTGTCATTGGCAATCCGCCGTGGGTTAACTGGCAGAGCCTCTCGGACTCCTACCGCGACAAGACGTGGAAACTCTGGGAAGCCTACGGCTTGTTTTCACTGAAGGGCCACGCCGCGCGGCTGGGCGGCGGCAAGAAAGACCTGGCCATGCTCTTCACCTACGCCTGCCTCGACAACTACGTCAAAGACAACGGTCGGCTCGGCTTCATTATCACCCAAACACTTTTCAAAACCAAAGGCGCGGGCGACGGCTTCCGCCGCTTCCAACTCGGCAAAGGCGCGCATTTCCAAGCCCTCCAGGTGGACGACCTCAGCGACTTCCAGCCGTTCGAGGGCGCGACCAACCGCACCGCCATCGTGACCTTTCAGAAAGGCAGAGCGACCAAGTATCCCGTCCCGTACCTCTACTGGCGCAAGAAACCCAAAGCCAGCATCAGCCTCGACGACGACCTCGATGAAGTCCACCCACACAAAGTTGTCGTCAAACAGTGGTATGCGCGCCCAATCAATTCTTCAGAGCCGACAAGCCCGTGGATCACTGCGAGCAGAGACGCGCTTAACGCAATCCCAAAAGCCGTCGGCCAGTCCGCCTACCGGGCCTATGCCGGCTCATGCACGTGGGCCAACGGCGTCTATTGGTTGGAGATCACAGGTCAGAACAACGCAGGCCAAGTCATAGTTCGTAATCTCAGCGATGTCGGCAAACTCGAAGGCATTGAACAGGTGGACGGCAAGGCGCTTGAACCCGACTTGCTCTATCCATTGCTGCGTGGCCGTGACGTGGAACGCTGGCGGGCGCGAAGCTCTGCCTTCCTGCTCAACGTCCAGGACCCAAAGGAACGGCACGGCTACGACCAAGACTGGCTCAAAGATAAATACGCTGAGACCTACAAGTACCTTCTGAAATTTGAGAAGCTGCTCCGCCAACGCTCCGGATTCCGCAAGTACTTTTGCGACGAACGAGGAAAGCCGTTCGCCCCTTTCTATTCGCTCTACAACATCGGCGATTATACGGCCGCGCCGTACAAGGTGTGCTGGCGAGAGCAAGCGGAGTTCTTCACTTGCGCCGTCACCGCCAGTAGCAAAGTTGCTGGCAAGAGCAAAGTCGTCATTCCGGACCACAAGTTGATGTTCGTTCCGATCCGCGATAAAGAGGAGGCGCACTATGTTTGCGCGATGCTCGGTTCGTCCATCAGCGTTCTGGTCGTCAAGAGCTACGGAGTCGAAACCCAGACCTCCACGCACGTCCTGGAGTACATCCGCGTGCCGAAGTTCGACGCGAAGGACAAGCGGCATCAGCGGCTGGCCGAACTCAGCGTCGAAGCGCACCAACTCGCCGCCGACGCCACCGAACCCGCGCAGAAGCGTCTCGAAAAGGTGGAAGCCGAGATTGACGAACAAGCCGCCGCCGTCTGGGGCATCAGCCCTACCGAACTCCGGGACATCCAATCAAGCTTGGCTGACCTGCGGTGAGGCAATTGCCGAAGTCGGCCGGCGGCGGTGACGGAGAAGCAGCGGGCGGCGGTGGAAGCGGCGGCACAGGCGGTGTTGGACGCGCGGGCGAAGTACCCGACCTCGACGCTGGCCGACCTCTACGACCCATTGACGATGCCGGCCCCGCTGCTAAAGGCGCATCAAGAACTCGACCGCGCCGTGGACCGCTGCTACCGGCCCGAACCGTTCCCCAGCGACCGCCACCGCGTTGAATACCTCTTCGCCCTCTACGAGAAAATCACCGCGCCGCTGGTGGCTGCGGCGAAGCCGAAGATGAAGCGGCGATAACGCCAGAGGTGAGCGACCGCCGCCGAGAGGACGGTGGATCGCACGAGGCACTCCCAAACTGCCGCCCGGCGTTGAACGGAAAAGCGAGGCGGCGGGTCGCTAGACCGATCTTAGCCCTCTTGTTCACCCCGCTTGCCTAATCCAGTCACGAATGTTCATTCCGATTCGCTCGACATCTTCCTTCGACAATAGACCACCGTGCATAACGATGTTCCGGGACCTTTCGAGCGTGTTAAGGATGCCCTTTGCCCATTCCATGTCGCTGAGTACGCTCTCAAACTGAGGCCAGTTCGTGACTATGATCGAAGAAAGGTCGCCGAAGTCGCAATAAACAATTTCCGATGCTCCTCTCGTGCCGTGCCACTTGAACTTAGCATCCTCCTCCATTCGGGTTTTCGCTTTCTTTTGAACCCGGTCCGGCACTTTCGACCACCACGTTTCGCCATGGACCTCGGTCATAGCCTTCTTAACGAGCTCCCGCACGGCGTTCTCGAACGCGTGAATGGCGGTGTAGACGATTGCCATCCGGTCTGCGTCTGCAAGGAAGTCGGGATCCAGCATCTCAAAGGACAGCGATTCCCTAATCTTGGCGGCTTGCTCCGCGCCGAAATGGCGCCGCCTCCGGCGGCCAACCTTGTCAAGGCTCTCCTCCGTAAGAAGCCCTCGGTAAACAAATGTGTAAAGAGCGTCCATATTCTACCGAAGGTGATCCCGCAGACTCTTGAAGATTGCATCGTAAACAGCCTGATCGCGACTCTCTGGTAGGACAATGTTTATGTGATACTGAAGTGAATCCAAGGACACCAACTTCTGCGTAGATGGAATCGCGGCCTCAGGCGGATGGGAGACGGAGGGCTTTGCTGATTCGTCCTTCTTTTCTTTTGGTGCCGGAGTTGGTGTTGCAGAACTGAAATCTGCGTATTCGCAAAGTGCCGTATACGTTCTAGCGATGCGCGCAATAACACCGTCTTTCTTGGACCCGGCGTAGAGACCTCTTAGCTTGTTCTTTGCCTCGTCTGCCGAAAGCTTGTGCGCGTCCTTGTTAAGAGCAAAAAGCTCCGAATACGCCTCTCGAATGGCGGTTGCGAGAACCTTCCTCGATTGTGTGCGGTCAAGAAACTCGTAGTAGCGCTTGGTGGGCACTGCGTCCGTATCTAAGAATCCCAGGTCTTTATTGAGTTCCGCATAAATAATGGATATGAGTTTACTCATTCCAAATCAATCCCTGTTTAGCGGCTTGCGCCAGACAAGCGCCCAGCAAGCTCTGCGATTGGTTGATATC
>Ga0315289_10007613_pt1 | contig 15755 bp, 10 predicted proteins | sample YL17G11_40_MG_FD_203452 | JGI IMG/M metagenome (GOLD analysis project Ga0315289, IMG submission 203452) | Sediment microbial communities from Yellowstone Lake, YNP, Wyoming, USA - YL17G11_40 | ecosystem: Environmental > Aquatic > Freshwater > Lake > Sediment | place: USA: Wyoming | collected... | reverse complement strand
GGATCTACGGGCAACTCGGGCGTGACGATGAAGCGCGAAAACTCCTTGACAAGGCCATCGCAGTTGACCATACGGATGTTGCGGCCTATTCGGCCATGGCTGAGTTGGCGCAGCGGTCGGGGCAGAGAGAAGAAGCGACCCAATGGTATCAACGGGCCGCTGACGTGGCGAGGCCCGGCGAGCCCGGCAGTCTGGACCTCGTATCTTCCATGCTACGCTATGGATACTATGAGGTCTCCCTGTCGTATGTGGAGGCAGCGCTTGCGCAGCGCCCTGCTGACGTCGAACTGCTCTTGGATTTGGGTCGCATCCATCGTGCCATGGGCCATTTCTCAGAGGCTAACGAAGTGCTGGCTCGCGCCGTGCCACTTGCGCGGGATGATGCGCGCATTTATGCCGCTCTGGCGGAGTTGGACCGTGATCAGGGGCGCGACGCTGATGCTATCAGAGGCTTCGGGCAAGCGATCGCGCTTCAGCCTGGCGAGGCCGGCTATTACTTGGCGCTCAGCGAGCTGCTGGTGGCGCGCGGAGACCCTCGCGCTGCGCTCGACGTGTTGGACAAGGGTCGACAACAGGCATCGGCTCCCGATGAGCTCATCGTGGCCATCCACGACCTCATGATGCTACAGGGCTCGGCGCCCCTGGCGCTGGGTGCTCTCGAGCAGGGGCTGCGAGATCGGCCTGACGACGCGGTGTTGTTGCTTGCAGTAGGAGCCCATTACCAGTCACAAGGGGATTTCCAGGCGGCAGCCCGGCAACTTGAGTCGGCAATGGTGGCTTATCCCGGGCGGGCTGCGGTTCACGTAGCCCTGGGGAGTCTCTCACAGCAGCAGGGCCAGGGCGACATCAGGCTGAAAGAGTACGAAAAGGCCGCCGAGCTGGAGCCAGTCAATGCCAGCGTAGCCTTGGTGCTGGCGAGGGCATATGAGCAGACAGGGCGCGCAGCCGATGCGATCCGGAGCTATGAGCGAGTGATTGCACTGGAGCCCGCGGCGGCGGAGCCCTATGTTAGCCTGGCGGCCCTCTACCAGGAATCAGGGCGCGTCAACGACGCACGCTTAGTGTATGCGCGTGCTCTCGCGTTGATGCCGGCGTCTCCCGAGCTTCTGGCGCCGTATGCCGCGTTCCTTGTTGACGCTGGAGAGGGAGACAAGGCCCTCGGGTTGATTGATGAGCTTGTCGAGCGCGCGCCCTCAGCCAGGAACCTGATCGTGCGTGCAACGACCTACCGGTCCCTCGATCGACCGGACGACGCGGAGCGTGACCTTGAGGCCGCTCTGCAAGTGGAGCCGGGCACCGTAAATGGTCTCTTGGCGCTGGGCGACCTCTACAAAGACAGTGAGCAGTACGCAAAGGCACAGCGCGTCTACGAGAAGGTGGTGGCGTTGGCTCCGGGAAGTCCCGTCGGGTACACGAGTCTCGCGAAACTGGCGGCTCTACAGCAAGATGAAGGCAAGACCCGCCTTTACGCTGACCGGGCACACAAAACGGCACTCGGCGCGCTGATTCGCCCGGACGATGTTGTGCCCAAGCCCCGGGAGGCCTCGGAGTGACAGCTAGGCTCCTGCCACGAGTCGCGGCCGTGGCGTTTCTGATCTTCATCGCCTTTGGCTCTGCGGCCGGCCCCGGAATCGCAGCGCCGCATTCTGGCGCTAGCGCAGGAAAGTACACTGTGTCTAAGAGAACCTCCCACGCGCCTGTAAGCGACATGTGGATCGATGTCAGCCTTGGGGAGCCGCTTGTCGAATGGTTCAACCAGGTGGCACGACCAACGGACATCGCGCGCATCGAACATGTGGCGCTGATCCGAGAGCTGGATCAGATCACCGCTGGTCGGAAGCTTGTGGTCTTCAAGTCGGCGGCAGATGCTTCGCAGGCTGTTCCTGTGCTACGTGATCGCATGGATATCATCGGCTACAACCTGGAAGCTGGACCCGGCACGCCCGTCGATGAGCAGGCGAACCCAGTGGCGAGCATCCGAGCCATGCATGACCTGGCGAGGGCCAACAAGATGCTTCTTGCGGTGGGGCCTGATCGCAACTTCGCGCTCACCTACGGTGTTGCGATCGCTCCGTACGTAGACATTTTTGTCATCCAGGTACAGCGGATCCAGACGGATCCGGAGTCGGTGCGGGCCTTCGTGATCCCATTGGCAGAAGCCTTGCGCCAGGCGAACCCAGACATCCAGGTCAGCGTTCAGGTGCGCACAGAAGGTGACGTCGTCGCCCTGGCAGACCTGATCGATTCCATGCGGAATCACCTTGATGGCGTTTCCATCCTCACCAGCCCTGAGACCACCGACGTCGCGCACGCGCTGGTGACCGAACTGCGCTCGCGCGGACAGGCCACGCCAGGCCCTGCAACCAGCGAGCCTGCCAGGCTGGGCACGCCCACGAATATCGCATCTACGGCCACGCCTGGGGTAGACGATCGAACGACGCCCACCGAATCCGTCAGCTCTATCAGGAAGAGCGTAACCATGACTCCCTATCCGGTGCCGACGCGGTTAGGACCGCTCGGCGCCGGAGGAGTGTACATCCCCTGGTGGATCTTGGCTCTTGGCGCTGTTGTCTGGGCGGGTGTTGTCGGGGTTGTCTTGATCGTGGTTATCATCTGGTTCCACGGAAAGAACAAGGCCTAGGGCACGGAAGAGGGACTCTGCGGATGCGACATGCCTGACGGGCTGGATGGTGGGTTGGCGGCTGCGCGCTGGCAGCACATGGCTCCGGCCTTGCGCTATCGTAACTTCCGGCTGTTCTGGTCTGGCCAGGTTGTCTCTATCATCGGCACTTCCCTACAGGTGGTAGCGGAGGGCTGGCTCATCTATCGCCTCACAGGATCCACCTTCTGGCTGGGTATGGTTGGATTCCTGGCGCTAATCCCCGTAGTGCCGATTTCTTTCCTCGGCGGCGTCCTGATCGACCGCTTCCCACGAAGGAAACTGATTCTGGCGACTCAGATCGGGCTGCTGATCCAGTCCGCGGTCTTTGGCCTGTTGGCCCTCAGTGCTCGCCTGCAACTGTGGCATATCATCCTGCTGTATTCCGCCTTCGGCGCGCTCCTGGCCGTTGACCACCCGGCTCGACGCGCATTCCTTGTGGAGTTGGTCGATCGAGAGGCGCTGGCGAATGCCGTGGCACTCAATGGCGCGGTCTTCAATATCGCCAGTTTTGTTGGCTACGCGGCTTCCGGGTTCCTGATCGCAACGATCGGGGCAGGAGGCACAATGCTGACCAACGCGGCCAGCTATCTGGCTACCATCGCGGCGCTCCTGGCCATCCATGTGCCCGACACACGCCACGACACGAGCTCTACGCCACTCAGCGCAGCCTGGAAGGAAGGGATTGAGGCGTTGCTCAGGCAGCCTGTAATGATCGGTGTCATTGCGCTGATGGCGGTCGTCGGTGGGTTGGCCTATCCCGTCACCGGGATGATGCCGGCGCTTGCTGCAGACGTGCTGGGGACGGGGGCTGTTGGGCTGGGCCTCCTCTGGGCTGCAAGCGCGCTTGGTGCGGTGATCGGTACGGTGGTCGTTGCCAGGGTCGGCGTCCGCAGACGCGGTAAGACGCTGACGTTGGCGAGTTGCCTGCTGCCTATGTTGGTCTTCGGCGTATCGCGCGCGAAGTCGATGCCGGCCGCGGCAGTGATGCTTGTTGCGGTGGGCATGGGTCTCTTGGTGCTGCAAAGCCTCGCAATCACGTTGGTGCAGGTCAATATCCCTGACCGTATCCGCGGGCGTGTCATGAGCCTGTACAGTCAGATCCATGCCGGGTCAGATACAGTGAGCAACATGCTGGTGGGTGCGGTCGCAACGAGGGCGGGCCTGCCCCTGACGCTCGCTCTGGCCGCGTTGGCTGCGCTCGTCTTCGCAGCGGTATGGTCGGCCGCGCTGCCTGCGGTCCGGCGCCTGGACTAGATGATGCCTCTGTTGCGCCTGCTCCCGCCGACTGCGGCGCCGGTGACCTTCTCTGACGTGGTCAGTGGCGTGCAGGCACGTCCAGCGGACCTGGACCGTTTTCGTTTGGCGCTAGAGAGCTATCTGGGCACCTCGCGATGCTACCTGGCGGCCTCGGGCCGCACGGCGCTTTTCCTGCTCCTCAGGGAGTTGCTCAGGCAGTCGCCACCTGGACGGCGTGAGGTGACGCTGCCAGCCTACACCTGCCCGGCGATAGCAAAGGTGGCTCTAGACCTTGACCTGACGCTCCGGCTGGTAGATATCTCGCCCGAGACCTTGGCTGTGGCGGACGACGCGCTAGCCGAGGCGGTCAGTGAGCGCACGCTGGCGGTCATCCACGTCCATCCGTTTGGCATCCCTCAGCCCGTCGCGCGCGTTGCTGCGTTGGCCCATTCGGCAGGCGCAGTCCTGATCGAGGACGCAGCACAGTCATTGGGAGCAAGGCTTCCACCCGGTGACTTGCCAGCCGCTCTTGGAGCTCGCCAGCCTGCTCTTGGAGGCGGTCCGGCCGCCGGATCCGTCGGGGACTTTGGCCTCTTCAGCCTGGGTCCGGGGAAGCCGCTTTCCTTGGGCGGAGGCGGGGTATTGTCAGTGAATGATCCGCGCTGGCTAGATACGGCTGAGCGGGCCTGGCGCGGAATCAGGACTCCGGGCCCTATAGCCTCTGGCCTGGCCGTGGCGCGACTCGGCCTTACTGCGTTGGCGTTTAATCCGACGGGCTGGCGCCTCGCGGCATGGGCCGGACTACACCGCGTAGGCGATGCGGAGGCGAGCTGGGGATATCGAGTCGCGGGCTTGCCTCCGGCGCAGGCTGGCAGTGGCCTGGTGGAGCTGCCCCGGCTAGAGGCGTGCAATGCGCGTCGGCGGGCTACCGCGACCCGACTCATTGCCGGCCTGGTCCGATCCAGGCTCGGGCGTGTTCCAGTGGCTGCGGGCGGCACAGAACCGATCTACCTGCGCCTTCCTGTCGTTGCGTCGTCTGAAGCGGTGCGAGATGAGCTTCATGGACGGCTCTGGAAAGCGGGAGTCAGTGCAGGGCGAATGTATAGGCGAGCGATCGGGGAGGTTTTCCAGCAGGCGGGCACAAAGCCATGCCCTGGGGCAGAGACCGTAGCGCGGCGACTGCTGACCCTCCCGACACATCACTACGTGTCTGATGAAGACGTGGACCGCATCGTTCGGGTTTTTGCCCAAATGGGAGGGATCGAATTCTGGTAGAATGATCACCTGTAGTCGAACAGAGGCCGGGTAAGACGAAGAGTGACTCGTGAGTGGCGTATCATACCAATGGGATGCGGATGACTACGCGGCGCTTTCCAGCCCACATCTACCCCAACCTGCACTTTGAGTTGATGGACGCAGTAGCGATCACCATACCTGGAACGAGTTCCTACGGATATGCGCGAATCCTTCATCGACCAGGTTGTCGGCGCATACCTGGACCGGCACCCCGAGGATTCGCGAGGGCTGGTCCGTGTAGCCATGGTACGTCTGGAGGTTGAGGCCATAAAGAGGTGATTCAGGTACGCTGGCGTTCTCAGGCCTGAAAGCCGCTGAGTCACGGCGATGGCCTCTCCCCACTCCGAGAGTTGCGCTAAGGAGGGGCAGCTATGAGTGATCTGGTCGATCGAGTGGCGTTGGTGACGGGTGCAGGCCAGGGAATTGGGCTCGCCATCGCCAAAGTGTTGGCGAGCCGGGGCATGAGGGTTGGGGTGAACGACATCAACCCTGGGCTGGCAACCGAGGCGGCGCGCCTGCTGCGTTCTGAAGGCATGAACGCGCTGCCCCTATTCGGGGACGTGAGCCGCAAGGCAGATGTCACGGCGATGATCGAACGCGTGGAAGCGGAGCTGGGTCCCCTGTGGCTTCTCGTGAACAACGCGGGCATCTTCAATTCCGCGCCAACGGCCGAGCTCGGCGAGGAGGCATGGGATAACGCCTTCGCCGTGGATGCCAAGGGGGTTTTCTTGTGCTCGCAGGCTGCGGTCCGCACGATGATGCCGCGCCGACAGGGGCGCATCGTCAACATCGCATCGATCGCAGGGATGATTGTCCGCACGGGTCAGATCGCCTATTGCTCTGCCAAGGCGGCAGTGATCCATTTCTCGCGCTGCCTGTCGGTGGAGATGGCGCCCCATGGCATTACTGTGAACTGCCTATGTCCGGGTATGACCCGTACCGAGATGCTGAGCAGGTCAGCCCTGCAGCGCGGCCTTGATCTGGACGCTATGGTGGAGATGATCCCGGCGGGCCGGATGGCTAGTGAGTCAGACCATGCTCACCTTGTCGCGTATCTTGCTTCAGATGAAGCAGGCCACGTTACCGGTCAGGTTGTGGCTGTCGATGGGGGGCAGAGCCTGTATCACCCCCTTATGCCGCGCCGGTAAGCCTCAGCGGCTCCTCCCTGTTGGGTACATGATCACGCTCGTAGCGCGCAAAAGATTGGAGGATGGAAGAAAATGCCTGGTTTCGCTGATGGCCCAACATCGCCGCTCTTCGCTCCTCTCCACTTGAGGGGAGGCACAACGCGGCGCGACCCGGCAGGTGCCGAGGTCTCCGCAGAGATGATAGCGGCTTGGGAGCATGCGCCCGAAGGCCGCTGTGTCTCGTGGGGAATCCCGTTTGAGGTTGGGGATATGATCGTGCTGTCGGACCGGCCGGTGACGGTCGAGTTGGAGCCTCTGACAGCTCAGTGGTTCGTGTTCCTCCACACTTCTGATCTCAGGCGGCAGGAGCCTGGCAAGGGTGGGTTGATTGCCGCCTGCAAAGGGCTTGGGGCGCTTGGCGAGCACGCTGCGGACTACATAATCCGATACGCTGACGGGACCGAGGCGCGCCTGCCTATCCGCAGGCGCCACCAGATTGGCCCGTTCACTCGTGAGTGGGGCGAAAACTGCTTCCAGGCGGTGCCCCACCACAAGCCACACCCCATCCCAGCCGCGCAGGAGCAGCTGGTCCAGGGATGGGGGGTCAGCCAGACGCGCGCCTCAGCGGCAGACTCGGGATCGTGGGTCAACTGGCTGTGGGCCTGGGAGAACCTCGCGCTCGAGAAGCCGATCGCCGGCTTTCGCTTTGAGCCTGCTTCGGGAATCGTCGTCATCTCGGCGATCGCTGCCGGTAACGCCTCGTCCTTGCCGCTACGCTGGGAGACGAGACGTAAGGCTGTGTTCGCGCTGCCGCCCGGCCAGCCGTTCGACTCGAACCTGGACGCGAGCGGTCTCCTGCAACAGATCCAGCTTGACTTGGGGCAGATCATCTCGGCAGTTCCCCGGCGCCTCTATCCCAACGATGGCTGGTGCGGGACGTACAACAACCAGGTGCCGCCGCGCTCCAAGACTGAGCTGCTGATCGAGTACACAGCTCACCCGGATGCTCGTTTCCACCTCTCGGATGGGCGCACCGTGCCCGTGGCCGAGGTGGCGTTGACCCCGGCGGAAGACACGTTGCGGCCCGTGGCTCCGGCGACCCAGCGCGTGATACTGCGTGCGCGGGAGCACGGCAGTGGCCGGGCAGTGGCGGTCAAGCTTCACGTCCATGGTGAAGCGGGAGAGTACCTCGCGCCGGTGGATCGGCATCGCATCATCAACCACGACTGGTTCGAGGACTACAGCGTGGACTTCCTACACGTAGACGCGCAGGGTGCTACCAGTTGGCCCCCCATGAACAGCCATCCCTGCACCTACATTGCCGGCGAGACGACCATTAACCTGCCTCTGGGCCGTGTCTATCTGGAGATCTCCAAAGGCTTCGAAATCCGACCTGTCCGCAAGGTCATAGAAGTGACCCCAGCCACCCACGAGATCACGATCGAGGTCGAGAAGGTGTTGCCCTGGAGGGAGCGGGGCTGGGTCACCGCGGATACGCACGTGCACTTCTTGTCACCTATGTCAGCCCTGTTGGAGGGAGCGGCAGAGGGGGTAAACGTGGTGAATCTGCTCGCCAGCCAGTGGGGCGAGTTGATGACCAACGTCGGCGACTTCGATGGGCGCACCACTTGGGGTGCACGCGAGGCGGGCGGAGATGGAGAGTACCTCGTGCGCGTGGGGACAGAGAACCGCCAGCACATACTGGGACACATCTCCCTGTTGGGCTACGGCGGTCGGATCATTGCGCCGATGACGGTCGGCGGACCAGACGAGGCGGCCTTGGGCGACCCGGTTGACGTCCTTCTCACCGAATGGGCGCGACAATGCAAGAGTCAGGGTGGATTGGTGGTTCTTCCGCACTTCCCGAATCCTCGTGCCGAGCACGCTGCGAGCATCATCAGCGGTGATGTTGATGCCGTGGAGATGACATCCTGGAACGACCTCTACGCCGGCATCGATCCCTACTCGCTCTCGGATTGGTATCGCTACCTCAACTGTGGCTACTTGGTCCCAGCGGTGGGCGGCACCGACAAGATGACCGCAACCACGGCAGTAGGCACGGTGCGAACGTACTCCAGAGTCGGTACAGACCGGCCCTTCACCTACGAGACCTGGATGGAAGCAGTCCGACGCGGCGAGACCTTCGTCACCTACGGGCCCCTCTTGGATCTCGCCGTGGACGGTCGCCCCATGGGAAGCCATATCGAGATGACTGCTTCTGGGGGCACCGTTGATGTCACGTGGGCTGTCGCAAGCGTCACAGTGCCAGTGTCGCGTGTGGAACTGGTCATCAACGGTGAGATACGCAAGAGCATTTCCGTGTCTGCCGCAGAAACGAGTGGAAACTGGTCGGTCAAGATCGACAGGAGCTCGTGGCTGGCTCTTCTTGTGCGAGGCCACTACCCTGATCGCCAGGAGATCATCGCTGCGCATTCCTCGCCAGTGATGGTCCACGTGGCTGGCTCACCGATGCTCCCCGCCGCCGATGCGCTGACAATCCTGGATCAGATCGAGGGTGCGCTGGCCTACTTAGACACAGTGGGCACCCGAGCCGATGATGCTGCCTACAAACGGATGCGTTTGGTCTTGACTTCAGCACATCGCGGATTGCACAACCGGATGCACCAGATGGGGTATTACCACGGGCACTCCATGAGCGAAGATCACGCGGAGCACCACTGAGCACGTTTGAAGTGTGCTAATCCTGCGCTGCGCAGTCCGGATAAGCAGCGGTGCCGCCCCGCTTGGCGTACCCGCCTGCGGGGTGGCGTTCCGCCGTGCGGGGAAGCCCTCGACCGCAGGGAGGGGGTGGCACCGCTCTGGCGTTTCGTGAACCTTGCCGGCTAACTCGCTGTGTGCGCTTCGACGCAGAGCCTTAGCGCAAGCATTGTGTCGATTTCGGTGCTAAAGTGCGGCTCCGTGCTGCGTAGGAACTCACCGGCGTTCCTCAGCTCCGCTTGTGCCTCGTCTTTGTTGCCGGCTAGCCTAGCCTGGTGTGCCTTCACCAGGAACTGCAGAAGCTGCGCGTGATGTTCGAGCAGCTCCAGCGACCTCCTCCGCGCCGCGCCCGCTTCCTTCTCGCGCCGCACAGTCGACTCGGCCAGGGCGCTCTCCAGGTGGTCGGCGATCGCAGAAAGCTTCGCTGCGTCGGCGTTCGAGAAGGGGACTACCCGCCGATGCGCATCGCCTGTGTCTGTGGCTGTCTCGATGAAGGCCAGATACTCGCCGGCGAACGCCGCATGCTCACCATAGGCAGCACCCAGGTATTCCTCCCGAAGATTCTCCCACGTCCCGTCCGGGTTCCACAGGGAGCGGGCCAACGAGGCCATTGCCAGGCCAGATGGGTAGAAATTACGGAACGATTGGCAACTCACAAGCCCGTTGAGCCCGAGCGACTTGAGCCGCCCGAGGTCCTCGTGGAAGACTCGCGCCACTTGCGTATCGGTCAGTTGTCGCCAGTTGTGCCACATCAGATGGTAATCGAAGGCGAAGCTGTCTCCCTTGAAGGCCTGTCGCCAGTCGGCCAGAGTCCTGACGTAGAACGCATTTTCGGGGGAAACGGCAAGGCGGTTCAACAGGGGGTGCGGCCAGGGCTTCCCATCATCGCAGCGGCGGTTAACCAGGCTATGGCCGTAGCACCGGTTGATGGGAGCAAACATGAGAATGGCGTTGCCGTAGCGCTCATCAATCGCCACCTTTTCGGGCGGCCACAGCAGTTCAATATAGGCCAGGAACACGAACCGCATCTTGGGTGCTCGTTGGTGCAGCGCTTCCGAGAGCGCGTTGATGATCTTCGCATACCAGTCGGAAATCGATAGCGGGCGGCACTCGTCGCACTCGCACTTGTTGTTCCTGGCATCGGAAAGCCAGACGTGAACCACGTCAAGCTCCGGGTGCGCCTCGCAGTACTCGACGATTCTCGCCACAAAAACGTCGAAGGCAGGACGGTAGCTATAACATAGCTCCGTGTTAATAGGGATGTCCTCGAAGAGCTTGCGTTCGCCTCCGATCTGGGCTAGCCACCGGACGTACTCGGGCTTCACGGGCTTGTCAGCTTTGACCCATCCTGAACGAGGCATCTCGAACGCGGCGCCGGTCCAACCGTGACCTACCCGGTGAAAGACCAGCCCGCGCTGCATGAGAGCGGCAATGACGCGGTCATCCAGTGCGAGTGCTTCCTCTTCAGATACCTTGTGATCAGCGTAATCGGGGTTGTAGGCCCGCTCGTACCAGTTGTTGAAGAAGTAGCGGCTTGATTGAAATTGCAGGAAGACGGTGTTCATCCGGTTCTTTGTGCACCAGTCGACCATCTCGAGCGCGTGCTGGATAGATGGCGCCCCCTCGATGCAAACGCCTCTGTGACGGTAGCGGGCTTCCTCCATCACAGGGGCGCCGGGCACCGTGACCGCGTCGATTTTGGGCAAGACCTCACCATGCCGGCCCGGCCGGACGAATCGTGCACCTTGCATCTCCAAGAAGGCATAGACGCCGAAAAGGACGCTGCGCGCATTGCGACCGGCAATGTAGAGCCGGTCATCAACAGTCCAGATAACGTACCCGTCGTCCCAGGGCGCTGGGGTTTGTCCGCCGCCGTCTGGGCTCGGCAGTTGATCGCAGAGGCCGAGATAGACGGTACTGGCCGCGGGTCTGCCTAATCGCACACCTCGTACGTCCCACCTCAAGCCAGTGATCTTCAAGACATAGTCGGAAAGCTCGCGCGCAGCGTGGGAGATCACCGAATCCGCGTCTGATGATCCTGACGAAATCCAGCGTATGTGTGAGAACGACATGGTTTCCTCCTTGGCATGATAGCCCATCAGGCGCGACGCCCGCCGCAAGCCATGCGCGCAGCAACCGTGGCGATGGGCCGCAACTCGGTGAATCTCTTTGTATCACGTGGCGCCAGAGAATGTCAAAGCTTCACCCGATGGCGGTCGCACTGGTCGCGGCCCCCGTCGAGTTCGTGCACGTTCTGGGTCCTCTGCCTCCTGGCGTGACGCTATTGCGGGAGGCCACCCCGCAGGCGAGTACGCCAAGCGGGGCCACCAGCTGCGCTAATTCCGATCTGATTCTCTGGTTTGTGTGGACTCAGGACGAGTTGGCCCAAGGCCCGTACGGCGCGAGCGCCCACGGGCAAGGCATAGGCGAGATGGCAGGGTACATTAGGCGCACCCCTCGACTCCCGGCGTCCTAGCCAGGCAGGCAAAACGCTATCGTCGCCGCCGAAACAATGCAGTGAACTCGGCAGAACGGGCTGCCCCCACTTGCGCGTACTTGGCGGTCAACTCCTCCAGTTGCTCCGAGGCGAGTCTTGTCGCCGCTGTCAGCGCCTCATCGGCGTTTTCGCTGTTCGATGATGCCGCCAGCCGTGCCCAGTAGGTGTTGTAAACGACCCCTAGCCACGTCACGAACTGCAGATCCTGAAAGAAGCTCCGTGAAGGCCACGTCGCCAACTGGGCGATGAGAAGGCTTGCGCCGGCTACCGCCGCAGTTGCCCCCCACAGGGGAGCACGTTGGACTGCGCCGAGCCAACCCGCGCCCACGAACAGGCTGATGCTGGCGAGAAACAGCACCCAATGCAACACGAGAGCTGCGTTGTGGGCGCCCATCAGCGAATCAAGGGTGATGCGAAAGGCCTCGTCACTATCCGTGGCGTCCAGCACCGTGAGTCCCCTACGGCGAACCGACCCGATACGGTTGGGCCTTAACCGGAGAGAGTCCACCGCCGAAGGGTCATGCGCTTCGGGGCCTGAGTCGCCCTGGATATGGGCGCCTTCGGCAGCAGTTTGTCCGGTGAGCCCTACCGCCGGCGGAACGGCCCCAACAGGAGAGTACACTGTGTATATCTGTATGGGCCCCTCAGCTGTTCGCGGTGGGGTAGCGGCGCCCTCGGCATGGACGGAAGGCACCACCACCGCGCCTGTCTCCCTCGACAGGTAATCGCTCGCGGAGCGCTTAGTGGCCGCAGGCAGCCGTGCAGCGGGATCTCCCACGACGACATAGCTGCGCATGTTGTTGCGAGCTGCCCACAGGTACGCGATCCACGCCCTGGTGTCGCCGCCCGATATCAAACCCCTCTCGTTCGCTGTCTGCAGCTCTGCTGTGAGGTCGGCGCTCAGTTCGGCATAACGACGGTTCAGCGACTCCATCGCGTAGCCTAGGGGATAACCCAGGGTGAGCGCGTTGAGCATGCCCTTGATGGCAGCCAAATCGCGGCCGCTAGGCGCAGCGTCATCACCAATCGCCGGCGAAGCGCGCCAGATGCGATCAACCTGGCCCACCAGGGCGAGCGCCCCACCCCTGGGATGCGCCAGCAAGCGCCGTGCCAAGGGCGAAACGACCGCTCGGCCCGGCATACCCGGTGTGCTCTCCGCAGCGTCAGCGCGCCGATAAACGGGATCAAGACTGCCCGGTGTGCCCGCGCTGTAGGTGGCCATGAGTATGGCCATCATCCCCGTCAGATTGGCGTCGGCGGGCACATCATCGGCCGAGAAATAGTGATCGCGTTCGGAGAGCCTGACCTGCCAGGTACGCGGGCCGGGCCATTCCTGGCAGACCAGGGCTCCCACGTGCGAGGCCGCACGTGGATCTTCCTGATCAAAGCCCACGCCATGTGCTGCCGCGAACAGAAGTGAGGGAGTATCAGTACCCCCGAGCAAGGCCTGCAACTGAGCTTTGGTTCCTTCCTCCGGTTGGACTAACGAGACCTGCCACTGCTTCATGGGCTCGCTATCCAGCGCCTCTGCAAGTGGCTCAACCAGCGCATGTCGCATGCTGAGGGATAAGGGATCATCGGGATTCACAGGCGCGAAAAAGACCGCGCGCCGGGGCGGGTGCAAGTGCCCTCGCTCTGCTATGACGACGCTGCGAGCGTAGCTTTCATATTCATCCAGCGTGCCAAAGTGGACGCGCCCCACGGCCCGCTGCAGGTCTAGCTGGCGCTGAAAAGCATAGGGTATCGACTCAGGATCGCCCACGATGAGCGTGTAGTAAGGCATCTCGGCGGGGACCGCGAACCCCGGGCTAGTGCCATGCCGCTCCCGAAATGACTCCCAGCTCTCGCCCGGCCGGTGACCGCTTGTTCCGGCGTACTCCCTGTACTGGTCACCGGCCTGTTCCCGTCGCAGGTCCAGGAGAGGACTCAACGCATCCCGTATCTCAGGATCCGCGTCGTGCGAGAAGATCACCGACCATCCAGTCTGGGACAGGTCGCACTCATCCAGGTCGAATCGCACCGCAAATGTGGCAAAGCCCTGAGCGATTTTCTCGTCCAGCGTTCTGAGTTCGGCTGATTCCTGCTGCGCGCCTGACTCCAGGATGAGGCGTGCTATTGCGCGAGCATGGTGCGGAGGTTCGAGATACCCGCCAGTGGATGCATTCAGGCCGTTGACATAAAGTAATGATCCCGGCTGTGTCTGGGCCATGGCTCGGTCCTCCTGACAGGAAAGTACACTGTGTATACAGGAAAGTACACTGTGTTTAAGGGTTGAACAAGCGAATTGCCGTAGCCGGCTTCTGCGCGTACGCTTACTAGCCCAGATTGGCCGGTCGCAAATCCTGGGCCGCGTTCAGTGCCCATGATGAGCCTAGGCTCGCACTGCGAGGGCATCGAGTGCTCGAACGGAATGGTTGATCTCCTTAAGGCTGCCGTACATTTTGCGGTACACATCGCAGTAGAGATGCTCATACCACGCCGTGCGTGCCGCATCCGGCTCTATGAGGGAGCGGCCGTAGCGCAACGACTGAAAAGCCTCGGCAGGCGTGCCAAAGACGCCCACCCCCAATCCTGCCAGCAGGGCGGCGCCGGTGGCGGCAGCTTCCGGGAGTTCCGGCAAGCACACAGCGGTACCCAGGCAGTCTGCCTTCAGTTGCGACAGCAGACGCAGGCGGGTGGTGCCGCCAAGCAACACTACTTCGGTCGTTTTCTGGCCTGTTAGCTCCTCCATCTCCTTGACGTTATGGCGAAGCCACAGAGCTAGTGACTCGAGCATGCCGCGGAAAATGTCGCCGCGATCGTGTTCGGCGCGTATCCCAACGAGGGCGGCAAGGCTGTCACGATCGCCTTCCGGAGTGCCGGACCCAACCAGGTGCGGCAACCAGAGTGGGCCGGCGCGTAACCCCACGCCACGTTCAGCCTCTAGCGCCAGCGCTTCGTAGGGGAGCGGACCTCCGGCCGGCAAGGGCTCCGAGAGTTGGCGTGCCAACCACTCGATGGCGCCACCAGCGAGCTTCATTCCGGCCTTGAGCACATACTCACCCTTCACGACATGATGGTAGCATGCGAAGCCGCCGCGGGCGGCGGTGTCGCTGGTGTGAAAGGTGGGCTGCACAGCGATGACCGCTTGGGCAGTTCCGCTTGAATCCACGATCGCGCCGGGTTGATAGGCCCCGGCCGCCATAGCAGCACACAGATGATCGTGTCCGGCCAGTGCACACGGAAGATCCTCCGGCAAGTGCGAGACCTGAGCAGCCTCACGCGTTACCGCGCCTACGAGTGTGCCACCAGGGAAGGGCCGAGGCATCTGGCTTGCGTGCAGCCCTGCGAGCTGCAGTAACCGCTCAGACCAGCCCAGAGCGCTCTGGTCGAACAATAGTGTACGAGAGGCGATGCTGTAGTCGGTTGCCAACTGCCCTGTCAGGCGCCAGAGGATGAAATCTGGCACGGACAGCCACATGGCTATGCGCTCCGCTACCTCAGGATGGTGGCGCCGGATCCACAGCCACTTTGTGACTCCGAACGACGCGCTGGCCCGCTGGCCGGTAATGGCGTGCAGGTCGCTTTCGCCGATTTGTGCCTCCCACCAGGCAGCTTGTGGTGCCGAGCGCTGGTCATACCACGCGATGATAGGATAGAGCGGTTGCATGCTGGCGTCCAGTGGGACCCCCGCCTCGGCCAGGCTGCTGATGGCGAGCCCCGATACCCGCCCACCTTGGCGGTGATGCATGATCTCCCCCAGACAGTCGGCCACCGCTTCCCAGAGACTCTCGGGCTCGTGTTCGGCCAGCCCCGCTGCAAGGTGCGTGACTGGCGTAGGCCTCACGGAGACGCAGACTACGAGGCCCAGGTCTGGGTCGTAGGCTGCGGCTTTGACGCTGGTCGTGCCGATGTCGAGTCCGATAAGCCAGGTCATCATCCCGCCTGAGGTAGGTGGGTCCGGAGCACCGGAAAGTACACTGTGTATATCAGTGACACACTGACGAATGCAGCGAGGCCCCGGCGCCCTGCCCAGAGATCATTCCTTGCTGCCACTCCTCAATGTGGCCTAGACTGGCCTCACGGCCCAGACGTACAGAATCCCCAAAATCACCGCCAGGATCAGCAGCGCGGCTGCAATCCAGCCTATCCACATCGGCACAAGGCTGCGGCTCACGACCTCGCCGGTGTAGATCTCCTCGCTTCCCTCCGACCTAACGTGGGCTTCGTACTTGTACAC
>Ga0315289_10007612_pt1 | contig 15755 bp, 15 predicted proteins | sample YL17G11_40_MG_FD_203452 | JGI IMG/M metagenome (GOLD analysis project Ga0315289, IMG submission 203452) | Sediment microbial communities from Yellowstone Lake, YNP, Wyoming, USA - YL17G11_40 | ecosystem: Environmental > Aquatic > Freshwater > Lake > Sediment | place: USA: Wyoming | collected... | reverse complement strand
CAGACGTGGTCTGCCATCGTCGCGGGTGCGGTACAGGTGAGTCAGCGTTCCTATGACGTCTTCCTTAGTTGGAGTGCCGAAGGCCTCTGAGTCATATTGAATCAAAACCTTGGCAGACTTCCCGTCGTCATCGAGAACCCGGTAATCGGCGATCACGAAGTCGCTTCTGAACGGTGTCTTCTTTGCGAGTTTTTGGCCTAGCCTTGATGCCAGACGTTCTGCGATGCTGGTATGCATTTTCTTGTTCCTTCCCCCATCAAACTTTAACATATGCCAAATCACGCCAACATGGCGTTTATGACAACTAGGTAATTCCTATAATTTAATCTTACCTATAGATTTTGACAGATTTGGTGCCTTTGATACTCCTTGACTGAAAACCCTTGGTAAGGGTACTCTTCTAGGATCAAGAGGACATGCAAAGAGAGATTCGTAGCCGAGTCTCTTTTTTTCTTTTTTTTTATTCCCTAGATTCAATATGATCGAAACTAATACCGAGTGGGGAGCTTTATGTCATTTTATAATAAAATACTGGCCAGCTACCAGGTGGCGGCATCTGAGACTTATGACCTTACAGACTACCGCGGGGACTTAGAAGCTGATGTCGAGGTGGAGGATTTCACACCGGGATCTTCGGGGAGCTGGCATGAGCCTGCCTCTGGCCATGAGGCTACAGTCCGCTGCAATGGGTTCTCCTTCGACACGAAGTGGTTTGACGACTACAAGGAAGACGACTGCTATGAGGACCTTGAAGGCATCTTCAAGAAGATAAAGCCAGGCGACACGCTAAAAGTTAAATTGTATGGACATGTCGGAGTTCCTGAGGGAGCTTCAAGGCATGATGAAGATGATGTCGAGTATGACTTCGACACGCTGAAGGTAAAGGGCGTTAAATGGGAAGGGACTGTGATACATGTCCAGTGTGATGCCCTTTATTCGGGTCATGGCCATGCACCGTCGCAGTCACTCCACGGGCGGGACTAGCTATCGGAGGTACTGAACTTAGCGCAGAGGTTAAGTACCAAGCCTAATCTGGCTTCTTCAATGCTCTCACGCCGCCTTTTGGTATTTGTGTACTGTTGGCAGAGGTTAGCATGGCTCCATTTAGGGAAAGTCACTGGAGTACATGCGCCCTCTGTAGTCCAAACGTCATCGGCCCAGGTACTGCCGAGAGCCTGCTCAATTTCTTCCAGCTCCCTATCCATTCTTGATGTTTCCCCTTGAAGAAAAGCAAACAGCGTTCCTAATTGTATGCGATCATCATCATCATCATCATCGCTACATAGTATGTCATCATCCTCTGTTTCCTCTTCGACACCCATCTGCTGGTATAACTCGCTGATAGCCAGACTAGTTCTTTTCAAGACGTCGGCCAGGAATGATACGAGCTTGTCAGTCTGCTCAGGACTCTTAGTAGAGCCTATGAGGCCTATGATACTGAGGGCGAGACTTGTCTCCCTACTTTTTATGGTATGAAGGCGATAGTCAAACTCATCCTTGCTGCCATTCTCCAGCCTTTTTGCGTCATCTAAGGCCCTCATCGCCTCCTTGGCGCGGCTATTTACCTTGTGGAGGATATCGATCTGGCTATCTAGGGTATCTTCCCTATCCATATCATTATTGTTCAGAGGCTCAGTCTGTATAGCATTCTTGATCTTGTCCAACCTTTCCTTGCGCTTCTGTAGGGAAGCTTCAAAGTCACTGTTTACCTTGTCCTTGAGGTCATCCCAGATATGTAAGTTAGCCATAGTAAAGTCTCCTAATTAGGTTAATGGTGCATCCCCGAAGACTCTTCGGGTAAGATGCGTGATGAAGGCAAGACGGGACTTCTGCCCATGCGGAAATGGGAAGTTATCGGTCATGTCCTTGAAGTCAACTTCGAGCATTTTCATGAGTGAGAGGAGCGGCGGCGGCATCTCCTGCCAGCAGGCCCAAGAGCAGTAGCCATAGCCAGATGGAAGCAAGCCGCCTTTCGGAAGCCACAGACTATCGCTAGGAGTTCCACAGACGCAGCATTGCCTATAAGGTATGGGAGAATGCTGTCTTTTAGTCAGTGAGACTGTAGTATCTTGTGTCATGATGGAAAAAAGAGCGATATAGAAAGACCTCTTGGCTTCCTCGACATCGCCTTCTTCATTGAAGTTCAAGAGGATTTTTGCGATATGCTCCCTATAAGGAAGAGGAAGGGCACCATACTCGATTTGCTCCACCTCATCGATGGCATGCGGGTTATAGCCTGTCGCCTTGACATACTTAAGAAAGCACCTAGAGTATGCCCTGCTCATGGGAATATCAGCTAGGTTGAAGGCGCATGAGCTGACTGCACAAGGCCTGCTCTCAAGAAGAGGGAGATTCACATATGGGCAAACAAAAGTATCCAAGAGTACCCTCACAAGTAAAATATTAATTTACCTGATCTTAGCTTAAAGGATTCAGCGTGGCAAGGCACTTATGCCGGAGCGAAGGTGAGTATGTCTTCCGGAGTCATCTCCGTACCATCATGGAAGACGTTGACCATGTCCTTCCTCATCAGGTCAATCAGCAGCGAAAGGGTACGCGAAGCATGGTAGGGGTCCTGTGATCCCATGAGCGTGAAGTCATGATCCTCGAACTCTAGGGGATAGGAAGCGCATACCGTAAGGAGCTTGTTGTTCGTACCTGGCTCTCCTACTCCAGCCTTGCGCCTGGCGAAGTTGTAGAACATGGGCGGATTGCTTACCGCTCCAATGACCAGAGAGACCTTTTTCAAGTCCAGCCCCATAAATGTGGCACTGTCTTTATTAAGTGTTATTGATATTGTCATCGCTGCGATCTCCCTCTTTTCTCTTTATATAGAAATGATCAGCTACCTTCATCCAGACGAGTAAGATTATATTTAAGACAGTTACTTTCCTGTCTTAATTTAATCTTATAAAGAGAATACAGTGGCATTAAGAAACCCTAGACAAAAAGCCGCGCATCATAGTCAGCCCCGCTGGGGTGACCCTACGCAGTCGCGCTCCTATGGCGATCCGTCGGACATGGTGGGTGACATACACCATTCGCTTGCCAAGGAGCAGCTTATCCCTCAGATAGTTGCAAGGACAAGGAATGCGGTGGCTGTGGATAGGAGAGAGGTGTTCTTCTATCAAAGATTGAGAGAGGGTAGAAGATGCTGCTGTTGGGCATCGGGCGAGTCATCGCCACATGCACAGTGCCCAATTTGCCTAGCTACCGGCTTCGCCGGTGGATATCTCAAATGGGGAACTGACCTTTACCATTTTGAGCCTTCAAGGCAGTGGTGGGGTGTCAATTGTATACTATCACCGATTCTAGGGGTTCCACTCTGGTTTACCCTCGATGATGGGGCAACCTCAGGCTACCTTGAATGGGATCAGGAGATGAAGCGCTCCATGTACTTCGGGCTGGACAGCTGGGGCATGGACTACCGTAGCGGCCAGGGAACGCTGGACTTTAGGTTCAAGCTTGAAGGTATAGACTCTGCCTTTGTTCCCTTTACCGAAGATGCCTTTAGGCAGAGGATACTCATAGCAGAGGGTCGAAGGTTCCGCTTCCGAGTCTATATGGCTAGGCCCACGACTGATGACCCAGCTCCCATATTCCTTCACTTCTGGTTCAGGACACTGACTGAGAGCGACCAACCACCCGTCCTTTACGTGGATGTGCCGCGCAAGAATGAGAGCAATGTTCTGGCGGAATATGGCGTTCTCGAGACTTTTAACCAGTTACAGTTTGTGTTTCCCTCTGATAGGATACAAAGAATCAACCTTGAAGATTTAATAGTGAAGCTTGAGGACATGACAAGATGGAAGATCATCGAGCAGTCGCCGAATGATCCTCTGGGCATACTGACCAGTTTTGATGTCCAGGCTCGCAAGGTCTATTCGGATGAAGCGATGATGCATGTCCCATTGTGATCTTTTATATGGCGTGAGGTTACTATATGGCGGCTAAGAAGAATGATTTTATAGGTACGATAAATGCGATGCAGGAATCTTTTAAGATTCAGCACCAGCAGATGATTGAGGATCAGAAGCAGCTTTTGGATGAGTACAAGGACTATTTCTGTGGGGTAATGGAGAAGCTTGAGCATCAACAGCAGGAGATACTGGATACTGTGGCTGAGAAGGAGAGACAGGAGGCCGAGGATCGCTCCAGAGAGGAGCAGGCCACGGCGACGCAGGAGAAGAGTGCTCTCGCCAAGGAAATAGGCGAGATAAGTGACCTACTGAATGAGGCAGTCAAGACCTGCAGCATGGAGATTCCAGGAATCATATCCCAACTCATATCTCTGCGGGAGACGAATAAGAGCGCGGCTACTACTGACTAGGAGAGGTCTATTTTACATATCTTTATAATAAGGAAAGCGAACAATGAGAGAGTTCAAAAACAAAAAGCATCTTACTGGGGTTCAGCATGGCGTGAATGGCGAAAGTTCATTTGCAGTCGAGCTTGAATTTCTTCCCGATTACCTCACAGCTTCTTTCCAGGTTTCAAAAGGCTTGGAAGTGGTTCCCGTTCCAAGGGGCCTTGAAGGCAAGGCAGTGGCTGCAGATTCCCTTTACTGGGAGCTTGTCGCTTCTCCTACTGGCTACACGTTTACTGTGTACTATTCCTGCGTCTATCCGAGAGACGTCAAATGGATTGCCGCAAAATTACCGAAGAATGCGGAGATCCTGGCGCACTAACTATCAAGGTAAAGGAGGCTTCTATGGCTGTTCCTATCACTATCATAAATGCCGATGATTCGGAAACCGAGTACGCTTCTGTGGATGCGATGCCGGAAGGCCCACTGAAGGAAGAAATCAAGAAGGTAGTCACGCGGAACCCACATGTCACGCGCATTAGGAAAGTGGTGAGATGACATTTTTTTTCTCCAGACTTAAAAGAAGATACTCCCTAGGCAAGGCCATCCCCTTTGAGAAGGGACTCCATCTCAATAAGGAGGGTGGCCCCGCCGCTCCTATTTCAATTGATGACTTAGGTGACTGGGAAATCTCATGGAGAGGCGGATTCCCACAAATCCTCCTCGCCCCTAATACGCGATGGGAACAGGATACGAAGGATACGCGTAAGTTTCTCAACATGACTAGGGACAGAGGGGGAGCCAATATGGGAACCCTACCAGATGACCCCTTAGGCCCCATAGACAAGATCACGTACACCAATAGGGACGTTGGACTCACTGAGGAGAACATCAAGGCGATGACTTATATTTCAAGGCTGGCTTCTGTTCTGGCCAAAACAGCACTGACTTTTCAGGACATGATAAAGATAGTAAAGGGCATATTCCCGGAGCTTGTGATGAAGTTCCCCAAGCCTCCAACTTATGTATGGAACCCTAAAAGCGAAGAGCCGCCTCCTCCCCCTGCTCCAGAAGATAAGGGAAGCAAGGAAGAAAAGGCTCCACCTCCCGAACCCGAAGCGGAAGATGAGAACACCGAGAAGCTCAAGCCGCAGATGATAAAGGACAAGCTGAAGGTGAAGCTCCCACAGCTCACCTGGACTATGAGGATGGCAGATGGCGTCGAGCAGGCTGAGCTTGGTTTTGATGATGGAGCTACGGCCATGTTTGAGATAGGGGCGAAGGCTAACCACCTAACGATAACCTATACCGCTCCCACGCGGGAGATACCACCGCCAGCCAAGGCTGGTGATAAAGAGGAAGAGGGACAGTCTGATGCCGACTGGCGGGCAGAATAATAAACCGAAAGCTAGAAAAGTGACAGCCACGATAGACAAGGCTCGTCTTACGAAGATTGCACAGGATGCATAACTGGCATTCTGGGATGCGGTAGCAGAGGCTCTTCCTGAAATCAAGTCGGGAGACTTCCCACCGCTGGAGTCCAATAATATGAGTAAGCAGATGCTCAAGTGGATTGAGCTATGGGTAAGCGAGAATGAAGGAATGAAGTGCCGTTCATGCGGTAAAGATACCGATGCAAGCGGACTCTGCGATGACTGCTATAAGAAGTAAGCTTAAAATAAAGGTACTGTATGGCTACTAGAACACGGAAGTCTTCCCCCAAGTCATTCAAGAAAGACGCCAGCGAAACACCAGTCGAAGATTTTGACCCACTGAAGCTCGTCGAAGACTCGATCAATAGTGGCTTCGACCCTTCATTTGCGACTGAGATAGATGAGCGCGACCTCAAGTGGTGCCCAAACATCTGGTCATGGGTCATGGACGCAGACTACCAGGACATATCGACCATCTACCCAACCCAGATACAGGCTCTTCTCCGCCTTCATGGCGACGTGTGCCCGTGGTGTTCCGACTACGAGTTCTACGTGCAGGACTTTGATGTTCTTGAGACGATGGGGAACATACAGGACAGGATCCAGCTCCTCAACTTCGGCAAGTGCCCTAAGTGCGGGCGGACGAGGCTCGACCAATACAAGGAAGGGTTTTGGAGTTTTCCCAATGAATTAGACCTGTTATGGGGCATGCGGTGCACGCGTTTTAATGCACTTGTGTTTACTGACAGGGGCTTGATCCAATTAAAGGATGTTAACATTGGGGATAAGCTGACGCATGGGGATGCCACGAGGAAATTCGATTCGGGAAATCTCACATCCCTTAACCTTACTACGGATTTCAACTGGACACTCACAGGGTCCAAGGAATCACATATAGTCCCCATATTGAATGGCGATCTGGACTTGGAACATAAGTTATTAAAGGACTGCGTGGTAGGAGAGCATCTGGTTCTCTACTCGCCCAACCTATGGCCTTCAGCCCGATTTACCCTTCCTACTTTTGTTAGGGACAAACTACCCCATGGCCATCATGCGAAGGACTTTAATTTCCCAACTGAAGTCACTCCCGAGCTGGCTCGCCTAGTTGGCTATTTGGTATCGAACGGGCAGTACACTAGGAAATTTAACTTAAGGATAATATCCAGCGACCCAGAGACTGATACCGACATTAGAAGGTGCTGCTTAGCGGTTTTCGGGCAGGAGCCTAGTCTCGAAGAGGAGCGCGACTGCGAAACGGAAGCTTTCTGTAAGTGTTGGACAGTCAATGGCGTGGCTGTCATGGAGTGGCTATCCTTTATAGGGCTAACGCCGAGGACTGCTCATGATAAAATAATACCTGACTTCATTCTCCAATCTCCCAAGGAGATCATATGCGAATTTCTGGCGGGGTTATTTGAAGGCGACGGTGGCTTGTATGTCGAGAAGGTAGGAAGTAGGAGCAAAGTTCTGCTCTATTATTCATCATCTTCAAGGGAGCTAACCGAGCAGGTTCGTCTGCTTCTCCTGAATATGGGAATCGTGACTAACCTCTCCAAATTTGAGTCAAACGGCTTTAAAAAGGCTAATACTTATATCGGGGACGTCACTGAAGACCGAGAGGGGATCAATTATAGTTACCGCTTAGCGACAAAATGCTCGAAGTTCATTGAGATCTTCCGAGACAATGTGAGGCTGGTCTCAAAGGACAAGCTCGAAGCACTAACCCATCTCAGTAAAAAAGGCAGGATAAGGTACTCAACACCACTTGGCACTTTTCAACTGGGCACTAAAAGATGCCCAGACAAGGTGACGACATTAGCGAACCAAGGATACTTCTTTGTTAAAATAAAGGATATCCAAGACGGTCCGGATCTTCCTATGATGGATGTTCATATTCCCGGAACCAATGTCTATACCGCCGATGGCTTCATACATCATAACTCGGGAAAGTCGGCGATAGTCGGCATCCTTGCGAGCTATCACCTGCATAGGTATCTACATATCCCAGATCCTGCCGCCTACTTTGACCTACTGAAGGGGTCGCTGCTCGTTATGCGCTTCATTGCCCTTACGGCAGGCCAGGCAAATGAATCAATATGGCATCAATTTACGAGATCGATTGAGAACTGCGCCTGGTTCGACCAATACCATGACCTTCTCAAGTACTATGAGAAGAAGCTCGGTATAGAGCTTAACAAGTGGCTGACCCAGTCCTTCGGCTATGTTCACAAGAAGATCACAGGATATTACATCGGTGCCGCCATCGATACCTCTCGTGGTCGTACCTCGATTGGCTCCTTCTTCGATGAGATAGGATGGTGGCTCGGCCATGACCAGAGCAAGAGGGCGAATGCCCATGAGACATATCAAGCCTATCAGAAGGCATCAAGGACGATAAGGAATGAGGCTGCCAGTAGGTTCGCCAAGGGGCACTATGATGTGCCAACAGCTCTGATTGCCTGCGTGTCTTCTACAAGTTCCAAGACAGACTATATCATGCACCTCATCAAGCTGGCCAAGAAGGACCCGAAGAGAATCGCGTCCCACAAGGCATCTTGGGAGGTCAATCCCAAGTTCGCCGAGAACCCAGATGAGCTTAAGGCTGAGAAGGATGCAAACTATAAGACGTTCATGAGGGACTATGGTTCCATCCCACCATTCTCGGAGTCGCCGTTCTTCGACATTGATGAGAATGCCATGCTCGGCTTCGCTAGGATCCAGAGACCGCACTGGCCTGTGACCATTGACAAGGGGGATGTTGGTTTTTTCCTCAATGCAGAAAATGTGGAGAAGAACCCGTCGATCCCATATGTTCTGGCTCTCGATTTGGGTCATAGCAAATGCGGTTATGCCGCAGCTCTTCTAAAGCTTAAGGAGACTGACTTCTCCATAGTTCAAGTGGCCGGCCTCTTTGCTATATATCCAAAGGAGAAGGGAGATGTCGTTGACATGTCAAAGTCCTTCTCCTGTTTCATCAAGCGCATGTGCGAGTTGCTTCCCATTAGATTAATTGTGTACGACCAGTGGCAGTCGAAGAGCCAGATACAGGAACTTCTTAACCTGAGATTGAAAGCTGAGCAGTATTCTCTAACATTTCAGGACTTTACGTTCTTTAGGACTCAAGTACTGCAAGGCAAGCTGGAGTTCCCAGAGCCGGAGATTCCGGTAGGCGATGTGGACAAGTCACCAGATAGCCATCAGGACATTCTGTACTCGCGGCCTTATCTTCACTTCATATGGCAGATGCTGAGCGTGTCGGAATATGGGAACAAGGTTGGTAAGGGGGAAGGGCATGATGATCTCTTCAGAGCTGTCTCCCTCGGCTGCTCCTTCCTCTGGGATGACGACTACAAGCATGAGTTCGAGTACAAGCAGGGCATGATGCTCGGCTACAGGACGAGCAAGGGACGCCTAGCGATAGCAGGCGGTAGCATGGGAACAGGCCAGCTCTATGGAACACAGTCCTCCGGTGGCTATAATGCCACAGTGGCGCAGAGTGGCGGAAGGACTTTGGGTGCTATTATCGTGAGAAATAACAAGGGCTGAGTGAGATTAAATTATCATATAAGATGGAGACTCCTATGGCATTCGATAAAATTCTAAGTGCAGTTTCCCGCAGGCGCCCAAACCTCGAAAGCGGGGAAGCCAGGGCGGTCGCGACGGATATCTATTACAGTGGCGAGCCTGATGGCATCCTCGCCAGCGATGCAGTCATAGACAAGTTGATAACAGGCTATAGGGCAAGGCAGGCATCCACAGGAAAAAGCGTAGCTGCCGATGATCCGAAGGTATGCCCCGTATGCAAGCTCCCACTCAGGCCGGTGATTTTGGCTGATGATAGGAGCGCCGTGTTCTGCGCAAAGCATTTCGTAGTATTTCCAGTACCACCAGAGAACAAGGAATAACAGATGAGCTTTTTATCAAGAGTCAGGGCACTGGAAGTTACGGCAGAGACTAGGCGTGGAAGCTACCGGTCTAGGGTCGAAGCTAAGTATAACATAATGGAGAAGGTTAAGCAGGTGGCCACGAAGGTCCTTAAGATGGCACTTCCCGCCCTCGTCGCTTTCTCGGCCTCCACGGGCATGGCGAAGGTAAAAGATCCTGAAGGGCTAGGAAAGAAGTTCCAGGAGATTGCCATGGACATGGCTGGGTCTAAGTCGCTGGTCAAGACTCACGTCATCCAGAACGATTCGGATAGCCCACAGGTGATCGTATACACGCTGAGCATTGATACGTCGAAAGAAGATGGTAAGGCGACTATAAAATATGTAGAGGGAGAGCAAGCCAAGGTTAAAATACTTGACTCTGGGGAATTGACCTCTGCTCTAGCGGTGCAGATCAAGTCAGTTCTCGACACGCTAGACTCGCATGCGAAGCAGCTTGCCAAGAAGCAAGGGAAGACTCCAATAGGCAAGAAAAGTCCAGCCCAGATGGCTGAAAACACAAAACCAATATCAGTAAGGCTGGGTGAATAATGAGCTTCATGAAAAGAGTGCGCGAGGCTGTGGTTTCTGATATAGTCATACCTCTCAAGCCGATCAAGATAACCAAGGAGAGGGCGCAACCCTCAAAGCAGGCAAAGCCTGCAGGCAAGCCATCAGGAGCTAAGCAGCCGAAGGCTAAGGCGGCCAAGGGCGGTGAGGCGGAAACAAGGCAGCTGCAGGGCATAAAAAACCTCAAGGGCATTAGGGTTCCTGCGGACGCGACGGTTCAGAGTATCATTAACTCTCCTTTACTTCTTGATATAGTGGCTGCATTCCTCCTCGATCTCAAGATTACAATAGGAGACCGTGAGAAGTTTAAAAGTATGTTGGCGAAGAAATTGCGTATAAGGATATAAAATGGGCTACTTTAACTTTAAAAAACCCGCTCTAGGTTCTTACCTCGACAAGCGGAACCCTCCTTACCTAATGCAGAACAGAGCACTTGGTTCTGGGCAGGGTCATAAACAAGGGCGAGTCACTGCCAATACGGGCGGTGGTGGTGGCGGCGGAGGCTTTGATCAGACGCGGTTCAACTCCCAGAAGGACAGAATAGAGGAAGGCTCAATCATTGAAGACTGGATTCCTCGCCAGCCAACGATGCTCCACCTGCTGTTCCGAAGGATTTACCTGAGGGACTCCATCGCAGGCTCCGTCATCGATATTTATTCCACGCTCCCATGGGGAAAAGTCTATGAGCTTATAGGCGTGGATGACCCGAAAATCGTTCAGATGTACAATGACATGATCGAGGCTGTAGGCATCTGGGGCGATATGCCGATGCTATCAAGAGAATATATGATCATCGGTAGAATGATCGCCAGCCTCCCGTTCAATGAGGCTACGGGGCTATGGGACTCAATGGTTCCAATCGACCCGGACCAGGCCAAGATAACTCCGTTACCCTTTGCCGGTGTGAAGCCGCTTGTTGATGTCCTTTCCTCTCCAGCCTGGCGTGAGTTCGCCAGAAGCGTAGACCCTAGGGTCGTGTCGATGAAGGAGAAGATGAACAAGGATATGCTCGCCCTGTTCCAGAACACATCGGGTTATTTCCCCCTTGAGTCTGAGAACACGCTGTTTCTCGCCCGTAGGGTAAATCAGTATGACCATATAGGAACCTCGTTTTTCAGTCGCATCCTTCCCGCCTGGGCCTATGAGATGGCTCTTTGGAATGCATCGCTGACTGGGGTTCGCCGAAGAAATAGGTCTATCCTCCTCGTGACCGCAGGCCTTGACGAGATGTGGGAGGCCAATGACAATGAACTATCATCACTAACGCAGCTATTTATGCAGGCTGATGAAGATCCCACGGGCGCTGTTATCAGCGTACGCCAGGGTGTCGATGTCTCTGAGGTAAGAGATCCCTCAGCCATATGGGGAATTAGTCAGGAATTTGAATTCCTCAGTACGCTCAAGATGCGGGCACTCGGCGTGAGTGAAGCTTATCTCTCAGGAGATGCCAACGTATCGAACATGGAGACTGCAAGAACTTCCCTCGGCAAGGCGGTAGCCTCCTTTCGGGATACTTTCCTTCGTGAGATATTCGCTAAGCAGTTATTTCCTGCTTTCGCTCGAATCCATAATTTTCAGAAAAGAACACAGGCGCAGCTTAACCATCGGATAAGAATTGAAAATGGTACAACGGCCAGAATGGCTGAGTATGACCGTCGCATGAGAGAGATGGAACGACTATCCCCTTGGGGTTTTCCCGTGATCTCGGCGACGCAGGCTCTCGATATCCCGTATGAGTCACTGATCATGCCTCGCCTCATCACTGAGGACACGCTGAGGCCTGAGCAGGATACGGCATACATGGAAATGCTCGACAAGCTCAAGGAGAACGGGGTTCCGATCCCGCTCCGAATTTGGGCTTCGGCGGCAGGCTATGACTTGGACAAGGCCATCGCCATGATGGAAGAGGACCTCATCCTTCGCAAGCGGCTTGATCAGCTCAGTAGCGGTGATACCGCAGGGGGCGAAGATAGCGGTGGGGGCGGTGGAGGCGGTGATGACCTCTTCGGTGGAGGCGGAGGCGGTGAAGACGCTGCTCCGGATAGCGGGGGCGGTGGTAAGACGGGGGAAGACATGTTTGGCGGTGGAGAAGAGAAGGCATCAGACAAGCCTGGGCAGTCGGCCACTCTCCCACCAAAATGGGGATTTACGGCAAAGGCAGGGGTTAATGCGGTGAGGGAGCCACTCCCCCATCCAAGAAGGGTTGATATCAACAAAGTGAATGCAACGCTTGATGTGTTCCGTAAGGGCCATGATCCCTATGTCAAGCTCTTGTCATCCATTCAGCCCAACCTACTCGTCGACCTTAAGGTTCCGTCGGGTAAGGAGCTAATGCCATGGGTCCCCAAAGACTAGATTAAATGGAGCCAACTAAAAGGGAGAGAGGTTAATTTATATGTCAAAACTATTTATCGAGAAGCGGTTGAGCGATGCCGTCAAAGTACCGCCAGGGGTCGGTTCCATCACTGTGGACATCCCATTTGTTCCTGAGTACATCAGCCTCAGGTTTCTTGATGCCGACCATTCTGAGAAGCTGGATACCCTAACCTATGACATTTCATATGTGGGAGATCCAGAATGCCTTTATCAACTCGATATCTCCTGGGAGGTATCACACACGAGAAGATTCCGGTATACGGTAGCCAAATTGGCATCGTTCCATGCTGAAGGAGTCTAAAAGGTGTACCTAGATAGGCTCAAAGAAATTTTAGGCGCCAGCCCAAAGCAGAAGGCTAAGATGAAGAAGGGCAATAGGAAGAGTGCGCCTAAGCCTATGTATGATGATGAGATGGATCAGTCTGATGAGATGGATGAAGATATTGAACAGAAGCCATCAGAGGAAAAGGAAAAACCATCCGATCAGGATTCCTTTGCCAAACTGAAGAAAATAGCCGATCCGCAACTGCTCCTCATTAGGGAAGATGATAACTATGCTTCCTTCCTACAGGAACCCCTCACATCCGAAGACCTCGGAAAGTGCCTTGAGCTTACGGCTAAAGAAGGCTTTAAGGCCTGGATAGTAGGCAAGGCGCAGCAGGATGGTCTCAAGGCACAGCTGGATGCCCTCAGTATTAAGTCTGAGCTGGTTGCGCTTCCAAAGGGTGCGGCTGACCTAGAAAACCCATTCAAGGACATAAATATCACGCTTGATGCAGAGCCTGAGTCCCTCAAGGAGGCCTTAGCTGAAGCATGGAAGCGGCTCGTTCCTAAGAAAGAGGCTGAAGATGCCTCTTCTGTGGAGCCTCTCAAGCCAGCCGATACCGATGCCATCCAAAAGGAAGAAGGCATAGAGGACCTTGAACCTTCATCTGAGCTGAAGGACAAGCAAGAGGCGACTAATGACATAATTTTCCACAAGAGTGCCACTGACAGCCAGGGCAGCGCATCCTTAGACAAATTAGTGGAGATGATAAAAAACGGGGAACTGACCGGGGATGATCTGGTTTTCCTAGACCAGCTAAATGAAGACGGCGAGCCTGTTGGGTTCCTCCCCATCGGTGAAACATCATTGTCCGAACATCTTCAGGGAGAAGATAAAGCCGAAGATAGCCCTGAGGCGAAAAGCGAAAAAAGTGAGCAGTGGCTCATGAAGAAGCTGGATAAGATGACAGCCCCTTCCCTTATCCTCATAGATAAAAGACCCCCTCCAGAACCAAAGGAGGGTGAAGAAAAGACAACTGGGTGGCATGATATTGCAACTGAGTTCATGGCTGAGATGTCAGATGAAATGGTACAGTGCCTTGAACTTGAGAATACAGATGAGTACCTAGCTCTTCTCTGTGGGACGACGGAGCTTACCGACCAGATAGCCGGTGAGTTGAAGTCATCTAACTTCACCCGCCACACCGAGTCTCCACTCGGAAAACTATGGCTGTCGAAGGACGAGGCAGAAGAAGACGCCGGCAAGCCAGAGGAAGGGAAGGAAGAGCCTGAGCTTGACCAATACCTAAACAGAAACCCATTTAAGGCGGTTAGCCCACTACCTGGATATGGCCAGAAGAAGATGGCTACGATGCTGGCTTCCGCGTGGGAATACTATTGGGACATATGGAAAAGAGCAGCGGACAAGGAGATTGCGAAAAATAAGCCTAAGCCTGAGAAAAAAGGCAGGGGAGCCATAGACAAGATCAAGAAGCTGAAAGCCCCAATGCTCCTTGTCGTGATAGTCGATGAGGACAAGGCAGGAGCCTATGCATCAACCATTGAAGGGCTGCAGGACACGATAGGACATTATGTCCTTTTGGCTGAGACTCCCACGCATAAGGGATGGATCATAGAATCACAGGATGAAGCGGCCACAGGATTCAGGAAGGCACTCTCCGAAGTTCCCTGCCAGCAGGAAGAGTACTACTTCACTGCTGCTGAAGGTGAAGACAAGAAAAAGAAAAAGAAGGAAGACAGCGACCTCGGAACCTCCCTCGAGGATCTGGAGGACTCGCGGTTTACTCAGGTTCAAAGTTATTATACCGAAGAATACAGAAGCTTTGTACTCTCATCTGCCGCTGACTATGGAAGAGAGAAGATCCGAAGCTACATTCTCGCCGCCGATGCTATCTCAGGCAAGGAGCTGGTGAAAATAGAGAACCCTTTCGATACCCTCACTGACCATGACAAGATCCATTCGGGTCTTCTTGCAGAGCTTAAGGGCGCATGGGAAGCTGAAAAGAAGTCTAAGGATGAGGAAGATGACCTCGTCGGCGGAAGCAAGACTACTAGCGTGAAGCTCAATGACATAAGAAGGCTCACGAAGCCCTATATACTCATACTTAACCCTAGGGGTGATACTGCCAATTACGAAAAGGTGATGGCAGATAAGTCGAAGATGACTGAGCTTGGTAGATGCATTCACTTCATGGAGTCGAAGGTTGTCAAGGACGGGAATCACGGTCTAGACCTCTACTTCCTCAATGATAGCCAAGTGAAGAAGGTAGCCGAAGAGCTGCAGAAGCTCAAGATTCAGTACTCCTTGATGCCGGCCAAGGAAGGTTTTCACGAAGAGAATATGCCGTTTACCGGTATGCAGATAGATGACAAGACTTTCGGTAAGAAAATCGATGACTTAACTGGCTATGTCAATGAGCTTAACCAGTTTTGGTCGCATCTCGATGATGACTCGGGACAGAAGGTTCCGGCGATTGAGATGAGCAACAAGATACCTCTCGACTTTCTACGCTTCATAGATAGGAAGCAGAGGGAAGTGAAGCTTTATGTTGGCGGAAGACCAGCCGGAGCAGGCAGCGAAGACTCAATGTATGCGCTGGTAAGCGACTACCAGGAGGCGACAGACTTCACGAAGCTACTTAAGTACCTCAACCTCCCCTCTCTGTTTTACAGGGGATTGTATGAGACGTCAGACATACCAGCGGATTTTAAGAAAATAGATCCTGAGACATATACGCCATCCAATGCGCTCATCCTCGAAGCCAAGGAAACCTTTGATCCAAAGGAAGTCATTGAGCCGAATGAGGATAACATGGATCTCTTCAAGGTTGCGGCCAAGGGATTCGACTCTGAGCATATGGT
>Ga0315289_10007609_pt1 | contig 15757 bp, 30 predicted proteins | sample YL17G11_40_MG_FD_203452 | JGI IMG/M metagenome (GOLD analysis project Ga0315289, IMG submission 203452) | Sediment microbial communities from Yellowstone Lake, YNP, Wyoming, USA - YL17G11_40 | ecosystem: Environmental > Aquatic > Freshwater > Lake > Sediment | place: USA: Wyoming | collected... | reverse complement strand
AAAAAAAAGAAAAAAAACACACTTAACTACTACTAAATGAGAACACACTACTAAAAAGAAGTAACATTTGTGATACCACTCATTACAAGTTAAAAATAATGAGAACAATTACCCATTCACTACTCAACACAAATAACACCTTTTAGAAATATCTATTGAGTTAGCTAAATATTTATAAATACAAAATAACAATGAAGACAGAATGAACCAAACAAACAACGAAATATCGACGACAAAACCTCTCTGTGAAATTTGCAAAAATGAAATTGAAACAAACCCAGAAACCATCTGTATAAATTGCATACAAAACAGCATAGAAATAGAAAAAATAATTCTTACACAAAGAAAAAGAATAAGCGAACTAACAGAAGAAATAAAAAACATAGAACAAGAAAAAATAAACCTTCTAAAAAAAATAGACGAATTAGAAAACCCCCCACAAAAAGAAGAAACGCCAGAATACATAAAACAAGACTGGTGGACAAACCTACAACTATGAGATGCAAAGCACAAAGCAAAAGAGGAAAAAGAAGATGCAAAAAAAAAGCAATATGGAAAGGATACTGCGAATTCCACCAACCCCTCAAAAAAAAAATATACGGAGATGAAAAAATAAAATGCAACAAAGAAACCAACTAATAAGAATAACAGAAGAAAACTACAACAAACTAAACCAAATAAAAACAGAACAAAAAATCAGCTTCAACAAACTAATAACCCAACTACTACAAGAACGTGAGCAAAACCAAAAGCACATCTAAAAAAGGAATGCCAAGACAATACAAATGCAAATATTGTAGCACAACATATGCGATTGAATATTGTCGCAATCGCCACGAACAACATTGCCCACAAAACCCCAGAAGAGGAAAAGACTGGTAATGAAAAACAAGAGCAAAGAAGGTATGAAAATTGACAAGAATAGAACTACCTTTTCATTTTGAAGAAACATTACGAAGAATGATGGAACTCGAAAAAGAAAACATAAAAAGATACACAATAAAATACAAAAAAATAAAACACACCGAACCTTCATTAGTAGACGCACTTCTATACTACAAATACAAAAAAGATAAACAAATATTATTTTGTATGGAAGAAACACAAAAAATAATAGAAAGCGAAAATCTTGAAGAAACAAAAAAAATAGCAGAAAACATGTTGAAACTACAAATATGAACTAATGTAGAATAATCTATATTAATATTATTTTTAGGCAACCATGGGTGGTGGTGGTTGGCAGTAATTTTTACAATTCATATATGCGAATTATATAGTATATAATTATATTACGTATATAATATGCAATAGTATATACTATATAATATTTTATTTTTATAAAAAAGGAAAAAAAGAAACAACCACCACCACCACCACCTAAACAAAAGTGAAATAACAATGGCACGACCCCCAAGCCCAACACCACTAATACACAAAAACTTCAACCTTCCAGAAGATGTAATCGACATAATAGACAAAGAACAAGGAAAAGATACAACAGAAAAACTTGTAAATCTAACTCGCAAAACACAAAAACCACAACAAAATCCCCTAAAAGAAAGCATATACTACCACGAACAAAAAATAAAAAAATATACTGAACTCATCCAAACATACCTAAAAAAAATCGACGAAAGCATAACACAAAAAAAAATCCTCGAATTACAAGAAAAACAAAAACAAGAAAATGAAAAAGCTATTGAAAGCATAAAAAAAGGCGAGGAATTAAGACAAATATTCAATAAAAACATAATAAATATACTAAACAAACCAAACATAACAATGGAAGAAATGAAAGCAGGATGGATACAACTAATAAGCAAACCAGAATACTCACACATAGAATACGCACAAGAACTATTCGACTTATTCTTAGAAGATTATAATGCAAATAAAAAAATCAAAGAAACACAAGAAAAAGAGGAGATGGACAGAGAAATAGAACAAGAAGACATAGACGCAAAAGAGGAGGAATTCTAAAATGGAAAACCTACAAGAAAAAACCCTACAAATAATTGAAAACGCAATAAAAATAAAAAAATTACTCGACAAAATACAAGAACTAAAAGAAGATATAAAAAAAGAAATGGAAGAACAAAAAAAACTAGCAGAAGAAAATAATGGTATATCACACATCCACAACATATTGGAACTAAGCACACTTCTTCATATAAATAACCAAAAAGACAAAACAACTACCTATGAAGAATTACAAAAAAATTTACAACAATTAACAGGACTTCCAGAACCCAAAGCACAAGAAATATTAACTAATTCCTTAAAAGAACTCTTAAAAAAAGGAGAAATATATAGCCCGAAAGAAGGAACATATACTGTAATATGAAAGAAACTCTGACGAAAGAAGAGAAAGAAATCGATGAAATAATCGAAGAAACAAGAAAAAGCTTAGAACTCGAAGAATACGAAAAAACCCTCCCACTAAACAAAAAAGTTTTTGAACTAAAAATAAAAACAATACTACTGCAAGGAATAGCCAAATCAGAGGTTTACGACAAGCTTGAAAGCAACCCAAAGGAATACATTAAAACAATGGAAGAATGGCTAAAAAGCACCCAAGAAGAAGCCAGAAAGATAATACTAACAGACTTCCCAACAACGCCATCATTCCAAACAACCATTCAAGAAATAAGAAGCGAACAAGCCAACAAACTATTATACATAACAGGAGTAGTAAAAAGCAAAAGCGAAATAACAGTTATAACAACAAGAATAGACAGAGAATGCAAAGAATGTGGACACACAAGAACAGACAACTACGAACTAGGACAAGAAACAAAAAAATATGTGCTATGCCCACAATGTTATAGAACAACCAAAACACACAAATACATGAAAAACACAAAAGAACACAAAAAAGACATATTCTACATAACACTAGAAGAAGCACCAGAAGAAAACACAACAGGAGAACTAGGAAGAATACCCATACTATTCGAAGAACACCTAGCAAGCCCAGAAATAGCACAAAAAATAATACGAGGAACAAAAATAACCATAGCAGGAACACTACAACTCGTAAGCCACACCACCAAATACAACCAAAACGTAGAACATTACCTAATAAAAAGTTACGGAATACAAATAATAGGAGAAGAACAACAAAAAATCCAAATGAACCAAGAAGTAATGAACAAAATACAAGAAATAAGACAAAATAATCTGAGTATGGTAGAATATTGGGCAAAAAACCTCTACAAAAACATAGAAGGAGAAACAAAAATTAAGGAAAGCATAATAGTCCAACTCGTAGGAAACTCACAAATAAAAAAAGGAAACAAAAAAACAAGAGGAGACATACACATAATCCTCTTCGGAGATACAGGAAGTGCCAAGTCAACATTCCTAAAACTAACACAAGCATACGCCCTCAAAAGTCGCTTCGCCTCTGGAGGGTCTTCATCAGCAGTCGGCATCACCGCAGGAATAATAAAAGACGAACTAATAGGAAGCTGGACTTGTGAAGCGGGAGCAATGCCACTAGCACACAAAGGAATACTCTGCCTCGACGAAGTAGACAAACTTGATGAAGAAGACATAAAAAAAATGCACGAAGGATTAGAACAACAATGTTATGATGATAAAACAGAAGTTCTAACAAAAGAAGGATGGAAATTTTTTAAAGATTTGACAAAAAAGGATTTATTAATCACATTAAAAAATGGAAAAATAACCTACGAAAAACCAAAATTATTCATTAATAATCATTATGAAGGAGATTTATTTTACATACAGACAAGAAGAATAGATTTGGTAATAACACCAAACCACAACTTATATGCTAGCATATACCATCAAGGCAAAGAATATTATCCTTTCCAACTATGTCAAATCAAAGAAATCTATAACAAAAGGATGAAAATGAAAAAAAATGGGTTGTGGGAAGGACAAGAAAAAAAATATTTTGAATTGCCACAAATAATAAAATACAAAAATCAAGCACGCATTCCCACTATGATTGCACAAAAAAGAATTATAATGGACGATTGGCTTGAATTCATGGGTTATTTTTTATCAGAAGGTTCTGTTCATTATATAAATAGAATTCCTTACCAAATATATTTGTCACAATCAGAGGAAGCAAATAAGGAAATTTGTAATAAAATGAGAGCATGTATTAAAAAAATCGGTTATGAAGTAAGGCAACATAAGAGAAAGAAAGATTTTTGCATTTGTAATAAACAACTCGCCTCATATCTATCACAATTTGGAAAAGTAAAAGAAAAACATGCCCCTGATTTTATAAAAAAATTAAGTTCAAGACAAATAAAAATATTTTTAGAAGCATTAATAGATGGCGATGGGAATAGGGCAAAAACCTGCACATCTTATATAACCACCTCAAAAAAATTAGCAGATGACTTTCAAGAATTATGTCTAAAAATCGGTAAATCGGCACAAATAAATGCCATTAAATATCACGAAGGCAACATCGGAGGAAGAATACTGAAACCAACAGGACAAATATATTCTATATCTATATTGGAAAAGAATGAGCCACAAATAAATCATAATGGATACAAACAGATAATCAGACGACATTATTCAGGGAGAATATACTGCGTAGAAATACCAAATCACATACTCTATGTGAGAAGAAATGGAAAACCAATCTGGTGCGGGAATACAATAACTACGGATAAAGGAAATGTTCATGTAACAATGCCTTGTCAAACAAGTGTTCTCGGAGCAGGAAACCCAAAATATGGAATGTTCGACTTATACAAAAATATTTATGAACAAATAGAATTTCCACCAGCATTCCTCAATAGGTTCGACCTTATCTGGGTGATGATAGACAAACCAGAAACAGAAAAAGACAAGAGAATAGCCCAAAAGATAATACGAAACCTCTCAGGAACAGAAGAAGAAGAAGACATAAAACTATTCAAACAATACCTGACAATAGCAAAAAATATACAAGTAAAAATGAACCCAAGCATAGAACAAGAAATAATCACATGGTATGAAAACATAAGAAAAAGAAGTAACATGGAAGAAAAAAGCATAAGACTAAACGCCAGAAGCGTAGAAACAATAATGAGACTAATGTTCGCCCATGCAAGAGGGGAGTTAAGGGCGGTAATTAGTAGTGAGGATTTTATTTGGGCAAAGGAAATATTCCTTGAAAGTATAAAATTAATAGCAACAGACTTAATAACAGGAAGCATAGACACACAAATAATAAGCACAGGAGTAAGCCATTCAGAAAACAAAATAATAAACCTCATATTACAAAGTATAGCTGAAAGTCCACACAAAGAACTAACTTGGCAAGACATAAGAAACATTGTAGACGCAAAAGTTCCTGATTATCTCATAGATAAATTACTCGCAAAAATGAAACACTCAGGAGACATATTCGAAAGCCGAAATGGAATATACAACAAAATATGACACTCGCATTCGACAAAAAAGCCATAAGAGAAGAAACACAACAGACAAAACTCGAAAACCTATTCGCACCAACAAAAAAATCACAAGTATTAAATACAAGAAACAACAAAACAAGAGAATGATAAAAAAATGATGACAAGCGACTGGACAAAATGCCCAAAATGTGGATACAAAAAAGCACTAACACATTACAGCAGTTGCAACATAACAAACTGGATAGCATGCCCAAAATGCAGAACATTCTTCGAACACGGAAAAGAAGAAGAATACAACAACAAAGAATTCTGGAAAAACGTAGAAGAAGACACAGGATATACAAAAACTAATGAACGAATGGGAAGAACTATTATGAAAGACCAAAAAAATTATTATACTAGATGTAACAAATGCAAAAAAGACTACGAAACAAAATTCTTCCAACTACTAAAATACTTCCTACACAAAACAATATGCGAAAAACAATGACGGACTACATTCCTATAATGATAAACGGAATATTCGTAGGAATAGGAGTAGCAATAGGAACAACAATCGCCGAATTATGGATAAGACCACACCTACAAAAAATACGAGAAAAAACAAAAATAAACAAAATCGAAAAAGAAAAAACATGGGAAACAGACAAAAAGGACAACGAAGCAAACTTAAAGCTATAAAAAAACTTGAAGCAGAAGGATGGATAACAGACACAATAGAAAAAACGAACAAATGGGCAAAAATCAAAGACTGCTTCGGACTATTCGACTTAATAGCTTTAAAACCAAAAAAAATAATGCTAATACAAATAAACACAAACAAACCACACAGCCACAATAAATATCAAGAATTCGCCAACAAATACGCCAGCGAAGAAATACTAATACAACAAATGACATGGAAAGACTACAAAGGATGGACAATAAAAAACTACGAACCACAAAAAACACAACCAAAATAAGAATGGAAAACAAAATAATATTTGGAGATTGCATAGAGGAAATGAAAAAACTACCAGACTGCTCAGTTGACGCTATAATAACAGACCCACCATACGACCTAACAAGCATAAACAAAAGATTTAGCAAAGAAAACTCTGCACCAGCACAATACGGAAAAGATGGTTCATTCAGTAGATTAAGCAAAGGTTTTATGGGAAAAACTTGGGACGGAACAAGAATAGCATTCAAAAAAGAAACATGGAAAGAATGCTACCGAATAATAAAAGCAGGAGGACACCTAATAAGCTTCGGAGGAACAAGAACATACCACAAAATGGCAACAGCAATAGAAGAAGCAGGATTTGAAATAAGAGACATGATTGCTTGGGTGTATGGCTCAGGCTTTCCCAAATCTTTGAATATCGGCAAGGCAGTTGATAAGTTACGGGGGAATGAGAGGGAGGTTGTTGGATATGATACAAATACTGCTCCTGATTTAAGAGACGCTTTCGAATGGGAAGGCTGGGGAACAGCACTAAAACCAAGCCACGAACCCATTGTATTAGCAAGAAAACCTTTATCAAAAAAAACAATAGTAGAGAACATCCTAAAATATGGAACAGGAGGAATAAACATCGACGAAAGCAGAATACCATGCGACATAATAACAGACCAAATCCAAAACCGCACAATGATACAAAGAGCAGACGGAAAAGAAAAAGGATGGGGAATGAAACCACAAGGAAAAGTCCAAGTAGTAGATTTAGAAAAAGGAAGATTCCCAGCTAATCTTATACATGACGGTAGCCCAGAAGTAATGAAAGAATTTCCCGATGTAGAAGAAGATATATTAAGCGACTTTTCAACACAAAAAACTCTTCTAGGAAACATAATAGAAAAAAACATCATAAATTCTTCAAGATTTTTTTATTGTGCAAAAGCAAGCAAAGAAGAAAGAAACAAAGGATTAGAAAAAATAGAAGTTAAAAAAGAAAATTTACAAGGATTAGACACAAGAGGAAGAACAATCATCAGAGAAGATGGAAGCAAAACCCTTGTTGAAAGGTGGAAAGGAACACCAACACAAAATAATCACCCAACAGTAAAACCCGTATCTCTTATGAAATACCTAATAAAACTAATAACCCCACCAAAAGGAATAGTCCTTGACCCATTCATGGGAAGCGGAACAACAGGAGTAGCCTGTGCAGAACTCGGATTTAATTTTATAGGAATAGAAAAAGAAGAAGAATACATAAAAATAGCACAAGAAAGAATAAAACATTATAATCAACAACAAAAAATAACAAAATACGATAAAGAACAAGAATAAAAACATCAAAAAAATGTAATGGAGAGTGAATAGAATATGAAACCTAACTGCAAAAATTGTGGACACAACAAAACAAGCCACGCAAACACCAAATACACAACAAAGAAAGGCGAAGCAAAAACCTACACAGCATGCAGAAAAAAACTATGCTTCTGCAAAGCCTACGAACCAATACAAAACACGACACCACCAGAACTACCAGAACTACTAACACAAGGAGAAACAACAAAACAAGAATAATGCCAAGAAAACCAACAATAGGAAACATAATAAGCATAAGAGAAGCATACGACGACTTAGAATTCATACAAAAATACGAGATAACAATAATAACAACAACAAAACCAGAAATAAAACTTGGAATAGCAAAAATAATCCAAGAAAAATAATGGCTATCATCAACACAGAAGCAGAATTCTACCAAATAGCAACCACCATACTAGGAATAATGCTTATATTCCTAACAATACTCGTAATCCTATTATGGAGAATACTGCGAAAAAAACGAGAACCAAGCGAAGAAGAAATAAAAAAAATCATATGAAACAAAAAAGAAGAACCCCCCCCTACTGGCAAGAAGGAGGAAACAAAGAATGGTATAAAGAATATTGGGGAAAATACCCTAAACAAGACGAATTCCTCAACAAAAAAACACGATTAAAAACTTTATGAAAAAAACAAAATCACCAAGAGTATCATACAAAGAAATGCTATACCACAAAGAAGACGCATTACTAGAATTCATAAAAAAAAACGACGAAGAACAACAAAAAAAAGAAGAAGAATAAAAATGGAAGGAATACATTGTGACAACTGCCCAAACGGACAAAAAAAAACTGAAAAAGAAATGGCAAACACAAGTTGCGACGGAATATACAACAAAATAGACTGCTTCCAAGAATTCCTATACGACAAAAAACTAATCTATGTCCCAAACGGAAGCACAAGACTTGCAATCAACGAAGAAATATACAACATCCTAAGACACTACTCAACAAAAAAAGAAGACAAAACAACAGAAGACTTAAAAATAATAAAACCCTGCGAAATAATGGAAGAAATACTCAAAAAAATCTATGGAAACAGAAAAACCAAGAAAAAGGTGATGTAAAAAATGGAATTCATATTCAAACTCATAACAACAAAAAACATGACATACTCCCAAACAAGTCACACTGAAGTGTGGGGTTTCTCACGCAGAACTCCCAACTTAAACCTTTCCCTTTTGTTCCAAAAGGTCGGCTTTGGTAAGCCTAAAGGTATAAGAGGAGCTTCTGCTCAGAGAAGAAACCCTCAAAGACTTACCACCTCAGATTTTGGAGGTGGTAACTATGCCACAAAGATACAAGCATTTCAATCCAGTAGAACACAAGATAGAAAGCAAGATAGCAAGTGTAAAACAAGGTTTTCACTGCAAATACAACATCAACTATCACATTATTTGGATACCAAAGTATCGCAAGCCTATCCTTGCGGATGAAAAGGTGAAAGAAGTGTTAAAAACAATAATTCAAGGAGTATGTTATGACAACCAAGTAGAATGTCTTGCATTAGAGATAATGCCAGACCACTTGCACCTATTTGTTGGTGCAAGACCTACAACTACTCCTTGCGACTTAATAAAAAGACTAAAAGGCAATACATCAATCCAATTAAGAAGATGCTTCCCTCAACTAAGAAGTCTTGGATACGCAGAGCAGTGGAAGAGATTTAATCACCTATGGGCTTCAGGATACTACTGCGGAAGTGCAGGTCACGTAAGCCAAGAACAAGTAAAAAGATACATCCTTGAACAAGAAGGCAAAAGCCCATTTGAATACGATGTCTACAACTGCCCAGAAACTTTGAAAGGGCAGTTACGAATAGGTGACTTCACTTGATAAAAGTCCTTAATCTCTATTCTGGAATAGGAGGTAATCGCAAATTATGGCAAGATGTAGAAGTAACTGCAATAGAAAATAATCCTCAAATTGCTAAGATTTATCAAGATTTGTTTCCGCAAGATAAAGTTATAGTCACTGATGCCCACCAATATTTACTTGAACATTTTGAGGAATACGATTTTATTTGGAGTAGTCCTCCTTGTCCAACACATTCAAGAGTGAGGTTTATGGGAACATTAGCTCCTCACCCAACTTGTGGAACAATAATTCCTAAAGCGTATGCAGATATGCGTTTGTATGAAGAAATAATACTCTTAACTTCGTATTTCAAAGGGAAGTGGTGCGTTGAAAATGTTATCGGATACTATGAACCCTTGATTAAACCACAAGAGGTAGGAAAACACTATTTCTGGACTAACTTTCCTTTAAGCAACATTAAGATTAAAAGTAGAAAACATAATGCAACAATTTCAGAGATGCAAGAATACAAAGGATTTGATTTGAGTAATGTTGAATTAGACCATAGGAAAGATGTTATTCTCAGAAATTGCATAGAGCCAAAGCTGGGATTACTTGTTTTGAATTGTGCTTATAAGAATAAACAGATACAACTAAACGAGGTTATGGTGGATAAAAATGCTGTGGCAGTGGTTACTACTGACGGCATTCCTCCACAAGTTAAAACTTGTGGTATCCTGCCTACGATTTTATGAACATAGAAACATTCAACAGACTAAGAAAACTAATGCTATCATTCGAACAAACAACAAACTATGTATTCCCAGAATACAGAATTCACCTCGAAGAAAAAAATTAATATACAGGCAATAAAATATGAAAAAAAAAGAAGAAGATAAGAATTGGTTTTGCAAGATAACATTTAACAAAAAGAAGCTACAAGAAATCGACAAAAAAGTCGATAAAGGAACAAGAAACATCAGCATAATATTAATAATAATAGTAATACTACTAATAGGAACAATAATCATCAACACACTATTCTACGAAAACACAAGCACAAAAACTCCAACAGAAAAAGAAATCAACCGAACCTGTGCAGAACACGGATTGGAAGGAGCAGGATTTTCCATCAACTACAAAGAAGGTTATACAAAAATTTTATGTTCAAAAAATTATTCCCAAACACAAAAAACAAAAGGCATAGAAGATATTTTCAGATGGATAAAAAATGTTTAATCAAAAAGAATATAATTCAAGGGTAGAAGTTAAATTTAGACGTAATCTATGCCACCATAAATATAGATTAAACCCCAATTTTATTCAAAAAGAAAGAGAATATGCAAGAAAATATCGACAATTAAACAAAATAGAACTATATGAGAAAGAAAAACAATATTGGTTAAAACCAGAAAATCACTTGCATAGAACACAAATACAAAAAAAATCTTATCAAAAAAACAAAGAAAGGCGACTACAAGAAATGAAAAATTATCGTTCAACACCAGAATATAAGATAAAGAAAAAAAATTATAACAAAAAATATGGGCAATCAAAACAACATAAAAAAGAACAACAAATAAGAACAAAAAAATGGCGTGAAAAAAACAGAGAATATCTAAAAAATAAACGCACTACTCTTAATTATCGAATTTATCATCGTGCTTATGCCAAAAAATATTATCAAACACCCAAAGGAAAACTAAAAATCAGAATAGATACTTGGCATAGAAGAAAACATTTATTAAATACCATTGATGATTATTCAATCTCAAAAGAAAGTTTACAAACCTTAATTCAAAAACAGAACTTTTGTGTTTATTGTGGTTCAAAAGAACACTTAACATTCGACCATATAATCCCAATTAGTAAAAATGGTTCACATAGTATTCACAACTTAACTATATCATGTAAAGAATGTAATTGTTCCAAAGGTAATAAAAGTTTATCAGATTGGCTTTTAACATCATTTTGTAAAAATGAAAATATAAGGAGGGATACCTTACCAATAGAACTACGAAATAAATTTGCTATAATATGAATAAAAACAAATAACATACATAAACTGCAAAACACCATACAAAGAGGAATGATAAAATATGAGAAATAAAATATGGAAAAGCAAAGCATACAAAAACACAAACGTAGACTACGTAAAAAGCCAAATGCAAATAAACAAAACACTAAAAAACAATGGAATAACAGACATACAACAAAGCCAAGTAGTAGGAAAAGGAGAAATCATATTCATAAAAGAATTAATCGTTGAAAACAAGAAGATGAAAGTAGGAGTAAAAATAACAATCCCAGAAGTAAACGAAAAAAACAGAAACCAACTATACAGAGCATTATTCTACTACATAAAAGCAAAATTTGAAAGCCTAACATTCGGCTTCGTAGAAGAATACAACGAAGCATTCGTAAAAGAATTCATGCCATACCTAATAGCAGACAAAACAGGAAGAACAATAGCAGACATAATACTACCACAATTCAGCAACGCAATAGAACACACAAAAACAGGAGAACAACTATACATAGAAAAAAAAGAAGAAGAATGAAACCAAAAACAAAACACACAAAAAGAATGAGCAGAAAAGAAGCAAGAAGAAAACACAACAAACAAAACCCCAAACCAAAAACGAATAGTAGAAGAAGCTACATAAACGAAGAAGGAAACCAAATAACAGAAAGAATAAACTACCCCTATGGAAGAAGAGACAGAACAAAAAAATACGTAAAAATATGAACGATGAACACAACAACAAGCAAATGGCTAATATGCGGAACAAGAAGAAAAAATTACAAAGAACTCTGCATAAAAAAACTCGAAGAAATCTACCAACAAAAAAGAAACCTACAACCAAAAAACTCCGAATGGAAACCAACAATCATAGAAGGATGTTGCCCAAATAGTGCAGACGAATACGCAGAAGAATGGGCAAAAAAACACGAAATAAACATAGAACACTACCCATCACAAAAAGGAGAATACCTCGAAAGAAACATAGAAATGATAAGAAACGCAACACTAATAATAGCCTTTTGGGATGGTTATAGCTACGGAACAAGTATGGTAATAGCACAAGCAACAATGAGAAGAATACCAACAATAATAATAAAAATATAACAAGGTGAACTTATGGATGAGGGCTATTATACAGAATTTCTTTTCGACGAAATAAAAACCCTAATGGAAGCAATAAGCGAAAGCGACTACATAGCAATGCTAAACCACGCAAGCCTAATACTACAAAGCATACCAGACGAAACCAAAAAACGATTACCACAAACAAAAAAACTACTAGAAAAAATCAACAGAACACTAACACACGAACCGAATATGAGAATACTACACCTAATACAAAAACTCCAAAAAGAACCAGACACAGCAATAGAATTCTGGGACAAAGACATAGGAAACGACGAAAGACTATTCTATAAAGAAGAATTAGTCAAAGACATGATAGGATTTGAACACGAAATAAGAAAAACAATAGCAGAAATAATAAAAGACCAAACAGAAAACACAATAAACATATGACATCCTCTAACATACTAAAGTATGTAGTTTCCAACTACGAGACGACGACTAACGAGGTTGCACCACGCAAACCATTTAACATAAACCCTTCGGTCTTGCAAGACACGAAAAGTTTATTGTATGGTTCGCTACAAGGCACAACCTCTAACAAACATACACCCACCTCAAAGTGTGGAGGTGGTCGCTATGACTACAAACGAATACAAGCATTTCAATCCAGTAAAATACAACTTGGATGTAAAGATAGCAACAGTGAGGACAGGTTCTCACTGCAAATACAACATCAATTATCACATAATATGGATACCAAAATTCAGAAAGAAACTATTGGTTGGCAAGGTGGCTGAAGTGTTAAGAACAATAATCAATGGACAATGTGAAGATTTAGGTGTAGATAATTTGGCACTGGAAGTAATGCCAGACCACATACATTTATTTGTAGGTGCAAAGCCAACACATACTCCTTTCAAGATTGTTAAACAATTAAAAGGTAATACGAGCATTCAATTAAGAAGATGCTTTCCTGATTTGAAATATTTAGGATACAAACAGCATTATGGCAAAGGCTACGATTCCTTATGGGCAATCGGATACTATTGTGGAAGTGCTGGTCACGTTTCACAAGAAGCAGTTAAGAGATACATTCAAGAGCAAGAAGGAAAGGATGTATTTGAGTATTCTGTCTTTGGTAGTCCACAACAGAAAATAGGAGATTTTACACAATCTAAACTTTCAGGGTGGTCACAGTGATACCTCTACCAACAAAGAAATATAATATTATCTATGCAGACCCTGCTTGGAAGTATAACGATACAGGAAGTATAAAATCTATTGATGATAAATATTTAACTCTTGAAACAGAAGAATTATGTAAATTACCTATTCAAGATTTGGCAGATAAAGATTGTGTCTTATTAATGTGGGTTACTTATCCTAAATTACCAGATGGATTAAGATTAATGCAAGAATGGGGATTTAAATATAAAACAGTTGCTTTTACTTGGGTTAAGATGAATAAAGACAAACCTTCTCCCTTTGTTGGAATGGGGATGTGGACAAGAAGTAATGCAGAAATATGTTTATTAGGAGTAAAAGGTAATCCAAAAAGAGCAAATTTGGATGTTCAACAAGTTATATTATCAAAGATAAGGAAACACTCTCAAAAACCTGATGAAGTTTATACAAGGATAGAAAGATTAATGGGTGATTTACCGAGAGTAGAATTATTTGCAAGAGAGAAAAGAGAAGGATGGGATGTGTGGGGTAATCAGATACCTAATTCTACTCAATTAATACTTTCAGTTGAAGAAAAGATGGAGGTAAAGTCAGGATGTGATGCTAACGACGACGGCATTCCTCCCAATAATAAATTATTGGGTATCCTGCCTAACGAATTATGATACCTAACGAATTCTACAAATCAAATCTTGAAAGAGAATTATTAATAGCAAAAATAAAAAGAAACACAAGCCTATACCACGTATTCAAAAAACAAAAAGACTTAACAAAAGAAATAGACGAAGACATAGAACAAAGAAGCAAAGGAGACATAGACAGCTTCAACGTAATACTATGCGAAGGTTTGCAAGGCGGATGGAAAAGTAGCCTATCACAAACAATAAGCCAAGAACATGACGGCACATTTCATAGTAAAAGAATAGGCTTCGAATACCAAGAATTCAGAAGCAAACTAGAAAACAGCAAAAAAGGAGAATTCTATATATTAGATGAAGAAATATTCCAACACGGAATAGGAAGCAGTAGAATAATTGAAAGCGTCCAAACAGCAATAGAAACCCTCCGCCAGCACGGAGCATCCATGATTTTTTTAAGCCCAAACCCAAAATACTTCCCAGAAAACATATTCACACTACACCTAGAAACAATAGACAGAAGCATAACAGGAACATGCAAAAAAAATAGTCGACTACACGAGATAAGACAATGCGAAAGCAGACCACACAAAATAATAAAAGCATGGGTAAGAGCAGTAATAAAAAAAGAACAAGAATACATAGGCTTCTACATAAAAGAAATAAAAATAGACAACCCCACATGGAACGAATACTACGAACAAAAAAAAATCTTCACAAAAAAAGTATTAACAGAAGACTTCAAAAAAATCGACTACGAAAAAATAGCCAGAACAATACTAAGACTACCATTCATAGAAGACTACAAAACAAAAAAACAACTAATGCTAATACTAGAACAAGAACACCCAAATTTTAGCGTGGGAGAAAAGGAACTTATTATAGCCCAGATTCAGATAATGAGAAGACAAAGCACAAGAGCAATGACAGGAGGAAACAAACCATGAACGTTAAAGAACAAGAAATCATAAATCTGATAGGGCTGATAAAATATTTCAAAATCAAGAAAAGCATAAAAAACGCATTGGAAGGAAAAAAAAGCTATATAGTGACGGATGATAAAAAAATCTGGGCTTGCAAAGAAGAAATAGAAAAAATACTAAGCCCTAATATAAAAATAATGACGCAAACAGAATGGTTAGAACACGTCTACAAAAGACTAAGCCCTGAAGAACAAATAAAAATAAGAAAAAAATACTCTCCACCAATATGAACAAGGTTTTGAGTGAGCAATCCCACGATGCTTTAGCTGTGGGAAGAATCACGAACCATTCTTTAGAATGGGCAAAACCAAAGTATTTATAAAGAATAAGAGAATACGATTGTTTATGACG
>Ga0315289_10007607_pt1 | contig 15760 bp, 14 predicted proteins | sample YL17G11_40_MG_FD_203452 | JGI IMG/M metagenome (GOLD analysis project Ga0315289, IMG submission 203452) | Sediment microbial communities from Yellowstone Lake, YNP, Wyoming, USA - YL17G11_40 | ecosystem: Environmental > Aquatic > Freshwater > Lake > Sediment | place: USA: Wyoming | collected... | reverse complement strand
AACCTATTACATCGCTGGCTAATTCCTGATAAGGATAAGACCTATAACGGTCTTTTTGTATGTATATTCCTTCTAGCTTCTTTTCTTTGATAAAATTAATTTCTGCTTCTGTTAATTTCTTTTTTAACAAAGAAAAGGAACTAGTTGTATCAGCTAAGTCCTTTTCCAAATCCTTAGCAGACATAGAAAGCCCAGAAGACAAAACAGCCACAGTTTCAGAAACATTCTTTATCTCTTTTGGCACAGCATAGCAGCTGTACCAGTCCTTATTGGCAGCTGCTTTAATGTTATCAACCAAAAAAATTTCCCCTCTTTCTTGTCGAGGAGATTCAAACACTTCTTGTTGTCCTTTAGCCCAGGCCTTATATTGCTCAGCTTGTATTATCTGTAGCTGAAACAATCGGCCTATTATCACTAATCCTACTATTAGAAAAAGAATTAAGACAATGTTGATACGGCTTAATTTCATTATCGTGCGGCAACAACTGGTTTTGCCAAATTCACATATTCTATCTTAACTATTCTTTCTAAATTGAGACTATTAGCTGTCTGACTAGTTAATCCTTGTTGCTGAACTATTTTTCCTTCCAAGCTCTCATTATCCTGAGCCATTTGTTTAGCTTCTCGATTTAAAACAGATACTTTATAGGCCTGGCCTGTAATAGCATTAACCTGATACATATAAACAGCAGATAAACCAATTAAACTGATAATAGATATTAACCAAAATCCTTTTATTTTAAATCTTCTTTTTGTTCCCTTTATAGCTGTCTTGGATCTTGTTGTCATATTATTTGTATTGCTCTTAATTTTGCCGACCTGCTGCGAGGATTTTGATTTATCTCTGCGATTGAGGCCGTAATTGGTTTTTTGAATAATGCTATTCCCTTTTTCTGCTCTTTAAATATTGTTTTAACTATTTTATCTTCCAAAGAGTGAAACGAGATAACTGCTATTATTGTTTTAGGAGGGGCTGTATTAACTGCTTTTTCAATCCCCTGCTTTACTGTTTCCAGCTCATTGTTAGTAGCTATCCTTAATGACTGAAAGATCTTGGTTGCTGGATGAATTTTGCGTCTTTTATACCATCCAGGCACATTGTCTAAGATCAGTTGAGCTAGTTCTAATGTTGTTCTTATTGGTTTTACTGCTCTTAGCTGAACTATCTTTTTGGCTATTATTCTGGCAAATTGTTCCTGGCCATAATCTTTAAATATCTTTTCTAGCTCTTCTTCCTTCCAATAATTGACTATTTCAAATGCTGTAAGCTGATTTCTGTCTGGATTAAATCTCATGTCCAGAGGTTCATCTCTTTTAAATGAGAATCCCCTTTTGCTTTCATCCAGATGCCAGCTTGATAATCCTAGGTCAAAGATAATTCCTTTTGCATCCTGAAAATTATTTTTTTTGATTAAATTATCAATGTTTATATAAGAATCATTTACAAGGATTAATCTTTCCAAACTATCATGGCTGAAGCTATTTGTTTCCTTAAAAGTCTTTATTGATAAAGGATCTATTTCTATCCCTAATACTTTTCCGCCTGGCCCTATCTTTTTTAATATGTCCTGACTGTGTCCTCCGAACCCGAATGTGGCATCAATAAAGTTTTGGTTCGGTTCTGGTTTTAAGATCTCTAGTATTTCTTTTTGAAGAACCGGAGTGTGCATTTTTTAGATTCCTAATTCTTTTAATCTCTCAGCCATGTCTCCAAATTCTTTTATTGTCTGTTTCTGATATGCTCTCCATTTCTGCTCATCCCATATTTCTATTCTGTTATTAACTCCTGCTATGATTACCTTTTTTTCCAACCCTGCATGATCTTTTAGATAATCAGGAATTAATATCCTTCCTAAAGCATCTATTACAACATCTGTTGCTCCTGCTAACATTGTTCTGGAAAATCCTCTAGCATCTGCTTGAGATAAAGGAAGCTTTCCTATCTTTTCTGCTAAGCTATTCCATTCTTTTTCTGGCAAGAGCCACAGGCAGTTATCAAGCCCTCTAGTGATAACTGCCTTTCTGGTCAACAGCTTTCTAAATTTGGCTGGTATAGCCAAACGTCGTTTTTCATCTAAATTATAGGTATATTCACTAATAAACATGAGTTATCCACAGTTTAGGGAGTTATCCCCACAGTTATCCACACCCCTACCCTGATTATCCACTATAATCCACAGATACATATCAGTCAACCACTCTATCTGTGGATAAACATAAACCCCCAAAAGCCTTGATTTTAAGACAGGCATTTGCTATAAAGAAAATAGCTAGTTCAAGAGGCCTGGTTCGTGAGGATGACCCAAACTCTCAACAGATGTATGCATGATGAGTTTTGGTGGTCACTTCTCACGAGCTGAGGCTTTGAAGCACAGGGGCGGATCTGGTTTCAATAGGATCCGCCCCCACCTTTCTTTTATATCCAAACTAAAAAGACCCATTGCTGGGCCTTTTTAGTCTCCTTTTATGAGTCTTCCGTTATCTTAATGTTACTTCTTGTTTCTGGAATAATACCTGATGTTTGCGTCTTTTCTGAATAATCCAGTACATAAGATAGAAGATTCCAATTATTACCAATACTATGGCAATAAGGATTACTGCTATCCAGACAAGCCATCCTCTTAAGATATCAGCTACAGAAGCTACGCCAATATTACTTCTGCTAGCCAAAGTGATTCTAAGAGAATCATTGGCTGCTAGATTCTTAGCGCTAGCCTGAGCAGTAAATCCGAGATCAGTTCTGCTTACATCTATTAATCCAGCTTTGGCAATTTTGCCACTAAAGGTAATAGTTCTAATTATCTTTGTTGGCAGCTGGCTAATAGTAACTCCAGATCTTATGTCTCCAAATACAGCAGTTCCATCAACTTTAGCATCATTATTATAGGTAATTTCTGATGGCAAGCTAGCAGTTACTAATACATTATCTAAGCTGGCATCTCCTCCATTAGATACAATCAACATGAATTGTATTGTTTCCTGAGGATTAGCATCTATTACTTTCTGCCAGTCAAATGTGCTGCCAGATTTCTTGCCAAGCAAGGATAAACTTAATGAGGAAGTTTTACAATCAGATGGACAGCCACAAGAAGTTTCCTCGCAATTGCATTTTCCATCTCCGCAATGGCTGCAGTTATCACAATAATCTTTTGATTCAATAGCACAAGTTGTGCCATCGCATTTTAACAGATTAGTACATTTCCCATCAGTACAGCCATCAGTAGTACAAGAATTATCATCAGAACAAGTCTTGTATTTATTCTTTCTTGTTCCATATATATCAAACCAATAAACATCATTGTTGTAGCAGCCCTTTACTAAGCTAGGCGCAACACAGCTTGAGCTGTAAACACATTTTTGGCTTGAAGCGCTGCAAACAGAACTATTAGAACAATATTCAGCTGCTAACCAAGTAGTCCAATTGCCCCAGCTGCCCCAGTTTCCTGAACAAGTTGCATTATATCCAGAACAATATTTGTATCTGGTTTGTATTCTTTTGCCAAGATCTGAACCGCAACCTGTTCCCCAAGGACATCCATATTCAACTGAGCTTTCTGTGTCGCAGATAGCAGCAGTAGTTTTATAATGACATCCATCACAGCATGGACCAGTCGTACATTCGCATTGATTTACACACTGACCATTCTGACAAGTTTGGTTAGTTCCGCAATCCTGATACAATTGCTGTTCAGTATTAGAGCTTGAGTAACAAGAGCTTCCAGAACATCCTCTGGTATAACATGTTCTTTGTCTATAAACATCTCCATTTAAACAATAGTTATTGCCGAAATTATCACAGGAATTATCTCCACAATCCTGATATCTGTTTTGAGGCTGACCTAAATAATTCAGCCAATAAACATCATTGTCATAGCAGCCTAAGTAAGTATTGCAATTGTTGCCACAGCAATTATTATTGCATCCGCAATTTGAATCATTGTAACAAGTATAGGTACATGATCCATTAGAACAATACCATTGTGGTTTTTGGTTATCAGAACATGTTCCATAGCCACAGCTGGTATCTCCAGAACAGGTTTGAGTAGTCCCCCACTCTAAACAAGAATCTGAATCATAATTGCCACAGGTTCTTCTTGAATTGCCATTATAACATTCTGTTAAACCAGAATATGAACATTCATTAGTACATTGTGGTACACAAGATGAATCATATACACATTGGGTTTCTTGCTGAGTATCACATGCAGAAGGAGTGCAGGATCTGTATCTAATCTGATACATTTGGTTTGAACCACATCCTCCTGAGCCACATCCTTGATTCTGCCAGCTGCCCCAAGAACAGCACTGACAGGTTTGATTGATATTAGCAGAACAGATAGCAGAAGCGTTTTGATTTCCAGAAGTTACATATATAGTAGCAGTTTGAGTACCACTAGCAGTAAAAGCATTAGAACAAGTTAAGCTGGTACCAATACAAGCTCCAGACCAGGAATAAGAATATGAACCTGTTCCGCCTGTAGCAGAAGCTACAAAGTAAACAGTCTGGCCTACATTGGCTGTATTTGGTGAAGCATAACAAGTTATATTAACAGGATTAGTATAGCCACAAGTTGAACTATTGGCAGTATCAGTATATGTGCATCCGCTGCCGCAATTAGAGGTGCAGTTACAATAATAATGTCTTAAGGTAGAACCTATGCACTGATCTTCAGGACAAGTAGTAGGTGTAGACCATTCCCAACAGGAATCTGAATCATAATTACCACAGGTTTTGTAATGATTTGAATCTACACATTGCTTTTGTCCTTGAGTACATTCATTAGTGCAGGTTGGACCACAATTTGTGCAAGGATTGCTGCAATTTGTGCAAGGTGGAGTATATTGACCCCCACAATCACTTGAACAAGTTGAAGAGTTTTCTCCGCACTCACATCTGCCATCTCCACAATGAAAACAATTTCCAGAACAAGAATAATCATGATAAGTACAGGAGCTGCCGCTTAAAGTATATTGTCTATAAGTTGTTCCAATACATGAACTGGCAGGACAAGTTACTGTTTGCTGTTGACAGCTGGAATCATTAAAGCAGCTGTAAGCACAGTTTCCTGCAGAACAATACCAGTTAGGTCTTTGGTTGCTAGCGCAGCTTCCATAACCGCAAGAGGTGCTGCCAGAACAAGTAGCGCTAGATCCCCATTCCAAACAGGAATCTGAATCATAATTGCCACAGGTCTGATATGTGCTTGAATTAACACATCTTTTCTGACCAGAAGAACATTCATTAGTGCAACAAGTAGTGCACCCAGATCCTCCCCCACCGATTATCAAAGCCTGGCTAAAAGATACATATAAAAAGTTAATTAGTAATACTAAAGCTAAAACTAGAGTCATAGCTAAAATGACCTTTTTGATGTCTACCTTTAAACTGATTCTGTTTGTGGTATCCATATTTTTATTTAATTTTTTAATATATTGAGATATTGCCATTTTCTATCATTTTGTACAGAAAATGTCAATAATCTCTCATAGCCATATTATAAATCTTTTTAATATGGATGTCAATATTGATGCGTCTTTTTATTTCAAGTCGAAAAAGACAATTTAATTTTGCTCCAGGACTGGACGATGTTTGTGAAAAGAAAACAGGGCCGTTGGCCCTGGTGAGCACTCATTGGCAGCCCACATCTCCGGAATGATCTGTCTAGTGTCTACCCCTTTCCTCGAGGACCCTTTTCAGCGTCGAGCAAAGCTCGGAAGGAATAGCTGGAACGTGGACGATCGCCCGCATAGTAGGAAACTGGTCCTTCAGCGAGCCCTGTTCCTCTGAGTCAAGAGGCCCAAGGGTATTGAGGAAGACGACTGGAATCGAGGAACCACTCATCACCTTGCTCAACCTGCTCATGATCTCAGACTTCAGCCTTGGATTCCAGCACTGAAGCTCAATCATGAGTAAGTCTATCCCGGACAGCTCCGATTCAATCAGATCTCTTGACCCGGGATAGTGCTTGACCTCCACATCCACCTGAACGTGTAGTTGTTCAAGCAGGGCTGGTCCAAAGATCGGCCAGGAGTTTCCAACCCATCCGATCCGATACATGGCACCTCCTTTCTTGGGTTTAATCCTAATCATTTTTCCCCAAAAGTCAAATCAAAAACACTCCTTTTGAGGAGTGCTTTTTATTCTAAACCTTCAATTCCTTATAAATTACCTTTAACCAAATCTACAGAAAAATCCTTAGAATCTACAGTGATTATATCCCCTCTTTTAATATCTCCTCTTAATAAAGCTTCGGCCAAAGAATTTTCTACTCTGTCCTGTATCACTCTTTTAATATTTCTGGCTCCAAATGTAATATCATAGCCAAGTTCAACTATTTTTCTCGTCAGCTCAGGAGTAATTAAGAATTCAATGTTTTTGTTTGCTAAGCCGTCTTTAATTTTTTGCAACTGAATCTGGGTAATATCTAAAAGGTTCTGTGGACTCAATGATTTAAATATCACTACAGCATCAAAACGATTGATAAACTCTGGTCTGAATACTCCTTCCTGGAAAAGATGATCTAAAAGTTCTTCTTTTATTGTTGGCATCTGTTTCCCTTGTTTTAAAGCTTCTAATATCACTTTATACCCGGCATTAGATGTGGCAATAATAATAGTATTTCTGAAATCTATTTTCCTACCAAGCCCGTCTGTAATATATCCTTCATCTAAGATCTGCAAGAATAGATTCAAAATATTAGCATGAGCTTTTTCCAGCTCATCTAATAAAACCAAAGAAAAAGGATTTTCCCTGACTTGGGTGATTAACAATCCTTCCTGGCCTGGTGCTCCTATTAAGCGAGGGATATCTTCTAGATTCTGGAATTCAGACATATCCAAACGAACCATTCTTTCTTCATTGCCAAAATATATTGCAGCAATAGCTTTTGATGTTTCAGTTTTACCAACACCAGTAGGACCTAAGAACAAAAATGTGCCCATTGGTTTCTTCCTAACAGTAATCTCTGATCTGGCTCTTCTGAGAGCTGAAGAAACTTCTTTAACAGCCTCTTCCTGATTAATGATTCTTTGATGAATAAACTTTTCAAGATTTAAAAGAATGGTTTTTTCTTTAGCTTCAAGCTGACCAACAGGAATCTCTGTTTTCTGGGCTACAATTTTATCAACATCAGATGGCATGACCCAGTAATTCTTTGACCTGGAAACACTTACTATTGTTTCTTCCAATACTTCTTTGGCCTTTTTGGGAAAGGGCATAGAAGTAATATATCTTTCAGATAAATCAATGATTTTCTTTAAGGCTGGGTAGCTAACATATTTTTTGTATCTAGCTTCTATATCTGGAAGATAAGACTGAAGCATTTCTAAAGTTTGTTCTTTGGAAGGTTCTTTTACTTCAACCTTGATAAAGAAATTAAGCAAAGATGGATTCAACTCAATCTTTCTATGCAATCCAGCATAAGAAGCTAAGCCAATAAATTGAGTCTGGGCTAATGGTAGATAAGGAGCAATAATACCAGCAATATTAATAGCTCCAGGTCTTTGTTCTGTTTCTACAAAATCATGGAATTCATCTATTACTAAAATTATATTGCCAGATGTAGCTACTTCCTGACAGATTCTTTCTAAAGCAACTTCTACGTCATCAATGCTTTTCATGCTGGCTAAAAGAGTTGGCATTAATAATTCCACTACCCTTTTATTATTTACCGGAGGCAAACTTTGTTCTAAAACACTTTTTCTAGCTATTTCATATATTATATTCTTTGCTCCTACTCCTGGTTCAGCAATTATCAAAGCATTATTATTCTCAGGATTAGCCAATATCCTCTCAACATGTTCTATCTCTGAAATATAGCCAACAGTTTCAGGATAGCCTTGCTTCTTAATTGTTTCAGTCCAATCAATAGAATATTGATCTAAAGTAATGGTATATCCAGCAGACCATTCTTTTCCCATGCTTCCCTTTTTAACCATATTGCGATATTCCCAGAATTTTCTATTCTGTTCTTTTTGGCGCTCAACTCTTTCCTGCCAGTCAACAATAGCTTGAATATCTTCAGGTCGTAAATCCTTTTCAATCAGTTCTCTTTTCAAAAATGTTTCGTTCTTGGCTAAAGAGCACAATATATCCCCTACTGTGATTTTAGGATGTTTTTTCAAGTCAGCAATTTGTTTGGCCTGAACCATTACTTGTTCTAAGGTAGAATCTTCAGAGCTTAGCTTATGAGGAATATTAAAAGAACTCTCCATAAGAGATATCAAACGATTATGATCTATTAAAAGACGGGCCATAACTATATTGGCTAAGAAGTTAGTCTTTAAAAGCGCGTAAAGGATTGTCGTAGCATCAATAAAAGATATTTTCCAATCTATTAATACATTTTTTGCTTCTTTAATGGCTAAAGCACTTTCGAAATCTAAATAATCAGCTATATTTTCTGATCCTGCAGGAGTTTGAGGATTTCTTACCTTAATGTTTAAAAACAATTCCGAGCTCAAGAAAAATAAAAACAAAGAAAAGAATATAAAGGTAAATCCTAAAAATGAATTATTGCTGTTCTTTAAAACAAATATGTTAGCTATAGATAATAAAAGGAAGATGATAAAAGGGATCAAACAAATAATCCTAAAAACTTTTAATCTTTTTAATTTTCTCTTATCAGCCAGATAAGCAGCCGTATATGTTACTGAATTTTTAAAATCAAAAATATTCATTAGAATAAAAATCTAATACCAATTAAAAATGATATAGGAATAATAATAGGGATGAGAAACCATGATAAGAATAATGTTGCTCCAATAAGAAAAACTAATAATTCCATTCCAACACCTATTAGGATGAGAAAGGTTCTCAATACTGCACCAACGCATCTGGAAAATAGATTAGAGATAAATGCCTCCAGGAATCTTCTAATGCTAAACCCCCTACCCTTAGACCAGGTTATTCTTCTCCAGGGAGAAAAATAAGTTTTTAACAATAAAGGAATAGAAAAAAAGTAGGAATAGAATTTAAAATAATTCTTCCAGACATGTAGAATCTTTTTTGGAGCTTCAGAGAAATGCCATTGAATGTATTGAAACAAAATATTCTGACTCATTACTTAAATGATACAAAAGTTTTTAGATAAAAACAATCAATTAAAACTAAAACCCCGCCTAAGCGGGGTTTGGAAATCTATCTCTTTCCTTTCTTTCCCTTTGCTTTCTTTTTCTTTTTTGCTGGCATTTAATTGAGACTCCTGGCCGGCCAAGAAGAATGATTATGAGGGCATCTTCTTCAACCTTACGAAGTCTGTATTTTTTATAGAGGTATAAGGTGACCAGTCCTTATAACATCCTCATTACTTAATGATAATTTTTTTACAACTACTATGTCAATACAAAAATGTGTGGAGAACTTTTAAAAATTGTTTTGGAAGATAAAAAATGAAATTAACAACAAAATAATCAAAGAAATTAACAAAATTATTAATTTGTTTTTAGTAAAAAGTTTAAATGGCATTAAAAATGGCATTCCATTTTTCTTAGCAATGGCAATTAATAGTATTCCTGACCAATCTCTGGCCTCTTTTTTCCACGAAGAGATAATTCTTTTGATATTTCTGTCATTAATCTCTTCTAAATTGATTATTTCTGACAAAACATCATCATATAAGGATTCGAATAGCTGCTGGGTGAATACTAAGACCTTATCATTAGGGGTTAATCTGCCACTGGATATATTGGCAAAGAATTTTGATGGTAAACCAATACCATGTGATTCTGTTTCTTGACCAATGTCAGTTAATTCTCCGGATCTTAATAAAAGAATCCTTGTTGTTCCTGATTTGGAAAAGTTCAAAAAGAATCCTCCAAGATTTAAAACTGCAATATTTAAATTTCCAAGCCAAGATACATTCCCGCTTTCTGCTTTTTTGGCTAAAAAAGAATTCCCTTGCCTTAGAGCATCTTTAAAACTGAATTCAGGCATTCTTTTAGGATTTGAATAAAACTCTTCCTGAATAATATTAGCTAATTCTTCCAAAAGATTGGCGTCTATTGGTAAATAATTGATTTCTTCAGCAACAATGTAAAGATCGCCTAAATGATTTTTAGAAGCATGATCAGGACAAAACCTGAAAGTTCTTAATTTTATATCCTTATCCAGATTAGGATTAAAGGAGTATTCTAATACTTGCATTTGCTTGCTTTCTGTAATTATAATGGGAAAATAGGCTCATTTGAAACCTTATATCAAAGAATAATATATTACAAGAAGGGCGCATAGCTCAGCTGGTTAGAGCGCTGCGTTCACATCGCAGAGGTCTCTGGTTCGAGTCCAGATGCGCCCACCAAACCAAAAACCGCTGTTAAGCGGTCTAATCTATTATTTTAATGCCAGCGTATCATATAATTCTTCCATACGCATCTCTAGCTTTTCTATGCGTCTTTTATGATCATCAAGAATTAACCTCTCAATTCTGTCTAAACGATTTTCAAGACGAAGAATGTCAGATTTCTTCGCAGTTTCCTCAAATCCTTTATGAACCATTCTAGCCAAATCTTCTATTGTTACATCTTTATTTTTCATACCATTATCAGTATATAAACTTTATGTAGATAAGTCAACTTTAGACTAAGGTTATTATGCTAGGCGTTTTTAATACGTTTTTCTGCTTGAAGCCTCAAAGCGATTATCTCTTGAAGCCAAATATCAGCGCGCTTTTGGTAAACATCTATTTTATTTTTTAGAGCCAAAATGTCTGCCCGTAGATTATTTCCTAACGACAAAAAATCTTGTTTAGCTGCCAGTTCTCTTGTTGTGGCGCACACTTCAATAAGCTGTGCTATATCCTCTTTTGTAAGCATATAATCAAATATAGGTTATATTGTATAAAAAAAGACAAAAAAGTCAAAGACACTCTAAAAAGAGTGTCTTTGCTCAACTCTGAATATATATTTATTTCAATTCCACAGTAGCACCAGCTTCAGTAAATTTCTTCTTGATCTCATCTGCTTCTTCTTTCTTAGCCTTTTCTTTTATCATCTGAGGTTCAGTTGCAGATAAATCAACTAAATCTTTTGATTCTTTTAATCCTTTCTGGGTAATATCTCTGACAACCTTGATAACTTCTATCTTTTTATCTCCAGGAGCTTTCAGAATTACATCAAATTCTGTTTTTTCTTCACCAGCATCTGCACTAGCAGCTGGAGCAGCAGCTACAGTTATTGGGGCAGCTGCAGAAACTCCGAATTTCTCTTCTAGGATTTTAACTAACTCTGCTAAATCCATTACTTTCATCTGTTCTATCTCTTCAACTATCTTTTTGAACTTTTCAGGAACTTTTACTTCTTCTGCCATATTTTTAAAGTTTAATTATTTTTTAGATATTGCTTGTAAAGCATACACTAGACCTTTGATATTTCCAGATAAGTCGTTTACCAGTCCGCTCATCGGATAATTTAACAGATATAAGAGCTTAGCTAATAATTCCTGTTTTGAAGGCAATTGAGCTAAAGCTAATATCTGATCTTTATCGAAATAGTCTTTAGCCATATATCCTCCAAGCATTTGCAAGGTTTTTAAATCCTTGGTTTGCTGGAATAGTATTTTGGCTGGAGCTGCTTCATCTTCATAGCCAAATACTATGGCTAACTGATCATCATAACTGTCTTTCTTGAAATCAATGCCCTTTTTCTTAAAAGCCAGGGCTGCCAAGGTTTTCTTAACTGCCTTGAATTTGGCTTTTACTTCTTCTAACTTCTGTTTTAAACCAAATATCTCCTGAGCTTTTAATCCTCTGTAATTTACAAAAATCATTGATTTTTGCTTATCAAGCATTGTTTTAAGCTCTTCTACTGACTCTTTTTTCTTTTGTTTTGTTAATGGCATATATATTAAATTAAAAAGTCTGCCATACCGCAGACAAAACCGTTCACGACCAAAACGATTTTTTAACCTCGATAGGGCTTATTATTTGCCTATTGTCTGCGGTTATTACTCAATCTTAACTGATCAATTTATTTTGTCAAGACTCTAGCAACAGCATCAGCAAACTCTTTAGCAGCTGCTGGCCCATTAGCAGTAATAATATTTCCATCAATTACCACTGGCAGGTCTTCAAATATAGCTCCTTTATCTTGCAATTGCTTTATTAAGCTCTTATTCATGTCATTATGCCAGACAGTTGCCTTTTTGCCCTTTAAAATCCCTGCTAATGCAAGAATGGCAGGTCCTATACAGATAGCAGCAATAACCTTTCCTTGGTTAAAAGCATTAATAATTACTTCGTGAGCTTTTTCATCATCAAAATAACGGGTGGCTCCATTTCCTCCAGCAAATACTAAAGCATCAAAATCCTTTAATTCTTCTAAGGTTAAATCAATTTCTGCCTCTCCCCCGCCAATTCCTAAAGCTATCCCCTTTTGCCAGCTAACAGTCTTAACTTCAAATCCATTCCTTTCAAATATCTCTTTAGGAATAAAATACTCCTCGTCTTTAAAATCTTTAAAAGCTATTACAAAAGCTATTGTTTTTGACATTCCCACATTATAACAAAAATGAGCTACAATAAAAAAATGTCAAAGGCCAAAACCATATTAATATCAATAATAGGAATAATAATTATAATTCTTGGTATTTTCTATTGTTTAGACAAAAAACTCCAGAAACTATATCTTGAGCAACAATCCTTAATCTTTTTTGATAGAAATAATGAAATCATATCAATCCTACCCAATAAAAATGGGTATTATAATCAATATTCTGAAAGCCTGCCAGATTCAATTTCTAAATTACTAGCTAAAAAAGAAGACAGATTCTTTTATTGGCATTTTGGCATAAATCCTATCAGCTCTATTAGAGCTGGAGCATATAGTTTAGGAATTGGCAGCAGAAAAGCTTCTAGCACTATTACCCAGCAGCTTACAAAGATTCTTCTTGGTAATGAATTAAAGAGAAACTTTAAAAACAAGGCGATTGAATCAATATATGCCTTAGCCCTAGAAATATATCACTCCAAAAAAGATATATTGAATATGTATGCTAATTCAATATATTTTGGCAATCAAATACAAGGGATTAATCAAGCTAGCCAGACATATTTTGGAGCATCCTTAGATACTCTAGGAACTAATCAAGCAATACAATTATTAGCATCAATAAGTAATCCTGCTAAAAACAATCCAACCAGGCCTGCTAATAAATCAGAAGCAGAATCCTTAGCCAAAACTCTTAAATTATCCATAGACACAGATAACTTCACTGATTACAAAGCGGTTAAAGAGAATTTATCCAATTACTCATTTTCTCAAAAAACATATTTTGAGGTTTCTAGTCTTCAAACTAAAGATCAAAAACTCTTCATAGGCAGCCTATTAAATGAAAGGATAAGAGAAATCGTTCAAAAGAATATAGACGAGCTATCTTCAAAAGATGCTAACAATGCTGCAGTAATAGTTTTAAAGCTTCCTGAAAATGAGCTATTAGCAATAATAGGATCTCCAAACCCATATCTTGAAAAAGAGGGATATAAGATAAATATGGCTTTGGCTCCAAGACCAATTGGCTCAACTATTAAACCATTTATTTACTTAAAAGGATTTGAAAAAGGCTTAAGGCCGTATACCCTTGTTGATGACAGAGAATATAAATATATTACTGCTATAGGATTTCCTTTGTATCCTAAAAACTTTGATTATCAATACAGGGGTATAATCAATCTTCATTATGCTTTAAGCAACAGCTTGAATGTTCCCTCTTTAAAGGTTCTGGAATATATAGGATTAGATGATTTTTATAATTTCTTAATGAAAGACTTATCCTTTAAACCAATTCAGGATTTAGAAAATTACCAGCTAGGCATTGCCTTAGGAGGACTGGAAATGAGCCTTTTAGATCTTTGTAAGTATTTTAGTATATTCCCCAACAAAGGATATTTAAAAGATTTAAGCATCTCCTTCACAGACACTCAGAATCCAGGGGAAAAGATAGCTGATGAAAAATACATTCAAATGATTAATAAGATTTTAAATGATAGAAAAACTGGAGTTGAACAATTTGGTTTAAAAAGCGATTTAAATCTTTTTCAAACCAATTATGCTTTAAAAACAGGCACTTCAAGAGATTTTAAAGATAGCTGGATTATTGGCTTTACCCCAGATTTCTTAGTAGGTGTATGGGTTGGAAATGCAGATAATACTCCTACCCAGTCTATTTCAGGCCAGATAGGAGCTGGTAAAATATGGCAGGAAACAATGGAGCTACTTTTAAATTCTTCTTACAATAAAAAGACTTCTTTTGATTTTAATCTCTTAAAATCCTTTAATGATGGGCAATCAATAGAATATGGTTTAGCAGAGGATAATTTTGAGAAAACCAAACAAATTCTTTTGGATCAGAATACTGATTTAATCTTAAATCCTCATGACGGAGACATCCTTCTTTTAGAAAAAGGTATGGAAATCCAATTAAAAGCAAAACAAGAAGTTAGCTGGACCATTAATTCAAAAGATTTTGGTTCTGGAACAGAAATTCTCTTTTCTCCAGAAAAGGCAGGGAAATATACTATTCAAGCTTTAACCAAAGAAAACCAAAAGGAATCAATAGATATTTTTGTTACTGACTAGTTTATTGTGAATACTTGACTGGCACTTCTGCCAAAGTTTTCTGGGGTATACATTTCATATACCATAGCTGGCAGCTGAGAATAAGTACCAGGATTAAAAGCCCTGATGTAATAATCAAATTCATATACTCCGGAATTCATTTCTTCTCTGAATAAGAATGCTTTGTTATCTCTTAGCTCTTTAAAATCTGTCCATAATTCCCTTCCCTGTAATTCTCTTTCCTGCAAGCGCAGAGATTTTTGTTCTGTAGCTAATTCCATATTAACTATTTCTGTTCCAGCAGGAATATAGTCTTCTATAGCAACAAACTTCCTTTCTTTAGGAATAGTTATTAAGAGATTAACTCTTAATATCTCCCCTACTTTGGCCTTAATCACTGGATTTTCATTCTTAAGGTCATCTGCTTTGTAAACGTTTCTTACAACACTTATTCCCTCATCTCTTGGTGGAAGCTGTCCTGCAGGCAAGTAGTACTTTAAGGCCATATCATAGTAGAAGTTGTTGGGAAGCTGATTAAGATTCTTTTTCGTAAAATCAACTGTATCTACTATTCCAGTATTAAACTCAGTTAAGGGCATTGTGGCTATCAATTGGTCAAAGATATTATTAGGCCCAAAGGTAATAGAACCCTTTTCTTTATCATTAACAGCAATGCTTAAAGTAAAATTAGATTCAGTTTCTCTTTTGAATTTAAGATAATCAACCATTGCATCTACCACATGCAAGGTATTGTTTGTAGACCCCCAAGCCCCATCTTTACTTCTTGAATTAACCAACCACCTTAATACCTTATCAACTATAGGCTGGCTATTCTTGTAAGCAACAATAGCTTTCAGATACAAAGCTGTATCCTGAATAGTTGTTTCATAAGTTCTCCAGGAAATATATCCTTTAGGCTCTAAAAATGCTCCGCGAGAATCAACTCTGATCCTTGAAGTTAAGGTATCATATAGTAATTTCTGAGTCGTCTTATCAAATATGCCTGCTCCCACAATAGTCAGCTTAGCCAAAGAAGCTGTACCAATCCTGTCATTTAAGAAAGCTTTGTCTTTAGCAAAATCCTGAAGCCTTGATTTGATTGCAGAGCTAACAGAAGTATTGCCTTTTACAAGAGAATAGGAAATGGAGATGAAATCATTCCTATCAGAGTCATACAATATTTTCATGCTGGATAAGTACTTGGAGAGAT
>Ga0315289_10007606_pt1 | contig 15760 bp, 13 predicted proteins | sample YL17G11_40_MG_FD_203452 | JGI IMG/M metagenome (GOLD analysis project Ga0315289, IMG submission 203452) | Sediment microbial communities from Yellowstone Lake, YNP, Wyoming, USA - YL17G11_40 | ecosystem: Environmental > Aquatic > Freshwater > Lake > Sediment | place: USA: Wyoming | collected... | reverse complement strand
CCATGTCACGTACAGGGAGCGAGCGTTTACCAGCGATTACTACCGCTTTGAGTTTCTTACTTCCAAAAACAGCTCCTAAACCAAGTCTACCGAAATGACGGTATGTTTCTGTTGTAACACATGCGTATGAAACAAGTTTCTCTCCCGCTCCTCCAATACGCATAATTGTTCTTAAACCTGATCCAGGCTCATTTTCACTAATGATACGTCCTACGGTGAAACAATTTTCCATCCCCCATAAAGTAGAGGCATCACGGAAAAATACTTTTTTGCCCTGGATGGATAGATATATTGGGGTAGCACTTGATCCTTTGATTACGATAGCTCCATATCCCGCCATACGGATGGCGATAGCGCTTCGTCCACCACAATGACTCTCACCCAGATTGCCAGTATGAGGTGATTTAAACATGGCCACGGTTTTTGAAGCAAGAGGAAATAATCCTGTTAAGGGCCCTACGGCGAATATAATTGGATTCTCTGGTGCAAACGCATTGCATCCTTTGGGACAGTTTTCATGAAGCAGCTGGATTGCAACACCTGTTCCGCCCAGATGCTTCTCGAAAAGCTCTGGTTTTTTTTCAATCCAAAACTCGTTCTTTGAAAGATCGATATACAGTACACTGGAGAGCGTATCGTTCTCAAGCATGTATTATTCTCTCCTTCTTTTCTAATTTTAATACTCCATGAGGACAGAATTGAGTGCAATATCCACAGTGAATGCAAATCATTGGTTTATTGATTTCATCATTCCAGAAAATTGCTCTTATGATGCAAGCATCACGGCAGTGACCACAACCTATACATTTTGCGGCGTCGAGAAGTACGCCACCTCCTTTCTTGGGTTTTAGAGCATCAGTTGGACATACTTTTAAACAAGGAGGATCATCACATGCTCTACAAACTACTACTATAAACCCTCGTTCCATACCACCGATCGATTTCACTCCTATGCAGGAACTGGACAATCCTGCTTCATTCTGTCGCCGGGCACAAGCAAACATACAACTCTGGCAATCAACACATCGTTCTGTGTCTACTACGGCTAATCTCATAATTCCTCTATCTATTTTCAATAACCTAAAATGGCATTTATAAATCCTTTGGGCTTAAAAATTATTAAATATTTTACATCTTGACCAGCTAATTGACCTGTCAAAATTTGTATTCTGGTTTTATCTTCCTTGTGAATATTCAAGGTAATGTTTGTATTTTTTCGTTATATTTCTTCTTTTTGTCCGATAGAATACAACAACATATGAATTTTTCAATGATTTATTCTAAATATGTCCGATATTATTAAATTTTTATTCGACAATATAAGAAATTTTATAAGTGTTTATTCGATAACGTAGAATGTCATCCAATATAATATTTAATGAATGACAAAAAATATGAAAAATTATAATGAACACAGAACAAGTAAAAAAGGAATCTTAACATGACAAAAGAAGGTCATAACCCATTTAAAGCGGCACAAAAAGAAGGTTTTAATCCATTTAAAATGGCGCAACAACAATTTGATAGGATTGCTGATAAGCTAAGCTTAGATGAATCAATCAAGGAGCTTTTAAGAAATCCTTTGCGAGAGTACAGTTTTGCAATACCAATCAGAATGGACGACGGCAGTATGAAAATATTTAGAGGATTCAGAGTGCAACACAATGATGCACGTGGTCCCTGCAAAGGAGGTATAAGATTTCATCCACAAGAAACACTTGAAACAGTTCGTGCTCTAGCTATGTGGATGACTTGGAACTGTTCGGTTGTTGATATACCTCTTGGCGGAGGGAAAGGCGGAATAATTTGTGACCCACATAATTTGTCAGAAAGAGAACAAGAAAAACTGTGCCGAGGGTGGGTTAGACAGATCGCACGGGATATCGGTCCGGTTCGAGACGTCCCCGCTCCCGATGTCATGACCAGCGGTCAGCATATGCTTTGGATCATGGATGAATACCAAACCCTCATGGGCGGCCAATATCCAGGACTAATAACAGGAAAACCTGTTGAGCTCGGTGGTTCACTTGGGCGTACAGAAGCTACTGGCTACGGTGTAGTCTATATCCTAAGAGAAGTATTGAAAGAATTAAATATGGAAATTACCAAAACAACCGCTTCTGTACAAGGCTTTGGAAATGTTGCTCGATCTGCTGTTGAATTATTCAAACAATATGGAGGAACCGTTATTTCTGTTTCCTGCTGGGATCAAAATGAGAATTGCACGTATAGCTACTACAAAAAAACTGGGATTAAATTAGATGAACTCGTAAAAATTACCGATCGCTTTGGTACTATTGATAAGAAACAAGCAGAGAAACTAGGATACGAGGTTCATCCTGGTGATGACTGGTTGAAACACGATGTTGATATCCTTATCCCCGCAGCACTTGAGCATTCTATTACTGAAGAGAACGTGAATCAGATAAAATCTAGCGTTAAGGTTGTTATCTGTGGTGCAAATGGACCAGTGACCCCTGAAGCTGAAGATGCACTCGAAAAGAAAGGTGTTGTTGTAATTCCAGATTTTCTTGCAAATGCTGGTGGTGTTGTCTGCAGTTACTTCGAACAAGTACAAAGCAACCAAAACTACTACTGGACAAAAGAGGAAGTCCTCGGTAAACTCGATAACAAAATGACAGATGCCTTTTACAAAGTCTGGGAACAGGCAAAACGTAAAAAAGTTCGAATAAGTGACGCTGCATACATGATCGCAATTTCAAGAGTAGCTGACGCATGTAAAATGCGAGGGTGGGTATAATATAAATTATCAATAAAATGATGTCAGACATGCCATAGCTCTTCCACATAAGGTAAGAATCAATGGAAAATCTGGGAAAGCGATTATTAGGAAAAAATGATGAATCAAAAAGCTGATAATAAGAAACATCGAAAACAGGATGAAAAGAGTACCAGAGCCTTAGCTGATAATTCGATAAATGAACTTAAGGAACGAGTGAAGGAGTTAAACTGTTGTTATGAAATTATGAAGATTATCAAGAATGGCAAACTATCCGTGGATGAAGCGTTGCAGCAAATAGTGGAGCAGATACTTCCATCCTGGCAGTTTCCAGATGTTACCTGTGCAAGAATCATTCTAAAAGATTGGGGAGAATTTAAAACAAACAATTTTAAGAAGACGAAATGGAGCCAGATTAGTAATATTTTACTTGGTAATAAGATAATAGGCGCTCTAGAGGTCTATTATCTAGAAGAAAAACCTCCAATGGACGAAGGACCTTTTCTTATGGAAGAAAGAAGATTAATTGGTGCCGTATCTGATCTTCTAGGAAAATTTATTGAGGAACGTGGAATCAAAGAAGATTTAAAGCAACAACATAAGAAATTAGATTATGTTGAGAAGACCATGTTTGAGGGGGAAAAAGAGCCATCATCGGAAGTGAAGACTACAGAAAAAAAGTATGATTGGGAGGTTATCATCAATCTCCTCATAAAAACAGATCCAAGAACATTATTACGAATGACAAGAAAGATGATATATTATCTGTATAGAATAAAAAACGAAAAGATAACAAACCTCTTGAACAAAGTCTTCCCTGTTGAAGGTGAATCAAAGGCGATAGAATCGTACGACATAACTATGCCAAATCCTCGACAGGACCTTGATGCCCTCATAAACATGCAAAAACAAGTCTTCGAAATAGCGAAGGAAAGTCTCCCTGCTGAAGCAATTTCAAACCTGTTTTATAATTGGATGAAACAAGACAAAGCCCGCTCCTTACTATTAACCTCACAAAAAACAGGCATACCATTAGCAAAAATTACTGATGAGCTCAACAGATTTTTTAGTCAATCAGAAACAGAAACCACGTTATCTGTAGATGCTAAAATGGCTGTCAAGTCTGCTCTAATCAGGCGTTTCTTCAATGAACGATTAGAATATGTGAATGTCGCAAAAATGTTTTTCGAAGTAGAGGATTTTGTTTCACTGGTAAAACATGTTGTAGGTCCTCCTCAAGACTCTGGTAAACTAGGAGGTAAAGCTTCCGGAGTTTTGCTAGCAGAGAAAATCATAAGAGAAGAGATGAAAAAGGATGATACTCTCAAAGATATAGCTTTTCCAAAGAGTTGGTACATTAGTTCTGATACATTACCCGCTTTTATCCATTACAATGATTTAGATGAGGTTTCTCATGTTAAATATCAAGATTCTATTGAGATAACCCAAGAACAACCGTTGTTAGAACAGATTTTCAAAAACACCTCTTTTCCTAGTGAAATAAAGAAGGGATTGCGACAGATTATCGAAGATTTTAAAGACAAACCTATCATCATCCGTTCATCTAGCCTTCTTGAGGATAACTTTGGCTTCTCCTTCTCCGGGAAGTATAAGAATCTTTTTGTTCCAAACATCGGTAATGAAGAAGAAAGACTAACTGCACTCATGAATGCGATTGCTGAGATTTACGCTTCAACCTTCAATCCAGATTCTATAGAATATCGGCGAGAAAGAGGATTACTTGAATTTAATGAAGAGATAGGATTATTGATTCAAGAGGTGGTAGGGACTCGGGTAGGGCCCTACTATATGCCCGCTTTCGCAGGTATAGCTTTCAGTAGGAACGAATTCCGATGGTCTCCAAGAATTAGCAGAGAAGATGGCATGATCCGTCTAGTTCCTGGGTTAGGTACAAGAGCAGTAAACCGAGTGGGAAACGATTACCCAATTTTAATTTCACCGAAGCGACCTAACCTACAAGTCAATCCCTTGGTTGAGGAGAGGATAAAGTATTCACCGAGATATATGGATGTCATAAACTTGAAAACTGGTATTATTGAAACCGTCGATGCTGTGAATCTTTTCAAAGAATATGCAGATCAATTTCCCAAATTAAGCGACATTGTTTCTATCCACAAGAGCGGAGACCTTGTCAACCTACCCAACATTCTTTTTGATCTAGGAAAATCAGACATAGTAATAACATTCTCAAATCTTTTTGAAAAAAGTGATTTTCTAGGAAAAATGAAATGTATTTTAAATTTGTTAGAAGAAAAGTTAGGTACTCCTGTAGACGTGGAGTTTGCTTCAGATGGAGAGCAGCTCTATATACTCCAGTGCAGACCTCAGAGCCAAGGTCGTGGGATAGAACGAAAATCAATACCAAAAAATATCCCATTGGATAAAAAACTCTTCACAGCAAATAAATACATTACAACAGGTCAGATAGAAAATATCGAATACATCGTATACGTAGTCCCGGAGGCATACGCACATTTAGAAAAAAGAGAACAGATGCAAAAGGTTGTCAAGATAGTTAATGAGCTCAATAGAAAACTCCCCTGGAGAAAATTTATCCTCATGGGTCCTGGACGATGGGGGAGTAGGGGAGATATTAAACTCGGGGTACCGGTTAAATACAGAGATATAAATAATACATCTCTACTGGTAGAAATTGCGAAAGAAAAAGACGGTTATATCCCTGAACTTTCTTTTGGAACACATTTCTTCCAAGATCTCATAGAATCAGAAATACGATATCTCCCTCTTTATCCTGATCAGACTGAGAGTCTCTTCAGGGAGGAGGTATTGTTACAGACAGAAAATAAATTGTCGACTATTATACCGATGTATCAAAATTTTGAGGATGTCGTACATGTAATAAAAATATCCGACCTCGTCCCTGGAGGTACACTCTCCATTATCATGGATGGAGAAGCTGGCGAAGCACTTGCCTACCTAAAACCACCTGACCATTTGACATAGTGTAAAACAGATAGAAGAAATAACGAATGCGCACATCGAATGGATAGGATGGATTAAATTAAGAAATAATGTGGACATAATTCCATTGTTTCTATCCACATTCCAACTTCTACTTTTTCAACATACGGCATTTCTAAAATTGTATCCCTAAGCCCGCAGAGATGACGAAAATCTTTCACGACACTAATGGCTATTACATCATGACTACCGACTAATTTTGAAGCAACAATAACACTTGGTAATCGGATAATTTTTTCAAGAACTTGAGGAGAATACGCAGGTTTTACATTGATCCCAAACCGTGCGATAAATGAATAGCCTATCCTCGATGGATCAATAACGACGGTGGAATTAATGATCACTCCTTCTTTTTTTAATCGTTCAAAACGATTACTAATAGTATCAGGAGATACTTTCAATAATCTGGCAATCTCACGAAAAGAAGTTCGCGCATCTTTTTTGAGCGCATCTATAATGGCAATATCAATTTTATCTACATCCATAGTTGGCTCCTAAGCAAGCTCAAAATTCTTGGGGCACAAAAGAGGTTTATCAACTAAAATATCAACATCGACATTCTTTACCTGTTGGAAATCGCCAATTGTACTCTTCGTCATCCCTATCTTTTCGATGTCGTCTAGTATCGCTATCGCTTCGATATCATAGCGTCCAATTGCTCGTGTCACTACACACATCCCTGATATTCGTTTTACCATGTTGAGAACCTGATCCGAATAAGGATGTGTTACTTGTATCCCAAAGAAAACCAAGTGTTTTTTTTCGAGTAGTTTCGGATCAATTACAATGGTTGTACCACGGATGATTCCTTTTTTCTTCATTGCATTAAAACGATTATTAATGGTATCTGTAGAAACTCCGCATTGCGTAGCAATCTCTTTAAAGGATTTCCGGGCATCTCCTTGCAGTAGTCTTAATATTTGAATATCAATTTGATCAATTTTATTTTCCGACATATGCCAATCATTATACTATAGTATTTCAAACATTGTATGAATTTTTTCTATAATATTCTTTTGTTTGTCAGTTGTCCTTCTAAATTTTCAGTATTTTTACTTCATAAATACCTATTTTGTCCAATTTTCAATATAAATTACGGACATTATAGCAAAATTTATAAAGAAAATAACACTCATGTCGACCATATTTTAATAAGAGGTCGATAAAAATGGCAATGGCATACGTACTCATCAAAACATCTCCGGGACATGCTCGTGATGTGTATTATAAATCAAATTATCTTGACGAGATTTGTGAAGCACATCCACTTGTTGGTGAATATGATTTGATTTTTAAGGTCAAAGCTGATAATTCAGAAACCATCGGTTACATTATCGAGGATAAGATCAAAAAATTGGACGACATCATCTCAACAGAAACTCTCCCAGTTACCGATTTTATCAATAACGGAAAAAAGCTTAGAAAAACAATCATCAAACGAATTTAACTATAATAAATCAGGTTGAATAAATGACAATCAAAATATTTGTCACCGGTGGAACATTCGACAAAGAATACGATGAAATAGAAGGAAAACTCTTTTTCCGTGATACACACCTTCCTGAGATGCTCAAACTAGGCCACTGTCGACTTGACATAGATCTACGAACGTTGATGATGATTGATAGCATGAGTATGAAAGATCAAGATAGAATCATTATCGTCGAGAATTGTAAAAATGCAGAAGAGAACAAAATTGTCATCACTCATGGAACAGACACCATGGTTGAAACTGCAAAACAATTAGGTGAGACAATCAAAGATAAAACCATTGTTCTCACCGGGGCAATGGTTCCCTACCGATTCGGCAGTTCCGACGGATTATTCAATCTCGGAAGCGCGCTTGCCTTTGTCCAAACTCTACCACCCGGAGTATACATTTCTATGAATGGACGATATTTTACTTGGGATAATGTTATCAAAAATAAACGTCTGGGAGAATTTGAAGAGATTAAAGTAATTCAGTAGAACCGATAAAAGCAGTCGATTTTAACTATTTTTCCTGCGGCTTTATAGTCATACTCCATAAGCCCTCCAGCGGCTTTTTGTTATTTGGGAAAATCACAAACAGCAGTCTATGAATCAATTTTCTTTTTCAAGTATTTCATGTAATTTGTGATTTCGGTAAATGGTAAATTTTTGAAGATATCTAATTAGATGATTCTTCCATTTATTTGTTTCTTTATACAGATGCAAGAAAATCACTCGATAACCATTTTTATCGAAGATATTCCTCCTATAATCATAATCAAATTTTTCAGATCCACAAACTTCTAGATAAATTCCAAAGGATGCCAGATAGAAATCCGGTGCCCATACCCGCGGTCTTTTGTTTTCATCCCATACGAAAACAGGCTGCTCGTAGGACCATTGAATCCCGAATTCTTTCAATACATTTGCTACTTCTTTTTCAGCATTTGTCATTCGATCATAAACCGATTCTCTTTGCATAGTTCAATCTCCAAAAAAAGAAAGAAAAAATGAGAAGGCTTTTAGTGAGAATAGAAACAATTTTCCGAACAACGATTAAATTCAAAAGCCGTTTTTTTCGGGTTTTCTTGGTCAAATTCTCTCCTGTTGGGATGTTCGACTGCCGCCACGTCCGCTTATCTCTCTCGGAGAAAAACGGGTCAAAAGACCCTATTTTTTCGAGGTTTTTCACCCTATTTTTTTTCTATTAGACCATTCTACTTCCACCAGTCCTGTCTCTTCTTTTTCTTCAAAGTCAAAAATGAAACAAAAGTTTATATATTATAATATGAAGTATAAATCTCAATGAATACTGGTGAAATCAAGAAGTATAACCTTATCGTTACGTTTCTTATAGTAACCGTACTCATATCAAGTAGCATTCCTGCCGATGCCACCAAAGAGCGGACCCAAGAAGCAACAATGAATGATCAATGCTATGGTTTTCTCATCAACGTCACTGATAACCAACTCTATGGTTTACAGACGAACATTACGAGGTTACTCAATACACTCCTCCATTTCAACGTCTCCATTTACTGGATAACCCATGATATCACACTCTCTGCACAAGGTTTAGATGAAGCAAGTACAGTTGCTGATCATTCGTTTAAAAAAGGCTGCTTCATCATAGCGTTCGGCAATGACACACTCATGAACACAAAGATCACTGAGCAGGTATATCAAAAATGGTTAGTCTCCCGAGTGGGCACCTACAAAATTATGCAGCCACTGGAGAATTTCAGTGCATATCACTTACTTGAACCACGTATCGCTTGCTACAATGGCACGTCAGTTGACTCTTTCTTTTTTCCCTATCAGTTAGCGTATGCAGGGTTCGACCACGTGGACATTATAACATCCAAACAGCTAATTAGTAATCTTACTGTAGACAACTACGATGTCTTCATATGGGGCGGCCAATTTGGCACCTACTTTGAAACCCTTTCAGACATTCTCAGCTCAACCGGATTACAAGTCAGGAAAACCATCCGGAACTATATCAAAACTGGTGGAAATTACATTGGAGCCTGTTACGGAGGGTGGAGAGCAGCTTCAGGATATCACCGTCCTCTTGGTTTTCCCTTAGACCTTGGTTACAGCAGCCTTCTTAGCCTTCTACCAATCCAGCTTGATCTCCTCGATTACAATGTCTATCGCGCACTCCCTGGGGCAGGCCCGGTCAACCTTACCATTAAAAATCTTGATCATCCACTCACGTTTGGATTACCGGAAAATATTTCGAATATTTATTATTTTGGTGGACCAATGTTCCTTAATAAACGAGGGACACAACCTGAAACAGAAACTATCGCAGTCCTTTCAGACGTAGATATGAATTGGTGGGAGTTTGACTTCATGATGAATTTTGCCCCTTGGTGGAACAACAAGATACTTTCAAATGAAACGAAATATCGCATAGCAAACCAATGGATCAACGACAGCATCGGATCGGCCATGTGGGTAACCGGTATGTTTGGTAAAGGTAAAGTAATCGCTTTTGGTTTACACCCTGAGTATTGCTTTGCATTTGATGGGGAGGAAGACAGGAGTTCCCCTCCACGGGTAATGTTCAATTCCATGTGGTACGCAACAGGTGAAGGCCCTTTTGCAACCGTTTTAGATATTCCTGTTACGTTCTCAAACCTCACGGTAGATGCTGGTGGGCCGTACACTACAGCGGTAGACCAGCTTATCCAGTTTAACGGATCTGTTCTTACTGGTACATCACCGTACAACTGGTTATGGGAGTTTGAACTATCAGACTATTTTAACTATTATTCGTACCCTTATAACAACACGCGGGAGGAACAAAACCCCTGGTTTGGCTACTCGCAACGTGGGAAATACCAGGTCACCTTAGTGGTCACTGATGCATCAGGAAATATAGGGTACGATATCACAACGGTGAGGGTTAATTAAAAAAATTTTCAATAGCTTTCTACACTGCAGATCGCAGGTTCGAATCCAGACACGTCCGTATAAAACTAAAGGATTTTCCAAAGGGTAAGTTGGCTGCTTGAACTATTTCCAGCATCGTAGTATGCAACGATTTTTAGGGTATGTCGGAAAAACGATAATTGATTCCATGACCAGGAATATGGCTCCTCAGTATCCGTTGCTTTTAGCTGATTATCCAAGTAAAACTCCACTTTTTCAACAAACCCTGCTTCTCCATTCACTTGAGCTTCTACATTTATTTTCCCCAGCACGAAGGTAACTGGAAATACTCCCTTATCAATCCCGAACACATAGAGATGTTTTTCTTGCGGGTTTGTGATCACCACGGCAGGATGCACGAATTCTCCGCCATACGGACGATAGTCAATCCCGTTCCCACTTAAACCAGAGTAACGATCTGATGAGAAAATAGAGACATTCCTGTCCCAATGTTCATGCACGCCAAGACTTTTTGAAAGATAGGCACCATCATGTTCAGGGTCATAGACATTTGCAGGGGGGACTGCTGCTTGATGCAGATAGTTCTGCGACCCTTCGCAGGGATTTGTGCCTTCAGTCAGCAAGAAATCATACATCACTGAATCCATCGCGACCGGGTCCTGCGAAAAGAACAAGCTGTTCGTCCAATCATCATTGAACGGGTACATCAAGAATTTCGCAATGGTCTTATGATCAACCTTGGTGCCGAACGTACCATCCCCGAGATACAAAAGTGTTTTTCCTCCAAGGTTTGTATAAGCGAGCAGATCAACTTGCGGGGCAGGAACCCCCATAACGTACGATCCCTCAAAATACGGGTGAATATCAGCAACCGGTTCGATAAAAGAGCCAAAGAAGTTCTTCCCGGAAAACGTCACCCCCGTGTTCACCGGATGGCGTTTCAAGAGAGGCATGTTGATGTGGTATTTCGCTTCAACCACACAGGTCGGAAGCGTTCGCACGGTTCCCTCAGAAAAATACATCTGTACCGAACTTGCAACGACTTTTTCCCGTCCTGCAGCACCACCGGTAGAATCAACATAGTGAACATCAGGGAATTCTTCGATTAACGTCTCTGCAGGATACTGCTGATAATAAACTCGGTTGTAGAACCAATTCGGTATGGGACGAGACGCATCATAAATCGTGATATCTTCTTGTGCGACACCAACCACATGAACCAATTGACGTAAAAGTGCTTTGACCACATAGGGGCTTGCCTCACGGTCATTATCTTCTTTTGTGTACGGATTGGCACCATATACGTTATTCATATTGATTTTAATCGCGATTTTCTCCCCTGGTTGATAACTTATATTTCCCTGTCCATGAACCCTGTTAAAATAGGAAAATACAACAGTCCAGGCAGCAGTATCATTTGCGACTCCTGCGTACTCTTGAAGCCCAAGGGAAAACATCTGGTCAAGTACCTGTTGATTATTGTTTTCTTGTTCCCACCAATACCCGCTCAGGTTTTTTTCTGTCGCATTTGGGTTCCATACCCATACGACACGACCTGGACTTGCGCCTGTCGGTGTGCCCATAGGTTGTTTTGGGACTGGGTCCCATGAAGAACTGGTTGTTTGATCATTACTAAAGAAATTCGTGGCAAACACAGCACCCGTGATTGTAAAGAGAACAATACAACCTACAAAGAAGGTTGGCGTGGCTTTTACAATCCTGGTTTTTACCTTTCGCATCCATACAAAAAGACCGGCGAACAAACAACCCCAGAATGCGATATAACCAACTGCGATAATAAGAGAGGCTTGCTGACACGGGTAGCGGGCGCGCCATGGTGCAGGAACAACCCGTACAAGGAACCAGATCATGGCAATGATTCCAGCAAGATGAAACCAGATTCCTTTCCAGGAACTCAAATGAGTCCAGAATACTGATTTCTTGTGAGTATGATGCATGTTCATATAATCCCCTTGAAGCATAGTATTTAGGACGCTATAAAAAGGTTTGCTTCTCCTAAAAAGTAGTGTACCTCGCGTATTTGCCATTATTTTTCATAGATAGTGAAATATTCCCAGGTTTCCTTCATACCGACCATTCCAGGCAGTGGTTTGACTTTCATTAAAAAAGGAGAACGTAAGATGTTATCTTTCTTAGAATCGCCGTCGCTTCAATCCTTTTATCCACTTGAATTTTGATGTACTTCCCGTGAGGAGTCGATCTGTTTTGAACACCCAGACAACAATACTAATGGTCACAGCAGCAAAAATGACAACATAAACGATACCTCCAATAACCAGCGGATAGTCATGGAACAGCAACGCCCGAGGCGCCATCATCGGATGGGAGAACGGGATCGCAAACGTAAATATTTGCAGTGGTAAAGGAAGCGTATCAAAATCAGCAAACATCGTCAAAAACATGGGAATAAGCGCAAGCATCGTAATCGGGAAGGTGAGGGTCTGTGCACTCTTGTAGTTCTTCGCAAAGGTCCCTAGCAGCATACACAACGAAAGCCCTGCAATGAGAGTGATGAACAGGGAGATACCTATCCAGATGAAGTCTTCGGAGGTGAGCACAAGACCATAGGTAGCAAGGTTTACTCCTGCAGAGATCTGAAACCCAGCAAAATAATACCCCATACCAATCATGTAAATAACAGCGAGCAACAGCCCGATAACCGCGGCCGCAACAATTTTACCAGTGACAATACTGGTTCGTTTCACCGGCAGGGTCAGCAGCGTTTCCAGGGTTTTATTTTCTTTTTCCAGGGCCATTGATGTAATCACAATGCTCCCTGCCATAATGATAATCATCATCATCACAATCGGGATAAGCAACGATTGAGACGACAGCATGCCAGAAATCGTGTTTGGCGACAGTCCAGAAAACTCACGGTTCTTGAAATACGTGGTTTCAACACGCTTTGTCGGCGAAAGAATAAACGAAGCATTCACTGAGGAATTCCCTCCGATAAGCTCCTTGGAAATGTTCGTGTTAATATACGCGATCAATGACTCAAAAACACTTGATGAAATAGTATCCATGAGCCCAGCGCCTTTCATAATCCAGTACACCTTAATGTTCCCAGGTTCCTCACGAAGAATCTGTTCTGTGAAATTCGCTGGGATAACGATCAAAGCGACCCCGTTTTTTTCCTTGAGGGTTTCTAACCCGATTTGGATATCAGCATTGGATGTGGAGTTATAGATCACCTTTGCATGATCATGCAGGATCGTGGACGCCATTGTTGAAAAGGTCGTATTCTCTTCATTGATGACCCCAATGACCGGTGGTGTTTGTGCTTGTTCTTGAATCCCTTGAATACTGTTCCCCATCGTCCCAAAAATCAATGCGATAATAATAATCGGTAAAAACGTCGCAGGCGTCAGCAACTCTCTGATTTCTTTTTTAATGATATTGCCTAACCCGCTCATGACCGCACCACCCGTGTGAACACTTCTTCAACATTATGCACTTTATATTTCTCCATAAGCGTCTTTGGTTTTCCTTCTTCAACGATTTTTCCTTCAGAGATCAACGCGATCCGATCACAGAGATACTCCACCTCGAGCATGTTATGAGAAGACAGTAGCACGGTCGTGCCTTTCTGCGCTGTTTCCTTAATAAGCTTCCTGATTTCCGTTGCGTTAATCACATCAAGCCCAGAGGTTGGCTCGTCAAGGATAGCAAGTTTCGGATTGGTCATCATTGCTCGTCCAACAAGCAGTCGGCGCATCATCCCCTTGCTATAGGTATCAACCCGGTCATCAATACGGTTTCCAAGATCCGCTATCTCTATTCCTTTTTCGACCATCTGCGGTATTTGTTTCGGGTCAAAGAAGTTCGCGATGAACTGCAGGTATGCTCTCCCAGTCAGGTTCTTGTACGCGCCAGCATCCTCCGGAAGATAACTGATGAGTTTTCGAATATCTCCTGATTGTTTTCCCAAATCATTGCCTAATATGGTAATGGATCCAGAGGTAATCGAAAGAAGCGTTGAAATAATCCGCAATATGGTTGTTTTCCCTGCGCCATTCGGGCCGATAAGTCCAAAGATCTCTCCTTCATCTATGGAAAATGAGATGCCTTTTACTGCCTCAAAAGAGCCATATTTTTTCACTAAATTGGTGACGGTAACTGCTGCCATACTCCCCGGTCCCGTAATTATGTTTTTCTTTTTAAGGTAGGGGATTAAAGATTTCGTGTTCTTCTATTTAAACCCTGCAGATTTTTGATCAAACTCCTCACAAGTAAAAAGGATGGACATCCCATTTCCATTTGTCCGTTTATCAAAACGGGCAGGATGGTATGGGATGCCTGAATACGAGATAGAAGAAAGGGTAGAAAAATATTGGGAAAAAATTAACAGGCAGTTGAGCACTGAAGATGAACAGAAACTTAATCAACTGGTGGATGCACTTGAAGGACAATTTGTTGATCCTACTGAGCAGCATCCTGTGAAAGCAGTGGATGTTGCCAAATGGTTTGATCCAACATCGTTAGTGGGACTGCTCAAACCACGATATCCCTGTTTTACTGCGATTAAAGACCGGTTCATACCACGGTTCAGATTCTTTGCGTATCTGACAATATCGCGGAAGAAAAGCCTCAGACAAGCATATCTTAGTCTTTCAGATCCAGAGTTTAAAAACCTGGGGTTCCCTGAAAAACCCAGGTATGAACTGCTCCGGGAGTTTCTCTACGAACGTATTGGTGTAGGGTTGTTCCCTGTGGTGTTCCATCGGGTTGTACAGGAACTTGCTGTTCTTCTGAAACAAAGGGGTATCCAGTTGGGAGCACGAACATTTCAGGATGCAACAGACGCTCGTGCGTTGAAACATGATCCTGATGCTGAGTATAGCGGGTATTACAAAGAATCTGGGTATAAACTGGATGTGACCATTGACGCGGAGCGTGAGGTGCCGCTCGACTATCTGCCGATGGAAATCACGGCAGATGAGGGGAAAAATTTGATTCCGTCACAGGAACATCTTGAGTCTCTCAAGATACAAACAAAGGAACATGTTGTCGATGATAAATACGCTACGTATGAGAATATTGCACGCAGTGAGATCCATGGGACGACGATGATCTACAAGATAGCGAAGAACTGGGTGTATAACACTCGTAGTACCCCGGGTGATATTAAAATGGTGTATCAACAGTATCACCAGGAGAAGGATTTCATTCCAGGTGCTGATTTGGAGTTTATGCTTCATTACCTGCACAAGAAAGGTGAAACTGAGATTGTCGGAGCTCTCTTTAGGAATCAGCGGATGAACGAACGAGAGGAAAACCCGGAGGGATACGATCAGAAATGCAATGAACGAGGAAGTCGAATGGAGGGTTTCTTCGGACGGGTGAAGACCACGACAATTCTTGATGACCATCCTGGTCGACGCGGATGGAAAGGATTTTTGCTACGTGCTGGGCTCTCTATGCTTGCTCTTGTATTTGCTGCACTTATCAGAGTACAGAATGGTGTGTTAGACCATCTGACGAATGTGACGTACATCACTTAGCCGGTGAACTGGAAGCCTAATAGGCCTGGCTTCCAGGTGATGAATGGTTTGATGGATGGTTGAGGAAGAGGTGATCAGGATGAATAATTAAAGATTTCAAAACATCAAATCTTTAATGCCC